>Ga0111538_10001212_pt1 | contig 36446 bp, 31 predicted proteins | sample SoiMethybrSBSTD1_FD_79669 | JGI IMG/M metagenome (GOLD analysis project Ga0111538, IMG submission 79669) | Bulk soil microbial communities from a Populus tree surrounding site in Tennessee, USA - Soil MetaG P. TD hybrid SBSTD1 (version 2)... | ecosystem: Environmental > Terrestrial > Soil >...
CGGTAGTACGACCATCGAAGCCGAACATCTTTTGCTTGGTCTTATGCGCGAAGACAAAGATTTGTTTAACGTTCGACTTAGGAATTCCGTCGAAAGCATTCGCGCGGAGATTGAGGGTCGGACCCCCAAGCAAACGAAAATCTCGACGGAAGGGAGACGACGTGGCCTCGCCGATTTTTGAAGGCTTCGACTGGCGCCTTTCCTTGCGCGGATTCCGATCCGGATTGTCAGAGGCCGAGGACTGGAATTTGCGATGGCGACTGACGATGCTGCTCGCGGAAGTATTGTTGAAAAGATTTGAGCAGCGGCTGACGTAACAGCGTGATCCCTACTTGGCTCCCTCACGGATCGTGACGATGCCGCCTGCTTCGAAGCCGCCCAACTCTTCCGTGTTGCCGTTGGGCCACCGGATTCGCACGCGATCGATTCGTTCCGTCTCGCCCAGCCCAAAATGGATGCGCATATCGTCGTGGGACAGATAGTTCCCGCCGCTGCGTACTTCTGAGATCTGCTTCCGGCCGCCCGCCTCGATTTCAACGCGGGCGCCAATCGCGCTTCGATTGCTTCGTGTGCCTTCCAGCCGAAAGGTTATCCAGTGGTTCCGGTTGCCGCCGTCGTTCCGGTAGAGGCTGGGACGATCGTTGAGATTGATGGCGAGGATGTCGAGATCACCGTCGTTGTCATAATCCCCCACTGCAGATCCGCGAGCGGACTTGCCAACCAGGAAGTCCGCCGAAACATCGCGAGCAACTTCCCGGAATTTTCCGCCACCCAGATTGCGATAGAGCTCCTTCCGCTGCAAGTAGCGCTGCCCCACTTTGAGTGCATCGACCTCCGGATAGACATGCCCATTCGCGATGAAGATATCCGGCAACCCATCGTTGTCGAAATCCGACAGGCTAGTTCCCCAACCCAGGTATGGAAGCGAGATCTCGCCCATGCCCACGGCTACAGTGGAGTCCACGAAGAGCATGTTTCCGAGATTCCTGTAGAGAGTATTGGTATCACCGGCGAAATTGGTCACGAAGATATCCAGGTAACCATTGCCGTCATAGTCGCCGCTGGCCACACCCATACCAGATTGCGCACGTCCGGATTCACTGAGTGCGGTACCCGACAAGAGACCGATCTCCTCAAACGTTCCGTTCCGCTTGTTGCGAAACAGCAGGTTCGGCTGTGAATCGTTGGCCACGTAGATGTCGGGCCAGCCGTCGTTGTCGAAGTCATTGAAGAGGACGCCAAAGCCGTAGTAGCTGGGATCCTTTATGCCGGCGGCACGGGTCACATCGGTGAATGTGCCGTCGCCATTATTGTGATACAGGACGTCGGGCTCACCCGTCAATCCGACGGGCCCGCAAAACACGTCTGCGCCCATGTACCGGCAAAGGTCGTTGCTGCCGCGCGGCTTGATGGTCTTTTCATTGAAAGCCAGGTAGTTTGCGACGTAGAGGTCGACATAGCCGTCGCGGTCATAGTCTCCGAACGCGCAGCCGGTGCTCCAGTGAGCATCAGCAACTCGGGCGGCGGAGGCCACATCCGAGAATGTGCCGTTGCCGTTGTTGTGGAACAACGCATTGGGTCCATAGGCTGTGACGTACACATCCGAATTACCGTCGTTGTCGTAGTCCGCTACGCAAGCGCCCATACCCCAACCCCTGGAGCGCAATCCGGCGGTCTCGGTTACATCCGTAAAGCGCCCGCCTTCGCTTTTGTAGAGAGCAACCAGCGGATCGCCACCGGCCTTGTAGTGGTCCAGCGTCGAGCCGTTGACGATCAGAACATCCGCATTGCCGTCGTTGTTGTAATCGAAGAATGCGGCGCCATTGCCGTTCGCCTCGACAATGTAATCTTTAGCCGCACCGCCGCAGATATTCATCAGAGTGACGCCTACTGTTCCGGCGATATCGGCGAAGGTGGGAAAATCTTTCTCGGCGGCGAGCATTGCTGCCGCCACCAGGAGACAGAGCGTCAGAGCCGTAAACAGTCCGTAGAGAATTCGCTTCATTCGCGTCATTTCGGTTCAGGGCGACGGGGGCCCGTCACAGATCTGCCGAACGGTCGCCGCGTCGTCGCGCCGTCGTTTTTCGGAACCGTAGGGGTCGGGCGGGTGATAATCCGGGACGGACTTCAGTTCCGCTGCCCTTCCGAAAGCAGATCGAGATTCATCCTGCCGTTTCATTCTGGAGTAGATCTCGGACAATTGAGCGTAGTATCGGGAATCCTCGTCCTCGATCACGATTGCCTTCTGGGTCATCTCGAGCGCATCGGCGAGCTTACCGGTGCGCAAGTACGCCGCTCCCATGTTGAAGTAGGTTTCCGGATTCAGTGGATTCGCCGCCAGTGCCTGGCCGAATACGTCCAGCGCAGGTTGCAACTTCCCGCGGTAGAGCAGGACCGTGCCGAGGATCTGGAGGGCTGGGCCGTAACGCGGCGCACCGTCCAAGACTTCCCGCAAAGCCCTTTCGGCTCCGGACAGATCGCCCTCCTGGGCGCGTCCGACTGCGGCTTCAAACGTGGAGTTGGTTCGTGTCACTCGCTCCTGCAGACGTTGATATTCTTCCAATGCCTCGCGACCCTCCTTTGTACGGCCCGTTGCGAGGAGAATCTGAGCGAGGATATAGCGTGAGTCCTGATCGGCGGAATCCCGTTCGATGCCCTTTGTGAGAATCGCGATGGCGGATGCCGAATCTCCTGAAGCGCGATAGGCTCGGCCCAAAGCAGCATAAAGACCGGGAAGAGCGGGCGAGATTTCCATCGCCCTGCGCAGTTCCGCTATAGCATCTCCCGGATCGTTGCGATCCAAGTGAAGCTTCCCAAGAGCCAGATGACTTCCCGCGTCATCCGGGCGAATGCGCAGTGCGTTGCGGTAGGCGTCCACCGCCTTGTCCCGCTCTAATAAATCTTCCTGCACGTCACCGACGTGACGCCAGAGTGTGGCTTCTTCTTTTCCCATGCCCAATTTCAAAGCGTATGTGAATGCCGCGATTGCCTCTGGGCGGCAACCCTCGTATCGCCGGATCAGACCCAGTTGGTGGTAATAGGCACCTTGTGGGGGGGTGCCCTTCATGGCCGAGTTCAGATAGCGGTAGGCCGTGTCATACCGTCCCATTTCTGTATAGATTCCGGATAAATAAAAGTACGCCTGCGGTGCGCGATTTTCCGGAAGAACCTGCTTCAGCCTGGAAATGGCTTCGAAAATCTTTCCGCTGTTCAAATCCGCGATAGCAGCGGTCACGGTGTCAGACTCGCGCATCTGGCCCCATACCAGGCTGGCGAACGATGCGGTGAGAAGCGCCGGTAAGAGGCATCGAGCGAGAAGGATTCGCATAAGGAGAGACTAACTTTTCTTGAAGGGCTGCGTTTGGGTGATCCCACGGCCTTCCGTCACTGCGAGAATCTGGCCAGCTTCGATCTGATCCAACGTCGTGGTGTCGCCGCTCGGCCAGAGAATCTCAAGCTTTTCCGCCATTCGCGCCGAGCCAAGTCCGAAATGAATTCGCAGGTCATGCTGTGCCTGATAGCTGGACCCGGCTTTGACATAGCGAGTCAGGACTCGGCCGCCCACGGTAAGCTTCAATCGTGCTCCAATCCCGTCTCGATTGCTCTTGGATCCCACGAGCCGAATCAAGAGGGCGTTGCTGCTATTCCCACCGTCATTGCGGAGCACGTCAGCAGTTTGACCATTGTTGCCAATCACGAAATCCACGTCGCCGTCGTTATCCAGGTCTCCCACCGCGAGCCCACGGCTTACCTTCTTCAATGCGAATCCGGGTCCTGCACGCGGGCCGACATCCTGAAACTTGCCTGCGCCGTTGTTCTCGAGCAGAAGATTGCGTTGTTCGTAGCTTGTGTTATCGCGAATTTGGCTCACGTTGTCGATGATGTCGCCGTTGACGATAGTCAGATCGAGATCGGAATCATTGTCGTAGTCCGCGAAGGCTGCACCAAAACCCACGAAAGGCAGCGTGGCTTGCCCCACTCCGCTCTCGAAGGTGACATTATTAAACAGCCCTTTGCCGAGGTTGCGGTAAAGGCTGTGGGTCTCTCGATCCAGATTGGTCACAACGATGTCGAGCAGGCCATCGCCGTCAACGTCGCCCATGTCCGTTCCCATCCCGGCCAGCGGCCGTCCTTCGCCACCAAGCGCAACACCAGCCCGGAATCCGACTTCCTCGAAAACTCCCTTTCCCTTGTTGTGGAACAGGAAGTTGGGCACCGAGTCATTCGCGACATAAATATCAGCCCATCCGTCATTGTCGTAGTCTCCAAAGACAACACCGAGTCCGTTTCCGTCCGTGCGGTACACGCCGGCTTCTTTGGTTACGTCCGTAAACGTGCCGTCTCCGTTGTTGCGGTAGAGAATGTCGGGAAGACTGTTGTACACGTTAGGGTGACAGTAGGTGCGGATGTCTCCGCCCGCGGCACAGTACTTATTGTTGTTCACGGTGAAGTCGACGTAGTTCGTCACAAAGAGATCCAGATCACCGTCGTTATCGATGTCCGCAAACGCGCAACTGGAACTCCACCGGCCGGACCCACCCGCGCCGACCTTGGCGGTGACATCGACGAAGCTGCCACTTCCGCTGTTTCGGTAGAGCTTGTTGGTTGTGACACCAGTGATGTAGAGATCAGTCCAACCGTCGTTGTCGTAGTCTGCCGAGCAGACGCCCATGGCGTAGCCTGCGACTCCAATGCCGGAGTTTGCGGACTTGTCCGTGAACGTGCCGTTTCCATTGTTCCGATAAAGTCCATGACGCGCAGCGGCCGCGGCGCGTGTGTCGACAAACGATCCGCCGTTGACGAAAAAGATGTCAGGCCACCCATCGCCGTCGTAGTCGAAGATGAGGGCTCCGCCGCCCATCGTTTCCGGCATGAACTTTTGAGGTGATGCGCCGTTTTGATGTTTGAAATTGACGCCAGCCTGAGACGCAATGTTCGTAAAAGTGACCGCGGCGCGCTGCTGAAGGGCGGAGCCAGGAAAGGCCGCCGCGCCGATCACGATGAGCGTGGCAAAGAATCGGGTTGCTCCTCCAACCTGCATGGTTCCTACTCGAGACCCACTTCCAGCGCCTCGCGCAACGCCAGGTCCATGTTCTGAAGGGAGACGGCCTCAACCCGGCGGCTCGCGTCCATATCTCCCATCAATTGGTATTCGTGGGCGAGATTGCGGTACACGAGGAAACTGTCCATCCCGCGACTGATCATCTTCTGAAACGTCTCGACGGCCGCTTTGTGCTGGCCCAATTTGCTCTGCACAGTTCCCAGATTCAGGTAGGGTGATGGCGAGTCCGGATAGGATTCGATAATCTTCAGAAACATTTCGATTGCCTCTTCCGCGTGGCCTTCCAGCAGTTTCTTCGCAGCGCCCCGATTGGCCACGATGATGTCGCGATCGCGGTCGGTGCTGGCTCGTGCCTCCGCTTCGAGTTTGCGGTACTGCTCGAACGCGCGGTCGCCGTCTTCCTTCTGACCCATTTGTACGAGCACTGTAGCCCTGACATAGTGTGCTCGCAGGTGGCCGGGGTCAAGAGCCAGGACCTTTGCTGCCGCGGCGCCCGCCTCGGACCAATGGCCCATCCGTAAATGGGCGTCTGCGACTCTGAAGTTGGCGGGAACGTTCTGAGGGGCCATCGCCAGCCCGCGACTGTATTCGGCCAAGGCTTCGTCCGGGCGGCCTTGCCGCACGTAGACGTCGCCCAGGCCGAGGCGCGACTCCACACTATCCGGTGTAAGTTCCAAAGCTTTCTTGTAGGCAGACATCGCTTCGTCGAACTCGGACTGCCGCGCTCGAATAAGGGCAATCTTTTGATAGACGACACTTTGCTGGAGACGATCCGTTTTCGGATCGGTACCCGTGGGCGCCTTCATCCGACTGAGTTCCTCGAACACCTCGAGCGCCTTTCGGGTCTTCTCGCTGACAAGGTAGAGTTGGGCCAGATGGAAGTGGACATCCCTGGACGCCGGGAACAACTGATTGGCGCGAACCAGAAGCATCTCCGCTTCCTGCATCAATTCGGCCTTGAACAGAATCCCGCTCATGGCCTCGTACAGCTGTTCGTTCAGAGGCGCTCGCGCCAGGGCTTCCGTGAACTTCCGAAGCGTTTCCTCGAATTGAGAGTCCCGGAAATACGACAGCGCAATCAGTGCAGAAAACTGCTCCACCACTTCAGGAACGGTGGGTCCGCCCCAATGGGCCGCGAGGTATCGGCGATAGACCGGTACGGCTTCGGCATACTTCTTTTCGAGCCGGTAGCTTTCGGCGAGACCGTGCAGGCTGTCCTCCAGACGATAGTCCGCTGGTTTTAGTTTCTCGGCGTATTGGACGGCTTCCTGAAAACTTTTGGCGGCGTCTTCATGGCGGCCTTGTCGAAAGGCCTGAAGGCCTGCAGCATTGGCAGCCGACCAGTTCGCTTCGTCGAGGCTCAACCGCTGCAGCAGGACGAACTCGCCGTCGACTGGCGTGACCTTGCTGGTTTGACCTGGAGCGACACCATTGAGAGCCTGTTGAAACGCGGGCTTCAGATCGGTCACGCGGAGCAGTCCGATATAGCCTCCGGTGCTTGCGGATGGGTCCAGGGAGTGCTCCCTGGCGAGTCCTTCAAACGAAGCGCCAGCCTGGATTTGAGCGCGGAGAGCAGCGGCTTCGGCTTCGGTTCGGACTGCGATCAGGCGAAGGCCAACGCGCTCTTCCCGGGATTGAGACAGGGGAGCAGCGTGAAGCACCCCAGAAAAAAGCGCGATCAGGAGAACTAGTGGTTTCATAGAACAGTTCAGGCGCGGTCATTAGCATCGCAACGCGATGCGTTGCTTTAGACCGCGCCTGAGCTTTGTATCACTTTACAGAGCCGGACGAACCTTAGAAATCCAGCCGGGCTTTCAGCTGGAATTCGCGGTTTCCAACCTTGGAATTCAGATCGCCAAAAGGAGCCGTGCTCTGCAGGTTCAAGTCGGGAGCTCCCGCGGTCGCTGCAAAGAATCCGCCGCCGATCGACGGTGTAGGATGATTGAAAATATTAGTCGCATCCAAACGGACCGTCATGCTCTTGGACTCGGTGAGCTTGATCTTCTTTTGGATGGCCATGTCGGTCGACCAGGTACCCAGACCCTCGACTGTTCTTTGGCCCAGAGTGCCTCGCGTTCCAGGAAGCGGAGTCTGCAGTACGACCTGGCCGCTGGAATTCGCGATCCCATTCAAGGTACAAACACCCGCAGTCCCCAGGTCCGCATCGACGAGGGTGCGATTGAGGCATTGGGGATCCCGAACCTTTGAATACAGGGCGGTGCCATTGCCATCGGAGAACACATTCCCCGATCTTGCACCGTTGGCCCACGATTTTACGTAGTCTTTGCTTTCGAACGGACCCACGATGTCGGGAACTCCGAGACCGTACAGCATGCTATTGGCTGAGACGTTGGTGGGAGCTCCCGAAGCCAGGTTCACAATCCAACTCGCCTGCCAGTTCTCCATAGCCCTCGCCCAGAATCCAGACGCGTTGCTGAAGAAAAGTTTGTTCGGCCCGATGGGGAGAGCGAACGAGCCATAGGTCACCATGGTGTGTGCCCTGTGGTTGCCAAGGAGAGTGTAGTCCGCACCCCGGTTATAGGGTTCGGTGTAGATTGCGCCGGTCCCATTGGCTCCCTCACCTGGAGTCTGGCCGAGGTTCTTGCTGAAAGTATAAGTAGCCTGCAAGCTGACGCCCGCGGTCGGCCGGAGCGAAACCTGGGTCTGGACAGAGTGATAGTTGGCGTGTCCGAAATTTCCTTCCAGAACAGCGGTGTTCATCTGCGGATTCGCCTTGATGAAGTTTTCCGGGAACTGGCCGGGGAACAGGGTATTTGCGCGCCGAAGCACCGAACCGGAAAGGCTGCCGCTGAACCCGGGAATGTCGGCGCCGGCGTTGGTCAACGTATTGAGCGTGGTGGCGAGCCCCACATAGTTGCCGTTTGCCAGGTTGCTTCGAGTCCCATTGTACGCTCGAAGAGCCATGGCGCCGGTTATCAGGTCACCGTTGCTGTTGACGGATCCGACTGGGCCGCACGGAGTGATGGCGCCAGGTGTCGGGGAACCAGGAGCGGACACCCGGCATGTGTCAAAGAAACCTGGGATGGTAAGTCCCTGGAACATCCTGTCGAGCAATTGAGACTCGCCGCCCCTTCTCGCTGCGTCGAACGCTTCCTTCAGTCCGTTGAAGAGGAAATTGGGGGAGTTGAGGTCCATGTTGGTTTGGAGCTTGCGAGTCAATGTGCCGATGTACTTGAAATCCAGGGTCACCTTCTCCGTCACGTTCCGCGTCACGGACAGCGTCATGTTCTGAACGTAGGGGGACAGGAAGTTTGGATCGAAAGCGTTCATCAAACCTGTTCGGTCCGTCACAGGAATGATCGTGGATGTGGGTGACGGAAGGAACGTTGGTGTAACCGGGATCAGACTCGGCGTGGCATAGACTTTTGCGAGACTGAGATAGGGATCCGAAGCAGGGATGATATAGCTCGCCGTGTTGCTGCTACCCGGCGGGTTGCCGATCGCGGTGTCGAGAACGAATCCGCGTCCGCCCCCGAGATACTGGAGCTGATAGCCGCCGCGCACCGTAGTTTTGCCCTCGCCGAACCAAGGCAATTGCCAGGCAAATCCAATTGCGGGACCGAAATTGTTGTATTCCTTTTTATAGATGCTCTGGTCCGGGTGGGGCGAGTTCGGCCCGACATAGATGATTTCGGACAGGTTGCCGCGCACGCCAGGCTTCATCCAGTCGTCGAAGCTTCGGCCCGACAATCCAAACAGAGCCATTCCTCCGTCGGTTAAACCCGTCGTCAGCCCGTTCTTCTCCCAGGGCACTCCATAGTAGTCCCAGCGCACTCCGAGGTTGAGCGTCAAACGCTGCGAGATTTTCCAGTCGTCCTTGAAAAAGGTTCCAATCTCATTCTGATAGATATCCCGGATCTTGAAGGGCTCCTTCACAGGGTCGTTCCATTCCGGCTTAAGCTCATTGATGAAGCGTGCCTGTTGGAGCGAGGAGAGAGACCCCGACAGCCACGTCAAGAGGTTTTCAGCAATCACGGTGTTTCCGCCACCAAAAGCGCCCGGGCTGCCCGCCAAACCAGGTCTCGCGATACCACCCACTGGCGCCAGCGCGGGGTTACCAATGGCTGCCGTTGGACGGAAGGAACCACCCTGGACAGTTCCGCCGTTCCTGGACTTGGTTCTGGCTGACCGGTATTCCGCTCCAACCTTGAACGAATGCGCCCCTCTCGTCCAGCTGAGGGTATCCCCATAGCTCCACCTGGGACTGACCTCATGACTGGCATATTGAAGGCTGCCGGCGTAGCCGAAGCCGAATGCCATGTTTTGGAATCCGACATTCGTCGACAGAGGCAGGCCACTAATTTGGGGCAGCTTCGCAAGCCATTCCGCGCCAACGTCATCACGGTCGAGCGCTCCACCCGTATTCGCACCACTCCGTGCGAGTCCAAACCGTGCTTCATTCACAATGGACGAAGATAGCGTCGAAGTGAAATTGACCGCCAGAACTTGCGGTTTACGAATGTCCACGCCGTTTGGAATCCCGGGCCAGGGCGGCAGAGCGGCGTCGTCGGAGGTATCGATTTCGTAGCTATAGGAGCCGCTGGCCTTGTGGCTTTGGTTAAAGTTGTGATCGAGCTTTACGTTGATCTGACGCCTGTTGTTGTCTTGACCCACGCCGAATAAGTTGTCGGCGCCCTTGGCGCGTTGGTTCCATCGAGCCGTTGCTGTATTCAAGCCGTCTGGGGCAAAAGTCGAGAAGATCCCTGCGGAGATGGCCGTAAGGTTACCCGGATTGTCGAAAGCGTTCGCACGAGGCATCGTGTCCAGGTTCGTCCGCATGTATCCCGTCGTATCGAGTTGTGTTCTGAAGGGATCCCATCCTGCGGAGGCTCCTGTCGGAACCAGCGTGGACGTGTTGATCTGCGCGTCGGAACAATCATTCTTCGTCGGGTTGGCGGCCAGTGGGCCGAATACACTCAAGAACTGAAGCGGGCTTCCGTCTGGCGACAGCGGATTACCATTAAGGTCAACGACGGGAACGGTGGGTGTGCCGCCACCTGTAGGAATCTGCCGCGCAGTGCCGTTGTTGAAACCGTTGTAATACCGGAAAATGCCAAGGCGCGCACAATCTGTCAGGACCGTGGGGAAGGTCGTTCTCCGTTGGAGCGCGATTTGCTGATCCCACAGGACGTAGAAAAACGATTTGTTCTTCTTGATCGGGCCGCCTAAAGAGACGGTGTACTCCTGAAGGTTTCTCCACTGCGGGACGATGCGGGGAGTCGCCCTGTTGTTCGACCAAAGATTGGAATCCAGGGCCGAGTTTTGCACATTCCACACGCCCGAGCCGTGGAAGGCATTGGTTCCGGATCGCGTCTGAATCTGAACCTGTCCGTTGCCGCGCCCCATTTCCGCATCCACTGGTGCCAGGATCAACTTTACTTCGCCAACCAGGTCGGGGTTCATGCGCGTCGGCGCATCGAGACCGTTCGGCCACCTCTGGCTGTTCAGGCTGACGCCGTCGCGCTGCACATTGATGTCGCGGGCGCTGACCCCTGCGAAGTTGGTTTGCTCGGCGCCGAAGACAGCGTCATTCGTCATAAAAACACCGGCCATGACCCCGACGAGATCGAGCACGTTGTTGCTCACGAGAGGCAGATCCTGGACCTGCTGCTGCGGCAATACTTCGCCGACCGACGATGAGGATGAAGTAATCAGATTCTGCGCCGAGATCGTTACTTCAACCTGCGTCGCCACGGTGGCGACTTCGAGCTTGAAGTTCAAACGGACCTGCGCCGCGTTTCCGATTTGTACATCCGAGTAAGTCTGCGTCCGGAAGCCAGGCAGCGAGGCGCTGAGGTTGTAGCGCCCCGGTAAAAGTCCGACAAGCGTGTACGCACCGGCCTCGTTGCTTAGGCCGGTTGTTACAACTCCCGTAGCGCTGTTCGTTGCGGTGATTGTCACGCCCGGCACCAGGGCCTGCGAGACATCGCTGACTGTCCCGCTGACGGTACCGTTATTGGATTGACTAAATGAAGCCGTAGATAGAGCAAGACACACTACGATCGCGGCTGCGATAAGAGTTGTTTTCATGATGCCCCCCCGTACCAAGAACGAACACAGACCATGTGTGACGCGATGTGTGACGCGATTGAATTTTCGGGCACATAAAATCACTGAACGGCGCACATGTCAAACATTTCTATGACGAAAATGTAGTCCCCTTCTGCGGAAACGCTCTTAGTCGCCGTTAACAGTGACGAGTGACTTGTTATCGGTCCTTACGAAAGGACCCGATCGCCGGTTCCTCTACGCATCGGCAATCGATTCAAAAAGAAAGTTGCAAAATCCATATTGCGAAGCGGTGATTTTGATTTTATGATGGCCGAGTTTTCACACATTCTTGTAGCCCCGGTACAGCGTAGTACCCACGCCTGACACTGACGTCCCACTCCGACACCGGCGTCCAATCGAGCAGAGCACGCTCTCCAAAAAACTAAGAAGCCAGATAACGGCTCAAATTTCATCGTCGGGAAAGAGGGTATGAAACGAATAATTTCTCTGCTAATTCTTTTGGGTATTACCTGCTCTTTGGCGCTCGCCCAGGCTCCTGCGGCCGCGCCGGCAGAAACGGCGGCTCCCGCGCAAACTGAAACAGCGCCAGCAGCGCCCGCCGAACCACCAGCCGCTGAACCAGCGGCAGCCGCGGCACCGGCCGAACCGGCAGCGCCTGTGCCGGATCCAAGCGGCGCCAGTACTGGAAAAGGTTCAGACATCACCGTAGCCGAAGCGGGCAAGCCAACGCCTGAGGAACTGCTCAACGCTATCGGACACAACAAAGTCGCCATCAACATGATGTGGGTTCTGATCACAGGGTTCATCGTCATGTTCATGCAAACCGGTTTCGCAATGGTTGAAACCGGACTCACACAGGCGAAAAACGCGGCACACACCTTCGCCATGAACTTCATGATTTATCCGCTCGGCATGCTCGGTTTCTACGTCTGCGGATTCGCCATCATGTTCGGCGGTCTGGGACCGATCCTCACAATGGGCGGCTACGCCGGACTCAATCACGAAGTGACGATTGACATCGCGGGCAAAAGTCTCGGAATTTTCGGCGCGAAAGGATTCTTCCTGACGGGCGACTCCTACGATGTCAGCGTGTTCGCGCTGTTCCTGTTCCAGATGGTCTTCATGGACACGACAGCAACAATCCCCACGGGCGCAATGGCAGAACGGTGGAAGTATTCCTCGTTCGTTGTTTATGGTCTGCTCGTCGGATCCATTATCTATCCGCTGTACGGCAACTGGGTCTGGGGTGGCGGCTGGCTGGCGACCCTGGGCTCGAATTTCGGAGTTGGCCACGGGCACGTGGATTTCGCCGGCTCTTCGGTCGTGCATCTGACCGGAGGAGTTCTCGCCCTCGTCGGGGCCTGGATCATCGGACCGCGAATCGGAAAGTACAAGAAGGACGGCACTGCAGTTCCTATTCCGGGACACAGCATTCCGATGGCAATGATCGGAACGTTCATCCTGGCCTTCGGCTGGTTCGGGTTTAATCCCGGCTCCACTCTTGCCGGAGGAGATTTGCGGATTTCGGTCGTCGCCGTGAACACGATGCTTGCGGGCTCCACGGGCGCTTTCGCCGCCATGCTCTGGATGTGGTTGGTCAGAACGGGTAAGCCCGACCCCAGCATGATGTGCAACGGTCTGCTTGCCGGACTCGTGGCCATCACTGCGCCGTGCGCATTTGTCAATGCTCCGGTCGCCTGCCTGATCGGGCTGGTCGCTGGAGTCCTGGTCGTTGAGGCGGCATTCTTCGTGGAGGGCACACTGAAAGTCGACGATCCTGTCGGCGCCATCGCCGTCCACGGATTCAACGGCGCATGGGGATGTCTGGCGCTGGGCCTCTTTGCTGACGGCACCTATGGTGACGGATGGAACGGCGTCGCAGGCACCGTGAAGGGGCTGTTCTATGGCGATGCTTCGCAACTCCTTGCGCAATGCATCGGCATTGGAGCCAACATGATTGCCATCGGCACCCTCGGCTTCGTGGTCTTCAAGGCTATCGACCTCGTGATCGGGCTGCGCGCCGATCCGAAGGCCGAGATCGAAGGTCTGGACGTTCCCGAAATGGGCGTGCCGGGCTACGTCGGTGTCAGCGACGGATTGCTCGTTACGGAGCACTCGTCGAAGAGCACCTTCTCGACGAGTCCCTCGACTTCGCCAATCCGGTAATCACGCGAAAGTGTTAGATTCCCTTCCCGGGGAACCTTCCCCGGGAAGGGATCTTTCTTTTGTCGCGAAAAGTCGTGTTGGGAATCGCGGCGGCCGGGATCATTGCCGCTGGATTCGCATGGTATGTCGCCTCGCATCCGATGGACTTTCGCGTTTACTACTACGGCGCAGAAGGCGTCTTCAACGGAACGCGGCCCGTCTACGGTGAGAAAAGTGGACTCGGCTGGCCGATGCATTACCGCTACCCTCCGCTCTTCCTCTTTCTTGCGCTTCCGTTCACGAAACTGTCGCTGCCTGCTGCTGCGGCCATCTGGGTTGTTCTGAAATGTGTCGTCCTTGCCCTGTTCATACGCGCATTGTGGAATCGCCTGGGTCCCGCCACGACAAAAGCCGCGTGGCTCGTGCCCATTCTGCTTGCCGGCCCTTATATCGTCGAAGATCTGCGGTACGGGAACGCCCAGTTGTTCATCTTCGCGCTTACGGGCGCAGCGCTACTTGTCATCTCTTCGGCGCCAATACTCGCAGCAGCAGCGCTGGCGCTAGCGATCAGCATCAAAGTCTGGCCGCTGTTTTTTGTGCCAATCTTCATGGTGAGACGCGAATGGAAAACCGTGGCGTGGACTCTGATACTGACGGCAGTGCTGTTGCTTCTTCCCGCGCTCTACTTTGGTTTCAGTGAGAATCTCGATCTGCTCGCGCAGTGGACGCGGCAGGAATTCTCCACGCAAACAGGCCAGGCGGAGATCTGGTTCCCCAGCCAATCTCTGCGCGGCGTGATGATGCGATACCTGACGGTGATCGACTACTCGCGGGTGCCGGACTCCAATTACCCTTTGGTCAACATCGCGAGTGTTGCACCCGGAATCATTCGTTCAGCGTGGTTCGTACTGGCAGGAATCGCCTATGCGGGATTGTTGTTCGTTGGGGCTCGGCGGAAGAGATTGATGTTTGGTTTCGCCGAAGCGCTGGCATTCACGGGACTCGTCCTGCTCCAGCCTTTTTCCCAGAAGTATGCCCTGGTGGTTTTGCTCTGGCCGGCTCTCGTTGCCGGACGTCTTGCTGGGAACAACCCCGCGCGAGGACTTCTCTATGCCGCAATCGCGTTAACGCTGGTCCAGCCTCTTATAAATGGATCGGCGGCCCAGCGGCTGTTGCAGGTCCTCGGACTCGACTTCCTGGCAACAGCCCTGTTGGCCGCCTTCCTGCTCGCTTCGGGAAAAAATTCTACTGAACGATACTCTGCAAGTTAATGTTGTTCTCGATGCACTCGTATTCCATGATTCGCGTCTCGGGCGGCTTTCTTAACGTCGACCGATAAACGAACGGTCCGGTCAGCACGCCGGGATCTGAAATCACCGCTTCATACGTTAGGGTATCGCCAACCAGGTTGTATCGCTCGGTGACGTGATACTTGTCGCTCGTCACTTTCATGTTCCCCGGCCCCCAGATCTTGCCATTGAAATTGGAGACTTCGACGACGAGCGTATCGCCTTCCCAATGACCGACCGAGTCGCCATTGAACGATGGCGCGGCTTCGCCTCCTGCCATTTTCCCGTCGGTGGGAATGATGCGGAACGTACGGAACGCTTCGTAGAGGATGACGATCTTGTTCGGCAGCTGGATAATCTCGAGAGGGAATGGCATGCCGACAACTCGTGGAACGCCCGGCATCATGCAATGGACCGTGGGGTCATCGATATTCTTCATCTTCGCGGACTTTTCTGCAGCCCACGGTTGCATCGGCGGTTGGGTCGGCAAAGCTCCCGGCTGCGCGGCCGCGCCGCCGCCCGGACCGCCACGTGCCCCACCACCTGCTCCTCGCGCACCACCGCCTCCAGCGCCACGCGCACCTGCAGCGGGTGCAGCGGCTGCGGTAGGCACAATGTTTCCCTGGGTTCCGCCGGTTAGACTGATCCCGCCTCCCTGCCAGATTCCGGAAAAGTCGGGCTTGCCGTCCGCAGTCCGTTTTATCTGCGCCGCAGGCGCCTGAGCAAAGACAGCGCTCGACAGGAATATCGCAAGAGCCACGGCACTTCCAATTTTCAACATAAGCTGACTCCTTACTCGTCTTAGCGTCGGGCCCACCCTCGGGATCGCTTCGGTGCGCCGCCTTCTGGCGGCCTTCTTACATCCCTCGGGTTCCCCCACGCCTTACTGCATCGGGCCCCAGTATTTTTTCTGACCGCTCGATAGCGTGATTTCGCGGGCAAGCATGATCGACGATCCATCGCGAGCGGTGCAGCCTTCAAATGTGATCATGTCGCCCTGCTTGAGATCCTTCTGGGACCATCCCGTTCGAAGCAACGTATTGGGCGGGAATCCCTCGAGAGACCAGCTCACGACCTTACCCGAGTCGTCCTTAACGTTGACGTAGATGTATGCGTGCGGGTTCGTCCATTCGATCTTCGAGACTTCGCCTTTCAGCGTCACTCGCTTCGTGGCATCGAATTGCGCCGCATTCGAGTGATGCGCCACAAGGGTTATCGCAGCGAGCAGAAGCAACGCGGCGACCGCTGCGCAGATTCGTATGTTGGACTTCATAAATGCACCTCCACGGGACATGCGAAAAAGTTGCGGCTATGCTATCGCGTGGCTTCTCAGGGTGTCAATGAACTCACCCCGGAGGGGTGAAAGGAGATTAGCCGGAGGTGAGCGAGCGCGAGCGAGCCACCTCCGGTTGACAATAGCGAGAAGTCCTGGCACCCCATTCGGGGTGCCGGGATAGGGATGCTCGGTAACCGGGGGTTGCGCGCTTCGCGCTTACCGCCGGCTAGTCTCCTTCACCCCTCCGGGGTGAGCCTACTTTACTTGAATGGCGTCCTGTCGAAGGGCCTTGAGGCTTGGCGCCTTTTCATAGACGGGATGGCACCATTCGCGGTACTTGGGATTGTCGCCGCGAACGACGTCCATGAAGAACTTCTTCAGTTCCGCCGTCTTCGGTCCCATTTTCCCGGTACCGACATCCCGATGATCGACCCGTGTGATCGCGGCGATCTGCACACCCGTGCCGGCAAAGAACATCTCGTCGGCCAGGTACACTTCCGTTCTGTCGATGGACCTTTCGACGACGTCCCACTTCAGATCCTCACGCATGAAGTGAATGATGCTCCTGCGTGTGATTCCTTCGAGAATGTTGTCCGTGATTGGCGGTGTGGCCCACACACCGTTTCGGTACATGAAGACATTCGCCGCAGAACCTTCAGAAATATGCCCGTCCTGATTCAGCACAAGCGCTTCATCAAATCCGGCTCGATTCGCATCGGTCTTGATGAACGCCGAATTCACGTAGGCCCCGGCGATCTTACCTCGGGCCGGAATGATGTTGTCGTCGACGCGCCGCCAGGAGGAAACGGTCACGTGCTGGCCGTCTTCATTGCTGCCGTAACGCCCGAAGGGAAGCACGACGATCGACACTTCTGTGTGCAGGTCATGCAACCGCACGCCAATGATTTCGTCGGCATTAAAGGCCAGCGGCCGAATGTAGCAATCTTCCTTATAGCCTTCTTTACGCATTAACTCCGTCAGTGAGTCGACAAGCTGTTCGGCCGAGTACGGCACCTGCATGCACATCAACTTCCCGGACTGAAGAAACCTCTTAAAGTGGTCCAGGGGACGGTAGACGAAAAGCTGCTCTTCTGTCGGGTTCCAATAGGCCCGAAGGCCACCAAAAACAGCGGAACCGTAGTTGAGGGCGTGGGTGAGGATGCCAACGTTAGCTTCTTTATAGGGAACGACGCTGCCTTTGAAGAATGCGTAATTCGGTAACACGGGTCGAGTACCTCGATGGCCAGTTTAGCACAGGGCCTTTTCACGAACCCCTTGGCTCAACGTGTTCCAGCCGCATTGAGAGGAGGATCCCAACCCCCACCATCGCCGCCGCGAAGAAGAACGGAGCGCCTCGGCCAACGTGTTCAAAAATCGCGGTAGAACTCACGGGGGCGATAAGACGGGACAGGCCTGCAAAAGTTTGGGCAACACCCATCGCGAGCCCTACATCGGCAATGTCGCCCGCCCGGGACAATAATGCCGTGGTTGCGGGAAACAGCAGAGCGGCGCCGATCGGGACCAGGGGGATCACAACGGCAAGTATCCATAGGTTCGTTGCGAGCGGATATCCCACGAAGCCCAGGATGAGACTTAACGCCCCGAGTTTCATGGCTCTCGTCTCACCGAGCCGATCGACGACGGGTCCAACGAATGCCGACCGCAGCACGACGGAAAACAGTCCTACGTAGACGAAAAAGTAGCCGATGGTCTGTTCGGTAACACCGAATGTCGCGTACAAATAAAGCGCCAGTACGGCCGACAGAACGGATTGCCCGAACATACCCGACGCGTAGATGAGAGTCAGTCGCGAGGCCGGGCGCTGCGGATGCCGCAGGACGTGCCAGACTCCGTGCCAGACAGGTTTTCGTTGCGATGAAGCATGTCCGGGCTTTCGGGATTCCGGCAGCCAAACCCAGGCAAAGATGAGGTTGAGGGCACAAAGGGTGGCAGCGATGACGCATGGCCACGCCTGGCCCCATCGCACAGTGAAGGATCCAAGGGCCGGGCCAAGCATCGTTCCCAGATTGGTGCCTGCAGAAAGCCAGGCAAGCGAACGAGCGCGATCTCCAGGTTGAACGGTATCTGCCACGTACGCTTGCGTAACGCCAGTGGTCCCCCCTCCGGCTCCCTGAATGGCACGCGCAACCAGCAGCATCCACTTGGAGTTGGCGAAGCCAACCACGAGATACCCCAGACCCAGCGCGGCCAAACCGATCAATAGAGCCGGACGCCGGCCATACTTGTCCGAAACGCGTCCCCAGATCGGCGCGGAGATGAGTTGGGCGAGCGAGAATGAAGCCAGAATCACGCCAATAGTTGTCGGTGAGCTTTTGAACCGGAGCGCATAGTAAGGAATCAACGGAAAGACCATCGCGGCGCCCATCAGGTCAATCGTGGCGACAGCAATCAGAATGGCGAGGCGTCCAAAATCCTGCCGCGCGTTTCTCGTCTGTTCCATCCCACTCCTTCGCCGCATTATACTTGCCGCTTCCTATGCCAAAGTCGCCGGCAGAGATCGAACGGGGAGTGAAACACCTGCGGAGGGCAGATCCGGTCCTGCGAGAGGTCATTCGACGCGCCGGTCCGTTTACCTTGAAGCTGAGACACGACAGGTTTCACGCGCTCGTGGTGTCCATTCTTTCGCAGCAGATATCCGGCAAGGCCGCTCTCGCCATTCGAAAAAAGCTGGAAGAACGCGTCGGTCCGGATGGGATGACGCCGCAGGGGATCACCTCGTTGTCCCCGGAGGATTTGCGTGCTGTGGGACTGTCCAAACAGAAGGCGTCCTATATTCTCGATCTCGCTGACAGAGTACATACAGGGACGCTGCCGCTGTCACGGCTAGCCCGGCTGTCCGACGACGCAGTTATCGACGCACTGGTCGAGGTGAAAGGCATCGGCGTTTGGACCGCCCACATGTTTCTGATTTTCTCGCTCGGCCGGCTCGACGTCATGCCGCATGGAGACTACGGGGTTCGCAGCGCGATTCAAAAGCTCTATGGTTTGAATGATCTGCCGGATCGTGCGACCTGCCACCGAATTGCCGAGCCCTGGCGGCCCTACGCCAGCATTGCGGCGTGGTATTGCTGGCGCAGTCTGGAGCTCTAGCGAAGTGCTTTGAAAACCTCGCAGTGACGTCTACACTGTGCGGGAAAGCTTTCCTTATAAACGGGGGTTGAATCCAGATGAGAATCTTTCTTGCCGTAGCTCTATTACTGCAAGTTGTCAGACAAGTTGACGTTACGGTCGTGGATAGTCAAGGACTGGCGATTGAAGGCGCTCGGATTACCGTGACCGAACGGGAGGGCACAGCCAGAAAAAGTGCCACCAGCTCGTCGAACGGAACCCGGATCGATGTTCTAAGCGCAGTGGTGTATGACGTTCGTGTCGACGCGAACGGTTTTGCGACAAAGACTGTTACCGCAGATCTCCGCAATCAAACACTGGCATCTGTGAAAGTCGAACTGGAAGTGGCGCGATTATCGGAAGAACTTGTCAATGTCGTGACGCGGTCTGAACAGCAGATTAAAGACGTCCCCGCCAGCGCGACGGTCGTTCGAGCAGAGGAAATCAGACAATCCCCAGCCGTGGTCGCCGACGACATTCTGCGTCAGGTCCCCACGTTCAGCCTGTTCCGCAGAACGAGCAGTCTTGCAGCACATCCCACAACACAAGGCGTGTCGCTCCGCGGCGTCGGCCCCAGTGGCGTGAGCCGCACGCTCGTGCTTATTGACAACGTACCTTTCAACGACCCCTTTGGCGGCTGGGTTTACTGGACGCGAGTGCCTCTGGCCAGCGTGGAACGGATCGAAATGGTCGAGGGCACAAACTCGAGCGTTTACGGAAACTATGCGCTTGGCGGCGTTATCAACATCGTCACCGCTCCACCCGAAGGACGTTCCTTTAAGTTGAGAACCTCGGTTGCCGGTCGACAGACGCATAAGGTCGATTTCTTCGGCACGAACACGTGGGGGGACAAGTTCAGCATCGCCGGCGAGGGCAGCGTCTTCGGGACGAATGGCTACTATACGGTTCCGGCACTCGAAGGAGGGGTGCCCTTAAGAGGAACCATCGACTCTAAAGCCACGGTCGATTATGAAAACGTCAACCTGAAGCTGAACTACGACCCGACAGACCGTATCAGCACGTTTGTCCGGGGTGGATACTTCTCAGAGGACCGTATCAATGCCAAAGGCGCAACGACGACGGGCTTCATCGTTCCCTCGGAATTGAACAACACGATTTGGAAGTCTGTCAGCGCGGGAGCCAACATCGACCTTCCAGGAGAAGGCGTCCTGCAGGCGCGGGCCTGGGGAAACTTCGAAACATTCCACAGCAACAACCACGGACTGACGGTCCCGGGATCTCGAAACGGTAGCCGTCTGACGTTGATGCAACGCGTTCCGACCAATGACACAGGCGGCATGGTGCAATGGTCCGGCTCGCTTGGGTCAAAGAACTTTCTCACTATCGGTACGGATTGGCGCTGGGTCGATGGCGACAGTCTCGAACAGGTCATGAACGGCACGTCAACGGCCGTCGCAACGAACAGGATATCCGGTGGCACGCAAATGAGCACCGGCGTCTATCTCCAGGATCTGATTTCTGTCACGGATCGCTTCCAGCTGACTTTGAGCGCGAGACTCGACCATTGGAAAAACTACGACGCGCACAATCGAAACTTCAGCGCGACCACGGGCGCGCCACTCGGAACAGATCGGCCATCCTGTAACGAAGTTGACCCACCGAATTGTCTGGCAGACAAGAAGAACACCGTCGGAAACCCACGCATCGGCGCTGTCTATCATGTGACCGACTCCGTTTCCCTCTGGAGCAGCCTGAGCTGGGGATTCCGGGCACCCACGTTGAACGAACTGTACCGGCAGTTTGCGGTCGGCCAGATAACAACAATAGCCAATGATCAACTGGGACCGGAACGACTGACCTCCGGTGAGGGCGGTGTCACCTACTCGAAGAGCAAAGTGACATGGCGCTCCGCCTGGTTCGTCAACAAATTCACGAATCCCGTTTCAAACGTTACGACTCTCGTCGCCGCCGGGGCCACAACCAGACAACGGCAAAATCTTGGGAAGACGAGGATCTGGGGTCTTCAGAGCGAGGTGGAATACCGCCTGCAAAACTATTGGCGTGTATCGATGTCGTATCTTTACGACGTCGCGAAGGTCACCGAAGGCCGAGCGGACTTCCTCGGACAGTCGCTCGCCGGCAAGTACCTGGCGGAAGTGCCCAAGCATCGCGGAGCCATGGAGGTTTCTTATTCCAATCCGCGATACGTCACGGCATCCGCGTCCTGGCAGGTCGTCGGCGGCCAATACGACGATGATCTGAACAATACGTGGCTTCCCTACTACAGCCTCGTGGACATCAACTTCAGCCGGAAGCTGTATCGGGGAGTGGATGTTTTCTTCGGCGTTCAGAATCTCCTCAATCGCGAGTTTTATGTACAGCGCGCGCCAACAACCACCGGCGCACCGAGACTCGTGACGGGAGGACTCGAGTATTCCTGGAATGGAAGGTGAAGTCGTACCGGGAAGAACTGACCTTCGAAACAAAGACCAGGCGGGCGTACATCAACATCACGCCGCAAGTTGAGGCGGCGCTCAAGAAGAGTGGGGTAAAAGAAGGCCTTTGCCTGGTCAACCCCATGCACATCAGCGCCAGCGTCTACATCAACGATGACGAGGCCGGGCTGCTCCAGGACTATGACGATTTCCTGGAGCGGCTCGTGCCCCACTCTCCAACCAGCCAGTACCGCCACAACGACACCGGTGAAGACAATGCCGACGCGCACATCAAGCGTCAGGTTATGGGCCGCGAAGTTGTCGTCGCCATCACGAATGGCAAGCTCGACTTCGGACCCTGGGAGCAGATCTTCTACGGCGAGTTTGACGGCCGACGAAAGAAGCGCGTGCTGATCAAGATCATTGGGGAGTGAGCCCCCTCCGATGGATGCGCCGCGTATGAGCGACGCCCGGAGGTGGCGATGCGCCATGCCCGCTGGTCTTCGCAGGTTTTGGCGCGCGGCTGCTCGGGTTTTCACTCTCGATCATTCTGGACTGACGCACTCTTGCAGTACTGTGAAGCATGCCGATGAAAACCGCACCCGAGGTCAGCGTCATCATCCCGTGTTTCAACGCGGAGCCCTTTCTCGCTGAGACGCTGGAATCGGTGTGCGACCAGACCTACCCTCAGCTCGAGATCCTCGTGGTCGATGACGGCTCTACCGATCGCACGGCGACGATCGCCGAAGAGTTTGCCCGGCGCGATGCCCGCGTCAGGCTTCTACAGAAACCGAACGGCGGACTGTCGTCGGCCCGGAATTTCGGGATCGATCACGCAGGTGGACAATACCTCGCCTTCGTCGATGGCGACGATTTGTGGCATCCGTCGAAGATCGAGAAACACGTCGCGCATCTTGAGGGCGACGAAGCGATCGGCGTGAGCTACTCGGCGACGCAATTCATCAACACCGCGGGCCGAAAACTGCATCGGCGCTTTCCGAAAATGCACAACCTGACCGACTACGATCTTTTCTGCCGCAACCCGGTCACCACCGGATCGACGGCCGTGTTCCGCCGCGAGGTGTTTGCGCACCATCGTTTCGATGAAACACTCTTCGGTTACGAAGACGTGGACTGCTGGCTGCGTATCGCGTTTGCGCCGCCGCGGAAGTGGCGTTTCGAGGGAATTCCCGAACTCCTGACGCTCTACCGCGTGCATGCCCAAAGCCTCTCCAACAATTACGACCGGCAGCACGAATCGGCGGTGCGCGCGTGGAAGAAAGCCCTCGACTACGCCCCGGAACAGGCTCGGCGGTTTGCCAGTTTGGCCGAGGCTTTTCAGCTGCGGTTTTACGCGCGCCGGGCGATCGCCTCGCGAAACTTTCCCGCTGCTCGCCAGTTCATGTTCCGGGCAATCAAGGCGAACCCGCGGATCCTCTACCTCGAGGGCGCGCGGACGTGGGTGGCGCTCCTCGTTTCACTCCTTCCCGTGCCCATAGCTGCGCAATGAATCTGCCCTTCCAACCATCGAGTACTGTGCCCGGTCGCTTCGCGTCACGGTCGCGGAAGGCCTCGCCTCCGCGGCAGCCCGCTCCTTGTCGCGATCCGTCACGACGATTCGCGCCAATGGTGTAGCCGATATGAGTTTTCCTGCCTTCGCATTGACTGGGCGCGTCGACGACGATTAAAGTAGTCGGGCTCTTGTCATACAGAATGCAAGTCGAATTCACTGCCCACAACATTCGCCTGGATGATGGTACGTTTACGAAACCTGATTTAGGTTGGGCGATCCACCAGCATCCGTGGATGATTTCATTCAAGCGCACGCTAAGCATCGTTTTCCCGGGAGACAAGAGCAGGATTCGGATTGCCGATCTCGGGTGCCTCGAAGGCGGTTATTCCGTAGAGATGGCTCGCATGGGATTCCAGGTGCTGGGGATCGACGTGCGCGAAAGCAACTTGATCGCGTGCCGGCATGTCAAAGCGCATACCAATCTTCCCAACCTGGAATTTGTTCGAGATGACGTGTGGAACCTGGCCAGCTACGGCCGATTCGATGCGATTCTGTGTTGTGGCCTTCTATATCACCTCGACCGGCCGAGGCTCTTTCTGGAGCTTATGTCATCGGTGACGTCTCGATTGCTTATTGTCCAAACCCACTTTGCTACGGAACAGCCCAATCCGACGTTTCCGTTGTCGGATTTGACCGAGAATGAGTCCGCGCAGGGACGCTGGTATGTGGAGTACCCCGACGATCAGACTTTTGCGACCAGAGAAACGTTTAAATGGACGTCCTGGGACAATCAACGCTCTTTTTGGCCGAAACGAGAGTATCTGTTGCAGTCCATTCAGGACGTCGGGTTCGATTTCGTAGCAGAAGAATTCGACAGTTTGGAAAAAGATATCGTTGGTTCAATGACAAACGGCTACTACAAGACTCAGGATCGTGGAACATTCATCGGCATAAAAACCCTCGGGCTGTAGCCGATTCAATCGAGGATCCTCTCCAGGATTGAGGCGAATGCCGCCTGCGTCGACAATGCACTCATGCTCGAACTGCGCGGCTGACGGTTTTTTCGTGTCTCTCGACTCAGCGTAGGTGGGCATCAGGAAATGCGGACCGGGTGAGCGACCCACTTCCAGTGCTGAGTCGCTCACCCGGACTTTGGCCAAACTCTCCGGGGAGAGAGGGCCACGCGCGAAACCAGACCTCATCTATTCTGACCCTGACGAGGAACTGGGTCCGATCGTCCTGCCGATAACCTCTCCGGAAACGATAATGTCGACACGGCGATTTTTTTGACGTCCTTTAGCGGTGCTGTTGTCCGCTACAGGGTTGGAGGAGCCAAGCCCACGCGATTTAACGTTATTGGCCGACATACCCTGTTCCATCAAAAACGTGGCTACGGCCTTTGCGCGCTCCTCCGATAGCACCTGATTGAGTCGCGGGCTACCTGTAGTGTCGGTATATCCCTCGACCACGATCTCCAATCCAGGCTGGGTCACGAGAATGCCAGTCATCTTCGCGAGTTTCTGGCGCGTCTCGGGTCGCAGGTTATATTTGCCCGTGTCGAAGTTCACATCCGCCATGGTAATGACAATGCCACCAGGTGTGTCGCGGGCCTCGAGCACAAGGGCCAGTTGTCGCAGCAACTGGCGCCGCACTGCTTCGACACCCGCGGCCGCACCTATGGCGACGGCGTCCACGGCATCTCTGGCTTCGATGTTTTCGACAGCTCTGGCGTCTGCTTTCACGACAGCTATGGCTCCGGCGTCACGGGCAGTTATGGCTGCAATGTCCGCGGCAGCCAGGGCTAAGGTCTCCCTTCTCGCCTGATCCACTGCAGCCTGTCGCTCCATTACAATCCTTTCCTCCTCCCGTCTCACGGCGGCGAGTGCGCGCGCGTCTTCCGAGTGTTGCTCGGTCTGACGGGCGGCAGTGATGATCTCTTTTCTATTCTTTTTATTCGCCTCTTGTTGCAGCAAGCGCTCCGTGTTTGTCAGGCTGCTCTCCGCTTTGCTGTAGATTTCCGGGGCGTATTTGTCGGCCCCGTGCGATTTGGCGATTGCTACGGAGTTGCGCGCTTCATACATCTGCAGAGGGACAGTCTTGAAATCAGACGGCAGCGTAGTGCTTCCCTGGAGTTGATACTGACTGCGGTGCATGAACCTGTATGTGTCGACTGAGACGAGCTTGCCCTTTGTGTCCTTGCGCATTTCGTTTGTCAGCACAACGATTTCGCTGGGCATGCGCACGGAGTGATACGGTTCGGAAGTAACGAACAGTGAGAACGTTTGCATTTGCGTTGTTGCCTTCAGTTCACCCTTACCTTTCTTGTCAATGAGGATCTCTCCGAGATTGGTCGAACGACCATCCGGCGAAACCGCCCAAAGCACGTAGGTCAGAAAGGCTTTGTCGATCTCTCCCGGCTGAACGAGATGCTCGACTTTAGCCTCGACAAAAGTCGCACCCTCCTTAGCCTCCACCTTGGCCTCTCCCTTGGCTTCTGGGATTACACCCGTACCTTGTAGATCGATCTTGGTCTTTCCGTCGTTGACGACATAACTAACTGCCGTTGGGCCGCGGATTTCGCCCGTTCCCGATCCCTGTCCAGTCGACTGCGCCCCGAGATTAGCTGCGCCGACGCACAGAACGACCAGGGGAATTAGGTTCATGAGAACGCGTTTCATTTTTCCCTCCTCTTTCGGAATGGTTTTTTGGAACCGAATGGTTCCCGACGACTGAAAGATAGTTGTAAGCATTCGCGAGCAATATCGGGCGGAATGCCGACTTGATGGCGCGACAAACAGGTACCAAGACCCTAAGTTATTTTTTTAGTGCGTCTTATGCTTCCTATGCGTACCCGCTCACAGGACAAATGGAGCCGGATAGCACGAATAAGCGAGGGTGCGCCATTAAGGCCTTTGAATTTGATAGCGCTTCGGGGGCCGAATGTCATTCGCTGGAACAAAAAGCCGCAGAAGCCTTTCCGTGTCGAGTTCCTCCGAACTCTTCACGACGTCCGCTTTGATGCACCGACTGGCAATCTATTTAATTCAGCGCTTGTTCGAAGCATGTGGTGAATCATCGATTGAGATCGGCCTTCCCAAAGGACTGTACTCTCTCGGCCGCACTCCGTAAAATGGCCTGCCTCGACAACGACAATGCTTACGAACTCCTCTGACTGGAACGAGCGGAAACGCACGTGGCGAATGCTGAACAGCCTTCATCCCGCGGCGATCGACCTCGACCGGATTCATCTGGTCCGGGAGCGGTCGCCGGAAAGCCTGTCGCGACCGGAAGCGCTGGAAGAGCTGCTGCTTGAACTCGGCTTGAACGACGAAGGCCTGGACGAGTTTCCCCCGCACTTGCACCCATTTTGCGGAACCGGCCTGCGTATCTGGCAGTATCCCGTTCAGTTCAGTAAATACCTGGCCCAATTGGCCACGCTCCGCATCCGTTCGTACCTTGAACTCGGGGTCCGGCACGGCGGCTCCTTTGTCGCGACCGTGGAGATTCTGGATCGCTTCTTTCCGCTCGAGTCGGCGATCGGCGTCGATATCATTCCATCTCCCTCCATGGTGGAGTACACATCTCTGAATCCGCGCATCAAGTTTTGCTGTCTCAACACGCAGTCGGACGACTTCAGCGCGCTGATCGATCGGATCGAGCCGATCGATCTGATTTTCATTGATTCACACCACGAGGAGACACAGTGCCGCCGGGAATTCGCCGCGGTTCGAGAAAGTTCCAACATGATCGCGTTCCACGATGTCCTCAACCAGAACTGTCCGGGTGTCGCCCGGGTGTGGGACGAAGTGAAGACCACCGGGGATTACGAGTGTTTCGAATACACGGCTCAGTACGATGGTTTTGGGCCGTACATGGGAATCGGGCTGGCCGTGCGAAGGGAACGAATGCCGCAATGACGGACACGATCGAAGCGATCAAGAAGACAATCGAGAAGGTCAAAGGTATCTCCGGTATATCCGCTGGCTTGTCGGATGACACCGACATCATCAACAGCGTCGGCCTGGACTCTCTTCAGATGCTCCGATTCATGCTCGAACTCGAGGAACGTCTGGCCGTGATGATCGATTTCGATCGCCTTGAGTATTCCTGCTTCAACTCCATTCGGACGTTGGCGGAGTTCCTGGATGGCATGCCTTCCAGGCCGCCGCGCACGAGCGTGTCGTGACGCATCGGCCTCCTGCCGTCACGATCCTCACGTCCGGGATTGGCCTGGGCGTCTACATTCCGGCATTGTTGATCCAGTCTCAACTGAGAGCGCTTGGACTGGCCGCTGACGTTGAGGTTCTTGAAGGCTACTACACGTCCGCACGCCGGGCCTCGCACCTCGCACACAAGGCGGCTTATCACGCAGACTTCGATTTGGCGAAGATGTCCAACCGGATGGCGCGCGATGTTCAAGACAGCTTCGATGGCGACCGCATCGAAGTCCTGATCCAACGCTGGAAGGACGAAGGGAGGAATCGCTTCATCGTGTGGTCCGGATTCTGGCTGCCTCTCATCGAACGCTATCGACAATCAGCCGGTGTCGGACGACTGCATGTGGATCACTGCCGGATCGATGCGGAGATCTCCGCTTCGTTTCGGATCTATCCCGATCTTGCGTCGGCCGGGCGGGAGATCTGGCTGTGGAATTGGAACGAAAAGAGAATCGTTCATGAGATTCCAGTATCTCTGGACCTTCCGATTCCCTTTCGCGATAGAGAAGACCGATTGGTTGTGCACGGCGGAGGCTGGGGCATTGGTTCATATCAGAGCGCAGCCGGCGAACTCGAGCAGGCGGCTTACGCTCTCGATCGAGTCATCCACGATCCCAACGAATGGCATCCCTCCCGCCGGGACGATCGCTCATTTAGAGTCGATCCTGCCTGGCACCCATGGATGCGAGGGCCCGGCGGAAGCCACGAGTTTCCTCCGATGGTTGAACTCGCCTGGGCCGGAAACGCGGACTTCCATCCTTTCTACAATGTCATCCGCCGCAGCAAAGCCATTGTGAGCAAGCCCGGAGGATGCACGCTCATCGACTCGCTGAGTTCGGCAACGCCGGTCGTTTTGTTAGAGCCGTATGGATCGGCCGAAAGGTGCAACGGCAGAATCTGGGAACACCTGGGCTTCGGGATTTCCTACGCAGCATGGCGAACGACCGGCTATGACTTGTCCGTCCTCGAACAACTCCATTCCAATATCATGGCCAGGACGCGGACCAGCATCGATTATCCGCGCGCGTGCGCTGCGGAGCTTCTTCAGGAGTCGACGGCATGAACCTGTCCGAAAAACTGTCGGCGCCGTCATGGGTAGTCCTTCAACTGCTTGAGCAGTGCAATCTACGCTGCGCGATCTGCTACGAGTGGGGAGACGCCGGCACTTACCATTTGAAGCAGAAGCTCGCGATGCTCGACTTCGACGTCGTGCTAAGGACTGTCGAAGAGTGTCTCCCCTCAAAGCCGATGTTCGAGTTCTTCGGCGGCGAACCGTTGCTCTACCCCGGCATCTGGGACGTGATCCGCCGGATTCGGAAGGGCGGTTCCGATCTTGCATTCTCAACGAATGGAACTCTGCTCGAAGAAAACGCGGAACGGCTGGTGGAAGCGGCACCAACACAGCTTTGGGTTTCGCTTGATGGCCCGCCGAGCGTGAACGACGCGCAGCGCGGCCGCGACGTTTTCCGACGCGCGACCGCCGGGATCAAGGCGATCCAACGCGAGCGCCGATCGCGCGGCAGTCTCTTTCCGCGGATGGGGATCACCTACGTAATAACAGCAGCGAGCTATCCGCACATTGAGGAATTCTTCCTTGCGAGCGTCGATCTCTCGATGCTGGCGTCCGTCAGTATCGAACTCCAACGTTATGCAACCGCCGAACAGGCGCAAGCCTTCTCGCTGGAATTGGAAAGGGAGTTCGGGGTTCGCGCCTCGGCATGTGCTCAGGGATACGTGCGGGATCCCTCCGAGTTTTCAGGCATGGATTTCGAGTCGATCGAAAGGCAGGTTATCGCGGTCCGCAAAGCATGTGCCGAAAATGGAGTCGAGTTCTACAGCCAGCCGGGAACTCTCGACGCCGGCAACATCAGGAGCTTCTTTACAGCAAATTGGCATTCAATGACGGATCGAAGATCTCGATGCGGAGTCCCTTGGCTCTATGCCGAGATTTCAGCTCGAGGCGACGTGACGACATGTCATACGTTCTATGACCTCTCGATCGGAAACATCTACGAGCAAAGCCTTCTCGACATCTGGAAAGGTGCCCGGTTGAAACGAATACAGTCGTTTCTGCGCGGCGGCCTCTTCTCCATATGCACCGCATGCTGCCGGTATTACACGGGCTCCGGTCCTGCAGTAGCAAGCGAAGATCTGAGAGAGCGATGAGCGTCAGTCCATCCCAGGCACGAGCGGTTGAAGGCCGGGAGGCGCTGTGGAATGCGGTGCGCTCGACGCAATGGAGCCAGCTGGGCGCTCCCGGACATTGGAAGCGTTTGGCCGGAGAGAGGCTGGTCGTGTATACCCTATCCGGCAGCCACGAATCGGACATCCGGAACTCGCCTGAAGCGGCGGCACGCCTGCTGGGGCAGTGTCTCGATGAATCCACGAGGACGCGCAATGAAGCCAAACTTCGGTCCACCGGTTGACGGCATCGCGTTTGAGAAGATGCGGCGTATTGCGCCCAATCTGCTCGCTGCACAGCGGGCACCGGCAGACGACTGGCGTGCCCGGCCTTTGCCTGAGGAACTCTCATTCAAGCTGACGAATCGCTGCGATCTGCGCTGCACGCACTGCTACCAATGGCACGAGGGCGGGTACCACCATCAACTCCCGCAATTGGAAAAACACGGGGACCTCGATCTTTCCGTCATAGCCAGGGCGCTCGAAGCGACACAAAGCCTCAAGGCCAACGTGTATTTGTGGGGTGGAGAACCGCTGGTCTATCACGAATGGGACGGCCTCATTGACCTGCTCGCGAATGACGTGAGATGGACTGCCCTGTGCACCAATGGCACCTTGATCGAAAAGAGGATCGAATCCCTGAATCGAATATCCAGTCATCTCGAAGTCTCCATTTCCCTCGATGGCTTCCAGAGCGAACACGATCTTCTGCGCGGGCCCGGCTCATTTCAGCGGACGATCGCTGGATTGAGGCTCCTTCTCGATGAAAAGCATGCGAGCCGGTACCTTGGAGAAATTACGGTCAACTGCGTTGTCTCTGACGGAATGGTGACGCGGCTCTTTGAGTTCGCGAGATTCCTCGAGCGTGAGGGCGTCGATACCGTGTACATCAGCTTTCCCTGGTATGTCTCCGCCGAAACCTGCTTGAAAATGGATCGCTATTTCGCCGAACGGTTTTCGTGGGAAATCGGACAAAGGAAGCCCAGCTGGTATTCGTACAGTTTTCATATCGATCCGAACTGCATCGATGCCCTGAACGGCGAGATTGCGCGAATCGATGCGAGCACCTGGCGACTCAAGCTCCGGTACAATCCCCGACTCGATCCCGGCGAGATGGCTCCTTTCATTGCCGGAAGCGACACGCCGGCTCAGGGCAAGACGCGATGCAACGCAATCCGAACGCGATTGGATGTGTTTCCCAACGGCGATGTCGTCTCGTGCAAGTTCTTCCCGGAATTTCGTGTCGGGAATCTGAAGGAGCAGGACCTGACGGAAGTCTGGCATGGCTCCCGTTTCGATCAGGTGCGCGAAACGGTCTCAACGTGCGGTCTGATGCCTGTGTGCGCAAAATGTAACCTTCTATATACCCGTGGAACGTGACACCCCACACACAGCGAATGTGTCCGTGGTCATCCCATGCTACAACTCGTCCGCATTTCTCGACGAGACCGTCCGAAGCGTGGTTGCGCAAACCCTCCCGGATATCGAGATAGTCTTTGTGGATGACGGGAGTTCAGACAACAGCGTCGCATCGATCGAGCAGACCATCGCCTGCGACAGGTCGATTTCGACACGGTTGATTTCTCAGCCGAACGCAGGCGTGGCCGCGGCGCGAAACCGCGGCATCTCCGAAGCGCGCGGCCGGTATGTTCTTCCGCTGGATGCCGACGACCTGATAGAGCCGACGATGCTCGAAGAATGTTTCGCACTGCTGGAGGCGGATTCACAGATTGCCCTTGTCTACACCGACCGTCAGGATTTCGGGGACATCGAGAAAGTGCGGGCCGCGGGTGAGTACGACTTGGCGCGCCTGAAGTATTTCAATCAACTCTCCTATTGCAGCATGTACCGCAGGTCGCTGTGGGCGGCACTGGGGGGATATCGTCCGAACGTGAGCGGATTCGACGATTGGGATTTCTGGATCGCGGCGGCTCTGCGAGGTTTTCGTGCGGCGCATCTCCCGAAGCCGTTGCTGAAGCACCGGCGGCGCCGGGACTCATTCATGTGGCAGGTTCTCGACCGGTATGAGGAACTGTACGCCCGGATCATGTTGAACAACTCGGAAGCATACTCCGATGAGGAGTTGGAAGCGGCCCGAAGGTTTATTTCGAAAGGTGAGTCGTCTCCAGTCCTGAAGGCATCCAGGTTCGTGTTTCTCAGCCGTTACTACGAAGGATATCCATGCGCCTTCTGATCACCGGATCCAGCGGCCAGATTGGTACCAACCTGGCACTTCGCTGTCTCGCGCTCGGCCACCGTGTGGCCGGAGCGGATTGCCGTGCAAACGAGTGGACCGACGCGTTCGAATGCCGGCTTGAAGATCTAAGCCAGCCTCCGACTGACAGGAGCGGAGTCTTCAGCGCCATAAAACACGAGCGACCCGACGTCGTCGTGCACCTTGCCGCACACGCCAAAGTGCATGCTCTGGTGAGTGCACCGCGACGGGCGATGGAGAACATCGCAATGACTCACAATGTTCTCGAGTGGTGCCGAACGCTTCAGATTCCGGTGGTCCTTGCGAGTAGCCGCGAAGTCTACGGCGACGTCTACCGTACAACAACCGCCGAGTGCGACGCCGATTTCACTGCCGCTGCAAGCCCGTATTCCGCGGGCAAGCTGGCCGCCGAGGCGATGGCCGCAGCCTACGGGCGCTGCTATGGCATGGTGTACCTGGTCTTCCGTCTGAGCAATGTCTACGGCCGCTACGACAACGACCTCGACCGAATGAAGCGAGTGGTTCCGCTCTTCATCAGTAGAATCGCCAATGACCAACCGGTGACCGTCTTCGGCGCCGACAAGGTCCTCGACTTCACCCATGTCGACGATTGCGTCGATGGAATCCTTACTGGAATCGAGCGGCTCATGGGAGGTCATGTCAGAAACGAGACCATCAATCTCGCTTCCGGTACCGGGAACAGTCTGCTGACGATGGCGTCGCACGTTGGCGCTGCTCTGGGTAAGCAGCCGCGCGTCACGATTGCGGCTTCCCGGGCCGGAGAAATTACAAGATACGTGGCAAATCTTGACCGAGCCCGCACGCTCCTGAACTTCTCGCCGAAAGTTTCTCTTTCCGACGGAATTCACCGGGCTGTGGCGTGGGGAAGCGAATGGTCCTCCCGTTCAGGAATGCAGGCAAGGACTTGAAGCCATGACTCCCGTCTATCGGAGGAGTTACAGTGGAAACAGATAAAACTGTTAGCGTTGCCATCATCGGCCTGGGCTACGCAGGCCTTCCTTTGGCAATCCAGTTTGCGCGCTCAGAAGTAAATGTCATTGGCTTGGATGTTGATGTATCGAGGGTGCGGCGGCTTTCAGAGGGACGTAGTTACCTCGCGGACATTGATTCTTCCTGCGTAGCAGATCTTTTAACTAAAGGTTGGTTCACCGCGTCTACGGACTTCAGCCATGTCCGCAGGGTTACGGCAGTTATTATTTGTGTTCCGACACCACTCAACAAAAATCGCGAGCCAGATATTACCCACGTGATCGATGCTGGTACTTCCATCGCGAAGTATCTGTCCGCGGGACAGCTGGTCGTATTGGAGTCGACCGTATATCCAGGCGCAACGGAACAAGACCTTCGCCAGGTTCTTGAACAGGGATCCGGGTTAACAGCAGGAAAGGACTTCTATCTCGCTTTTTCTCCTGAACGCGGGGATCCGGGGAATCCCGAAAGCCACGTATCGCTAATTCCCAAAGTGATAGGCGGCTTCACTCCTGCGTGCCTGGAACGTGCGATGGCTCTTTATGGGAAGGCTATCAAAACGGTTGTTCCCGTTTCGTCATGCCGGACTGCAGAAGCAACGAAGCTTTTAGAGAATATCTTTCGAAGTGTAAACATTGCCCTGGTCAACGAACTCAAAGGTGTTTATGAAGCGATGGGTATCGATATCTGGGAGGTTATTCAGGCCGCGAAGACGAAACCGTTCGGGTATATGCCGTTTTATCCAGGCCCGGGCCCGGGAGGACACTGTACTCCGATCGCTCCATACTATCTTGCGTGGAAAGCCCGGGAATATGGACAACGTACCCGATTTATCGAGATGGCTGTTGAGATCAATGCGCAGATGCCATATCGGGTCGTTGATCGCGTGGTCCGAGTACTTAACACTCGCAAGAAAGCTCTGCATGGAAGCCGGGTTCTTATCGTAGGAATCGCCTACAAGTCGAACGTAGAAGATGTCCGCGGCTCTCCAGGATGCATGCTGATGGATACCCTCACTGAAAGCGGAGTCGAGGTTGCGTACTTCGACCCCTACGTACCCGTAATGCGCAGGTCGCAGCACCCCGATTCGAAGGAAGCAAAATCCGTCAACTGGGACCGTCAAACAGTTTCCAGCTTCGATCTTGTTCTGATCGCCACGGCGCACACTCATGTTAATTACGCGGAGCTGGGAGAGTGGGCGCAATGCATCGTAGATACGCGCAATGCAATGGCAAGAGTCTCGACAGGAAGGAACAAGACATGGAAGGCCTGATTCCAACTGATGCGACAACTCGAATTGCTGGAATCGAACGTCGCGGTGAGACACGAGTAGAGGCTTTTGGAAAGTCCCGGACATGTTCTCCTTCAGCACAACCGGGTTTTGAGCCGGTGGCAAATCGCGCGTATGATTCACCCCATTTCGACAACGGAGGTATCCATGAAACGAGGAATCGTTCTACTTAGCCTGATCGCCCTCGGTGGGCTTTCGCTGACGGTGGCCGCCATCCAGCAGACGCAAGCTCCGTCTGCCGCCGGCATCGAGGTCGAAAAGCTCAAGGACAACCTTTACGTTCTCAAAGCCCTGACGAACGGCGGCGGTGGAAACACCTCGGTGTTCATCACCGCAACGGGTGTTGTCGTGATCGACACAAAGAACCCTGGTTGGGGCCAGCCGCTGCTGGAAAAGATCAAGACGCTCACGCCCAAGCCCGTGACGATGATTATCAACACCCACACGCACGGCGACCACGTGAGCGGCAACGTCGAGTTCCCCGCCAACATCGACATCGTTGCGCATGAGAACACAAAGACAAACATGATGGCCATGCGACCGGCGTCTTTCATTGCGCCGCCGGCAGGTGGCTTCCCGCCGAACATCTTCACGCAAAACAATGGGAAGGGCATGGCGAAGCGGACCTTCAAAGACAAGATGACCATCGGAAGCGGCGCCGATCGAATTGAACTCCACTACTTCGGCCCCGCGCATACAAACGGCGATGCGATGGTCTTTTTCACTGCAGCCCGTGTTCTGCACATGGCCGACGTGTTTGCCACGAAGGGACTGCCCGGAATGGATTCCAACAACGGCGGCACGGGCGTGGGTTACGTCAATACGCTGAAGAAGGCGGCAGACTTCGCGGACAAGAATAACGTCGAGGCCATCGTCAACGGCCACTTCGCCACCGCGACGACACGAGCCGATCTCCGTGAATTCATCGATTACGTCGGCGACTTCGTGAAGTCCGTGCAGGATGGAAAACGTAGCGGAAAAAGTATTGACGATGTCGCAAAGGCCTGGGCGACGCCGGCCAGGTACAAAGGCTATGAGGCGACGCCGGTCCCGGTTCGCGTGCGTGCCAACGTCGAGCTCATCTTCAAGGAAACGAAGTAGCCACGCGGGATTGGTCAGCATCACTCGAATCGAAGCGTGCTATTGATAGCCCCGATGGCAGGTCTACTCTCGCAACTCACCAAAAACGAACGAGCCCGGCTCCTCGAAGAGTTGAACTACTTGAACCTCGCAGAGATTCGCCGCTTCTGTTCCGCGCACGGCATCCCCTACAAGATTCTGGCCGAGAATCCGAGCGGGAAGGTGATGATCACAAAGGACACGGATCGAAAACCAATTGTGCTGGCTCGCATGCGCGATTACCTGGCGACCGGGAAGGTGGGGCCTCCGACGTTAATCCCCGCGAAGATCGTGCGAGACGATCCTCCACCGGCGAGCCCGGGACCTCAAGATCGTCTGTACTACCGCTGGTACGCGAAGGAGCACATCGGCATCCTACGTTCGCTCCGCGAACTCACAACAGGCCGATTTCGGGATGGCGCGTCGCACGCGTACTCGTCATGGAGTTCTGGACGCACGGAAAGGCGCCGACGCTCGCAGATTTCGCGCGGGCGTGGACAAACTCCAACGCCAACAGGGACCGGCTACTCACCGCGGAATACGCCTACCTTACAGATCTCCAGCACAAGAAAGCGGGAAGCGGCTGGAAAAGCCTGCGCATAGCCAAAGCCAGGTCGGCGCTGCAGACGCTTGGAAGAATCGCGTGAGAATCTTGTAGATGCTCTGACTTTGCGGAAGAGAATTGCAAAATAGATCCAAAGCAGCTTCTTCATGTTCACCTCCGCAGCAGAGAATCCCACAAAGAACAGAATCAAAACTATCGGGTTAAAGACAGGTTTTTCAGGTCTATCGAAAGATAGAGAGGCTGGCACGACGAGCCTACGCATGACACTCACGGATACGCTGAACAGCACGCGCCTGGCCACGCCGTCTGGCGTTGTGATGGTATGCTCTCGCCCAACCAAATGGGCGACATCCCAACGGCAAGGGCGTCATCAACCGAGTCGGCCCTCGACCAGTTGCACCCTGAACTCTGGAAGGTGAGGCTTGAAACCGGCGCGATTTCATCAACTCGAAAGTCTGTACAACCAGGCTCTTGAAATAGACGAGGCGCACCGGGCGGCATTTCTCCGTGAAGCCTGTGGCAGCGATCATGATCCGCGGCGGAACCTGGAGGAGTTGCTTGCGGAAGGGCCGAAGGCGGCAAGTTTTCTGGAGAACGCCGCGCTCCAGGAAATCGCGCACGAGTTTGCCGAAACAGCGGGCTCAACCTGGCCGTCCTGGACGGGCCGTCGAGTGGGTAACTATCAGTTTTTGTCGCTGCTCGGCGTCGGCGGGATGGGCGAAGTGTTTCGAGCGCACGATACAAAGCTCAAACGTGACGTTGCGATCAAGATCCTCCCCGGCGAAGCCTCCCTCGATTCGGACCGCGTCGGACGATTTCAGCGCGAAGCCGAAGTTCTCGCCTCTCTGAATCATCCGAATATTGCTGCGATCTACGATCTCGAAGAGGCCGAGGGAGCGTCCTTCCTCGTGCTGGAACTCGTCGAGGGCGAGACGTTGGCAGAGCAGTTGAAGGGGGGGCCCATCCCTCTGGATGAAGGATTGCGAATTGCGGCACAGATCGTGGATGCCCTTGCGGCTGCGCAC
>Ga0111538_10001213_pt1 | contig 36444 bp, 31 predicted proteins | sample SoiMethybrSBSTD1_FD_79669 | JGI IMG/M metagenome (GOLD analysis project Ga0111538, IMG submission 79669) | Bulk soil microbial communities from a Populus tree surrounding site in Tennessee, USA - Soil MetaG P. TD hybrid SBSTD1 (version 2)... | ecosystem: Environmental > Terrestrial > Soil >...
CATCGCGCCCACGAAGCCGAGCACCCCGACCACGACGATCACCCATCCGAACAGTTGGGTGCCCGGCTGGGCGTCGGCCAGCACCGCCAGGTACAGCCCGGCGAGAACGAGAAGCACGCATGCCACCCGCTGGACCACGCCAACCACCCTCCACCGACGTCCTGTCGACAACTCCGCTTCCTGGGCGTCCGTCCACGTTAGCTGCCGCGTCGGGTCAGTTGCGGTGCCGGGCCATCCACTGCCAGATGTGGGTTCCGTCGATGCTCGGGTCGTTGCGGGCGACGTAGATCCACGACCAGTGGCCGGGGAACTGGTGGCCGTTCCAGATGACGTGATCGTAGAGCGTCATCAGGGAGCCCGGGATGAGCTCGTGGGCGTGGACGGTGTTGGCCTGCGGGGGCACGGTGTCGTCGTCGAGTGAGGCGACGAGCCAGGTCGGGGTGTCGATGCTGGCCAGTTCGGCGTCGGTGAGCACCGGCGGGCCGCCCGGCTCGAGTGAGGTGACGACGCCGCAGATGGGCACCGACGCGGCGAACAGGTCGGGATAGATCACGGTGATCTTCATGCTCATGTAGCCGCCGTTGCTGCAGCCGGCGACGTAGATCCGGTCCCGGTCGACGGGGTTGCGGCGGGCGATCTCGAGGATGATCTCGCGGATCAGGGGCGCGAAGCGGGGGCCGTCCTCCAGCCAGAACGACGTGCTCTGCGGGGCGACGGCGTAGGCACCGGAGAAGATCCGCTGCGCCTCGGGGGTGGCGAAGCCCAGGGCGCCTCGGTTGGCGCGCAGCGTCGTCTCGTTGTCGTAGTAGTTGTCAGGCAGCGAGGCGCCTTCGCCACCGCCGTGCAACCAGACGACGAGCGGGCGCCGGCCCCGGCCGTGCGTGGCGGGCGAGTACAGCCGGTACTTCATGCCCGAGCCGGACACGTGGTAGCTGAACGCGTCGACCTCCGGGTTGACCAGCCGGCCCTGCACGAACCGTTCGATGGTGACGGGGCGGTGGTTGCGCAACCGGAGCGGGGCGTTCTGCGTGACGGTGTAGACGAGGTTCAGCCGCACGTTGCGGCCCCTGCTTAGGATGTACCCGAGCGTGCCGCCGCCGACCTGGCCCTCCGCGTAGCTCAGGTCGAGCACGATGTTGCCGCGGCGGTCGAGCCGAGCGGCGGTCACCGGGCGGTCGAGGTCGTACTCGCTGAAGATCTGGTCGCCGGGCGCGATCGGGATCGGGCTGGTCGCCTTGGCGTGCACGGTGAAGGTGCCGGTGGACAGGCTCGCCGGGTCGATCGGGCCGAGTCGGGCGGTGTCCAGGGTGATCGAGACGACCTGCTCGCCACCGTCGAGGGTCACCGCGTTGAGCGTGAACCCGACGCGGGTGTGCGAGTTGCCGCCAGCGTGGGCGACGCCGGGCAGCGTGAGGCCGGCGGCGGCGCCCGCCCCGGCGGCCAGAACGGTACGACGGCTGATTGGCGTGGCCATCCGAAGCTCCTTTGTATCGATCTCCGTGAAACCGTTACAACGAAGCCGGTCTATCACAGATTGTGACCGGATGGAAGTTTCGCCCAAGTCTGCCGTCAGGTGGTGCAGCAGCAGGGGCAGCACGGCGCCGCCCGCGCATGCGAACGGCTCGGCGACCGCGACGGCGCCCGGACCCACCTGACGGCGGCGCTGGCCCTGTTCACCGAGCGAAATCTTGGACGCTGGTCGTAGCCATGGCTACGACCAGCCTCCAAGATCGCGGAAGGTCGTCACGTCCGGGTCAGTCCTGCGTGGCTTCGGTGAAGAACTCCGGTGGTGCCTGCAGGTCGTGGGCGCGGAACAGGACGGCGTGCTCGACGCCCATGGCCTTGCCGCTCATCGCGGCGAACATCGGGATCATGTCTGCGGGCGCCGGGTGGCCCGGAAGCGCGGCGAGGTATGCGGAGTGCGCCTCGAGGGAGGCGACGCCGCGGCGCAGCGGCTCCCCCGTGACGTCGACACCGTGGGTCGCGCCGGAGCCGGCGAGGCCGGGGACGATGAACCAGCGCACGGAGTGCGGTTCGAGGCCCTCGTCGTCGATCTGCTCCGGGAAGACCCACCGGTTGCCCGCGTCGCGCACGGCGTCGAGCGTCGCGAGCCCGGCCGCGCGATGGTCGGCCTGGTCGAAGCCGAACGGCGTCTCGATCTCGTAACCGCCGCCGACCACGACGTCGGGCCTGAACCGGCGGATCTCCCGACAGATGTCGCGGCGCAGGTCGAGGCCGTAGACGAGCACACCGTCGGGATGTTCGAGGACGGTCAGGTGCTTGACGCCGACGGCGGCGCAGGCGGCCTGCTGCTCGGCGACGCGCAGCCGTGCTGTCTCCTCGGGAGGATTCGGCATACCGGCCTCGCCCCTGGTGAGCAGGAGATAGCCGACCTCGATGGCGCGCGCGGTCCAGCGCGCGACGGCCGCGGACGTGCCGTACTCCATGTCGTCGGGGTGCGCGACGACGCAGAGCACCCGCTGGAAGGACTCCTCGGGGAGGGCAGGCAATGTCATGCCGGCCATCTTCGCGCGTTCGGGGCGTCAGCTCCACCGAATGCGGATCTCGGAGCGCCACTGCTCGACGATGTCGCCTCGGCCCTCGGTGGTCAGCTCGTCGGCCCGGTTCCACAGGCTCAGGTACAGCTGTGCCGCGGTGCCGGAGAGCACAACATCGGGCCGTGCCGTGTCGCCGGGGGTCGTGACGATCGGCCCGTCGCTGATCCGCACCGTCCAGCGGTGACCGGTGTCGGCGGTGCGCACCAGCACGGTGTACGGCTCGGCCGCGTGCAGTCTGCCCTTCCCACGGGTGACGAAGCCGGTCAGCAGTTCGTCGATCCCGTCGGCGGCCAGCGCCGCATCGATGTTGACCTCCGACGCCGTGGGCCACCGCCCGTGAACGGCGGCGACGGCGTCGACGCTGTGGATGGTGGTCTCGTGCGCCTGGCGGCGGGCCCAGAACCGGCGCGGCGGCGGAGCGTCCCTCAGGAACACGTTCGCCTTGGCGTCGTCGGCCGTCTGCTGCAGCGTCGCGACAAGGGCGACCAGGCCCTCGGAGTACCAGGCGAGCAGGTCGGCGGCGGCCCGTGCCTCCGCCTGCGAGGCCGACGTGTCGTGGGCGGTGTCGCCGCGCAGGTTCGCCGCCGCCCACCGGTGCACCATGCCCTGGTGGATCACGAGCTTGGTGACGTTCCACGCCGGGCAGGTGGGGACCTTGGCGTCGAGGCCCGCCGACGCGGCCGCGGCACGCAGGGCATTGCCGCTGCGGTCGAGCGCGGCCAGGTGTTCGTCCAGGCTCAGATGGGTCGGCATGGCGGCATTGTAGAGGCGTCCACCGACAATTCTCTGGAATAGCGTGCCGGATGGCCGGGTTGCGGCGGGCATGGGCTTCGACATGCACGAACTGCTCGCCGCCAGCCGGATCGGAATCCTCGCCACCATCAAGCGCGACGGTCGCCCGCAGCTGTCACCGGTTCAGCCGTACTACGACCGCTCGGCCGGGATCATCTACGTCTCGATGACCGAGGGCCGGGCCAAGACGGTCAACCTCCGCCGCGACGCCCGGGTGTCGCTGGAGGTGACCCGCCCGGACGGCTGGGCCTGGGCCACCGCCGAGGGCAACGCGACCCTCACCGGCCCCGGCACGGACCCGAACGGGCAGGAGGTGGCAGCGCTCGTCGACTACTACCGCACGGCCGCCGGCGAGCATCCCGACTGGGACGAGTACCGCACGGTGATGGTCGCCGACCGCAGGGTCCTGATGACGATGACCGTCGACAGGGTCTACGGAGCGGAGATCCGCCCCGCCTGACCTCGCGCCGCCGACGGCCGGCGCCGCGAACTACGACCGGACGACGTTTTCCAGCGGCTCGCCCGCCACATAGCGCTCGATCTGGGCCACGATGACCCGCTCCACGCGCGGCCGGAACGCGGACGAACTGCCCCCGACGTGCGGTGTCATCAACAGGCCCGGGGTGGTCCACAGTGGATGCCCGGGCGGCGGCGGCTCGGGATCGGTGACGTCGAGCGCCGCCCGCAGCCGTCCGCCGCCCACCTCGGCCAGCAGCGCGCCGGTGTCGACGACCGGGCCGCGGGCGACGTTGACGAGCAGCGCACCGTCGCGCATCCGGGCCAGGAACCCCGCGTCCACCAGGCCACGGGTCTCATCCGACAGCGGCACGCACAGCACGACGACGTCGGCGCGGGGAAGCAACCCGGGCAGCTCGCTCATGGCGGACACCCCGTCGCGGGCGTGCCGGGCCACCCGCAGCACCTCCACCTCGAAGCCGGCGAGGCGGCGGTCGACGGCGCGGCCCACGCCGCCGTACCCGATCAGCAGGACGGTCCGGTCCGCCAGCGCGTCGTACCAGCCGTAGCGCCAGTCCTGGCTGTCCTGGCCCCGCACGTGCGTCGGGATACCGCGCAGCGACGCGAGGATGAGCGTCACGGCAAGCTCGGCGGTGCTGGTGTCGTGCACACCGGCGGCGTTGCACAGGGTGACCCCGTCCGGCAGGTACGGCAGGACGTGCTCGTACCCGGCGGTCTGCGTCTGCACCACGCGCAGCGCCGGCATCCGCTCGATCAGGCGCAGCGGCGCATGGTCGAACGTGTACGGCGCCACGTAGAACTCGACCCCGGCCGCCGTGGTGGGCGGATCGGGCTCGTTGTCGTACACGTCGACGGAGACACCGGCCGGCAGCCGGCCCACCAGCTCGGAGTAGGGAACCCAGATTCGCACGCGGGTCACCGTAGCGCGCGATCCGACGGGCCACACGGCGACCTCTCGGGGCCGCCCGCGACAGTCGTCTAGCGTCTACATACAATAGACGGATGGACGACGAACTGCTGGCCGCGGCCAAGCGGGCACAGGAACACCTCGTCGAGGCCGACCACGCCGCCGAGCTCGCCAAGGCGCAGTTCCACCGGGCCGTGCGCCGGTTGCAGCTCAGTGGCGCGTCATTGCGCGAGCTCGCCGCCGCCCTCAATCTCAGCCACCAGCGGGTCCACCAGATCGTCGAGACGGCCGGCGGCGCCCGGCGGTGGGCCACGCGCGGCCCACGCCCGCCCGGCCTGGCCTGCTCCTTCTGCGGGCGGTCGGAACGAACGGCACGACGGCTCGTGGCCGGCCCGGACGTCTACATCTGTGCGACCTGCGTCGATACGGTCGACACGGTGATGCGCTCCGGCCAGGTCGGGGAAACCGTGCTCGGCCCGCTGCACAGCGTCGCCGACGACACGGCTGGGCGGCGGTGCACCTTCTGCGGCAAGCGCCGCCATCAGGTCACCGGCTTGGTCACCACCGTCGACAATCCCGCCGGCAAGCTCGGCGACGACGCGGCCATCTGCGCGGAGTGCCTCCGCCTGTGCCGAGAGATCCACTCTGAGCGGCTGGCCTGACCGCGTGGCAGTCGGAAATCAGCAACGGCTGGCGCGCGCCGTCGGGATTCGTACCCTCCGGTCATGACTGCCGAGTTCCGGGTGCTGCGATCAAAGACCTGGAACGTGGCCGGCGCCCTGGTGTGCCTGGTGTTCGCCGCCCTCTGCGAAGGCGTGGGCTTCTTCGACGATCCGCAGGCGGCCGACCACGAGGTCGGTCTGATCTTCTGGACGGGCGCAGCGGCCCTGTGCGTCGTCGGCGCGGTGCGCGTGCTCGTCGTCGGCATCATCGCGACGCCGAAGGGACTCACGGTTCGCGAACTGCCGCGCACGACGAAACTTCCGTGGACCTGGCTCTCCCAGCTGAACGTGCTTATCCGCCGGCACAGGCGTTAAGCCGGCAGCGTCCCGGCGACCAGCTTTCCGGCCTGGATGACCGCCGGTTGGGCCCCGGACGGCGGGTCCAGCACCGCGATGTCGACGAGCGGATCGTCGTCGAGCACGATCAGGTCGGCATGTGCGCCCTCGGTGACCACGCCGAGTTCGCCCGGCCGGCACAGCAGTTCGGCGGCGTTGACGGTGGCCGCCCGGATCACGTCGATGGCCGGCTGCACGTGGCCCCGGATGCGGAACTCGCGCAACTGGTGGCGGTGCATCCCGCCGAGCAGGTCCGTGCCGTAGCAGAGCTTGACCCCGGCCCGGTGGGCCCGTTCCAGCGCGGCCAGGCCCGCGTCGAGGACGCTGTCGACCTTGGCGTGGCTGACCGCCGGCAACCCCCAGCGCGGCCCCTCCTCCTTCAGCGCCCAGTACGTCGAGAGCGTCGGGGTCAGGAACGCCCCGTGCTCGACGAGGAGTTCGAGGCTCTCCTCGTCGAGCAGGTTGCCGTGCTCGATGGAGCGCACGCCGCAGCGCAGCGCGCGGCTGATCGCCCGACCGGGATACGCGTGCGCGGAGACGTACCGGCCGGCGGCGGCCGCCTCATCGACCACCGCACGGATCTCGTCGACCGAGTACTGGGTGGTGTCGACCTCGTCGCTGGGCGACGCCACTCCCCCGGACGCCATGATCTTGATGTGGTGCGCGCCGAGCCGGAGCTGTTCCCTGGCCGCCTTGCGTACCTGATCGACGCCGTCCGCCACGACGGACCCGGCGGGGCAGCCCGGGTGCTCGTCGATCACGTACTGACCGCGGCGCCGCGCGTCGCCGTGCCCGCCGGTCTGCGACAGCGCACGGCCGCAGAAGAACACCCGCGGCCCGGCGAACAGCCCGTCGGCCTGCGCCTGCGCGAGTCCCCAGTCGGCGCCGGCGTTGTCGCGCACCGTCGTGAACCCGCGCGCCAGCATCCCGCCCATCACGTCGGCGGCCTGCGCCGCCACGTACGTCGGCGACGCGGTGTGCAGCGACGGCAGGTCCGCGGTGACCGCGGTCAGGTGCACGTGACAATCGATCAACCCGGGCAGCACGACCCGTCCCGCCAGGTCCACGACCGGCACGTCCGCCACGTCGGGCAGGCTGCGGCCGACCGCCGCGATCCGTCCGTCGCGCACCAGCACGTCGTGATCGCCGAGGTAGTCTCCGGCGACCACGTCGAGCACCCGGCCGTGCCGCAACAGCAAGTCGGTCATGGGGACCCACTCTGCCATCCGCCGGTCGCCTCGCCGTGTCCGGACAGCGCGAGGTGGATCGCCGCCGCGCCGACGATGCCGCGCCGGAACCAGTCGAGGTCGAGGTTCTCGTTCGGGGCGTGGTTGGTCTGGTCGACGTTGGCGAGCGGCACCCCGTAGCAGGGCCGCGCGAGTTGGTCGGTGAAGGCCGCGAGCGGCAGGCTGCCCCCGAGCGCGGGCACGATCAGCGGCGGCTCGCCGAGTCCGGCGGCCGCGCCGGCCACCACCGCGTCGGTGTAGGGCGTCTCGGGCAGCGTGCGCGACGGCGACATCGCGGCGCCGGGCCGGAACTCGACGTCGGGCGCGTGTTCGGCGACGTGGCGCCGCAGCGCCTCGACGACGTCGGGAACCCGCTGGCCGCCGACCAGCCGCACATCGCAGCGGGCGATCGCCACCGAAGGGATCACGGTGCGGTGCTCACCAGCGTCTTCGCAGCTGAGCGAGTTGATCGTGAACGTGGGTGCGGTCAGCCGCTCGGAGTAGCGCCGGCCGGCCGGCGGCTCGGCCGCCCGCGCACCGATGCCGGCCAGCATGGCGGCTTCATCGAACGGCAGCGCCTCGATCGCCGCCCGCTCGGCCGGCGACAGCGGGGCGACGCCGTCGGCGAATCCGGTCACCAGGACGTTGCCCTCGGCGTCGCGCATCGTGGCGAGCAGGTGGATCAGCCGCCACGCCGGATTGGGCGCCACTCCGCCCCAGTTGCCGGAGTGCAGCGGCCTCCCGGCGCCCCGGGCCACCAGCTCGAACGTGAGGATCCCGCGCACGCCGAGCACCACGCAGGCCCGTCCGGACTCGTGCACCGGGCCGTCGCTCCACAGCACCAGATCGGGCGGATCGGCGCCGAACCGCCGCCGGACCACGTCGGCGAGGTGCGGGCTGCCGATCTCCTCCTCGCCGTCGAGGAGCACGCTGACCCGGCACGGGAGGCCGCCGGTCAGCTCGCGCAGTGCGCGCAGGCCGAGCAGCTGGGCGAGGTGCTGGCCCTTGTTGTCGCCGGTGCCCCGTCCGTACATCCGGCCGTCGCGCACCCGCGGGGCGAACGGCGGCGACACCCACTCGTCGAGCGGCCCGGCCGGCTGGACGTCGTAGTGCCCGTACACGAGGACATGCGGCCCGGGCCCCGGCGCCGTGCCCACCAGGACGGGCCAGCCTTCGGTGTCGACGATTTCCGGGTCCAGGCCACTACGGCGGAGCAGGTCGACGCCGTGCGCCGAGGCCGCCGCCATCCCGTCGCCGGTTCGGCTGACGCTCGGCTGGCTCACCCACGCGGCGAGTTCGGCCACGAGGTCGTCGTCGCGGTCGCGCACCCAGTCACGGACCCGTGCGATGAGATCGTCCATGGCGGTCGCCCCCTCACGATGTGACTGGTGAGTCGGTATCAGCCAAGCACACGGCCGGGCGCGCCGTCGGAGACGTGACAACCGGCGTGGAAGGTCGGCTGCGCTACTCGGCATTGCCAGGCCGAGGTGATAGGACTCTTGGGTGATCGCAGCCGGATCCTCAGACAGGGTGGCTACCGCGGGTCGCCTCGGCGATGCCCGCTCCGGGGCGGGGGTGGCCGGATGAGCTACCCGCCCGGCGCACCCGCGGCCCCCGGCGGGCCGCCCGGACCCGGCATGGCGCCGGCCGCGCAGGGCGCGCCGGGCCGGGTGTACGCGAGCCGGTCGCGCGTGACCAACCGGATGGCCGTGCTGTCGTTGGTGTTCGCGTTCGTTTTCGCCCCGGTCGGCGCGGTGCTCGGGCACCTCGCGCGGCACCAGATCAAGCAGCGACGCGAGTCGGGCGACGGGCTGGCCGTGGCGGGGCTGGTCGTCAGCTACACGATCATCGGAATGGCGCTGCTCGCGGCGATGTCGGCGGCGGGAGTGGGCGCCGGCGGGCTGCCGCTGTGGAAGGCGGTGGTGCTCGGAGTGGTGGAAGGGGTCACCGAGTTCCTGCCGGTCTCCTCCACCGGGCACCTCACCATCACCGAGAAGCTGTTGAACCTGCAGGTCGACGACAAGGGCGTGACCGCCTACACGGCGATCATCCAGGTCGGCGCGATCATCGCGGCGATCGTCTACTTCCGCAGCGACATCTCCCGCATGATCACCGGCTTCTTCCGCGGCCTGACCGGTGCCGAGGGCCGCCGCAGCGCCGACTGGCGGATGGCGCTGTACGTGATCGTCGGCTCGATCCCCGTGGCGGTCGTCGGTCTGACGGCGAAGGACCTCATCGAGGGCGCCCTGCGCAGCCTGTGGTTCGTCGCGGGCGCCCTGATCATCTGGAGTGTGGTGATGGTGGTCGCCGAGGCCCGCGCGAAGCAGGATCGCCACGAGACCGACCTGTCCTGGACCGACATCCTGATCATCGGCGTGGCCCAGTGCTTCTCGTTGATTCCCGGCGTGTCCCGGTCCGGCGCGACGATCAGCGCGGGTCTGCTGCGCGGTCTCGACCGGGTCACCGCGACCCGGCTGTCGTTCTTCCTCGGCATCCCCGCCCTGTCCGCCGCCGGGCTCCTGGAGGCGGTCACCGCTCGCGACGACATCAGCAACGGCATCGGCTGGACCGCCACCGTGGTCGGCACGCTCGTGAGCTTCGTCGTGGCGTACGCCGCGATCGCGTGGCTGTTGCGCTTCGTCGCCCGCCACTCGATCGTCGTCTTCGTGTGGTACCGGGTGATCCTCGGCGTGGTCATCATCGGCGCTCTGGCATCCGGCATCCTGGCGGCGCAGTAGATCCAGGATCGCAGTCGGGTCGGGCGTCCCGACGGGCGGCCGGCTTGGCATTCTTGTGCCATGCAGAATGTCCACGGAGTCTCGGTGCCGGAGACCGTCGCGGAAATGTGCTCCCCGTCGAGCACGGCGGTGCTCGTGTACGACGTCCAGGTCGGAATCATGTCGCATGTGGCCGATCGCGACGGTGTGACCGGCCGCATCCGGTCGGTCATCGGCGCGGCCCGCCAGAGCGGCGTGCCGGTCGTGTACGTCCGGCACGTGTCCGTGCCGCCCACCCACATGGGCGTCGCCGCGTTCCGCGTCGCGATGGCCTGGCAGCGGACGCAGAAGGCGGCCGACGTACGCTCCGCGTTCCCGCCCGACGCGCCGCAAACGCAGTTGGTGGCCGAGTTGGCGCCGGTCGGCGACGAGCCGGTGTTCGACAAGCTCGGCATGTCCGCCTTCGTGGGCACACCTGTCGAGATGCTCCTGCGCGACCGCCGGCTGACGACGGTCGTCCTGGTCGGGGCCGTGTTGGAGATCGGCATCGAGCCCACCGCCCGGCACGCCGCGGATCTGGGCCTCCTGCCGGTGGTCGTCGACGACGCCTGCGGAATCGTCGACCAGGAGGCGGCCACGAGGTCGTTGGCCAGTCTCGACTACTCGCTGCTGACCTACCGCGCGAGCGCCGCCGACGTGGTGGCGGCGCTGGGCGGCGTTGACGGCCCCTGACAGCGCGCAACCCTCTCCGACAGGCCGATGGCCGGCCCCCGCAGGAGCGGGGACCGGCCATCATTCGAATCCGGTACTAGTTGAACTTGCGTGGGAGCGTCACCGTCACCCTCGACGACACGATCGTGGTGCCGAGCACCGCGGGCGTTGTCATCGAGGTGGTCACCAAGCCGTTGCCCGGTAGCAGGCCCAACACGGTGACCGTGTACGAGACCTTCGCGCCCGGGGTCGGGTCGGTGCTGGTGACCACCAGGTCACCCGCCGGCAGGGTGCCGAGGGGAAGCTGGTTGCCACCGGTGCCGCTGGCGTTCTCCGCACCGATCAGGAACGGCTGGCCGGGTGGTGCGGCCAGCGTGGCCGGGTCGTAGGTGAAGCTGATGTCCTGCACACCGTTGGTGCCCAGCCACACCTGGAAGTTGCGCACCGAGTTCGTTCCGAAGACGAACACCCGCCACTCGACAACGATCCAGTTGTTGACTCCGTCCGTCAGTTCCGCGATCGAGACGCCGTGCGCGCCGCCCGCGTCGAGGTCGGTCCAGAACGGTGCCAGGATGTTGTTCGGCGACGCCGGGTCCGGGATCTGGGTGAGGTCACAGCAGTTGTTGTTGGCGCTGGTCGCTGCGTCACCCGCGATCACGTAACCGTTGCTGTCGACGGTGACGTGGTCGTAGGTGATCCCGTTGTACAGGTAGGGCGTCACCCCGAAACTCAGGATCGTCTCGTCACCGACGCCCGGGATGGCGCCGACGCCGAGTTGGTCGAGTTGGAGGTACCCGGCCGGCGAGACACCCGGGGCCGTCGTCGGCACCCCGGCGACCGCACCGGCGAGCGGTACACCGTTCTTCGTCGCCTTCAACGGGTTCACCACGGTCGCCCCGTTCGCTGCCACGATCGGCACGTTCACGTTGGAGGTCGTGGTGAAGTCCGCAGTCGTGTCGGCGAAGGTGTGGTTCTCGGCGGTGACCGTGCACGTGCTGAGCTTCAGAATCGTGACCGACGCCGGGTCACAGGTCTGGGTCAGCGAGATGTTGCCCTGCTGCGGCACGAACGCCACCGGCAGGTGCAACGCCGGGACGGTCTTGGCGGACGGGGTCAGGTTGATCTGCCCGAACTTCTGACCCGAGACGCCGACCGCCTTGATGGTGATGGTCAGCTTGACCGAGGCACCGGCCGCAACCGAGAACTGGCTCGGCGTCACGGTGATCGACGTCCCGCTCGGAGCCGTGGTCGTCACCTTGTAGCTCTGCGTCTTGTTGGTGACGTTCTTCGCCGTCCGGGTCGTGGTGACCTGACCCGGCATGACCGGGGCGTCCACCGACGGAATGTTCAGGTGTACGGCATTGAGCGGGTCGTTGCCGAGCGCCGCCATCCGCGCCGCGGTCTCGTCGAACGTGAGACCCGGGTTGTTGGCGACGTTCACCTGTACGCGGCCCGCCCCGAAGTCGAACGGGTCGGCCGGCGTGGTGGTGTCCTCCTTGACCACCTTGGTGGTCGCGGTGGTCATCATCGCCGACTTGAGCTGACCCGGGGTCCAGTCCGGGTGCAGGGCCTTGAGGAGCGCGGCCGAGCCGGCGATGTGCGGCGAGGACATCGAGGTGCCGGCGATCGCCTGGTAGTACTGCCCGGCCGGGCCCGAGGGGATCTCGTCCGGGGTCGGCGTGTTGCCGGCCAGGATCTGGACACCGGGTGCGGTGATGTCCGGTTTGATGATGCCGTTGCCGCCGGGACCGCGCGAGGAGAACGCGGCCATCACGTCACCGGGGCCGTTGGCCTTCTGGCCCGCCGTGAACTGCGCCGTGAGGCCGGGGTGGCCGTTCACGTACGCAAGGAACGGCGTGCCGTCCGCGAGGTGGACGGTCGGCAGGAAGTGGTTGTCCGTCTCGGTGTCGGCAATGGCCGGGTTGTACAGGATCATCCCGATCGCGCCGCCCTGCACGACGTTGAACCCCTTCTGGACCCGGCCGATGGCGTTGCCGTTGACCACGCCACCGCGCTGGCAGACCACGATCTTCCCGGCGAAGATGCCGGGCGGAGCGGGGTGGCTGCACAGGATGTCGTTGTACGGCGCGGCCGAAGCGAGCACCATCGGCGCCGGGCCGGCACCCGCGGTGATCGAGCTACCGGTGAACGTCGCCGACGTGCCGTCGCTGGAGGTGACGGTCAGCGTCGAGTCGAACTCGCGCTTCTGGGTCGAGGCGGCGACCGTGGTCACCCACGGACCCTGGTGGTCGGTCGTGGACGCGCCCGGGCCGTCGTTGCCGGCCGAGGCGGCGACGAACACGCCGGCGGCGTACGCGTCGAGGAAGGCCAGCTCCACCGGATCGGTGAACGGGGTCGCCCCGCCGCCGATGGAGAAGTTGATGACCTTCACGCCGTCCAGGATCGCCTGCTGAACCGCGGCCGACGAGTCGCTGCCGTAGCAGCCGTTGAGCCCGCAGACCTTGTAGATCGAGACCCAGGCGCCCGGCGCCATGCCGTTGACCGGGCCGCGCTCCACACCGAAGACCGGCGCCGACGCGACCGGGTTGCCCGCCGCCGTCGACGCGGTGTGCGTGCCGTGTCCGTTGGAGTCACGGGCGGTCGTGTACACCTCGGGCGGGTTGTTGGCGAGGTAGGTGGCCAGGAACGCCTGTCCACCGATGAGCTTGTTGTTGCACTGGAACGGGTCGTTGGCCGGCGTCAGCGGGTTGTCCCCGAAGTCGCACGTACGCGGCGTGCCGTCGGCCTTGGCCGGGGGTGCGCCGAGGTTGCCGTTGTCGGCGAACGACGGGTGCTCCGGCCAGGCACCGGTGTCGAGCCCGCCGAAGATCACGCCCTTGCCCGCGTTCGGCTTGCCGCCCGCCTGGGCGTACAGCGCGCTGGCGCCGATGAAGTCCGAGCTGGCGTCGGTCGACGGCTTGGTGACGGCGTCCTTCTGGACGGCCACGACACCGCTGATCTTGACAATGTCATTGATCTTGTTCGCCGGCACGGTCAGCGCCACGCCGCCGTAGACCGTGCGGAGCTTCTGCCCGACCTTGGCGGTCGGCGCCACCTTCTTCAGGTCGCCGAGGAACTTGTTCTCGATGCCGACGACGTGACCCTCGTAGGCCTGCTCCGTGGAACTCCTGGACAGCGCGCGGCCCGTCACCGACGGTGAGGTCGCGGCGAAGCCCTTGACGTCGCCGGTGTAGGTGGAGATGGAGTCGTAGTCGAGCTTGACCGTGATGGTGACCGGGTTGCTGTCACTGCGGTTCAGCAGCGACTGGTCGGTCTTCGCCAACCGGCTGGTGGGCGACTTGGTGCCGGTGGCCCGGCCAGTCTCCGTGACCGCCTGCGTGACCTTCAGCTTGTTCTTGTCGGCTGGTGCGGCGTTGCCCGGGCTCGCGGTGGTGATTGCGAGCAGTGGCGGAACGAGTGCGATCGCCATCGCGGCGCGTACCCATCTCCGTCGGGTCATCACGCCCCCTCTCGTGGATGGGCTGGTGTCCGAAGGATGGCCGCCACAAAGGTCCTTTGTGGACGTTGGGCGAACACAAAGGGTTGCGACGGGCTCAGCGCGCGCCGGTTTGCCGCACCGGTCGCACGCCGGTGCTCAACATGCCACCCGGTTGCGCTTCTGCAAAGGTCTCGCACCTGCCCATACGGAGGGCGACAGAAAGCCGACCGGAGCGGAGTATCCGCAGGTCAAGATGGGAAAGCGACGATCGAGGGGCGGTCCATCATGATCATCTTCAGGCGATTGCGAGGGGTATTGCAAGGGTGGTCGCCGCAACCACGTCGGCGCTTGATGAGTGCAGTGCGTGGTTTCCACTGATTCGCGACGGTCTTGTCCACTGTGGACGCCGACGGGCCCACCAATCGCACGTGGGCCCGTCGAGTCGTCAGGCTTGTCCGATCCGCGCCGGCATCGCGGTGAATGGTCAGTTCCGCACGATCACGTCGATGTCAGTCGGTGTGGGCGTCGTGAGTGGTCGGGTCGTATTCGCTCATTGCGCGTCGTCTCCTTCGGCCGGTCGGGAATGACTCCATGACAGCGGGTGACTCTGGAACGGTGCTGGAACGGCGCCGACGCGTGAAGCGGCCGTTACGCGGCGTACAACGTCACGCCCCCTTCGTGGTGCGTGGTGAGCCGCCCCTGCGCCGCCAGCAGGTCCAGGTGCACTCCCGTTTCCAGCACCGCGAGCATCTGGTTGAACGGGTCGAGGTCGACGAACGGACGCTGCCGCCGCGTCCAGCCCAGCCGGTGCGCCGCCTCGTACGCCGTCGAGGCGCCGGCCACCACGGCCGCCGCGCAGGCGTCCAGCCGGACGCCGTGGTGGTCGAGCAGCTGGTCGACGCGCTCGTGCACGCTCGGCGCGGCCGGGCCGTGTGCCGGCAGCAGCAGCATGTCCGGAAGGCGGCGCACGAGCCGGAGCGAGTCCAGGTAGTCGCGCAGCGGCAGCGGCCCGGGTTGCGGCTCGAACCCGATCGACGGGGTGATGTGCGGCAGCACGTGGTCACCGGCGAACAGCGCACCGGCCACGGAATCGGCGAACACGACGTGTCCCTGGGTGTGACCGGGCGTCGGATGGACCGTGAGCCGGCGGCCGCCCAGGTCGATCTCCGCGCCCGCGGCCAGCCACTCGTCCGGCGGGTCGTAGTACGTCATGTCGTCGAAGTCGTGGGTCTGACTCAGCGCCTCCAGCCGGTCGGCCAGCGGCCCGGCGCCACACTCCCGCAGCCGGCGCAGGTGCCGGGTCAACGGCCGCTCGCCGGGCCGCACGGAGGCGAGGCCGGCCCGCTCCCCGAGGCCCAGCGCGACGCGCGTGCCGAACTGCCGGCGGATGGCCACCGCCTGCGTGTAATGGTCGCGGTGCATGTGCGTCACCAGGAAGCGGGTGATGTCGGCGAGCCCCGCGTCCAGTGTGGACAGTGCGGCCTTGAGCCGCTGCTCCGACTCGGCCAGCGCCCAGCCCCCGTCGACCAGGGTGAGGTCCTGTCCACCGTGGATGGCATAGACGTTGACCGCCCGGAGGCCGTCGTTGGGCAGCGGCAGCGGGATGCGGTACACGCCGGGCACAACCTCGTGCGCACCCGGCTCCGTCCAGTGGTCCATGACAGACACGATGCCACGTCGCCTGATGCTGTCCGATGCGCGACGGTGTCCGGGGCTTCCGAGCGTCGCCTTGAGCGCCCTTTCCAGACGCCCGACGGGCGACCATTGTGTGAGCCGATGCCTGCTCAGGCTCGATTTCCGGTGTGTAGCCGAGCCCGGGAGACGCCTTCATTCATCGTCTCTCATCGATGGAATCCATTGGCCTGCGTTGTCTACCGTCTCGTGACAGACCGCTGGCGTGAGGAGGGCAGATGCAGGCGTGTCAGGTTTGTGGGACCGCCGAGGTCGACGCCGGAGGCTACTGCACCGGTTGCCGTCACTACCGCGGCCCCCAGTCGTACGCGCTCAGCCCGCCGGCGGCCGACCTTCCGATGGCGGGCTCGGCGGCCGGCTACGCGGCAGTCCACGCCGATCCCGGCGGGGTCTACTACTCCGCGCCCGCGTACGAGCACCGGGCGGCGGTGGCGGCGTACCCGGTCAGCCCGGGCGCTCAGCCGTCCGCGCAGTTCCATTCGGCGCCCCCCGATCCCCTGCCGTCGCCGCAGCCGCGCGCCCCGCTCGCCACGTCGCTGTTCATGGTGACGGTGATGGTGGTGGTCCTTGTCGCCGGCACCGTCGCCGTCGTCCTGATCCGCTCGCAGTCCGGCGGCTCGCAACCGGGAAGCAAGACCGGGAACAGTTCGGCGGCGCCCGCAGTAGCGGGGGCGGCTCCGTCCGGACCGCCGGCATCCACCGTGCCGAGCGCCGCCACTGTCGACCGGTGCGTGGTGGGCGATTGGGCGGTCACGTCGTGGTCCGTCAAGACAACGAACGTCAGTCTCGCGACCGACGCCGGGGGCATCCTGCGACTCGGGGCCGACGGCTCCGGCAGGTGGGACTTCGGCAGCGGGGTCACGTTCACCGGCACGGTCGAGGACATCAAGAGCGAGGACCTCGTCACCGGTCGGGTCGACTTCACGTTCCGGACCACCGGCCAGTCATTCAGCTTCCAGGACGTCCGCAGCGACGTGCGGGAGGTGCTCAACCAGTCCGGTGAGAAGCCGGTGAACCGCCAGATCTCCATGGACCTCGGCGTTGCCGAGTACACCTGCGCCGGCGACACGTTCCGGCTGAAGATCGGTGGCTACGACATCCAGGCGGGGCGCAAATGACGGCATGGACACCGTTCCACGCGGACGACGAGGCGGCGGCTGAGACGATGCGCGTCTACCCGTCCGGCCCCGAAAACCACCAGCCGTCCGGATTCGAGTCGCAGCCGAGCGGTCCGCCCTACCTGACCGCATCCAGCGGAGCACCGTACGGGGCACCCGTCGCGTACGGTCCACCGCTTCAGCAAGCCGTGTCGGCACCGCCGCCGGCCCGCACCTCGTCGGTTGCGTCGATGTTCATGGTGACGGTGATGGTGCTGGCCGTCGTCGCCGGCGCGGTGAGTGTCGTCTACCTCCTGACCGGCAACCGGGGTGGCGGGCCGCAGGCCGCCCCGGCCGCGGCGGCGTCCGCACCGGTCGCGCCGGCGTCCGCGCCGGCCGCGTCCGCGCCGCCTTCGGCCGCGTCGAGCGCGGCCAGCCGCATCGACGGGTGCGTGGTCGGCGAATGGGCGAACATCTCGGACCGGGTGACCGTCGACGAAGACACGACGCTGACCACCGACAACGGCGGCATGCTCCGATTGCGTGCCGACGGCACCGGCGAGATCGACTTCGGCAGCGGGGTGACGTTGAAGGGCAAGCTCGACGGGGTGACCTCGGAGGCGCTGCTCATCGGCAAGATCACCTTCAAGTACGAGACCACCGGCCAGACGTTGAACGCCATGAACGTGCAGTCCGACGCGCGCCGGGTGGTCTTCCAGTCGGGTAAGACCGTGGCCAACGAGCGGGTCGACGCGCGGCTGGGGGCGCAGACCTACAGCTGCGCCGGCGACAGCATGAAGCTCACGTCCGACATCGAGCAGGCCGAGTACCGCCGTACGTAGGCCGCCTACATCCGGACCCGCTTGTTGGCGGGGTCGTACATCGGCCGGAGCGAGGCCACGGCCGGGTACCTCCCGGCCCCGACCTCGACCGTCCACTCTCCACTGTCCAGATAGGACTGGTCGATGGGCTGGTCGGCTTCGATCATCGCGAGGCCGACCGCGCCGCCGAGCGTGAAGCCGTACGACGCGGCCCGGATGTAGCCCACCGGCTTTCCGTCGCGGTGGACGATCTCGGCGTGGAACATCAGCGGCTCGGGATCGGTCAGGCGCACCTGCACCAGCCGACGGGTCAGCGGCCCGGCCGCCTTCTTCGCCGCGACGGCGTCGCGTCCGATGAACGGCTTGTCCAGCACCACCGCGAACCCGAGACCGGCCTCGAGGACCGAGTCGGTGTTGTCGATGTCGTGGCCGTAGTCGCGGTAGCCCTTCTCCATCCGCAGGCTGGACAGCGCCTTGAGGCCGGCGTGGCGCAGCCCGACCGCGTCGCCGGCCGAGACGATCAGGTCGTAGACGCCGAGCGCCTGCTCGGTGGGGATGGTCAGTTCGTAGCCGAGTTCGCCGAGGTAGGTGATCCGGACGCACAGCACCCGCGCGAACCCGAGGTCGATCTCGCGCGCGGTACGGAACGGGAACGCCTCGTTCGACATGTCGGCGGTGGTCAGCGCGGCCAGCAGCTCACGTGATCGCGGGCCCTGGACGTTGATCTGGGCGTAGGCGCCCGTGACGTCGGTGACGAAGGCGTGCTCGTCGCCGATGTGGCGGCGCAGCCACGTCTCCGCGTGGCGGTGCGCCGTGTCGGACGCCACCACCCAGAACCGGTCCTCGTCGAGCTTGGTCACCGTGAGGTCGGCCTCGAGCGTGCCGCCCTCGTTGAGCCACTGGGTGTACGTGATCACGCCGCAGTCCCCGTCGACCCGGTTCGCCGAGACCCGTTCCAGCACGCGGCCGGCGTCGCGCCCCTGGACCAGGAACTTGGCCATGAACGACATGTCCATGCAGATGACGCCCTCGCGCGCCGCGTGGTGCTCGGCTTCCCAGTAGGGGAACCAGTTCTGGCGTCCCCACGACAGCGCGTCGACGGTCGGCTCGACGCCCTCGGGCGCGTACCAGTCCGGCACCTCCCAGCCGCTGACGTCGCGGAAGAACGCGCGCCGCTCGACGAGCCGCTGGTGCAGCGGGGAGAGCTTTGCGCCGCGGGCCGTCCGCATCGGCCGGTTCGGGTAGTGGCACTTGTAGACGGTGCCCAGCGCCTCGACGGTGCGGGCCGCCCGGTACGCCGGGGTGTTCTGGTACCGGTGCAGCCTGTCGATGTTGAATCCCGTGACGTCGATGTCCGGTCGGCCGTCGACGATCCAGTGTGCCATCGCCCGGCCGAGCCCGCCGCCGGTGAGGATGCCGATGGAGTTCAGGCCCGCCGCGACGAAGTAGTTGCGCAGCTCGGGTGCCTCACCGACGACCGGCTGCAGGTCCGGTGTGAAGCTCTCCGGGCCGCAGAAGTACTTGCGTACCCCGACCTCCATCGAGACCGGGATGCGCTCCATCGCCTTCTCCAGGTACTGGGCCGTGCGGTCCCAGTCGGGCGGCAACTCGCCGAAGGAGAAGTCGGCCGGGATCCCGTCGACCTTCCACGGCGCACACACCGGCTCGAACAGCCCGAGCATGAGCCCGCCGCCCTCCTCGCGGAAGTAGCCGTAGGACGCCGGATCCTCCAGCACCGGTAGCGTCGCGTCGACGCCGTCGACGGGTTCGGTGATGAGGTAGTAGTGCTCGGCCGCCTGCAGCGGGATGTTCACGCCCGCGGCGTCGCCGAGTTCCCGAGCCCACATCCCGGCGCAGTTGACCACGTACTCGGCCTCGATGTCGCCGCGCGGCGTGCGGACGCCGGTGACGGCGCCGTTGCGGGTCAGCACCGCGGTGACCGGCGTGCCCTCGACGATCCGCGCCCCTTTCAGGCGTGCGCCGCGCGCGAGCGACATGGTCACGTCGACGGGGTTGGCGCGGCCGTCGTCGGGAACGTAGAACCCCGCGAGCACGTCGTCGGTGCGCGCCAGCGGGAACAGCTCCTTGACCTCGCCCGGCGAGATCTCATGGACATCGACCCCGCACAGCCGGTTGAACGCCGACACCCGCCGGTACTCCTCCAGCCGCCCCTCGTCGGTGGCCAGCTCGATGAAGCCGACCTGCTTCAACCCGGTCGCGAGCCCGGTCTCGGCTTCCAGCCGCGCGTACAGGTCCCGCGTGTAGCGCCGCATCTGGGTCGACGTCTCTGAGGTCGATCCGAATGTGACGATCAGACCTGCCGCGTGCCAGGTCGTGCCCGACGTCAACCGGTCCCGTTCCAGCAGCACCACGTCGCAACCCAGGTGCGCGAGGTGGTAGGCGACCGACGTGCCGATGATCCCGCCGCCGATCACCACCACCGGGGCCCGGTCCGGAAGCTCTCGATCCATGCGCCGACCGTACCGGTCACGTGCGTGTCCACCGAGTTCAGGCCACGGAAACCCGATCGAGGCGGTCGTGCAGCTCGTCGGCGTAGGTCCTGGTCAGGCCGCCCTCGCCGACGCGATCGCTGATCTTTCGCCGCAACTCCGCGACCCGGCGGTTGACGTCCTGCGCAGGCGTGGTGTCGAGCTGGCGCAGCAGGTTGATCAGGTCGACCGCGACGTCGTCGCGGATCTCGCCGGCCTCTTGACCGGCCTCCACCACGGAGATCACGGAATCGACCGCCTCGGTCAGTCCGAGGGCCGGCTCGGCGGTCGACTCGATGGTCGGGTCGGTCGTCGGTTCGGCGGTCGGGTCGGCGGTCGGCTCATCGGTTGCGCCGGGCGGCGGCGATGCGCCGGTCGTCGGCGCACCTGACGCGGCCTCGGTGGCCGCCGTTGCCGTCGTCGTCACCGTTGCCGTCACCGGCGCGGACGGTCCGGAACGCTCCGGGACGGCCGTGGGCGCGCCGGTGCCGCCCGTCGACCAGGACCACAACCCGACCGCCGCACCGGCCGCGACCAGCAGCACCACCATCGCCACCCGGACCGCCGCCGGCAGCGGCCCGCCGGCCAACGCCATGGTGCGGGCCGGAAAGCGGCCGGCAGCGGACACGGCCGATCGCAGCGGACCATCGGGCGTCAGCAGTGCGAGGAGCCGGTCGCGCACCTCGGCCGCCGCCGGCCGCCGCGCCGGGTCGTCGGCCAGGCAGCGCTCGACCAGTTCCCGGAAGGCCACCGGCAACCCGTCGGGCAGCCGGCCCGGCGGCGTCGCCCGTGCGGCGGCGTACTCCTCCCAGGTGTCCACCGGGTACGGCGGCTCGCCGTTGACCATCTCGAACAGCACGGAGCCCACGGCATAGACGTCGGTGGCCGGCTCGGCGGGCGTGCCGTCCAGGCGTTCCGGCGCCACGTAGGCGGGGGTTCCGAAGGTGGCGCCGGTCTCGTCGTCGTCGGGCGCGCCGGTGACCGCGCTGATGCCGAAATCAAGGATCTTCGCGCCGGTCGGGGTCAGCATGATGTTGCCCGGCTTGATGTCGCGGTGCACCACCTGCCGGGCGTGCGCGGTGGCCAGGCCGGACGCGACCTCCGCGCCGATCCGGGCGGCCGTGCGCCAGGGCAGCGGTCCACCCGTCAACCGGGCAGCGAGGGAATCGCCGTCCAGCAGTTCCATGACGACGAACGGCGCGATCGAGCCGTTCGGCCGGGCGGCCTCTCCGTAGTCGTGCACCGCGGCGATGTGCGGATCCGACAGCCGGGCCGCGGTCCGGGCCTCGATCCACGCATGGTCCATGACGTCGGCGGTCTGCACGCTGGGGAGCTTGATGGCGACCGAGCGGCCGAGCAGCTTGTCGTCGGCCCGCCACACCTCCGACATGCCGCTGGTCGCCAGCTTCTCCCGGAGGCGGTACCGCAGCGACAGCACGGCGCCCGCCGTCGGCCACTCGTCTCCCACTCCCGCACCTTGCGTCACGCCCATCGATCCGTCAATCCCGCGGGACGTTCACCGGTCCGACAGTGATGCGGCGGCCCCGCTGAGACCTTGGAGTCCCGTGGCCCCTATAGCGACCACGAGACTCCAAGATCTCGAACGGACGGGCCGCCCGTTTCCCATGATCAGCGCGCCGGGTGCCGGCCCTCGGCGAACTCCTCGATCATCTTGGCGCAGAACGCCGGCAGGTCGTCCGGCCGGCGACTGGTGACCAGCCCGCGGTCGTTGTGCACCTCCTCGTCGACCCAGGTGCCACCGGCGTTGCGGATGTCGGTCTGCAGGCTCGGCCACGACGTCAGCGTCCGGCCCCGGACCACGTCCGCCTCGACGAGCGTCCAGGGCGCGTGGCAGATCGCCGCGACCGGCTTGCCGGCGGCCACGAACGCCTGGACGAACGCCACCGCGTCCTTGTCCATGCGCAGCGCGTCGGGGTTGGCCACCCCGCCCGGCAGGACCAGGCCGATGTAGTCGGCCGGATCCGCCTCGGACACGGTCCGGTCGACGGGGAACGTGTCGGCCTTGTCGAGATGGTTGAACGCCTGCACCGACCCGCTCTTGGGAGCGATCAGCTCCGGTCGCGCTCCGGCGCTCTCCAGCGCCTTCCAGGGCTCGGTGAGCTCGACCTGCTCGATTCCTTCGTTGGCAACGAGAACGGCCACCCGGCCGTCGAGATTCGAGGTGGACATTGTGGTCGCGTACCCGCCACATTCCACGCCAAACGATGGGCGAAAGCACGACAAACATGACTTTTTAGGAAGTTGCTGATCTCGCGATTAGGGCGGGGCCTTCCGGGTAGCGCCCCTCCGTGAAGGTGCTCGGAATCAACGCGATCTTCCACGACCCGGCCGCCGCGCTGGTCGTCGACGGACGGGTTGTGGCCGCCGCCGAAGAGGAGCGGTTCAGCCGGCGCAAGCACGGCAAGCGGCCCGTGCCGTTCTCCGCTTGGGAGCAGCCCGACCTGTCGGCGGCCTGGTGCCTGTCGGCGGCCGGGCTCGACGCCGGTGACCTCGACGCGGTCGCCTTCTCGTTCGATCCGGACCTGTGCCGCGAGGCGTCCGAGCTCGGGCTCGAAGATCCGTGGGACTGGCTGCGGCAGGAGTACGCCCGCCGGGCGCCGCGGTTCCTCGCCGAGGCGTTGCCCGGCCTCGATCCGGGCGCCGTGCGGTTCGTGCCCCACCACGTCGCGCACGCCGCGTCCGCCGCCCTGGCCGCGCCGCGCTCGACCCGCTCGACCGGTGCGGCCGTCCTCGTCCTCGACGGTCGCGGCGAGGCCGCCAGCCATCTGTCCGGGGTGTACCGCGACGATCACCTGGAGGTGCTGGCCGCCCAGCGCCTGCCGCACTCCCTCGGCCTGCTCTACGAGGGCCTGACCCGCCACCTTGGATTCCTGCACTCCAGCGACGAGTACAAGGTCATGGCGCTCGCCTCCTACGGCCGCCCGGTGCACCTCGACGAGTTCCGGGAGCTCGTCCGGGCCACTCCGGACGGCGGGTTCACCGTCGCCCCGGTCGACTGGGCCCGCTTCGCCAAGGCCCGACCCGCCGACGGCGAGCTCACCGGCGGGCACGCCGACCTGGCCTCCTCGGTGCAGATCCGGCTGGAGGAGGTCATCGGCGAACTCGCCGGCTGGCTGCACGAGGCCGCTGACGGCCCGGACACGCTGACCCTGGCCGGCGGGGTCGCATTGAACTGCGTCGCCAACGCGCGGCTGGCCGCCACGGGTCCGTTCCGGCAGGTCTGGGTGCAGCCGGCGGCCGGCGACGCCGGGACTGCGCTCGGCGCCGCACTGCACGTGGCGACGACCGGAGGCGAACGCGTCGAGGCGATGCCGGGCGCCGCGCTCGGGCGCGGCTTCAGCGACGCCGACCTGCAGGGCGAACTCGAGCGCGCCGCGATCCCGTACAGCCGGCCCGCCAGCATCGCGGCGACCGCTGCCGAGGTGCTCGCCGCCGGCGGCATGGTCGCCTGGTTCCAGGGCCGCAGCGAATACGGCCCCCGCGCGCTGGGGCACCGGTCCCTGCTCGCGCACCCGGGCGAGCGGCGCATCACCGCCCGCCTCAACGACGTCAAGGGCCGCGAGCAGTTCCGGCCCGTCGCCCCGATGGTCCGCGCCGAGCGGGCGGCCGAGATCTTCGACGGGGTACTGCCGAGCCCGTACATGCTGTTCGTGCACGGGGTCCGGCCCGAGTGGCGGGACCGGATCCCGGCCGTCGTCCACGTGGACGGCACCGCCCGGATCCAGACCGTGGATCCCGCCGACGAGCCGCTGGTCGCCGAACTGCTGGCCGAGTTCGACAGGCGCACCGGCCTGCCCGTCGTGGTCAACACCTCGCTCAACACCGCCGGCCGGCCGATCGTCGACACACCTCGCGAGGCGCTGGAACTGTTCGGCTCCGCGCCGATCGACCTGCTGGCGATCGGCCCGTTCGCCGTGCACCGCGCGGCGGTGAACCGGTGATCAGCGTCGTCGTGCCCACCGTCGGGCGGCCCAGCCTCGGCACGCTCCTCGACGCGTTGTGCGCCCAGATCGAGGCGGCGTCCGTCGACGTCGAGGTGATCGTGGTCGTGGACCGTCCGCTCCCCCACGACGGCCCGGTGGTCCCGGCCGGGGTGAAGGTCGTCTCCGGCCGCGGCGCGGGCCCGGCCGCGGCGCGCAACCTCGGCTGGCAGGCGGCCCGCCACGAGTGGATGGTCTTCCTCGACGACGACGTCGTGCCCGGCGACGGCTGGCTGCGGACGCTGGCCACCGACATCGCGGTACCGGCCGGCGTCGGTGGCGTCCAGGGCATCCTCGACGTCCCGCTGCCACCGGGTCGCCGGCCCACCGATTGGGAGCGGGTCACCGCCGCCCTGGCCGAGGGCCGCTGGCTGACGGCCGACATGGCCTACCGGGTCGACGCGCTGCGCGCCGTCGGCGGGTTCGACGAACGCTTCCCGGCCGCGTTCCGGGAGGACGCCGATCTGGCGTACCGGGTCCGGCGGGCCGGGTGGGTACTCGTGCGGGGTCGGCGGCGCACAGTCCACCCGGTCCGGCCCGAATCGCCCTGGATCAGCGTGCGGGTCCAGCGTGGCAACGCCGACGACGCCTTACTCCGTCGCCTCTACGGGGCCCGGTGGCGGACGGACCTCGAACTGCCGCCGGGGCGGCGGGGCCGGCACGCCGCCATCACCGCGGCGGCGCTGGCCGCGCTGCTGTCACGCCGCCTGCGGCCGGTCGCGGCCACGGCGTGGCTCGCCGGCACCGCGGAGTTCGCGTGGGCCCGCATCGCGCCGGGGCCCCGGACCCCGCGCGAAGTGGCGACGATGCTGGTCACCAGCGCCGTCATCCCGCCGCTCGCCGTGGGCCACTGGTGCCTCGGCTGGTGGCGGAGTCGGCGGCTGGTGCGGGCCGCGGGGCGAAGCTCCGCGGGCCGGGCTCGCCGGACGGTGTCACGATGATCTTCGATGCCGTCCTCTTCGACCGCGACGGGACGCTGATCGAGGACGTGCCGTACAACGCCAACCCGGAGAAGGTCCGCCCGGTGCCGGGCGCCCGCGCGGCGCTGGACCGGCTGCGCGCGGCCGGCCTGCGTGTCGGCGTGGTCACCAACCAGTCCGGATTGGGCCGCGGCCTGTTCGGCCCGGACGACCTGGCCCGGGTCAACGCCCGCGTCGTCGAACTGCTCGGCCCGTTCGACACCTGGCAGACCTGCCCGCACGACGACGGCGCCGGCTGCGGCTGCCGCAAGCCCGCCCCGGGCCTGATCACCGCTGCGGCGACGGAACTGGGCACCTCCCCCCGGCGGTGTGCGGTGATCGGCGACATCGGCAGCGACATGCGCGCCGCGCTCGCGGCCGGCGCGACGGCGGTGCTGGTGCCGACGCCCGCGACGCGGCCCGAGGAGGTGGCCGAGGCGCCGGCGGTCTGCGACACGCTGGCCGGTGCGGTAGATCTCGTGCTGCGCCGCGCGCGCCTGCTCGTCGACGACGCGGCCGGGCGCCACGCGAACCGGGTGCTGGTGGCCCGCAGCGACTCCGCGGGCGATCTGCTGCTCACCGGCCCGGCGATCCGCGCCGTCGCCCACGGCGCCGAATCGGTGACGTTGCTGTGCGGTCCGCGCGGCCGCGCCGCCGCCGACCTGCTTCCCGGCATCGACAGTGTGCTCGAGTACGAGCTGCCGTGGATCGACCCGCAGCCCCGCCCGGTGGACGCCGCCGCGGTCGCGCGGCTGCGCGCCGACATCGTCGCCGCCGACGTCGACGAGGCCGTCGTCTTCACCTCGTTCCACCAGTCGCCACTGCCGCTCGCGCTGTTGCTGCGGCTGGCCGGTGTCGGACGCATCAGCGCCATCAGCGACGACTATCCGGGCTCGCTGCTCGACGTCCGCCACCGCGTGCCGACGGGCGTGCCGGAGGCGGAACGTGCGCTGTCACTGGCCGCGGCAGCCGGATTCCCACCCGCCCCCGCCGACGGACCGGAGCTGCGGGTCCATTGTGGACATAGGTCCACGGGGAGCGGTTACGTCGTGGTGCATCCGGGCGCTTCCGTGCCGGCCCGCGCCGTCCCGCCGCCGCGGCTCACCGGGATCGTGGCGGCGCTGCTCGCCGCCGGGTACCGCGTCGTGGTCACGGGTTCACCGCAGGAATGCGAACTCACCGGACGGGTGGCCGCGCCCGGTGCGACCGACCTCGGCGGCCGGACCTCGCTCGCGGAGCTCACCCGGGTGCTGGCCGGGGCGGCGTGCGTGGTGGTCGGCAACACCGGACCGGCGCACCTGGCGGCAGCCGTCGGCACGCCGGTGGTGAGCCTGTTCGCCCCGACCGTCGAGTTTGGACAGTGGGCGCCGTACCGGGTGCCGCTGGTCCGGCTCGGCACGGCCGACGCACCGTGCCGCGGCACCCGGGCCACCGAGTGTCCGGTCCCCGGCCATCCCTGCCTCACCGACGTCGACCCGGCTGACGTGGTGGCCGCCGTGGCGACGCTGACCCGGATCACGTCGTGAACATCCTCGTGTGGCACGTCCACGGCGCGTGGACGACCTCTTTCGTCCACGGGCGCCACCGTTACCTGGTGCCGGTCGACGACGAGCGCGGTCCGTACGGCCTGGGCCGGGCCCGCACCTACCACTGGCCCGCGGCCGCAGTGGAGGTCACGCCCGAGGACGTGGCGACCACCGACGTGGACGTCGTTGTCGCGCAACGCCCGGAGGAGCTCGCGCTGGCGGCGTCGTGGCTGGGCGGGCGGCGGGTGCCGATCGTCTACGTGGAACACAACACGCCCAAGGGCGACGTGCCCTGCACCCGCCACCCGATGGCCGACCGCGACGACGTGCGCCTGGTCCACGTCACCCACTTCAACGAGCTGTTCTGGGACAACGGGAGCACGCGGACCGCGGTCATCGAGCACGGCGTCGTGCCGCCGGCCGCCGAGTACACCGGGGAACTCGCGCGCATCGCCGTCGTCACGAACGAGCCGGTGCGCCGCGGCCGGGTCACCGGCACCGATCTGCTCGGCCGGTTCGCGCCGGTGGCGCCGCTCGACGTGTTCGGGATGGGCGTAGCTCCGCTCGGCGCCGGCGCCGTCACCGCGTACGACGACGCCCGCCAGGACCAGATGCACCAACTGATCGCGCGGCGCCGGCTGTACCTGCACCTGTGCCGCTGGACCTCGTTGGGGCTGAGCCTCATCGAGGCCATGCTGATCGGCCTGCCCGTGGTGGCGCTTGCGGTCACCGAGGCCGTACGGGCCGTGCCGGCGGATGCCGGCATCCTGTCGACGCGCGTCGACGACCTCGTCGACGGGGCCCGCTGGCTCATCGACGACCCGGACGCGGCCCACCGGATCGGTAAGGCCGGCCGCGACGCGGTCCGCGACCGGTACGGCCTGGACCGCTTCCTCGACGACTGGGACCACCTGCTGGAGGAGACATGCGGATCGCGCTGATTTCGGAACATGCCAGTCCCCTGGCAGCCCTGGGCGGCGAGGACGCCGGCGGGCAGAACACCCACGTCGCCGAGTTGGCCACCGCGCTGGCCGACGCCGGGCACGACGTAACCGTCTACACGCGCCGCGACGACCGGGCTCAACCGGTCCGGGTGCCGGTCGCGGCCGGCTTCGCGGTCGTGCACGTGCCGGCCGGTCCGCCGCGCTCGATCCCCAAGGACGACCTGCTGCCGTACATGGGCGAGTTCGGGGCCTGGTTGGCGAAACGCTGGGCCACGCATGAGCGGCCCGATGTGGTCCATGCGCATTTCTGGATGAGTGGCCTGGCCGCGCTGACCGCGGCCCGACGCACCAACGTGCCGGTCACCCTGACCTACCACGCGCTCGGCAGCGTGAAGCGACGCCACCAGGGCACCCGCGACACCAGCCCGCCGATGCGCATCGGTTACGAGCGGATGCTGGGCCGCCGGGTCGACCGGGTCATCGCCCAGTGCCGCGACGAAGTCGACGAACTGACCAGCCTCGGCGTGCCCCGCAACCGGATCACCGTCATCCCGTCCGGAGTGGACAGTGCGCGCTTCGTCCCCGACGGTGCGGCTGCGCTCGCCGACGACCGGCCGCGCGTGATCACCGCCGGCCGGCTGGTGCCCCGCAAGGGATTCCAGGACGTCATCCGCGCGATGCAATGGGTGCCCGGCGCGGAATGCCTCGTCGTGGGCGGGCCGCCCGGTCGCGCCGTCGCGCAGGATCCGTTCGGCAAGCGGTTGCTGGAGGTCGCGCGGCACGCCGGCGTCGCCGACCGGGTGCGGCTGGTCGGCGCGGTGCCCCGCGAGGAGATGCCCGCCTGGTACCGCTCGGCGGACCTGATGGTCACCGCCCCGTGGTACGAGCCGTTCGGGCTCACCCCGCTGGAGGCGATGGCGTGCGGCGTACCGGTGGTCGCCACCGCGGTCGGCGGGCTCGTCGACACCGTCGTCGACGGCGTCACCGGCGAACTGGTCCGGCCGCGCGATCCCGCCGGCCTCGGCAATACCGTGCGCCGGCTCCTCGCCGACCCCGGCCGCCGCCTGCGCCTCGGCGCCGCCGCTGCCGACCGGGCCCGTACCCGGTACAGCTGGCACCGGGCCGCGGAGCAGCTCACTTCCGTGTACGGCGCGGTGGCCGGTGTCCCGTCGGGTGCGGTGGCGTGATGTCCGATGCGACCTCGCCGCTGGACCGGCACCTGCGCCTGCTGTCCGCCGCTCTCCCGCACTACCGGCGGATGGCCGAGACCCGGCTCGAACGCTGGGGTACCGACCTCGGCCGGCTGCTGAGCCGCGGCGGGCGGCTGCTCGTGGCGGGCAACGGCGGCAGCGCCGCCGAGGCCCAGCACCTGGCCGCGGAACTCGTCGGCAAGCTGCGCGACGACAGGCGACCGCTGTCGGCGATCGCGCTGTCGGCGGAAACCAGTTCGCTGACGGCGATCGGTAACGACTACGGCTACGAGGAGGTGTTCGCGCGTCAGGTGCACGCCCACGGCCGGCCCGGCGACATCCTGCTGCTGCTGTCGACCAGCGGCAGCAGTGCCAACCTCCTGCGGGCCAGGCACGCCGCGGCCGCGGCCGGCCTGACGTGCTGGGCGTTCACCGGGCCGGAACCCAACCCGCTGGCGGCGGTGTGCGACGACGTGCTCGCCGTGCCGTCGCCGGAGCCCCAAGTGGTCCAGGAACTGCACCTGGTCTCCGCCCACGTGCTGTGCGAGCACATCGAGCAGGCGCTGGAGCGATCCGGATGCCTCACGCTCGTGCGGGACGTGGCCTCGTGACCAGGATCGTCGTCATCGGGGATACGCTGCTCGACCACGACGTGGACGGAGACGTCGACAGGCTCTGCCCGGACGCGCCCGCGCCGGTGCTGGCGCAGACCGCTGCCGCCGAGCGGGCCGGCGGCGCGGGCCTCGCCGCCGCCTTCGCCGCGGCCGACGGTCACGACGTCGCGCTCGTCACCGCCCTCGCCGACGATCCGGCCGGGGCGCGGCTCGCCGGGTTGCTGCACGACGCCGGCGTCGAGGTGTACGCGCTGCCCATGGCCGGCGGCTCGACAGTCGAGAAGATCAGGCTGCGCACCGGCGGGCGCACCCTGCTGCGCCTCGACAGGGGCGCCGTGGGGTCCGCCGGCGCGCCCTCGGCGGCGGCCGTCGCCGCGATCGGTGCGGCTGACGCGGTCCTGGTCAGCGACTACGGCCAGGGAGTGGTCCGGCAGCCGGCGCTGCGGCAGGCGATCTGCGACAGCGCCGGCCCGGTGGTGTGGGACCCGCACCCCCGCGGGCCCGCGCCAGTCGCCGGCGTCCGGCTGGTGACCCCCAACGAGGACGAGCTTCGCCGGTTGACCAGCTCGTCCACAGTGGATGGTTCCCGGCTGGCCGCCACCGCACGGCTCGCCCAGGCGCTGCGCGACCGGTGGCGGGCGGCCGCCGTGGCGGTGACCCGCGGCGCCGACGGTGCGCTGCTGTGCCACGCCGGCCCCACCCCGCTTGTCGTCGCCCCGCCGATGGATGTGCCGCCGGGCGCCGATCCGTGCGGTGCCGGCGACCGGTTCGCCGCCGCGGCAACGGCCGCGCTCGCCCGCGGTGCGCTCGCGTCCGAGGCGGTGCAGGAGGCGGTCGCGCGGGCCACCATGTTCGTCGCCGGTACGGTTCGCGCGCCCGCCCCCGACGGTGGCGCGCCGGCCCGGTCCGCCGCGACGATCGTCGGCGAGACCCGCGCCGCCGGTGGAACCGTCGTGGCCACCGGCGGCTGCTTCGACCTCCTCCACACCGGCCACCTGGCCACGCTGCGGGCCGCCCGTGCGCTCGGTGACTGCCTGATCGTCTGCCTGAACTCCGATCGCAGCGTCCGCGCCCTCAAGGGAGCCGACCGGCCGATGACCCCGCAGGCCGACCGGGCCCGCCTACTCGCCGCGCTCGACTGCGTCGACGCCGTCGTTGTCTTCGACGAGACCACCCCCGAGGTCGTGCTGTCCTGGCTGCGGCCCGACATCTGGGTCAAGGGCGGCGACTACGCCGACACCGCCGACCTGCCCGAGGCCGACCTCGTCCGCCGGTGGGGCGGGCAGTGCGCCATCGTCCCCTACCTACCGGGCCGATCGACCACCGCCACGATCGCAGCGGCCCGAACCCGTCAGGAGGCAGTGCAGTGAACGTCCTGGTCACCGGAGGATCCAGCGGCCTCGGTGCCGCCATCGTCGCGGCCGTCGCCAAGGACGGCGGCGTCCCGTACGTCATCGACAGGCAACCACCCGCCGGCGACGTGCCCTGGATCGAATGCGACCTCGCCGACACCCGGGCGGCCGAGCACGCGACCCGGCAGCTCGCGGAGCGCGCCGGCGACCTGCACGGCGTCGTCACCGCCGCCGGCATCGACGTGCCCGGCCGCCTCGCCGACGTGCCGCCCGAGACGTGGGAGCGGGTGGTCGCCGTCGACCTGCTCGCCACCGCGGCGGTGATCCGGGCCGCCCTGCCGTCGCTGGAGCGCACCCACGGCACAGTGGTCACAGTGGCCTCGACGTTGGGGCTGAAGGCGGTCGCCGACGCCACCGCGTACTGCTCGGCAAAGTTCGGCGTGGTCGGCTTCACCCGCGCCCTGGCGGCCGAACTCGCCGGATCGGTCGGCGTCACCCTGCTGATCCCCGGCGGCATGCGCACCGCGTTCTTCGACGATCGCGACGAGCGGTACCGGCCCGGCCCGGACGCCGTCCTCAACGACCCGGCCGACGTGGCCGGCGCCGTCCTGTTCGCCCTCCGCCAGCCGCCGGGGTGCGCGATCCGTGAGCTGGTGGTGTGCGCCGAGCGCGAGTCGTCCTATCCGTGATCCTCGTCCTGCGGGCGTTGGGCATCGGCGATCTCGCGACCGCCGTGCCCGCGCTGCGCGGACTGCGGGCGGCGCACCCGCAGGAGGAGCTCGCCCTCGCCGCGCCCGCCTGGCTCGGCCCGCTGGCGGCGCTCGTCGGCGGCATCGACCGCCTCGTCGACGTGCCCGACCTCACCAGGCGGGACTGGTCCGACCTCGGACAGCACCCGACGCTGGCCGTCAACCTGCACGGCCGCGGGCCGCAGTCGCACCGGCTGCTGCGCGCCGCCCGGCCGCGGCGGATGCTCGCCTTCGCCTGCCCCGCGGCCGGCCAGCCTGACGGTCCACAGTGGACCGCGCGGGAGCACGAGGTTCACCGGTGGTGCCGGATGCTGCGGTGGTACGGAATCGCGGCGGACCCGGCCGACCTCGCGCTCCCCCGTCCGGCGGCGGGCAGCCACCCGACCGGGGCGACGGTGATCCATCCGGGCGCCAAGGCGGCCGAACGCCGGTGGCCGGTGGACCGCTTCGCCGCCGTCGCCGGCGCGCTGGCGGGCCGCGGCCACCGCGTCGTGCTCACCGGCAGCGCCGCCGAGCGTCCGATCGCCCGCGCCGTCGCTGCTGCCGCCGGGCTGCCGGACACGGCGGTGCTCGCCGGAACCACCGACGTCGGCGGCCTCGCCACGCTCGTCGCCCACGCCCGCCTGCTGATCAGCGGGGACACCGGCGCCGGCCACCTGGCGACCGCGTTCGGCACCCCGTCGGTGCTGCTGTTCGGCCCCACGCCGCCGCAGGAATGGGGACCGCCGCCGGACCGGGGGCCGCACCGCGTCCTGTGGGCCGGTCCGCGGCCGCCCGGTCCGGCCGGCCAGGTGGATCCGGCGCTCGCCGAGATCTCCCCGGCCGACGTGCTGCGCGCGGTCGTCGGGTAGGACGAGCCGTCAGGCGCGCAGCGCGTCGAGCGCCTTCTTCAGCGCCTTCGGTTCGTTCGGCTTCGTCGGCGCCGACGGCCGCAGCTCGAGCATCCGGGCACCGAGTTCCTGCAGCTGCTTGCGGCCGAGGCCCTCGCGGACCTTGGGGAACCACTCCTGTTCCTCTTCGTCGATGTGGTGGGTGACGTTCTCCATGAGAACCGTCATCTTGGCCTCGAAGTGCTCGTCGTCGGGGCTCATCGTGGACAGCTCGAGGCACAGCACGTCGGCGACGTGATGCTCCTCGTACGACTCGAGGACGTCCTGCTCGAGGTCGGGCAGCAGCTTGCGGACCTCCGGGTAGATGACCTCGTTCTCGAGGTAGGTGTGCACGGTGAGCTCTTCGAGGATGCGCGTGGCCAGGGTCGCCTTGGTCTGCGCCGCGCCGTCGCCGGCCGCCTGGAACTCGCGGAACAGCCGCTTCACGGTCTTGTGGTCCTCCTTGAGGAGGACGATCGCGTCGGTGGACATGGCACCCGGCGTACCCGCCGTTGCACAGGGCAAACAAGGAGGCATGGCGGCCGCCTCAGTGGGTAGTGGCACTGCCATGGTTGATCGGATCGCCGACCCGTGGGGCGAGCGGACGCCGTACTCGCCGGGCGAGCCGTGGCCCGTGCGCGTCGACGAGCACCTGGGCGACCCCGGTCCCGTCGACGGCTGGCACCGCTCCGCGTCGGTGCTGCACTCCAACGGCGACGCGATGGACATCGCGGTGCGCGGCGGCCGGATCGTCGGCGTCCGCGGCCGCGCGGACGACCGGGTGAACCACGGCCGGCTCGGCCCGAAGGACCTCTACGGCTGGCAGGCGAACAACAGCGACGACCGGCTGCGCCGCCCCCTGGTGCGCGACGGCGACCGGCTGGTGGAGACCGACTGGGACACCGCGATGGACCGGATCGTGGCCCGGTCCCGCGAACTGCTCGACGGACCGGGAGGCTGGGGGCGCTTCGGCTTCTACACCAGCGGCCAGTTGTTCCTCGAGGAGTACTACACGCTCGCCGTCATCGGAAAGGCCGGCATCGGCACGCCGCACATGGACGGCAACACCCGGCTGTGCACGGCCACCGCCGGGCAGGCGTTGAAGGCGAGCTTCGGCACCGACGGGCAACCCGGCTCGTACACCGACATCGACCACTGCGACGCGATCGCGTTGTGGGGGCACAACGTCGCCGAGACGCAGACGGTGCTGTGGACCCGGATGCTGGACCGCCGGCGCGGCGCCCACCCGCCGGCGATGCTGGCCGTGGACCCGCGCGACACCCCGGTGGCCCGCGAGGCGGACGTGCACCTGGCGCCCCGGGCGGGCACCAACCTGGCGCTGATGAACGGACAGCTGCGCGAGGTCATCCACCGCGGGGCGGTCGACAAGGACTACGTCGCCGCGCACACGCTCGGCTTCGAGGAGTTGTGCCAGAAGGTCGAGGCGTACCCGTTCTCCCGGGTCGCGGAGATCTGCGACGTGCCGGTCGCCGACCTGGAGCGCGCCGCCGACCTGCTCTGCGAGGCGCACCGTCTACTGTCGACGGTGCTGCAGGGCTTCTACCAGTCCAACCAGGCCACCGCCGCGTCGTGCCAGGTGAACAACCTGCACCTGCTGCGCGGCATGCTGGGCCGGCCCGGCGCCGGGCTGTACCAGATGAACGGCCAGCCGACGGCGCAGAACACCCGGGAGACCGGCGCCGACGGCGACCTGCCGGGCTTCCGCAACTGGGCCAACCAGGCGCACATCGAGGAATTGGCCCGGCTCTGGAACGTCGAGCCGGACATGATCCCGCACTGGGCGCCGCCCACGCACGCCATGCAGATCTTCCGGTACGCGGAGCAGGGCTCGATCAAGCTGCTGTGGATCTCCGCCACCAACCCGGCCGTGTCGCTGCCCGACCTGGCCCGGATCCGCCGGATCCTGGCCGACCCCGGCCTGTTCGTCATCGCGCAGGACATCTTCCCCACCGAGACCACCGAGCTTGCCGACGTGGTGCTGCCGGCCGCCACCTGGGGCGAGAAGCTCGGCACGTTCACCAACGTGGACCGCACCGTGCACCTGTCCGAGCCCGCGGTCCAGCCACCTGGCGAGGCCCGCCCGGACCTCGACATCTTCCTCGACTACGCGCGGCGCATGGACTTCCGCGACCGCGACGGCAAGCCGCTGATCGGCTGGTCGGACCCGGAGGGGGCGTTCGAGGCGTGGAAGGCGTGCAGCCGCGGCCGCCCGTGTGACTACAGTGGACTGACATACGAGCTGCTCCGCTCGTCCGGCAGCGGCATCCAGTGGCCGTGCACAGCGGACAGTCCACAGGGGACGGAACGGCTCTATGTGGACGGTGTATTCAACACCGCCCCCGACATGTGCGAGACCTACGGCAACGACATGCTGACCGGCGCCGCCTATACGGCCGAGGAGTACAAGGCGAAGCAACCGGACGGCCGGGCGTTCCTCATCGCCGTGGACTATCACCCGTCGCCCGAAGTGCCCGACGAGGAGTATCCGCTGCTGCTCACCACCGGTCGCACCGTGTACCAGTTCCACACCCGCACCAAGACCGGACGCGCTGCGGAACTCGACGCCGCCGCACCGGAGGTGTGGGTGGAACTGCACCCGGACGATGCCACCCGGCACGGGATCCAGGACGGCGACAAGGTCCGGGTCACGTCGCGGCGCGGCAGCGTGAGCGCGCCGGCCCGGCTCGGCGGGGTGCGCCCGGGCGTGGTCTTCGTGCCGTTCCACTACGGGTACTGGGACCGGCCGGACGCCCAACCGCACCGGGCCGCCAACGAGCTGACGATGACCGCCTGGGATCCGGTCTCCAAGCAACCCCTCTTCAAGGTGGCCGCCGTCAACGTGGCGCGGGAGGGCTGACCGACATGCACCTCGACGAATACCTCGGCACCACGCACCAGGCGCAGACCGCGCTGGCCGGCGCGTTCCGTCAGGTCGCCGACGCGCACGGCGACGAGCCGGACCTGGCGCACCTGTGCGAGATCCTGGCGGCGCAGTGCGACACCCACGCGGCCCGCCTCAAGCCGTTCGCCCCAGCGGACGCCGACGCGCCGACCCACGCGTTCGGCGGCCCCCGCAGCGGCCCGCTCGGCCTGCTGCGCGACCTGTTGGACCTCTACGTGCTCGCCAGCGCCTGCGACATGGCCTGGACGATCGTCGGGCAGGCCGCCCGCGGCGCCCGCAACGAGGACCTGCTGGGTGTGGTCACCGCGTGCGAGTCGGAGACCGCGATCCAGCTCAAGTGGCTGACGACCCGGATCAAGCAGGCGGCACCGCAGACGCTGGTCGTGGCGTGATCTTCGACGGGTTCGCCCTCGACGCCGTCGACGTCGGCGAGGTGACGCTGCGCGTACGCCACGGCGGCAATGGTCCGCCCGTCGTGCTGCTGCACGGGCATCCGCGCACGCACACCACCTGGTACGCGGTCGCGCCGGTGCTCGCGTCGCGGTTCACCGTGGTCTGCCCGGATCTGCGCGGCTACGGCGGGTCCAGCAAACCCGCGTCCACAGAGGACCACGCGCCGCACTCCAAGCGCGCCATGGCGCGCGACGTCGCGGCGCTGATGACGGCGCTGGGACACGAGCGGTTCGCGGTGGTCGGGCACGACCGCGGCGCGTACGCCGCGCTGCGCACCGCGCTCGACCATCCGCGACGCGTGCGGCGGCTCGCCGTTCTCGACGCCGTGCCGATCGGGGAGGCGCTGGCGCGCTGCGACGCGACGTTCGCCCGGGCGTGGTGGCACTGGTTCTTCTTCGGCCAACTCGCCAAGCCCGCCGAACGCGTCATCAACGCCGACCCCGACGCGTGGTACCGCGCCACCGAGGCCGATCTCGGCACCGACAACTACGCGGACTTCCGCCGCGCGATCCACGACCCGGACACCGTCCACGCGATGCTGGAGGACTACCGTGCGGGCCTCGACATCGACCGCGAGCACGACGACGCGGACCGCGCCGCCGACCGCACGGTCGAGTGCCCGACGCTCGTGCTGTGGGCGCTGCGCGACGACCTCGGCGACATCTACGGCGACGTCGCGGCGGTGTGGCGGGCGTGGGCGCGCGAACTGACGGTGGAGCCCTTCGACTCCGGGCACCACATGGCCGAGGAACGCCCGACGGAGCTCGCCGATCGCCTGACGGAGTTCCTGACCGCCTAGCCCTCGATCCCGGTGGAGGAGTGCGCCGACCCGACCGGCTTCGACTCCGGTGAGCCGCGCTGGCGCAGGTAGATCGACAGG
>Ga0111538_10001214_pt1 | contig 36417 bp, 25 predicted proteins | sample SoiMethybrSBSTD1_FD_79669 | JGI IMG/M metagenome (GOLD analysis project Ga0111538, IMG submission 79669) | Bulk soil microbial communities from a Populus tree surrounding site in Tennessee, USA - Soil MetaG P. TD hybrid SBSTD1 (version 2)... | ecosystem: Environmental > Terrestrial > Soil >...
TAAGCACCTCTTGTGGATGTTCCGGACTTAGCTTTTCAATACGCGCCGAGACTTTTGTTTGCGGTGTCAAATCTCGAATCTGTTTATCGGCAAGATTGAATACAAACAGATGAGTGTCTTGGCCCACCGGTTTCAAAAAGATGAGTTGCCCTGACGAATAGGTCCATTGCAGATTCAGCACCGGGCCGTCAGTTTGTCTAAATAACAATCGCGCGCCGGCCGAACCGGCAACTGAGGCGGAGAAGACTTCATCTCCCTCGGCATTCGGGACGAGATAGACAATTTTTTCGCCGTCAGGACTCAACCGAACGTTGAGTTTGTCTTCGTCTGCGAAAAGAGTGCTGCGCGGAATCAGTCTGTCGACTGGTAGTCGTGATTGAGTTGCCACGCCGAACGAAAGACTAAAAACTAGTAGTGCGCTGAATGCAAGTTTCATGGGTACCTCAGGGGTGCAGTCAAACTTTAGCTGTTGGCCGAATACTAATCACAAGATACCAAGCCGGCAAGCATCGGTTGAGGGCGCTGTCGAACGTACTGTAGGGGCGGCCCTCCGTGGCCGCCCGTGGTTTGAGCAAGGGGTTCAAGAAGCGACGGCCTCGGATTCGGCGAACACGATCAAAACCACGGGCGGCCACGGAGGGCCGCCCCTACAGTACGTTCAACAGAGCTACGATATTGATACGACACTTACAGATTTTGGATCGAGTTTGATGGTCAACTTGCCGTTTTGAGCTCTTGCTGACACTGATCTTGGTTTGACAGCGTCAGGCGCGTCGAACGTGTTGACGCTGTCGACCTTGCTCGCGGTTAGGGTTTCACCGGTTGCCGAGTTTGCGTTGCTGCCGGTCAAGCTTACTTCAATCTCAACAGCATTAGTTGGGTCAACGTTGGTGAGCTCTAACCAAAGTTTGCCTGATGTGTCCTTTGCAGCGATTGCGTCGACACCAGGAAGTGTGATGTCGCCGTTTGTGTAAGTGCCGGCGTTGAATGTCACGGGAATCAACGTTGCGTCCTGGAATGGCACGTACATCTTGAAGACATGATAGGTTGGAGTTAGGACCATCTTCTCCTTATCCGTCATGATCATCGCCTGAAGTACATTGATCATCTGAGCGATGTTTGCGCCCCGCACGCGTTCGGCATGTCGAGCGAAGACGTTCAGGTTCAACGCGGCAAGTATCGCATCGCGCATGCTGTTCTGTTGGACTAGAAATCCCGGATTGCTGCCCGGCAATGGCGCATACCAACTACCCCATTCGTCAACCACAAGGGCGATCTTCTTTTCCGGATCATATTTATCCATGATGGCGGCGTGCCGGGTAACGAGGTCTTCCATTTTGAGCGTCTCTTTTAGAATCTGACTGTACTCCTTCTCGCCAAATCCTACCGACGCAAACTTGTTTCCCCAGTTGATGACTGTGTAGTTGTGCATCGAGAGGCCTTGCATGTCCCAACTCCACTGTCGCTTCTCCCAGGCCTTCATGATCGTGTCGGTCCACTCAGTCCAGCGAGCTTCACCGCCGCCTGGGCCAACAGCAATCTTCATCATCTGCTGGTCACCTTGTTGCGCAGGATTGAAGTTTCTGACGAAGCGACTGTAGATAGTGAGCTGTCGCAGATAGTACTCAGGGGTCATGTTGCCGCCGCAGTCCCAACTCTCGTTGCCAATACCAAGCATGGGAATCTGGTACGGGGCGGGATGACCGTTGGCGGCACGTTCTTTTTGCAGTGTGGTCGGGAGTGGCGTAGTTAAATACTCGAGCCATTCAGCGGCCTCTTGCGGTGTGCCGGAACCAACGTTGATCGAAAGGTAAGCTTGAGAACCGATTTGATCGATGAAATCCATGAACTCATGTGTGCCAAACGTGTTTGGTTCAACTACTCCACCCCAGTTTGGATTCAGGGTAACTGCGCGACTTCCGATACCTTTGCGCCAATGATACTCATCAGCGAAGCAACCACCAGGCCAACGTACGTTTGGTACCTTGAGCGCTTTCAGTGCGGCGACAACGTCGTTACGAATGCCGCGCGTATTTGGAGTCTTCGAGTCAGAACCAACCCAGATGCCTTCGTACACACCGTAACCGAGGTGCTCTGCGAATTGCCCAAAAATGTTGCGGTCGATCTTTGGGCCGGGTTTGGCAGTGTCGATTGAGAGTTGAATTTTATTCTGCGCCGAAACCTGCGGGTCAAGGAACAGAATCATCGAGCCGAGGATTACTATCGAGGCAAACTTCGTCAATATGAAACTTGAGCGGACCATGCGGTTTCTCCACTACTTGATTAGGCAGAGCAGGCCTGGCGAGTGCAGTTTTACCCGGCCAACAGATAACTATCAAACCCACACCAGTTTTGGCGAGTCCTTCGGACAAGGGCGTGGCGCATTTTATCGGTGAAGATTAGATCAGTGCGGGTCTCTGCTGTACAGAGGGATGCGATTCGAACGCTTTCAAAAGTTACTAACCATTAAATTACAGCGACGAGTTGTGTAATCTGTAGAATTATTCTTTGTTGTCAATGTCGAGCTGATTGAGACTTGAGAGACTTTGCCTCACCACAGAGAGATCGGACCATATTGCGCTCAAACAATTTCCGACACCGAGTCAAGCCAACCTCCCTTAAATCCCGCCCGCCGCAGTCCGGTTACAACCTCCGGACAGCGGCGCATGATGTTCCAGAGTAGTTCTGTCCGGTAGTTCTCGATCATCAGCACGACCGGCCCTTGATCGATTCCGAAGTGATACGGCGTGACCCACCAACCGGTCGGGCTATCTTGCACCGGAAACGATTGATTGAACGAAGGCTTGAACCCGTATTTTCCCGTCATTCCCAGATCCATTCGCGCAAAGTGGTGTATGGTCGGTACGACGATCTCGGGAGCAAATGGCAGCGAGGCGACAACCACCCACGGGGCAACAGTGCCGTCGTCGGGGCCGAATGGGGCTCCTCGAGCAACATAGTCAAAAAACTCGCGTTCGACGCCGTTGACCACACGCTTCGCCCAACCCGGCCCATCGCAGGCTGTGAATCCCCAACAATGTTCGCCGTAGCCTGCGAAATTCATGGGATTGCGGATAGCGTATTCCTGCTGCACAAACGTCGCCTGGCGGCTGTTCTCGAAGTAATCGCTGGCGCGCGAACGCATGAACTCGTCACGAAGATCGCGAAAATCGATCCACATGTGAGAGAGTTGATGCGTGAAAAGCGGCCCCGAATAAAGCAATTCACGATCGTAAATTTTCTTCCATTGGTAGGTCGCGCAGTAGGCGCGATAACTCTCGGGCGGCAACGGATGCGTTGGCGAACCGAGTCCGAGGATATACAGCAACAAACCCTCATCGTACCCTTGATAGCGATGTGGGATAAACCCGCTCTCCGGTCGCCAGCCATGGGTTAAAGTCGGTCCACCGTTCCGAGCCCAATTCCAATCTGCTCGACGGTAAAGCTCATCCGCCAGAGTTCTGATCTCGATCTCGTCTGGCGTGTCACGATCGAAATAGGTAGCGGCTGTTAAGGTGCCCGCGAACAGAAACGCCGAGTCGATAGTGGAAAGCTCGCATTGCCAAACTCGCCGACCTGTTTCGATGTCAAGGAAATGGTAGAAAAAGCCTCGGTAGCCGGAGGCATCGGGCTCGGGACCTTGCGGGCATGCAAGCAAGTAACGGAGTCGCTTCAAGGCTCCTTTGGCGGCGAATTCCCGGTACATGACTTCACGCTCGACGATTACTGGTAAGGTCGCCAGCGCCATGCCGACGGCGGCGATACTGACCGGAGCAGTCGGGTCAGTCTTGTCGCGCACTAGCCCATTATCCGGATTGGTTTCGCGCAGATAATACAGAACGGTGGAGAGCTGCAGCAGGCCTAGATCTCTGTCGGTGAGCGGTCCATTGAAATCGCTATGGGTGGCGTGAGTGTCGGCCATGAGTCACGTGCCGTCCGTCAGCCCTAACTGCACGCGGACGTCATGATTCTTCGAGTCATCAGTTAGCGGCACAAAGTTGTTCGGCAATCGCTGCCCGTCAAGCTCGATCGATCGAACGCCACGACCCGAGCCTGCCGAGTTGTCCACCAAAATCCGGTATGTCGCGGACCGATGGTGATACTTCAATTCAAATCGCGGCCAACCTGGCGGAATGCATGGCTCAAAACGAAGTGTCTCGCCACGCAATTGGAAACCTAGAATCGTTTCGATGGCGACGCGATAGAGCCAACTCGCGGAACCCGTATACCACGTCCAGCCGCCGCGACCTGTGTGCGGCCAGGCGCCATACACGTCGGCACTAACCACATACGGCTCAACTTTGTAATGCTGCACCTCCTCAGCCGTCGTGGCATGGTTGACCGGGTTGATGAGGTTCCAGAGTTCCATGGCGCGATCGCCGTAACCCAGCAACGCCGTCGCCAGTACAACCCATGTGGCTGCGTGGGTGTATTGACCGCCATTTTCGCGAATGCCCGGCACATATCCTTTAATGTAGCCCGGCTGAAGGGAGCCTTTGTCGAATGGTGGGTCGAACAGTTGGATCAACTTGTCATCGATTCGGACCAATCGTGTTTGAACCGCGTCCATTGCCGATTGAGCACGTGCGGAGTCTGCTGCTCCGGAAATGACTGCCCAAGCCTGGGGGATGGCGTCAATTTGGCATTCATCGTTTTCAGCGGAGCCCAGTGGAGTTCCGTCGTCGAAATACGCTCGACGGTACCAAGCGCCGTCCCAGGCGTTCGCCTCCAGATCGACTCGCAACTGCTCGGCTCGCTCGCGGCACCAATCGGCATCGTCGGCCTGATTGCGCTGCTCAGCCAAATCTGCAAATGCGTTCAAAACGGTGACGAAGAACCACCCGTTCCAAATGCTCTCGCCCTTTCCGTGCACGCCGACCTTATTCATCCCGTCGTTCCAATCGCCGGTGCCCATGAGAGGCAATCCATGGGATCCCAGCCGATAGCCGTGCTTCAGCGCGCGCATGCAGTGTTCATAAACAGTGCCGGTCTGCTTGCTCATGGAGGGTAAATTGAAATCTTCCTCCTGCTTTTCGGTAAGTATGGGCGAGGTTATGAACGGCACGACTTCATTTAACAAGTCAGCGTCGCCCGTTGTAACAACATAGTGTTGAACCACGAGTGGTAAGAAATAGAGGTCGTCGGTGATCCGCGTGCGAACGCCGATCCCGGACGGGGGGTGCCACCAATGCTGGACATCGCCCTCCTCGAATTGCCGTGCTGCTGATCGCAAAATCTGAGCCCGTGCCTCTGCCGGAGCGTTATAGACCAGAGCCATCACATCCTGCAGTTGGTCTCGAAAGCCGTACGCTCCTCCAGATTGGTAAAACGCGGAGCGTGCCCAAACGCGGCAAGCCAGGATCTGATAAACGAGCCAACGGTTGAGCATTAGGTCCATGGCAGGATCAGGCGTAGTCACCTGCAACCCGTTCAGGTAGCGATCCCATTGCTGTTGCACCTCGCTCAGTGCCGCATCGGGTTTATTAGATTGTGTGTATTTGCTGATGAGTCGGTGAACTTCCTCCAAATTGTCCGCCTGACCAAGGGCAAAAATCACTTCCCTTGTCTCCCCGGGAGCCACCGTCATTTCCGTCGTCATTGCCGCGCAGGGATCGAGGGCCGGTCCCACGCGGCCGGACAGTCTGACTCTTCTCAGAGCAGCAGGCATTGAAACCGAGCCGTGTTCACCGAGAAACTCCATACGATCAGCCGTAACAGACTGCGCCGGCGTACCAGAGGCCACAAAGGCGATCTTCTTCGCGAAGTCACCAGCCCAGGCATTCCGCGCCAACATCGCGCCGCTCTCTAGATCGCGCTCACAAACAATTTGGAGCGGAGCTTTTTCACGGACGGTTCCAAGCACCCATTCGGAGTAGTACGTTGCTGACAAGCGCCGGGCCAGATCGCCATCATTTCGCACAGTTAGGCGGGCTAACTTGATCGGATCGTCCGTCGGGACGAAAACCAGGAGATCCTGATAGAGACTACGACTGTCATGCGTGTAGCGAGTGTAGCCTTGGCCATGACGAACGGTAACCGTTGCGGCTGGTCCAAGCGGTAAGGGTGTAGGTGTCCAGAAATCACCGGTTTCCTCGTCGCGCAAATAGATCACTTCACCTGGCGAGTCCGAAGTCGAATCATTCGACCATGGAGTGAGGCGGTTCATTTGACTATTGCCGGCCCAACTGTAACCTAGCCCAGCCTCTGTCACTAAACATCCAAACCGCGGATTAGCCAGCACGTTCGTCCAGGGGGCAGGCGGCAAGGTTGGTCCCCTTTGTGACGCGCCGTCGATGACGATCACGTATTCGCGGCCATCATGCGTGAAACCTCCGAAGCCGTTCCAGAAACTTAATTCTTCAGGCGCGCCGGTGGGCCGGGCGACAGGCTTTGGCGCGACTGCAGATGGAGTCAATCGCGGTGCAGGCGCGGGCTGTTGGACAGCGTCATGATCGATTTGCTCGATCAGTGAACCGCGATCACAACCGAATACAGCACGCGCGGATGCCGCGATCAAAACTGCTTCATCGGTTGACACCTTGTCTGCAGTCAAAAAGAACACACCGTCCGGCTTACCGAACATCTCGCCGGCAGGTCCCGTCTTAAGTTCTTCTCGTAATTGATCGGCAGGCTCGCCTGCGCGCTCGTCCAGAATCACGAGATCTAACTTCAATCCACGGTGGCGGGTATAGATGCGCCACTGAACGAGTTGACGAACGACCGTCTCATCATCAACCCCAGCGACTCGGACGAGCACAATTGGCAGGTCGCCGGAAATGGAGTGCGGCCACAGACGCGGCTGCCCAAGACGGTTGGCAGCCACAGCATCAAGATCGCGAAAACCAGAGTCCGTAAAAATGACAGCCGCCGCCAATCGGTTGAACAGGGCGATTTCGTCCGCTCTGAGCCCAAGTTCCCGGAGTTCGCTCTGGCAGTGGGCCTTGGCATCCGCAAATGCCTGGTTGATCGCTTCTAATTCGCGGAATCGTTCAGCTATTCCGATGGCAGCTTCATACGTTTCAGCCGCTCCGGTCACAAATGCAATACGTGTCGCCATTCCCGCTTCGACGCGGACGCGCCGGCGCAAGCTGAAGATTGGATCGAGAACCGGACCAGTGGTCCGCGATAAACAACACCCCGAGTCCAGAGCCGCGGGATTGGCTGGCGTGCGGCCACGTCCGAGAAATCTCATTCGATCCGTCTCGTACTCAATCTCTATGGCCGAAACGTTCCCTGCTAAAGTGTGAATTGCCCAGACTGGATGCTCGTTCGCGCCGCGGGGTCGGCGTCGGGCCAAGAGTGCGCCGCAACGAGGATCGAACTCTGTCTCCAGAAACAGCTTTGCGAAAGCGGGGTGGGCGTGATCGGCTCGACGGTCATTCAGACATACCTCCGCATAGCTCGTCACCTCGAATTCGCGGGGGCGATGGTCGTGATTGACCAGCGTCACCGTGCGTACCTCGGCATCTGCATCCGGCACGACACAAACAGCACAGCGGGACTCGACGTCTCCATCCCATCGACGAAACTCTGCGCGATGAGGGTGAAACTCAAACGCACATTCATAAGCGGCCTTAGGCAACGGTTGTCCAATCGACCACATGCGTTCGTCGCTGAGGTCACGGACATAATAGAACTGACCCCAACAGTCGCGCGTGGCATCTTCGCGCCAGCGAGTGACATCAAGGTCGCGCCAGGTGCTGTAGCCTGAGCAGGCGCTCGTGATCATTACGCTGTACGAGCCGTTGGATAGTAACGCTACCGTAGGTTGCGACCTCGTTTCTCGGCCTTCCGACGACGCGGTTAAGTCATCATCGCCTCCCTCGAGCAATTGTTTTCGTGCTTCCATTCTTTACTCATCAAAGAGTAGTTCACTCAGCCTCTGGTTGTTGGGATTATTAACTAGTTAGAACGAGGTGGAACTGTTAGAAATGACAGGACTATGACAAACAACCCATTGAATTTCTGGGAAGTCACTTAGACCTTGTTTATTCCAATGTTAAAGCTATGAAGTTCAAACTGAAGTTATGTTCAAACGCCACTTTGTCATCGTCCTTGACCGGATAGCGGAAGTAAGATGCCGTTGAAACTCCTTGCATGGACTGCGGCACACCTTTGCGACTCGACTGCGTGCGGCAGATCGTTTAAGATGCGCAGAAATCAATAGACTTACAGCCAGCCTGTGAGCTGTAAGCTATTAATTCTAAAGGTCTTACCGCCCGCTTGGCTCAGTAAACGGGCTCGCGCTCACAACTTAAACTTTGTCAGTCACTTACAGAGGTTAGTTTCAACATTGACGGGAAGGTTGACGGCAGGTCACACGTGGCCGCATTCAGCGCCTTGCTTTGTGCTCCCCCGTCACCAAGGTGAGCCGCACTCAATCTCACAATCGGTCCATGACAGAGAAAGAGATCGCTCTGAAACTATTCGGGCCTTGCCGGACGACTGTTCGCTCGAAGATCGCCGAGCGTATTGAGTTTATGGCTGCGGTACAAAAAAGTCTCGATCAACTCAACAAAGGCGAAGGTATTCCTCACGACGAAGTAAAAAACAACGAGCCTCATGGGCTTACAAACTAATCTGGTCCCCGCTTTGCGAGACGACCTTCAGGATATAGTCGTCTTCGTTACACGCGATAATCCCAACCGCACAATGTCGTTTGGTTACGAGCTAATTTCCGAGACAGACCGCCTGCAAGAATTTCCAGAACCTAGTCGCATCGTTCCTGAATAGAAGAATCACCATTGCCGGAATGTCATCCCTCGACAAGGTAAAGTAATGAATGTGAGACCTAAGACATTAGGGGTGAATGTTTGCTGATTCTCGGCTTAGAAGGCACTAAAATGTCAACAGTTTTGTTTACTGACGGCGTGCTTGCAAATTCGATAACGTCATGTGACGGCGTACTGGAACAGTATGTTGTCTCTGCCGAATCGCGCCAAGCGTTAGAGGCTTTGCAGAAGCAGCGGGTACGAATGGGGCTCATTGTGCTCCTAAGAAACCAACCACAAAAAACTGTAGAGAAGACACTCGCGATGAGCGGGCTTCTAAGTTTTTTTGAGCCGCAACAGGTTATTTACGGTTATGACCTCAATGAACGCTTAGTGAGCGAGGCTCAGTACAAAGCGAAAGAGGCAAGTCAAAAAGCCGTCTTTGTCAGTCAGCATTGCAGCGAACGCGTTCGTGCGATGGAACTAGGCTTTGATGCTGCAATTCCTCACCCGCTGCTCGTTTCGGAGGTTGTGAACGGAGAGAGTCTCATTTACGCACGAGTCTCGAGAATCAAGAGCAAACCTGGCGGGTCAGGGAAAGAGCTGCTCCTTACGATGCCGCTCGTTCCGTTCTATTTAACTCCTGAAGACGATCAATCGATTTACGTCATCACCACCAGCAAAACGGCCCAGGCGCTTCGTGAAAAGGGTTTCGAAGTCACTGTTTTCGGTCAGCAGCACGATCCTCAAACCACCGATCTCTACCTTGCTCACGATGATCGTCAACACGCGAAGGGTAAAGATCGAGCGAAATACACAAGGAAATTTCTGGAGGACGAGGGCAAAGCACACCTCATTGTAGACGTTGTGGACCAAGCCGCCTTATTAGCCCTGCCTGCTTCGGTTTCAATTGAGGAAGTTCATTTCCCGAACTCGTTCCATGGTCACAATAGGAGACTACCGTTTAATCCCGCGCTGCTGGCGGTGCTTACACACACGGCCCCGCAGGAGTCGGCTAAAGCGACCGTTAGCTTTGCTGCCAGTGCGTCTTTGACAGTCAAGGAAGTAGAGGAAATTAAAAACGGAATTGATGCGAACACCATAAGACAGTTCCACGCCCCATACGCCGGCGACGCTCCGCTCGACGCTGCGGGAACAATGGTGGAGTCGAGACATGTCTTACACAAGCACAACGCGCTGGTGACGGATGCTCTGTGCAAACAACTCACAGATATAGGCAAGGGGATCATGATTCCCAAGCGCTATAACTTTGAATATCAGTCCAAAACCGTGAGCAATATCGTCGCGGACCTTCCCGGACAAGACGCCAACTCTTTCATCATCATCAGCGCACACTTTGACTCAACTGCCGTCTATAGTCAGCCTTACGACCCTGTAGTTAATATAGCGCCGGGCGCAGACGATGATGCAAGCGGTATCGCTGCCGTTCTCGCCGCGGCGACAGTGGCAGTCAAGCTACATCTCGAAGTGGGCCCGCTTAAAAAAACACTACGCTTCATCCTGTTCAACGCCGAGGAGGATTATCTCTACGGCAGTTATCAGTTTGTTTCAAACCACCTGGTGGGAACCGCCACGAAAGTAGACGGCGTCTTCCAAATGGACATGATTGGATATTCGGGCGGCATTGTACAAAAAGAATTCGAGGTTCATATTGGCTGCGTTGAAAATCCAACGGCCGAGGAAAACTCTGTAACTCTGGCAGCAACTATTGACAGCGTGGTTTCTCTGGTTTCAACACTAAATAGTTCCCAGATGTACCCGCCATTTCCAGGCAAGTCTTTTGATCCAATGAACGGCCGTAGCGATCATAGTTCCTTCCTTGCAAACGGTTATCCTGCCTGCGTAGTCACGGAGGACGGCACTATGGGTCCACTGGATACTTCGCCAAAACCCAAAACTAACGACGACTACCACAAGAAAACAGACAGGACGGTTGACCCCTGGTATGCGGCCCAAATCGCCCGCGTCGTTACCGCCGCTGCTATCCAAATGGCTAAATTGTAGTAAGTGATAACACGCTGACTGACTCACTTTTCCGGCGAGAGCAGTCAGCGTGCAGCTAAGCGTTGCGAGAGGTCTATGGAAGAGTGTTCGTTAACCCCATGAAGCCAACATTGCAGACTTGAGGCGGTCCATTTGCACCAAACGCATCAAATCCCGGCGGAATGGGGAGATTAAGCTCTGTCAAAAACTGTACCATCGTTTTTGTCTCATCTGCCGCTCCTTTCAACTTTAGCTCGTAGACGTCAAACTTGATGTCGTCGATATCGGACACAACATCGTAATAGTGGGTGAAATCACTGGTCGTTCCACAGCCTACGCGACATAAGTTGGTGATATCGATCCGGTAGCGAGTCAATAACCCATCCGATTTCAGCACAATTTCATCGTCCTTGATCTTCACTTTTACCATGCCTTTGATAGGGTCAACCACGATGTCCGCGCCAACTTTGTCGGCCATTTTCCCGAGGGGCTGAATGCCAGTGTTAATGCTTCCGACCATGGGACGCCGAAAATACTTATGTGCCGACTTGCTGTGTGTATAGAAAATGCCGTGGGGGATGTTGATTTTTGGTTTGCACTTATAGTCATGTTTCATACTTGCCGCGTTGCCGTGCATCAATGATCCTTGTAAGTCTAAAACCCACCTGAAGTCCTCTGGATCACCTGTGTCAGCAGTGCGGTCGAAGGGATCTGTGGGAAGGTCGCGCGTGAACGTCGTAACGCCCAGGGGAGTTGCTTCGACCGCTTCTATTATTACGTGGTCATCGTCTCCCAGTGGATGGACCGGAGGAACTAATTCCTCATCTCCATCCGCTTTGATTTTCGTGATTGTGAGCAAACGCTGGTGATCCTGAAGGGACACCATTCCCATCTCACAACGATTTGGGTCAGCGCGTTTGTTCAGGCAGAAAATTATTATACCGTCGAAGGTAACCCTCACGAACGCTTTTGAATGATCAACTCCCATCGCTTCTTCTCCTTCCAAAATTTGAAAATCTCTGCTACCGATGTCGCAAGCTGGGTTTTCATTACATAAAAACGAATTGCGGCAATAAGCTTTGAACAAAGCCTAATGCCTTGGTTTCTCTGCGCAACCTCGGTGTTCCTGTGTCTGTTTGGTGGGTTGTAGCTGGGAATTAGTTAACCATAGAGACACAGAGAACACGGAGGTTGCACAGCGTAGAGAGTGATCTCATGAGTTTTGGTGCAAAGCCGCGGCAATCGTTAATTTTGCGCGGGAAATTTCAGAAGCTCGCGTATCCGCCAATGGTGACGAACGGAGCCCAGAAATATGGATGTTTATAAGTTTCTGAGTTTCTGATTTCAGTCTGGGATAAGCGAAGCGCTTCCGCAGTAGAAAGCCCACCGCGACGGCGATGCTCGTGAAACTTGATCATTAATTCCCCAGTGGAGGTGGTTTCAACGGGCCAGTAACTGGCAACTACCAGTGGAACACCCGCGGCCAAAAAGGCTCGAGCCATTCCAATCATGCCCTCCCCGTTGTAATAACGCTCGACACCGGTGCGACAAGCTGCCAGAACTGCTAAGCGAGGCCGGATAAGCTTCATCTTGTAGATCTCGCCAGCCTGGAGAGACTCGCCGGAAGCATCCGCAGGCGGCCCCTGTCCGGTAGCCTTTGCTAATAACAATTGCGAGTGCATCGGCCATCGTTCGTCGACGACATAGTGGGAGGCAAAGTGCAGCACGTCGGCATCGACCATTGCATTGACGACAGAAACTTTCGTAGCGCTTTTCCCTTTTAGCACGAGCGGTGGAGGTGAGTTGTAATATTCGGCCACCGCTTGAGCTTCTCTTGCGGCGGAGGGTAAGTCAGGAAGCGAACCAAAAAGGCTGCGATCGAAATCCGGATCACCGACGCTCAACAACTTTTCTCCCGTACGCTCTTGTTTCCGCGTGGCCCATGCAGTGTTGAGTAAGAATACGCTAGCACTCGGAGAAAAAAGTAAAGCATGGTCATCGATGAGATACCGGTCCGACTTTGACGAAGCCAGCGCAGCAAACGGTAAATAGTTCAGAATCTTGTCCGGTACGATGCAAAGCGTCTTATCCGCAACCAATTGGTCTTGAACTGGACCAATGAGGATATCGTAGAGCGTTCGAGCAGATGCACGAAGACGACTGAGGTCAGACGACGGGCTTGTTACCAGGGCTAAGAAAGTTTGCGCTTCTTTTGTCAATTGTTCTCGGGAGATAGGCATCTCCCTGACGAGAAATTGCGATCGCGAAATTACCCAGATTAGGATCTTGTCACTGAGAACCGCGTAAAAAACAATCTGGACCTGATCGGGCATGCGTCTTTGTATTTCTGAGCTGCCCTTTGGCCTATTAATTCCAGTCTCCGCATTCGGTCCGGTAGCAGTAAACATCGTTGCGAGCAGGGACCTGGCACGAGAATCTTCTGAGAATGTGAAGGCGGCTTCGTCATCTTTGAGTGTTGAATGTTTGAAATCAATGGCAGCGTCGTAGACTTCTTGTGCTACATCAAAAAAATAAGTTCGATTTTCGTCATCTTTGATCTTATTTCTATATTCATCAAAAAGATCTAATAAGAGAGTTAACTCTTGACTGGCTTCGGTATTCCTTCTCTGCGCCAGATACGTGAAGAAGCGACCTTTATGCGCGACGAATTTGAAGGGCTGGAATGACATTTGATCATAGATGGAAATCGCCTCGTCATATTTTTGCGCGGCCTCGTTGAGTTCTCCTTTTTGTCGATACAACTCGCCGAGTTGTAGTGACGCGTAAGCCTTGATCTCCTTGCCTTTGGCGTCTCCCAGTGATTCTCCGATTGCCAATCCTGCTTGCGCATGTATAACCCCCTCGGCATAGTCGCCGGAACGACCATAGACCATTCCGAGGTGAGTGTAAGAAACATAGATCAAGGAAGGATCTTTTGACTCCAACGCCAAACGCAGCGCTGCTTCACCGTAAGAGGCCGCAGCCGAGTAAAGTCCGATTCGATTAAAAACCTGGACCGCAGTGTCATAGTTCCGCCATGCCTGTCGCAGGCCAGGCCAAAAGTCATTTGCCAGCAACAAACACCGCGCGAGCTTATTGAGTGATTCTGAGAAGTTATAAAGATTGGAGTATTTGCTCGCCAGGGAAGCGAGATATTTCTGCGTCCCGTAAGCGTCGCCGACCTGCTCGGCCAACGAAAGAGCTTCCTGATCGAGATCGAGCAGGTATGTCTGCTCGTGAAAACTTGTTTCAATATTCGATAACAGGCTGAGCGTCTGTGCGAGTAACCACTTGTAACTTCGTTCGCGGCAATAGCGGATCAAAACCTCCGAAGCCGAACGACTCTCCTCGATACGTTGGTCCTGGAAGTAGCTGTAAGCCAGCCAATACGCAATCAGTGCAGACTCGACTTCATCACCCGCGGATGTGAATAGCTGGCGTGCGTCGGAAAAAGAAACCGTGGCCTCGTCGAAACCGCGGTGCCGACAAAGATCATATCCATTGAGTGCAGACTGGTGGGCTTTTGTGAGCGTAGCGAGATGAAGGGGTGAAAATGATCTATAGAACCGAGCAAGTTTTGCGGTGTACAAGTCGCCGGACTTCCGCGTTTCCAATTCGCCGGCATAGTCGAGTGCGTCCAGCATCTGTGCGGCGTCTTCCCGGCGTCCTTCCGCTGTAAATTCGAGAAAAGCATTTACTAATCTGAGAGGAACGAATTTTCCTGTAATGACTTCGCGGTTCCAACCGAGAATTCGCCAGGCAAACTCTTCATCCCTGTTGCGGTAGGCCAACAAGAAGTCTTCGAGCGGCCGGCTATTGTTCGCTGCGCTGGCTTTCTGACGTCTCTCTTCGAGAATTCGCAGACGATCGCGCGCCTCCTGAGACCATTTCGAGTTCGGATCTTTTTCAAGGTATGTCCGCCAGGCTTTTTCCGCAGTTTCTGGTGGGCCCAACTGCTCCTGTACCAATCCCAAATTGAAGCGAGCCTCCAGCAGTGAGCTGTCAAGCTCAAGTGCCTTAGTTAATTCCATATGGCTTTGGCCGAAGTAACTAAAGCCAGTTTTGAGATCCTCGTTCCGTTGGGCCTCTTTGCCGAGTTCAAGATACGCAACTCCCAAGTCATTGTGAGCCTTCGCGTCTTTAGCATTTAGGTCGACGGAAGCCTTGAGTTGATCGACAGCATCCTTGAATCGGCCCGTGGCAAGGTAGTATTGGCCCAGGGCACGGAGGGAGTAGGCGTCACGATTTTTAGTGGCCTCACTAGTCAGTAGAGTAGTGGCCAGGTCGCGTTGGACGACATCAACCTTCTCTGGTCCGCGCACTATCGGGGCATAATTAAAATCGCTAATCCATCCCTCAACCGGTCTCTGATCGCGATATGCTGTTCGTAGTGCAGAGAGTCCGTTATCGACATTCGAGCGTGAAAAGAATGCCTTCCAAATGCCGAAACCAGTAATAAGTAGAAGAGAAGCGGCGATTGGCAAGTACATACGCAGAACCTTTGCTGTCCGCCGTTTCCGTTCCCTTAACACTACGGATCGTTTCTTGAGCGCGAGTACGAATTTGAGTTTCTTCTGCCGCTCCGGTGATGCAAACACAAATCGTTCCAGCGCTATACGTTCTTCATTCGGAACCTGTTCGTTTGCATACCTCTCGATGAACTCGTCGGTCAGAATATTTAACTGTTCAGAGTAATCCAGATCGGTAAGCAGGCGAGTTTCCACCTTTTCCTCTTCCGCTTCGTCGAGTCGGCCAAGAAGATAATTCTGCAGTTGATTTTGATCGTTCAGTTTGATGGTCAACGCTCCTCGATTGTCGTACCGCTTAAGCTAACCATCCCTCAATCAATGTCCTTTGGTCGGGTTTCATTTCTGGTATTCCTCGCTAAACAGTCAAACACGCACTTTTCCAACCTGACTCTGATTCGATATGCCTTCACTCGCAGGGCGTTCACCGTTATTTTCAACTCCGTGGCCATGGTTATGTGATTGGCAACTTTATCAGCGCCATCGTAAACGTGATAATCAAGAATTAATTCCCGATCCTCAGGTGCGACAAACTTTAAACACGTCATCAGGCACCTGTACTCATCACTAATCTCGACAGGTTTTGTTGGGCGTTCAGGAAGCCGATCAGTTGCAAATTCTTTACGCCGTCCGACCTCGAAAATTATATTCCGCGCCACACCTCGAAAATAGTTGGCCGGGTCGCCCTCATATTCAGGACCAATCTCAGACAGCCGATCAGTAACTCGATTGATCGCCTCGTCGGCTAAACCTTCGGCATCGCTGAATCCTTTTGCAGAAAAAATCCCAATCAGTCCTTCTTGAATGGCTTCATATTTTTGACACGCCACTTGGCGGTCTGAGTTTAGCCACATCAAGAGAGCTTCGAATTTTTCTTTCGTCAGAGACAAAGGCAATGGGATCCTCGAGGCCAGAGGCGACCAGGTCTTCACGGGTCGGTCTCCACTGGGTAGGAATGGCACATAAAGTAATTCAAATGTGCAGGTCTGACAACTACCTACTAAAAGTCGAGCGCTTCTCCTGCAACATTTCAAGCGTGATTTAGTCGTAGGGGACTGTAATGTTTTTTTCGCCATTGTCATTTGTCACTGGAGAAGGGTGATGGTTTCAATGAGTCAAGGCGCCCTTGATCATTCCGCCTGAAGGTGCACCGGAAGCGACGGAGCGCCTCTACGTGGAAGTACATACAACGAGATCAGTTACTGAAATCGGAGAATGACACAAGGTGCCTGACAAGTCTTTCTCGGGAATGGATTTTGGCACTTGCCATTATCTATATGAGACCACTGTAGGAGTACGTTTATAAGGAGACCGATCTACCACTTGGATTTATTGTTGATGACTGCAAGCCGCGTTAACTAATTCGACCACACTAACCGCGCGAGGATTAAGACGATGAGCACCAAACCTGAAGATAAATGCGAAAGCTTGGTATTGAGGTCGCGTGCCGGATTCCCCATGATTCCAATGGCATACCGATACCTTCGCAGCCAACCGCCCATTAAGCAACACACGGGAATCGTAGTCTCGCGACGACGGTTTCTTGGAACGGCCGCGATCGCCACGGCGGGAGCGCTCTTGATCAAGCCGGCAGGGATTGAAGGCGCCCCAGGCTTTTTCAGCAACCTGATCGGCATTGTTGAGAAATTTGCCGGAGGCATTTTGCTGAACGCTTTGAACTACGGGGCCAATCTGACCGGGCCCTTCGGAGCACTCCTTTCGCAGACCGAGCAAATATTGACAGGTTATTCGCCCCAGGGCGGCGTGTACGGCGATGAGAGCTCAAACGCGCTTGGCAGGTACCTGCTTGGACTAGGCAACAAGAACGAGCTTAACGCCGCCGGCGCTGTCGCAAATGAAGCTCGCGATCGACTTCGCGGCATATTTCAAGGTCCCAGTTTAATGGGTTTGGGAACAATGCTGGGAATGTCTGCAATTCAAGACCTGATGAAAACCAAGAAAGGTCAGAAAACTAAAACGTTTGTACAAAAGTACCTTCTCCCTAATGTCGTGAATAACACCAATCCGATCGCGATCCAAGCCGGAGGTACTATGCTGGCTCCCAATCAATCGTTTGCTCGAAACTACAAATTACCGCAGTTTTATCCATCAGACTCGGGTGCACTGGTTTTGATCAACTACGAGGCAGACAGCGCTAAGAATTCCAAGAGCGGTGCAACTCGGGGCCGCGGTGAATCGACGATTTACATGGTGCCGCCTGAGGACGTGCCAACGATCACGAAGTTCGTCAAGAAGACCCCCCAATTTTGGAGTGACGCTGACGCGCGAGCTGATTTGATGAACGGGCTTGATGGCCTTGCTGAGAACCAAGTCAAAAAGTATCCCTTCGAATTTGAGAGTGCGAGCTAGTAACCAAATGTGTACACCACGCTTCCCCACACTCATAAGTGCCGCAACAGCTCTGCTGATCGGCGTTTGGTACGGATTAGTCTGTGCTCAGGGACCGAGTAGAACCGGTGACCTTAGTCGTGAAGCACGACCGTCCAGCGAGTCTTCCGGACCGCCGGCTCAGCAACCCTCGCCAACCCCTATCCCGGCGCCTACCCTTCCACCTACACAACAACCACATCTCAAACCATTTCGACTAGGACAGTTTGGATCGACGTTGTTTGGTGGTGGCGGGCTCTTCACGGTTTGGGACGCCTACACCATGCAACCCGGAGAATTCAGAGTAAGCGGCGCGTTTAATTATTTTCGTCGCGCCACCGGGAATGTCAGCGTCGCGCAGATGCCGATCAGTTTTACTTTTGGGGTAAACGATCGAACCGAGATCTTTGGTAGTCTGACGCCGCTGCAACGAACAGCGATTGGCACGCCTGCGGTCTTGAGCGGATCGATTCTTCGGTCATCGTTATCGTCGTCGTCGAATTTCCGCAACACTCTTCTTAACGGCACTACCAATGGCTTTTTCCCACTTAACGGATTGCCCGTGAGCGGCGCATTGGTCGGTGGCGTATTGCCCGGCGTGGCCCAGGGAACTCCGCGCGCTATTTTTGATCCCGTGCTCGGGCAATCAAAAAATGCTTTTGGGGTTCCAGCCTATCTCAACGAGTTTCCGCTTCTGGGCGAAGGCGGGACCTCTTGGGGAGACTTCACAATTGGCGCAAAACACCGGTTCACCGATCTCGATCCCAAGAACGACGCTTCATTCCTTTGGGCGGGGTCAGTGATGGGGTATTACCGAATGCCATCGCATCGCATCAACGGTTTCGTTGCTAATCCTATCGGTAACTCTTTGACGCAGGGCGGCGCCTCAGGCTCAGACGAATTTGGTTTCTTCCTATTGGGCAGCCTCTTCAAGCCGCGCAACAACCCAAAACTAAGATCGAATCCCGGCGGTGGCCAAAATTCAGCCGCAGGTAATGATGAGGAATTCAACGACACCATTAACAATCATATAAATCTCGGATATGTACATCGTAACGATCTCAAATTCGAAGGCTTCAAGCTGGTAGATCGCCGCGATTCCATTGTCATTGCATACGGCTTCGATGCAATGATTAATCAGTACGTGCAGGCAATCGGCGAATCGCGCTACGAAAGGCTGATAGGAGGAGGTACGCCGAATCTTACCCCCACGAACCAATTTGATTTCACCATCGGTCCGCGCTTCTACCCTTTCGGAACTCCGTCTCTAAAGTGTCGTGAATCCGGAGTGCCGGAAAAAGCTCGTCTGCCGTTGTTTCTTTCGATTGGAGCTGCGTACCACACCACCCTCAATCAGGAAAACAAAATCGGTTTTTCCGAGCGGCCGCGACATGGCTTCCTTTTTCAACTAACTCTAGGGCGCGTAAAAAATGAGGGGCGAACGCAAACGTGTGAACCACACGGCACGACGAACTGTGAAAATGACAAAAAGCCGCTGACCCTCAAAGCCATTAATACCGATAAGGATGCTTATGAGAATGGTCAGACCATGCAAGTTACTGCAGAAGTTGAGAATGACGACCTGAAAAAAGGCTTGACCTATAAATGGACTATTAATGGGATCGAGCAATCACCTACAAGTGAACCTACGCTGATCGTCAACGTCAGTGGCTTGGCCCCAAATCAGGACTATCCGATCACTTTAACTGCTACCTATAAATTTGGTGATGCAATTTGCACGCGTGGCCCCGTTAGGGGAACTTTTCGAGTAGTACCGCCTTCGCCGAATCGTCCTATCTCGACCTCTGTACAAAATGAGCCGAACGTCACTGAAGGCACGCAGGCCGATTTTACAGCCGTCATAATGGACTTGATTCCTGATGCCGCGCCATCTTATGACTGGACGGTATCCGACGACCAGGGTAATCGATTGGACGATCGCATTGTCGAAGGTTCGGGAACCCGACATATCAGACTTCGAACGAATGGTCTCGGCGATCGCACGATTACTGCCCGTGTGCGGCTGGGTAATTTACCTGCTACGACAACCGGAAACACTGAGGCCCGGGGTGATATGTTGGTGCTGGTGTGTCCACAGAACTTGAAGATCGCCGGCACTTCGATAGTCACAGAAGGAATGGTTGCGAAGTTTCAAGCTAGTTACGATAAGGCGCCGTCTTCCGTACGTCCCATTTGGAAGTTCTCATGGCGTGGTCCATCAGGTGAACAACAGGAACGGGCGGCGGAAGGACCTGAGGCCACGTTTGATACGAAGGACCTAATGGTTCGGCGGCGGGGAGCGAGCACTGCCGCAGTCGAAGTTAACGTTTTGGTTACCCTGACCGGAATCGCCCATCCGGCTCCCGGTTGCAAGGTCGAAGAAACTTATATCCTAAGAGTGTTTGATCCTGTGCTTTTCGGGACAGACCAACATTCTTTACGGCGAAATGAAAGAAAGAAACTTGATGCAGTCGCAGACCTACTAAGCAGCGAGCCTGACAAGTCGCTGGAGATCCGCGTCGAAGGCAACGCAGATCAACGCTTCACCGTGGAGCACAATTGCAGGTTGGGCTGCCGACGCGCAAACGCATCCCGCGCCTACCTGGCCTCGAAGGGTATTGACGAGTCGCGCATTTCAATTGTCAGCTACGGAAAGAATCGTGCGCGCGGCGTAACTCCAGCCGGACTGCAGCGGGATCGCCGCGTAGACTTATTCGTGCACTCGCCGCAGATCGTCGCTGATCAGGAAGGAAGGCAGTGCACTTGTCAATTGCCCGGTCCATCGAGTCGCAAGCGGATCCGTAAAGGAAAACGATGATTCTTATCTAACTCTGGGACGCGGTGGTTTAAGAGAAAAGTTCGATTGTTACGGAGGCTAGTATGCACCGGCGCGACTTCAATCTTTCGCTCCTCACCGGAGTAGGGTCAGTCTTTTGCACCAAGGTGCTGGCGGGACAGTTTTTCCGGCGCGGTCCAGGTTGGCCAGAAAGAGTTTCATTCTCCGAATTACCGGCATCGAAGCTGCCTGCTTCGGTTAGATCGGCAATTTCTATGACGGACATGCTACCGATCGGTAGTGGAGGCTATCGCTTCTACGGTGACGATCCGGAAAAACCTGAACGAATGATCTGGATTCCGGCGGATGAGTCAACTCATGCAACAGTCACCATTGGAAGTGAGGGAAGCATTCGAGGACTTCTGGGCGCACCGAGTAGTATTGGGCTTTCCAGCCTTTTGGGAAGCCCACAAATGAAAGGACTGCTCCAATCAAAAAGAGCGAGGAATACTGTAGCCTACGTTCAGCGGTATCTGTTCCCGACACGAGACAAGAATGGATTAATTGCCCGCATGGCGGGGACCACTATGATGTTCAACCAGCCGCCGGTCACTGCTTCGTACAAAGAACCTCAGTTGTATGAATCTGAAACTGGCACAATTATTTACATCAATTACGTTGCCGATGTGGATCCGAACAAGGGCCGCGGAACGAGGGGTCGAGGTAAGGCAACGATCTACATTGTGGCCCCCGAGAATACCGCACCTGTAAAGAGCTTTCTCGAAAAAACTCCACATGCCTGGACTGACCCAAATGCCCGAGCCGAACTTGTATCCGGTTTAAGAGGTCTCGCGGAGAACAGAAATAAAGACTTCCCGTTCGAGTTTGAGCTATCCAGCTTATAAGAATCGCTGGTTGACGATCTCAATATTCAGATCACCCATTCGTCCAATATTTGCTTGATCGCGTCCACGACTTATGCACTTCTACCACCAACTCTACATCCATTAACTCTGACCGGTGAACGCCGTTCAGGATGGCCCGCCACTGACGTAATTTCTTCCGTACAGCCTTCCTCCGCTTGCGCGTTGGAGTTAGCCGAGGAACGTTTGCCCGAGGTTCCAATCGCGAATGGAAACGGATTAAGTTATAGAACGATCCTTGCGCTTTACCGATCTTTCTACGAATAATGCGCGGTGAGTTCTACAGAGGAAGCGATCGCCCCTGCCGCTTGGGTTGTCGTTATCTGCGTTGGCTGTACCACATTATTTTGCAGCAGGGCCATCGCGGTCTGGTCCACAAGAGGGACATCCCTCGAACCAAGTTATGTGGCGTAGTTCAAGGTATCAACCGCTTTATCCAGACTTCGGACCGACACTAGTAGAGGAGAAGTGGACGCTCGAGTCGTTCAAGATCTGTCTACACGCCCCAACACAAGGCTGTATAGCTACTGATCAGCGCATCGAAAGCGTTGGCCTATTCTTGGCCTCTTCTGCGGGAACAAAGGGAATATCGGGAACACCGGGAACAGCGGACGAGAAGGGTAAGTCTTTGGAAAAGCAGAAGATTGCGGTATCATAGCGGTCCGATAAAAAAGATTGCCCGCTTGGCTCAGTAAACGGGTTCGCGCTCACAACTTGAGCATTTTCAGCCACTTACAAAAGTGAATTTCAACGTTGACCGGAAGGTTGACGGCAGGTCGGAATGGGCATTAAACCACGGAGTTCCCCCTCATCCTATCTCGTACCCCTTAAAGAACGACTTCACAAAAGTTGGCCCATACTAATTTCGCTGGTCCAGTTTTCTGGGAGGTGTCACACTCTGCCATTCCTATGACACGTGATCTTTCTCTGTTGAGTTTTTAGGCTTAACCTCCAGATTTGAGAGCTTCCACCACCTACGGAATTTGTGGGACATTGAAAAACGTCTGAAGTATGTTTTGCCCTATAAGGTTACTTATGTGGCGGTTATTCTGCCTTAGTACATACTTCAAATCGTCCCGTAATCGAGTGATGTCTTCTACACGGGCGGGATTGAAATCGACACTTTCAGCATACTCACGGGTTTCTTTAAAGATCCAAACTCCAGTAGTTTCAGCTGTCTTAATAGGGATGTTTTGAATGCCTCCTATCGTGGCAACCTGAACGTGTGTCGTACGCGGCCACACATTATTGGTAAAAGCGTCCTTCCTCTGACGATACCCATAGTAGTGCGAACCGTCGACAAGCTGAACACTGACTCGATCTTCTAAATTAAAGAAGCCTCCAACACTCATCTGAAGTCTGTAGATTGTGGAGTAAGGAAGAATGAGAGTTCGTCCATTCACTAGCATTTCTAAATCGCTATCCAGCACAATGCCCCAAAATGCACCTTCGCTTGTCTTGATCCAAGTTGGTGCTGAACCTAATGGCAAGTTAGAAGTCGGTACCTTATTTGCACCGGCTGATAATGAAGACTGGAGACCTGTTAAAATCGCTCCAATAATACTAAGCCCGGCAGCGATACCCGCACCTAGTAATGCGGCACCTGCAACGACTTTGATGAGGCCGGTAGCTGCTCCAAGTATTAGAGCAGCATCCGCCGCATCAAAATCTATCACGGTCTGATTGTAAGATAAGCCCGCGACGTTGCCACGAGCAATTTGACCTTTCATGTGAGAACTCCTTCAACGCACTAGTATGGCAAGCTTACTGCGGGTGATCAATGGTTATGACTCTGATAAGGTCAGGATTTCTCGGGCACGTGCTCGCGCTTTGTCGGCTTTCATTTCGGACCTTTGCGCCTCAAGGTACATAATCCATTTTTCGATCATCCTAGCTAGTTGCCGCGTTTCTTCTCTTGTTATCACTTCAAGGGGTGCTTTGTAAAACAGAACGGTGTTTCCATCGTAGTCAAACCCTTCGATCTCGCGTGCCGCTGAGTCCGAGTGCGCAAATGTCTCATCCCTCAGCTTAATAACCTTGTCATACAGCGCTCTATCCGCCGCTGTGTCTAGGATCGAGTCGAACGGCGTCACGAAGCCAAACCCTTACTTTCTTGCCATCTCTGATCTCGTCGTTGCTCTTATGAAATGGGCGAGAGTAAGCAACCACTAGGGATGTGTTGAATGCCAGATGCACGAGCCTCGCAACTGTTTTTTTCTTTCACTGCAGGTTCCTTCTGAGGATATAACGAGCAAACTTCTGCATCACGAAAATCCATTAGAAAGAGGTTGAGACGGGAAAGTCGAAGTTGAGAATCAGTGTGCGACATTGGTGAAGCTCCTAAAGATCAGCGCGAGGACCAGGTAACAACAAGTCGCGGATTGTTGCTACCTTCACAGTTAGGCGATCTCTAGACTGATCGCTTCACACTGGATCGTTTACTAATGAACAGCGGACAGCGAGACCCTGCTCCGATGCCGCTTTTCGTACTTCATCCAAGAGAGTCTGTTCGGTGAACAGAATGCTCTGAACTCTGTATCCGCGTACCAGCATTGTCAAGTTTGTCCAAAGAACTGTGTAAGAGGAATCAGAAAACTTCAGGTTAAAGTCGTCCCCAGCTTCTTGTTTGAAGTTACATTGACCATAAAGATTATGACCTTCATCATCGATAGTGAAGAGGACCATTTTTCGTTCAGCAACTGATTGACCCTTCAAAATTCGATCAGCACGAAATTTCTCAGTGTGTAGGCCCGCTATGTACTCCTTGCGACAGTACATCGGACAAGCATAAGGAACATGAGGCTGCTTCTTAGGTCGTAGAAATTCTTTCTCAACTACGGGTTTGGTGACAGGTGGAGCTTCGTTCTTGAGTGCAGCATTGAGCTCCGGGGTCAACTTGATTTCTGATCGTTCCTTGAGCACGGCAACTACATCGTTGAGATCCAGAAGCAGTTCCTCCTCGAAATACTCCCGCCCACTCTGAGTAGCAACCAGTGAACGAATACCTTTATACGCGTCGCCAAAATTACCGGTCACTAGAGCTGCTTGAATCATTAAGCCACGGAGATGATCGTCAGCCACGTTCGGATCGCTGACTTGGATACTTACTTCCCGGAATGCTTCTTCTGCTAATTCCTGGCACTTTGACGGATTACCTTCGACCAGGAAACTAAGAGCCTCGAGCACCAAGCTTTGCGCTTCCCAAACACCAAGCTCACGTAGCCGGTCTATGTCTGTGCGAGCTTGGTTCACGGCTCCCACGCGAACGCATAACTGTGCACGCGCTCGAACAGCATATCGATTGTCATCCTTGACTTGACATATTTGGTTAAGATCCAACAAAGCTTTGGAGAGTTGACCCAACCTACGATAGCAAAAACTTCGCTGTTGATATGCCCAAACATAGCTGGGCGCAAGTTCGATTGCGCGATCAAAATATTTCAGATTCCGCGCTTGCGTTTCGGCGGACATACTGTTGAGTTCGCAGGCTCCACGAACTGCCCACGCCTCAGGGACTTCCTCCCCTGTACCGCTCAAGTAGTCATCGAGAATGGAAATAGCATCAGCTTGACGGCCGATTGAACGTAAACTATCGGCATGTCGCCACACCGCCCACGAGTATCCGATTTCATATGTATTCGCGGCGTCAAAGTCGGCGATCGATTTGAGATATTCGTTAATGTCGTGGTAAGCAACGGCACGATAGACAAAACAAAACTCGTTACCGTCCTCGATTGCGAGAGCCCGAGTCAAGTCATCGATAGCCGAATAGTTGTAATCCGATTGGAAGTAGCACGCTCCGCGTACACGGAGAGCCCAGGCTAAATCCGCCCGGTGGACTTCAATAAGCCTCGCAAAGAACAAACTAATTGTTGCGGGTGTTCCCAATATCATCTGCGTCAAGGTTGAAATTACTTTACCTAAACTTCCAATTAGATCGTTCAGGTCCTGCAGCGATCCTTCGGTGTTATCCAGGCTTAAATGTAGTTTTATACGTGCTTTCAGAAGCGACGGCTTTTCCTTAGCTTCCAGCAATCTATCATTCAGGAAGGTCATTAACTGCTCGGCAACCGGCAGGTTCTCCGGATCAGATAACCCACCCCACCAAACCAAAGCAATTGCGGCTTCCTCGCGACCGTCAACCGGTAAGGAGTCATCGAGAACAAAGGCCTGTAGTCTTTGGTAGTTATGTCCTTCCGCCAGCTTACTGATTACACGCCTGAACCGATCGGATTTGGAGCCATGATCCCTAATAAACTTTTGCAGATCGTCCGCTCGTTCACACTTGCTAAGCGTGCTGATAACGAGATCGGCTACCTGCTCTTTGACCTCAACACTCGTAACATCCGATTCGTCGCCCTGCTGAAAGATCCGTAAGAGCTCGGTTACAACTGCCTTTTCGTCACGCTCACGCGCGATAGCTTTTTGGTTACGCTGATCCTCGCTCTGTTCACGGCCATGGTATTGTTCCCACTGATACTTCTCACTGATTAAACTCAACAGCCGGCACCAGGCACCTATGCGTAAGTCGTAAGGCAGGGAATAGTCGTTGGCCCAGTTGGAGATAAGAGTCTGGTCCTCAGTAGCGTTGGGGAGGGCAAGTCGAGTTGCAGATGGTAGCTCACTACTCCTAGACGCAATTTCCTGGAGCTTTTGGGGACCGCCCAACGTCGCTAGCACGTTGAAGATCATTGGTGTTAGACCATCATAGCCATCCTCTTCCTGGGCATTCATTAAATCCACCAGGAGAGGTACCGACTCCTGGGCATACGACCCTGGTAAATGCTCCAACGCGCATACTCGAATAATTGGTCGAAGACTCTCGTCCTTTGCAAGACCAAGCAGCGCATCCCAAAACTCCATATTCTTTAAATCGTCAAAAACCGCCGACTGTCGAATCTTTAGACTGTTCTGGGTGCTTTGGAGCCTGCGGGCGAAGGCAACGAAGTATTGCTTAAGTCCGTCAAGGATCGGAGTTAAGTGAGGTTCACGGAGTCGCGGATGAAGAATCTCAGCGACCTGGCCACCGAGTAAATTATGCGGGCCGGTAAGAGCGCGGGCGCAGATGTTCTCCTCGGCTGCCTCCCGAGCCACATTACACAATTGGTGAACTAGACGAATGTCGGTAGTCTCGGCAATCCGCGCCCCTTCGGTGACTGCTCTTCCGGCAAAGATTGCACTGCGAGGAGGGTCAGAGTTAATCAACCTGTCAAACAACTCATCAATATTGTGACGGCTACTCCATTCCGCGAGTAGCATTAGAATTATCTGTCGCCATCGATCTTCACTCCATCGCGAAACAATTTGCCAAGCTGTATCGACGTAAGGAGATATCCCCCCTTCCGCAAATGGACGCGCGAGCGCGCGGGCTGTGAAGTACTCGCGAAAAGTCGGATGGAGCCAGGTACATGTTTCGCCTATTCGCAGAAATACACCGCTTCGTTCACCCAGTATATCCAGCAACGCGCGCGCCGGTCCGGGTCGTCCCCCGACACCATCCGCGCTTAACAGTTGAGCTGATTCATTAAAAAGCGGCGACAGCGTTTGCGCGACGATCGGCACTAGGTCATCGACCGTAGAAATGTTGTTCTCCTCATTTTCGGTCATTGCAGTAGCAATGCGCTCAAGAACAGTTTCAACATGAGGGACAACCCTCTTTTCAATCTGTTCTTCGCCGCCACGCTGTAATGCTTCACCCAACCATATGTTGAGGAATCGCGAATATAGATCGACTCGACGAACGGGCAGAGAATTCTCCTTGCCGCGGTTATAGACAAACGCTGCGATAGTTAGCAGTAGAGGCGTCTTCCGGAGTGAGCCGGCCTGTATGGAGTTGATCCAACTCAAAAAACGTTCTGCGCGATCGCCAAGCCACCGGCGAGCCAGTTCATGTTGTTGTGTCTGGTCCAACGACTCCAATAGATAGTGATTAGAGGAGCGCATCAAATCATCTGGAAAACTATGGGTTGGACGAGTCGTCAGTATCCAATGGAAGGGCGTGCCTGTTTCGGTGCGAAGCAGCGTTCGTAACCAGTTGGCAACCTCCAGGCGATGTCGTTCATGTATTTCATCCCAACCGTCAAACAGCAGAAGCCATGGAGAATTCATTCGCTGAGCCCAGTCGCCGAAAAAATCCGACGGTGGCTCGTCTACTAACACGAGATCCTTTGCCCGCTCGACCGCACGCCACAGTCGTTTGCCAACTGTACCTTCGGTCTCGGCTACGCACTGCAAACGAACCAGCATTGGGATGTGCTTTTGCCTCAGGCCAACAACCTCCGGCTTATCCCAGGCATGTAGGGCTATGTGACGAAGCAGCGTGGATTTGCCACCTCCCGGATTGCCTTCGATGAGGACGGGCTTTCCTGTGGCCTCTTGGTGTGCAAGTACAGACGTTAACTCTACCGTGCCGCCGCCAAATATTTCCAAAACGTTTTTGGCACGCAAAGCTACATAGATATCACTCAGTCTGTGATTGCCAAAGTCGGCAGTAAGCATGCGGTATGGTGAGTCATTAAAGGTGCGCAGCGCTCGAAAGTAACCTTTCAAGCTATGCTCACTCTTGTCTGCCGCGATGGCCTGTTCGGCCTTACGCACAGCTCTGTTGATAGTTTCCTCTTCAATCTGTGTGGTGAGGTGGAAGTGATTTATCTGTGCGGCATTGATGATTGTCTTAGCAAGCTGGTAGCCGGCGTCTTTGTCATTTGTTATCAGTGCAGACTTGATTCGCGCCTGTGCATCGGCATTCGTTAGCAGTGAAGTCAAGGACTGGGCGAGTGAAGTTCCGTCGACTGGCGGATTTTCTTGAGGGGAGGAGTCGGGCATCTGGGAACCTCCCTACTTAGCGTAAAAGTTATTGACCTTGCCGATATTGTAGATTTGCTCTGCGAACTGATTACGGACGTTGAAGACTGCTCCGTCGTTAAGATTGTCTTGGGTTTCTTTGATCAGTTCGGAGATCTCGCGTGCGAGGTCAGGGTTTGATTTGAGCAGGCGCTTTATGTCGAATTCGAAAGCATTCGCCACCTTTTCAATGTCGTTTACTTTTCCCGCTGATTCGGCGATTTCTACATCATTAGCTAGCTCCGCCATCTTCTCATTTGCCTCATCAGAGTGCGTGAGCCAGGGGTTAAGCTTGGCCCATAACCCCTTGGCTCTCTCCCATCCTTGCTCCCCGATCTTTGTGCCTATCTCTTCTAAACTTTTGTCCCAGGCCTCCTTTCCGAATTTGATGAGGTATGGCAAAAGAGGGGTCAAAAGACCACTGACTGAGGCAGCTACGTCGGTAATTTGCATAACCGGCAACGAATTCATTTTTTCTCCTTCCCATTCGCAATATTTCTTCATTCCACAATTTCAGGAAATGACCTGGCAAGTAGAATTCTCCCATTAAATTTGAGCCTACATCCTGGGTTCAACAAGTGTGACCGAAAGCAAAACAAATCTTTCGGGAACATCACCGCTTAAAGCTTCTAACAAAGAAATTCTAAGTACCAGCAGGTCGTATTCTCCGGTTTCCAGTCGGCTTCGTAAGAGTGAACAGGAACTAATGGCATGGGAGTGCTCCTTAGAGGATTTGAGCGAAAGCAAGCGAAGACTATTATGACGAACAGTATTAGTCAAGGATTCGAATTGATAAACAAAAAGAATGAAGGCCAAACCACTGAATATTGGCTCACCGAATCTCAGTCAACTATTGCTGCGTGAGTAAGAGTCAAGATGAGCTGTGGTAGACTTCGCTGAGTGATTTATGTGAATGTGGTTCGATTAACAGATACTGGTGCAGTTGGTTTCCTCGGTCGCGTCCTCACGAAACGAGATCCGCATCATCTCTCGATTCGCCGCGCGATGCTGGTCGTCTACATGGCGAGTGATTAATAGAGAGAACGCCGCACTCTCATCAAAAGTAGGGCGAATGGCGAACTCACCCCGTTTTGTTTTAAACCCAACTCTTGATGTGGTTCGGTGGTACACGTTAAGTAGTCGGCATGATGACCAAGCGATTAACGGAACGCTACGCAGTATTTGTCGACGTTTCAGCCCTCATATGTGCAACCCTTGTTGATACAGTCTCAGAACTCTGCGTTGTGACCTATCACTTGATTCGTGCGGCGTTGCGGTGCATAAGGATAGAGGATGATCATATCCCACAAATACAAATTCATCTTTATCAAAATCCAGAAGACTGCCAGCACGAGCATTGAGGTCTACCTTTCTCAACAGTGCCACGATGGGGATGTCATTACTCCGATCCGTCCTCAAGTACAACCGCATATCGCAAGGAATCATGAGGGGTTTTACAACCATATTTCAGCGAGCGAGATTAAAAGCCGTATACCTAAAAGTGTTTGGGAGAGTTATTTTAAGTTCTGTGTGGAGAGAAATCCGTGGGATAAGACACTGTCACACTATTATATGCTCTCTGCTAGGAAAGGCGGCACTTTAACGTTTGAAAGGTATTTAGCGGAGGCAAAGTTATGTGTGGATCACTCGCTTTACACTGCCGAAAAGAACTCCAGCATAATTGTTGATAAAATTATCAGGTACGAGAATTTACTCGCGGAGTTAAGTGAAGTTTTTGCATTTCTGGGTATCCCGTTTGCGGGGTCTCTAAATGTTTATGCAAAGTCTGAATATAGAAAAGACCGCCGACCTTATAACGAAGTATATACAGAACGCCAAAGGTACATCGTCGCGAAGGCATTTGCCTGGGAGGTTCAGACCTTTGGGTATAACTTTGAGACTTAAGTCCAGAGCGGCAGACTGTTCTAGTTTCTGAGCAGCGCGCCCAGTTACACGTAGCGAAGACTCACTAATTAATTGTCGAGTGTATTTCCCTAGCAGCGTAGCGCCATCCCTTGCGGTAATCACTCCCTATTATCCGCCTGTTCTCGGGGGTGCCGAGAACCAAATGGCCCTAATCGCAGAGGGTTTAGCGGCAAAGGGGATCGGCACGGTCGTCTACACCAGTGCTGTGCCAATTGGCCGCGGTTCAGGCTCAGATAATCCGATGTACATTGAACAGTGTGCGCCCGCACAAGGAAGCGGAACTGAATGGACGCGCGACCTTCTTGAACGGCTGAAGACTGTGAAGACACCGTATTCTGCGGCTCTCGTTCTCTTGAGCAGTGTGTGTCCACGCACGACCGTCGAAGCAGCTCAGCTTCTACACAAGAACGGAACACGAGTAGTCGTTCGTGTTTCTTCGGCCGGGCGGCTAGCCGCGCTGGAAGGACGCGACCGCTCAGCCCTGGGACAAATTGCCGTGTTCGTCGTGCAGTCAGAACCGCTCAGGCGGGAACTAATCAGTGAGGGTGTACCATCAGACCGAGTCCTAGTGATCCCGAATAGCCCCTGCGTCTCGGTAGTTACCACGTGCACGGATAAGGGCCGGAGATCGGGACGAACTGTTCTTTTTGCTGGACGGCTGGACCCTAAGAAGGACGTTGCCCTGTTGGTGGCTGCATGGAAGGCTGTAGAGCGCCGGTTCGGCCAGGCGAGACTAAGGATAGTTGGCTCGGATAGCTGGGAAGTCTGGAAGGGGCGCACCGAGTCAACGACCAACTTGCTTGAAACGGCTCGAAACCTCCACATCTCACGAGTTCAGTTTGTCGGAGAGAGAGGTCAGAGTGAGATGCTGGCTGAATACTTGGCGGCAACTGTCGCAGTGAGCGCATCTCGAAATGAAGGCATGTCTAACTTTCTCATCGAGGCCATGGCCTGTGGTCTACCCTTAATCTGCAGCGACATTCCAGCTAACCAGTTCATCGATGTTCATTCCGGCAATTGGAAGTTCGAGGTTGGAAATCAACGTTCTTTGACCTTGGCGCTTCAGTCGGCCCTCGCAATGCCTCATTCAGTTCTAAAATCGATCGGCAAAATGAACTACGAATGGAGCACAAGAAATCTGGCTCTTGATCCAATTTTAGCTCTTTATCGTGGTGCCCTGCTGATTTAGGACGAGCGTCACACGCCATCGCAGAAACTTAATCAGTGTAGAGCGACAGGAGTATATGATCGATAAGGTCGCGACCGAAGATGGCCCTATTGAGATCGTGAGTCTTGTTTGTCATTGTGTCTCGGAGAGCAACGCGAGATTCACCGCGGAGATACTTCCAACGATCAAGTACGCGCATATAGCGTGCCCGGTGATCAAACCTAAAACCATCGAAACTACTTCCTGAACCGAAATGCGACACGCGCTGCATCACGGGCACGAAGGTATCGACCGAAATGGTTGTTGCGATAGCTCGACGCGTCTCGATCTCGGAGAACCAGTGATTGAACGCAATCGGCAAGACAACAATTCCTTGTTGAGAAATATTCCGGGCTCTGAGAAATAACTCTGCGTGTCTCTCCCAAATCTCCGTTCTCCATGACGAGACTGGCTTCAATCCCGCCACGACGCGTTGATAGCATGAAGCAAAATTGTTGTAGCTGTCTCGCACCACGATAGGAACCCACAGTCTCGAGACGCAAGGAAAAACCTCCATGCATTGCCGTACGAGCAGCTTGAGATCCTCCAAAGTGGCTACGGGTGAATTCTCCAAGTTAATACTGACTGCCCGGAGTCTGTCTATCGCTTTACCATTAGGAACCGAGGCCCAGTGGGAAGTGCAGGAGCTGATTAGATCTCCAGACGATCCTTTGTTTGCGAAGTTATGATGAGCCCGGACTCCAACAAATTGGCTGAGAATCCAATCGATAATGGCGTGATGCCCAGACCTCTTGTGTGCGAGCGTCAGGAACAGATCATCGATCGGTCGTGCGGCGATGCTTCGAGCTGAATCGAGTGTGATGCGATATTGTAGGGAGGCTAATGTGTTAGGGTCGGTGTCGCGCATTACCACGAAGGCGTTCAGGCGTTCAAGATATCGATTAGTTCCCGCGCAGCAGTGTCGCTGCCGGTAAGGAGTCCAGGAGCGAGCCTCATGCGCTCAGCGCTTAGTAGTCTTTTTAATGCTTCGGTCACTTGTTCTGGAGTCAAGGAGCGCTCCCGTACGCAGTCGACTGGGGTCCCAAAAAATCTTTTAAGGGAATTAGCATGCATGGACTGCTCTGTCTCCTGAAGATCTCGTATAACCAACAGAACAGGCACCCTTGCCCAAAGACAATCGGTTATTGAGTTGTACCCGGCATAAGTAATGCAGACGTGAGCAGTTCTTAAAGTCGGAAGAAAACCGGGGCTGAATGGCGAGAATATCAATCCTGTGGCAGAAGATTTCTGCAGGGAAGAGATTTCGGTTGTTGGTGCTCCAAAGACGTGCCAGCGCTGAGGTCCCAACCCAAGGGAGCGTAGTGCAGAAAGAAGTGTGGCCAATGTGCGGTGTGTGGCTACGCTCGCCCACGAGAGGCTAATGACACCAATACTTTCGCTATTCGTCGATGGGAAGCTATCTAGACTGGAGACCTCCGCCGCTCTGGAAACGAAGCCAGTAGAAACGATCGGAATACCGAGATGCTCGCGGAGAGATGAAAGGATCATAGGACCATGGATGACTGGATCACCATACCAAAGCCCGCGAACATACCGCTGTCGGACGATCGTTGCAGACTTTGCGCTCCAAACCGATTCACCCCCGCTCCCAGGAATGGCTCGGACTCCCAATACCCAACGAGTTGAGGAATTTGACGTTTGCTTAAGAGCGGACTTGAGTTCATTTGCCTTTCCGAGTGGGAGATGATCGACGAGAACGCAGCGCGGCCGTAGTCGAGCGACCATCTCCGCGAGCAGTTGGGATCTTACCAGAGCAAGGGTCTGATGGCAGAAGCCTGACGGGCCTGTCATAGGGATGCTCCTACGGTCGAATATGGTGGATTGATAAGCTGGCAGCTTCAGCCAATCCAGTTCGCCGCCATCAAGTTCTGAGACTGCTCGGGAACCAGTGACGATTAAGAGCCGAAGATTTGGCCTCAGTCGGCGAAGAGCAAGGGCAATGGCGACAGTGCGGCTCAGGTGACCATGCCCTCGCCCGTCGTGGGCATAAAAAAGTACGTCTAGTTCATTGCGCATCGGAAGGTTAGCTAGGACGACGCCAAATACAGCGTGCAAGGTCGCGCCGAAATGGCTTGGGCATCGACTTGGCGGGGCGGCGGTCAAGCGATAGAACGTACTCGTCCAACACAAACAGCGAGTTCGATAGCGCCCAATAGCTCCTATCAAGCGATGCATGAACAGGGTGCGGAACGTCGACTGATCGCTGAACCTCGTACAACCAGTGCTCGATCTGATCCCATGAATACTGAAGAAGCGTCATGATCTGAACTTCGACGATGTGACCTTCCGCATCGCACAACAGGTAATGAATGCTTTTGGAAGAGTTGTGCCGCTCGTTGTGAGTGACCCAGATGAAATCCCGTGGAGTGTCACGCAAATAGACTTGTCTCTCCGGTCTCAGCCTAACAACTAGAGCTGCGATTAAATCGCGTACCGCGAGGAGATCATGGAGATTAGCCGTCACTATTCTAAAACGCGAAAGGTCCTTGGCGTGCGACCACCAGACATCGCTGGCGGCATCCGGGTGCTCTCTTAAGTACTTGCGGAGTTTGTCGAGCAGGCGCACTCGTTTTTTCAAGGTGATGGGTGTCAGAAGTGCGAAAAAACGCTCCCCGCCACGACTCTCACTAGGGTCTCTTCCATAGAACGCGCTGTCGTCCATGAACTGCAAGTGAGGTTTCAGTGTCTGTATCTCCTTAATGATCGCAGGGCGAAGCCAGCGGGCCAACCGAAGCGAGTTGTCCTGCCGTCTGTCAAACTCTGCTCTGGCAAGGTCCGAGTTCTTTGTCAATTCACTGTCATGGAGATCTACAAACTCGCGCAGTTCCATAGATGTCGCTCCTCTTCAAGAACGGCGCTGACATTCTTCCCAATGCTTTCGCACAACACTAGCGTGAACCGTGGGGCTAGCTGGGGATTGCGCACGTTGTTTTATTTGTGTCAAACACGAACCTCCGATCACTAGCATCAACACGCAAGGCTCTAGCAGGCGGAGTTGCCTATCTGTGATGGAATTTTCAGACGAATCACTGTCCAAACAGTCCTCTGTAGAAAGATTAAGGCTTGAAGTCCTGCACTCGAACCGATCTGAGTTCGTGAGATAGTAAATTATCATGCTGAAAACGCTATTATGCAATACCGTTTTATATTCAACTGCTGCAAAACTCTCTTATGAATTAGCCCATGACTTCCAAGTTGCATGCGTGCTATATCACTCGCGGCAAATAGAAGCCGCGTTTGAGCTCTCTTTTCTCAGGAAGTACAGTGAAGATTTCACTGGTTGCGGTGCCTTGACTTCCCTTACCGCGTAATTGCCGCCTCTCCCTCACGCTTTCCTTCAACGACATTCCTCAACACAACCAATAAGAAAAAGGAGCGGATAACGACTCGGTGATTCACTAGGAAATCTCCAAAGGAACCGCCGTAATGAGATTTTTACTTGGCGTCCTCGTTGGTTACACCCTACGAGGCAAACACAAGCTGCTTATCAGAGTTCTTGTGACGCTGCTGGTTGTATACGTCGTTTTGTCGGCTGTCGTTTTGCCGGCAATTGCGCTTCTGGCGCTGAGACTTGACGTCCAACGTGAGCGCCGGTCTAGACCAGCTCAAACCAAGGTGCCAGTGCTCAAAGGACTGAGCTATGAAGACGCCGAGAAGATGCTTCACGCCGCTAATTTGAAGATTCAACTATTGGCGATACGTTACGATTCGGCCGTTCAACCCGGATTGATTATCGACCAAACTCCCGCACCTGGGGAGGAAGTAGCTGTTGGCTATTCTGTTGGGGTTACGATCAGCAGAAAGGATTTCGCCGGCCCTGGTCCATAAAGGCAAAGCAACTACATTCGACCAGATAAGCCAAACGCTGCGTTCCTGGCGTATCCAGCCTCCCTGTCTCTCACTAGGCGCGACACTACAAATCGTTTTGCCCAGAGACACGGGGGTTCCACGTAATCATTTCCCCCGAGGTTGCTAACATGAAAAATGTTTTCTCTCTTCGCAAGCGTTCATTCCTCTCGCCTGTCTCCACCGGCTATACGTCGCATATCTTCGCTGAGGTTGAATCCTCCAACGAGGGCGAATACAGGTGGGGTCACAATATGCTTACCATTGCCGATTGCCGGCGCAGAGTCCAGATTGAATTCTTTTTAGGCACTAAGCGAGAGCGTCGCCGATCTCTGGCCAAAATCAATTTGCTTATCAACATTCTCATGCGCTTTCGTGACGCACTCGCTAAAGAGATCGCCTTAATCGAGAAGGCCAAAGCCAAATAGGTATCTAGAAACATCGCGGACCAACTTGCAGCTAAGCCACTCATATTCAAGTGAAGCTGAAAGCGAGTTGGACCGCGATGTCTGGATTTACTCGAGTCAACAGTCTGCGCGAGAAGAAAGAGAGGCAAATAATGCCAACGACTAAACATGAACTGCTCGATTGGTTAATGGATGTGCCAGAAGATGCAGAAATAGGAACTGACGGAGATGGACTAGCTTTGCTGGCAATTCTTGGCACCAACGTTCACCTGTTGGAGGTTGGTCGCATTCCAAATGCGGATGAACTCTATGCTGAGGCAATCAACCAGGCAATGATGGAACGACTCCGGCGGATTGACGCAACAGGTGGAGAAACGGAGACAGGCGTAATAATAGTGACATTTCACGGTTACATATCAGGCGTTCCGAGTCTGTTCTCAACAGACTTCAACTCGGCGTTCATATTCAAGAATACAGAACAGGCGGAAGCCTTTATCACAGAGTTCGCAGACGAGCTACACAATCCACAGATTCTCGATTGCCCGTAATCTACCAGCGGATAATTTGCTCTGAATTGTTCTGGCCTGCCGCCAGTAGAAGCCTCAGTCATTCACACAAATCAACCTCTTTTCACCGAAATCTAAAACTATGGGACACTCGCGACCCCGTCCGAAACATCTTGCACAGAAGGTCCTGCAAATCCGACGCAGCTTAGGAGTGATGTTATGAAGCAAGCGCCTCCCACCGTGAGATAAACTCCCGGTGCTCTTTGACGGAGATTGAAAGGAGGCGCTATGCAGACAATATATATTGGCGTTGACTTTCATGCACGACAACAA
>Ga0111538_10001215_pt1 | contig 36406 bp, 27 predicted proteins | sample SoiMethybrSBSTD1_FD_79669 | JGI IMG/M metagenome (GOLD analysis project Ga0111538, IMG submission 79669) | Bulk soil microbial communities from a Populus tree surrounding site in Tennessee, USA - Soil MetaG P. TD hybrid SBSTD1 (version 2)... | ecosystem: Environmental > Terrestrial > Soil >...
CTGTTCCGGCTTCGGATCCGACTTACGAATGAACATCGGGTCATGGAGCGGTCCGTAGACGCTCTCGCCGTAGAAGATCTTGTCGACCCAGTTGTCGCCCTGGAACAGTTTGATCTCCGCGATGCGTGGAAGCGCACGCTCGACCTGCTCTGGGGAGTTGCCGACGCCGACACCGTCGATGCAGAACGTCCTGACGTTGAGCTTGCCCTCAGCCGCCCACTTTCGATACGTGCCGATCAGGTCGGCGTCACAGCCGGCCACGCCGAACGTCGTGAGCCCGGCACGATTGAGATCCCGGATCATGCCGAGCGTGCTCTTCTCGACATCCGCTGGTGACGCTGTCGGGAGCCTGCCGACGAGCCCGCGGAAGCCCGCTTCAGTGATGCGACCGGTCGGCTGGCCCTTGGCATCGCGCACGGCCCAGTCAGGCGACTTCTCGTCGATCTTCAGCTGCTGGAGCGCGCGGCTATTGAGATAGGCCTCGTAGTACGAGGCTTGCAGAAACACCGGGTTGTCCGGGACGGCCTTGTCCAATTCTTCGCGCGTGAACGGCTTCGAGTCGTCCGCGAATTGCTCGATCGCCCATCCACCCAGGTTGTAGACCCATTCGCCCGGCGCCACAGCCTTGGCGCGCGTGCGAAGCTTCTCGAGCGCGGCGGCGCGGGTGCCCACGCCGTCCCAACGCACTTCCCATTGCCAGGTAGTGCCGGCACGCAGCAGGTGCATGTGGTTGTCGATCAACCCGGGGATGACCGCGCGCCCCCGGAGGTCGATGCGGCGCGTAGCCGGACCGGCCCATTTCGCGATCTCCGCATCGCTCCCGACTGCGACAATTCGGTCGCCGCGAACGGCCACGGCCTGAGCGATCGTGAAACGCTCATCGACCGTGATGATCTTGCCGTTGGAGATGATGACGTCCGCCAGGGAGCCTGCCGCGCCGGAGCCTTGTGCGGAGGCGGGTTGCTGCGCAGTGAGCAGGGAGACGGCGCCCGCAAGAGCCACCGCAATCAGCGTCGTCACGGAAGTCGACCGTGTCATATGCGCCTCCATCACCCGGAGAATCTACGAGGATTCACCGCGCTTGACAACCCTATCACCGAGGACATAATCCCTCCATGAAGATTCGGTTCATTGTCGTGGTGGTGTTCGCCATGAGCACTGTGGTTTCCGCGCAGTGGTTGAAGCACCCGACTGCGGGCATTCCGCGCACGGCGGACGGCAAGCCGGACTTGACCGCACCGACGCCGCGGCTCGCGAACGGAAAGCCGGTGCTCGCCGGGCTGTGGCGGCCGGCGCCGGGAGGACCAGGCGTCGGAAACATCGCCAGGAACCTCAAGGACCCGGTTCCTTTCCAGCCGTGGGCCGAAGCGCTGCTCAAGGAGCGCCGGGCGAACAACAGCCGCGACGATCCGACCGCCAAATGCATCGTCGGCGGCGTGCCGCGATCGGACCTGGTTGGGTATCCCTATCGGATCCTCGAAGTGCCCGGCATGATGGTCATCCTCTACGAGGCCGTGCACGCGTATCGCCAGATCTTTACCGATGGGCGCGAGCTGCCGAAGGATCCGAATCCGGCGTGGTTCGGCTACTCGGTCGCGAAGTGGGACGGCGACGCCCTGGTCGTGACAACGGCCGGGTTCAACGACAACGTCTGGCTGGACAACAGCGGACATCCCGCGACCGAGCAGCTTCGTGTGACGGAGAAGTTCGTTCGCAAGAACTTCGGGAACATGGACATCGAAATCACGATCGACGACCCGAAGGCCTACACCAAGCCGTGGACCGTGGTGCAGCCGCTGGCGTTTCAGGCGGACACCGAGCTCCTCGAATACATCTGCAACGAGAACAACAAGTACTTCGAGATCATTCCGAAGCTGAACGCTGATCGTTGAGAAGCCGGAGGGGACTGTGCAGAGCGTCCGGATCGCAGTCGCGCTCGCGTGTGTGATGACCGCTGCGCCGGCGGCGCAGTGGCTCAAGCAGCCAACGCCAGGCATCCCGCGCACGGCGGATGGCAAGCCGAATCTATCCGCGCCCGCCCCGCGAACTGCGGATGGGACGCCTGACCTCTCCGGCTTGTGGCGACCGGCCGCAATCCTGATCGGTGACATCGCCGCCAACTTGCCGCCGAACTCCGTTCCTTACCAGGCGTGGGCCGAGAAACTCTACAAGGAGCGCCGCGCCAATGACGGCAGGGACGACCCCACCGCCAACTGCATCGTCGGTGGCGTGCCACGGTCCGACCTCGTGCCGTATCCGTTCAAGATTCTGCAGGTGCCAGGCATGATGGTCATCCTGTACGAAGCGGTGCATTCGTACCGGCAGATCTTCGCCGACGGTCGCTCGTTTCCCGCGGATATGAACCCCACCTGGTTCGGCTACTCCGTGGGGAAATGGGAGAAGGACGCCTTCGTCGTCGAGACCAAGGGCTTCAACGACAGGGGCTGGCTGGATAACTTCGGCAAGCCGGCCACCGACAAGCTGCGCGTCGTCGAGCGGTTCGTGCGCAAGGATTTCGGTCACATGGACGTCTACATCACCATCGACGATCCCGGTGCGTACACCAAGCCGTGGGACGTGACGCTGCCACTTGCGCTCGCTCCCGACACGGAGCTGCTGGAATACATCTGCAACGAGAACAACAAGTACTTCGAGATCATTCCGAAGGCTGGCAGTCGGTAACGTAGAGCGTGCGGGCGCGCGGAGGCTGAAGCCTCCGCTCTACGATCAGAGGAGTTGGACATGCGCACTGTATTCGTGTTCGTGACGGGTCTTGCCATCGGGTCGGCGATCAGCACCGGCTTCGCGCAGAACGCGCGGCTCACCGGCGTCAACAACATGAACCACGTGGCGATCGCCGTCGAGAACTTCGACGACGCCTACAAGTTCTACACGGAGAAGATGGGCTTCCGAGACGGGTTCACCGTCAAGAACGATCAGGGACAGCCGACGCTGTCATACATCCAAGTCAGCCGCGACACGTTCATCGAGCTGCAGCCGGCAAACGCGAACCGGCGTCCGGGCCTCAATCATTTCGGCCTGCACGTCGCGGATCTCAAGGCCACCGTCGCCGCGCTGAAGTCGCGCGGCGTGACCGTCGAGGAGCCACGCCAGGGTCGCGGCGATTCGATGTCGGCCAACGCCACCGATCCTGGTGGAATACGAATCGAGATCTTCCAGTTCGGCGCCGACTCTCTCCAGGGTCAGGCAATCGCCAGCTGGAAGCAGCCTTGAAGCGCCGGGCGCAGCGGGCGGTCAATTCGGGATCGCCAGCCTGACCGCGAAGAGGATGAGCACCACGCCAAGCGCGCGATTGACGAGCACCGTCGATTGCGACAGGCGGCGGCCGACGATCGGCAACTGCAGCGTGTTCACGAACAGCAGCCAGAAGAGAGCACTGACCGTCATCATCACGGTCACGAGCAGCACCGTCTGCGGGATCGACATGTCAGGCGTGATGAGTTGCGTGAACACGCCAAGGTAGAAGAGGCTGCCTTTCGGATTCAGCAGGTTGTTCCACAGTCCCTGCCAGTAGGCCGAGCGCGAGTGTGCCACGCGCGGTCGATCGGCATCCGGCGCCCCAGCCTCCGGCCCGCGAAAACTCTGAACGCCGAGATACACGAGGTAGAGAGCACTGGCAATCCGCAGTGCGTTGTATGCGGGCTGACTGCGCAGGAGCAGCACGGCGACGCCGAACGTACAGTAGCCGATGTGCACGAGATTGCCGGTGAGGACTCCGATGGCGGTGAGGCCACCGTGCCATCGACCGCGGACCAACGTGTTTCGCATGACCAGGAACATGTCGGGGCCTGGAGTGAGCATGCACAGCGTGGTCACGCCGACGACGAACAGCAGCTTTTCGGTCATGGCGGACGCCGCCTCCAGCATTTCCTGTGTGCTACTGGTCGCGTAACACGAGCATCGGATCGACGCGAGCCGCGCGCATGGCCGGGATCGCGCACGCCACGGCGGATACCCCAGCGAGCAAACCGACGACGAGTGCAAACGTCAGCGGATCGGTCGGACCCACGTCATAAAGCAGCGTGTCCATGGCGCGCGTGACCGACCACGCCAGCACGGCACCGATACCCACGCCGACACTGGTCAGCACGATGCCGCGCAACATCACCATCTGCGTCACGGTCCGCCACGTCGCGCCGAGTGCGATGCGAATCCCGATCTCCCGGCCCCGCGCCGACACCGTTTGCGCGAGCAGCCCATATAGGCCCAGCGACGCGATGACGAGCGCCAACGCGCCGAACACCACGAGCAGCGTCGTCTGCTGACGCCGATCGCCCACGGTGAGACCGATCACGTCCGTCATCGTTCGGACCTGGCGGATCGGCTGCTCGGGATCGACCTGACGAATAACCCGCTGGACAGCGGCCGCATAGCTGAGCGGGTCCCCGTCGACGCGCACGACCAGGTTTGTGGTCGGAAGGAACCGCGGGCCCTGTGGCTGCGACACGTACACACCGGGCTTCGGGTCCCTCTCGTAACCACGCTCCAGAACGTCGCGGACGACGCCGACGACGGTGAACGGCGGCTCCGTCAGACCGAAGCGGATTTGCCGGCCCAGCGCGGATTGTCCGTCCATGAATCGGCGAACGAGCGTTTCGTTGACGACAATGGCGCGTGGCGCATCGGCGCCATCGCGGGCATCGAGGAGGCGCCCCTCCACGAGCGTCACGCCAAGCGTCTGCAGGTAGTCGGCCGTTCCGACACGGAACAACGCGTCCGGCAAGTCTTCAGGAAGCAGTTGACGTCCCTCGACCCTGAAGACTCGCGTGTTCCCGGAGGACTGAAATGGGAGCATCGAGCCCAATGCGACCCCACGCACGCCTGGCAACGCGCGGACGCCGGCGATGATGCGCTCGTAGAATGGCGGCCGCTTGATCGGGTCGGCGTACTTCGGCATCGACGGCACCTGCATCGTCAACAGGTTGTTCGCGTCGAATCCTCGCTCGACGCCGTTCAGGTTGGCGAGCGTTCGCAGCATCAGTCCGGCGGCAACCAGCAGCACGAGCGTGGCGGCCACCTGCAGCACGACCAAAGCGTCGCGGAAGGCGCGGTTTCGTCCGCCGGAATGGCCGCGCGCGTGCTGCTGCAGCACGTCGGCGGTGGAGGCGTGGGCCGATTGAAGCGCCGGGCCCACGCTGAACAACAGACCCGTCGCGATCGAGAGGACACCCGCAAAGGCGAACAGACGCCAGTCCATGAGCGACACGGTGAGCGCCTGCAGTCCGATCGGCACGATCTGCTCGACGAACGTCGTGGTCAGTATGGGGATCGCGAGCCCCAGCACGCCGCCGGCAATCGAAAGGCAGAGCGCTTCGACGAGCACCTGCCGCGCCAGCCGTCCACGCGTGGCGCCGAGAGAAAGACGCACTGCGTACTCGCCGCGGCGCACCGAGGCCCGTGCCAGGAGAAGGCTGGCGAGATTTGCGCAAGCGATGAGGACGATGGCGGCCGCCGCGATCATCAGCGCGATCACCTGGACCCTGGTGTCGCCAAGCACTTCTTCACGGATCGGGACAATCACAGTCCCGAGACCTCGATTGGTGTCCGGATACTGCTCGCTGAGGCGCCTGGCAATCGCCTGCATGTCCGAGCTGGCAGCCTCGATGGACACCGCAGGCTTCAAGCGTGCGACCACCATCAGGTAGTGGTTGTCGCGTGTGGCGGCCTCCTCCGGCGAGAACTGCATCGGCACCCAGTAGTCGATCTCGCGGCTGAGAAAGACGAACGATGGCGGGGCCACGCCGATCACTTCGTGCCTGACGTCGCCGGCGGGATCGATGCGCATCAGGATCGTGCGCCCGACGATGCCGGGATCCCCGCCGTAACGGCGCTGCCACAGGGCATGGCTGATCACGACGACTCGCGTCCCGCTCTCGTCGTCTTCTGCCGCGAAGACGCGGCCAAGCAGAGGCTGTACGCCCAGCACCGGGAAGAAGTTCGCGGTTACTCGCCGGCCGAGCACGACCTCTGGTGCGCCTTGGCCGGTAAGGGTCGCGGACGCGAAGGTCGCGGCGGCTATGTCGGTGAACGATCGGCTCATCGCGCGCCAATCGCGGTAGTTGGCGGGAGCGGGCGTGTTTCTCGGGAAACCTGCTGCGGAGGCGTCCTCCCAGACCATGACGACCCGATCCGGATCCTGGTACGGCAGCGGCTGCAGCAGCATCGTCTGGACCAGCGCGAAGATCGTCGTGTTTGCGCCGATCCCGAGCGCCAGCGTGCCGATCGCGGCGAGAGCGAAGACTGGTGTCTTTCGCAGCAGGCGGAGCGCGTACCGCACGTCCGCAAGAAGTCCGATGGGCGACATGCCTTTCTTCGGTCGCGCGCGATCGTCGAGTCGCTCCGACCACCGATCCAGAGGCGATCGAACGTGAGAGCTCTCGACATCTCCGAGAGAGGATGCGAGGCTGGTCCAGTCCGTGATCTGCGCGCGAGCGAACGCGTCGGCATCGGACTCGGTCATCCCACGTGCCACCGCCTCGCGATAGAAATCTTCGAACTGCGAGGCCAGCTCCTGCACGATGCGGGATTTGCGCTCGCGCGTGAGGGGCGGCAGCGGCAGATGCGTGCGGACGTACCGCTCCCAATCACGCATGGGAGCGTCCCATGACCGCGTGAACCGCGTCGATGAAGGCCGACCATGTCTTGCGTTGTGTCGACAGGACTCGGCGTCCTTCCGAAGTGAGCCGGTAGAAGCATCGTCGCCGCTCGCCGGCCTTTTCCACCCAACGCCCCTTGATCCAGCCGCGGTTCTCGAGACGGAGCAGTGTGGGGTAGAGCGTCGGCAGCGCGAATGTCAACTTTCCCCCCGAGCGAGCCTCGATCAGCTTGCCGATTTCATACCCGTGACGAGGACGAGCCTCGAGCAGCGAGAGGATCAGCATCTCGCTGCTGCCTTTCTTCAGTTCCGCGCTGAACATATGCTTAGTCTCGCAATATGTAGTGTGCCTTATTATGCTGGCGGACGCGGGACCGCTGCAACTCAAGAGTTGTGGCCGCCGGACTGCGTTTCGAAAGGATTCTTCGATGCTGTCGGTCACCGCCCCGGCTCCGCACGACTGGGTCGCCGTGGGTGGTCGCCGGGGCGAAGACGCGGTTGAGAAACTCCTCGTTGACGCGTCGTGTCTGAGGCTGCTCTACCAGACTCCTGGCCAGGGTTTGCCCACGAGGAACTCCGGGTTCGCGCCCTTGCGCGGTGTGTACTTCTGGACTCGACCGGTCCTCACTTCAGCGGTATAGAGATTGCCCTCTTTGTCAGTTGCGAACCCGTGCACGCCCCACTGGCAGCCCTGGCACGTTCCGAACGTTCCCCATGAATAGAGGAAGTGTCCCTCGGCGTCGTAGGCGAGGAGCTTGTTCGATCCCTGGTCGGCGGCCCACAGGATGCCGTCGTTGCCCACGTAAATGCTATGGATGTTCATCGGCGGGCGCGGGCCGAATTCCCACTGGTCGAGGAACTTGCCGTTTTCGTCGAACACCTGGAGGCGTCCGTTGTTGCGGTCGTTCACGTACACACGCCGCGTTTTCGGGTTGACGGCGATTCCGTGCACGCTGTTGAAGTAGCCAGGACGCTTCTCGTTCGGAGGCGTTCCCTTCATCCCCCATTCCAGAAGCTTCTTGCCGTTCATGTCGTACTTGATGACGCGTGTGCCGTCGTAGCCGTCGGCGAGATACCAGGTGTTCTTGTCCATGAACGCCATGAACGTCGGCCGGCTGAAATGCGTATCGTCAGTGCCTGGCATTCCCGGAGTGCCGAGAGTCAGGAGGCGCTGCTTGCCATCATGCGAGAACTTGCTGACGAAGTGAGCGTCGGCGTCGACGATCCACACGTTCTTGTCCGGATCGTACGGACTGATCTCGACGTCGTGCGGGCGCCCCCAAATCTTGTCCCACTGCTTCCAGTTCGCTTCATCGATGATCTTGCCGTCGCGATCGAGCACGTAGACGACGTGCTCCCACCGCCAATCGACGCCAGGACGGCCGTCGCTCCCATCGGCGTCGGCCCTGCCCCCGCTCGGTGTCGCACTGGCGGTTTCGCGTATCGGCAGGCCGCCGCCGACCGGGAATTTGATGCTGGGCCCGATCTGCGGAAGCCAAGTGGTCCCGCGCCCGAGCTGAAGGACCGGCAACTCGCCTTTCTGCGTCACGAAGACACGGTCGGGACTCTCGGGAAAAATGTCGGTGGACTGCGACCAGGTCCACGCCTTATGGTCGGGAAGACTCTCTCCCATTGGCCTTGGCCAGTTTGCCACCGGATCGTAGGGACCGAACGCGTCGTGCCCGCCTTTGAGTCCCGGCACAGCGGCGAAGCCCTGCCCGGGCGTCTTCTTCTGCTGTCCCTCGACAGTACCCATCCTGTTGCTCAACAGGATGACCGTAGATAAAGCGACGCACACTACCGCGATCTTCACGAGTCGCTCCATATCGATGCCTCCCGCAATTCTCGGATTGACGCTGCGATCATCCTCCCGCGGCTTCGAATGTCAAGAACTCCTCGCGTCGCTGAGTGACGCGGATTGAGGAGTGCGCGATAGCACTCGAACGGACACGGCTGCAAGTTGCCAAGCGTTGGTGCGAGCTCGCGCGGTCGGAGCGAGGGACGCGCGGATGACCTCGGTCGTGCAGGACGAATGTCAATGCAGTTGGCACCACTCAGGGCCAAGGCTTCGGCGGTCCTGACGCCATAAGCCTTGTCCCCGGCGCGTGGTCGGTAGTTAAGCCTTCTTGCCAATAGCCTTCGCGAGCTCCACGAACGGCACCGCCCCTCGACCGTGAATTGGCGCGATCGTGGTTACGTTCAGCTTGAGCCGTTGAACGTCCTCATACAACTTGACGGCGTTGGGTGCCGGCGTCGGCGGGGGCGGCGCGTTGGCCGGACCCGGGCTGAACGCGTCCCCTTCGACAAGGATCTTCGATTTCGGCAGATAGATCAGCGTGTACTCCTTCGTGTGCGTGTCACCGTCAGTCGGATACACCTCGATCGTCTGCTGGCCGTCCGTGAGCACCCACTTGTCTGATACGGGCTGGAAGACCGCTTTCTGCGGGTTCTTTGCTTGTGAGTCCGGCACGATCGTCGCCGGCGCCGTCAGCGTCTTCTCGAAGTAGGCGACGTTGGAGTCATCGGTGACGATGGTGGCGCCCTGCGCAGCGTATGTTCGCAGCCCACCGGTGTGGTCGAAGTGATGATGGGTTGTGAGCAGGTACTTGATCGGCTTGCTCGGGACGAGCTTCTTCGCCTCGGCGATGACGGCGAGTGAGCGCTCCTCGCTGAGCGGAGCCTCGATCACGGCAACGTAGTCCTTGAACTCGACGACGACGCTGTGATGCGAGCCGCCGGCGACGTGCCAGACACCGTCCGCAATCTTGGTGCTGGCCGCCTGGACGGGTGGCACCGTCGCCGAGGCAACCGTCTCTGGCACCGGCAGATCAGCGGCCCCGTTCGCCGTCACCTTGGTCGTATTGAGCTCCCAGCTCGGGAACCCGCCTTCGGAGATGGCCATCTTCGAGGGGAACTTCACGCCACCGTTGTCCTTGTAGTCGGAGAATGTTGCGACGACCTCTGCGTCGCCGAGCACGGGATCAGGGCGCTTGGTTTCGATCTTCGTCAGCAGGTTCTGCGAGTCGAACGTGCCGACCATCTTGTATTTGCCCATGGTCGTGAACGAGACGACCGGTGCGGTCTCGCTGCCTGACAGCATCGCATCGGTCGCGGCGAGCCCCGCCTTCACGAAGCCATGCGGCGTGAGCCAGATCATCAGCTGCCGCTGCTCGGCGGCCGCGAGCTGCGGCGCCGGGCCGTTCGGTCCGACGTTCCACGCCTTGTCACCGTTCACTGCCGTGTTCTGCTGCTGGCCCCCGAAGGTCGGCTGCGCGAAACTCAGATCGACCTTCGCCGATTTCTGGTCGTAGTTGATGGTTTCGGTGAAGCCCGAAAGCTCCCGCTCCGGCCACGGCTCGCCGGCCGTCAAGGCCTGTCCGACGAATGCGCTCATGCCGGTGCCGGCAAACTGGATCGTCTTGACGTCGCCGAGCGCCTTCTGCGCGTCTTGAAGGACGCTGGTTGCGGTCTTTGGCGGCGCGCTGCATGCCACCGCCAGCGCCACAGCTAATGCGAAGAGTCCCGCTTTGTTCATCGGTTTCAAACCTCCGGTCGAAGTTCTACTCTGTTCGTGCCTGTTGTTTCAACACGGGGTCGCCCGTCTGAATCATCGCGGAAAGATCGTCGGTCTCCGCGGATCTGTTCGCGAGTAGTATCTCTGACGACGCTCCACGCGAGTCGCGCTGCTTGCTCCCCTGGAGGCTACCGTCCGATGGGAACGCGGAAAGACACTCCTCTCGATCGTCGAGACTTCATCAAACACGCCGTCGCCGGCACCACGGCGCTCACGGCGTCGGCGTCGCTGGCCGCCGGCCAGGCGGCGGTGGCGCCGCAGTCTGACGCACGGCCTCCGGACAACAGTCCGCGCGAAAGCGAAGTCCTGACTCAAGGATCGAGCGGCTCGGACTACATGGTCGACGTGCTGAAGTCGCTCGGACTCGACTATGTCTGCGTCAACCCGGGCTCATCGTTCCGCGGTCTGCACGAATCGGTCGTCAGCTACGGCGGCAACAAAGCTCCCGAGATGATCACGTGCTGCCACGAGGAGAGCGCCGTGGCGATGGCGCACGGGTACTTCAAGGTCGAGGGAAAGCCGCTCGCCGTGTTCGCGCACGGCACTGTCGGCCTGCAGCACGCGTCGATGGCGATCTACAACGCGTACTGCGATCGTGTGCCCGTGTACCTCCTGCTGGGTAACACACTCGACGCGGCGATGCGGCAGCAGGGGTACGAGTGGTGGCACAGCGTGCAGGACGCTTCAGCGATGGTGCGCGACTACGTCAAGTGGGACGACACGCCGGCGTCGTTGCAGCACTTCGGCGAGTCGGCGGTGCGCGCGTACAAGATTGCGATGACGCCGCCGTATGGCCCTGTGGTGATCGTGGCCGACACCGAACTGCAGGAGCGGCCGCTTCCCGAAGGAGCGAATCTGCGCGTTCCGAGGCTCACGCTCGCGTCGCCGCCTCAAGGCGACTCTGGCGCAGTCGCGGAGCTCGCGCGTCTGCTCGTCGGCGCGACCAATCCGGTGCTGATCGCAGACAAGTTGGCGCGGACACCGGCCGGCATGCAGCACCTGATCGAGCTCGCCGAGCTGTTGCAGGCCGCCGTCATCAGCCAGAACGGCCGGATGAATTTCCCCTCCCAGCATCCGCTGAACCAGACGATGAGATCCGAGGCCGCGATCGGAGAGGCCGACGTCGTCGTGGCGCTCGAGGCGGCCAACTTCTTCGGTGCGTTGCATGCGTTTCGCGATCAGGTGCACCGCACCTCCAGGCCGCTGACGAAGACCGGTGTGAAGCTCGCCAGCATTACCGCTGGCGACTTGTATCTGAAAGCCAACTACCAGGACTTTCAGCGCTACCCCGAAGTCGATATCGCCATCGCGGCGGATGCGGAAGCGACGCTGCCGTCGCTGATCGAAGCGGTGAAGCGCGTGATCACCGACGAGAGACGACGGGCGTTTGCGGAACGCGGCACGCGTCTGGCCGCCGCAAGTCGGGCCGCCTTCGATCGCGCGCGCGCCGATGCCGGCTACGCGTGGGACAGCACACCGATTTCGACCGCCCGTGCAGCCGCCGAGCTCTGGGCGCAGATTCGCAACGAGGACTGGTCTCTGGTGTCATCGGCGTTTGGTCCCTCGTCTGCGGGATGGTCGGCGTGGCCGCAGCGCCTCTGGAAGTTCGAGAAGTCCTACCATCACATCGGCAGCACCGGGGCAGCGGGAATCGGATACGGTGCGCCCGCGACGGTCGGTGCGGCATTGGCCAATCGCAAGCACGGACGTCTCTCGGTCAGCATTCAGAATGACGGCGATCTCTTGTATGGGCCGGCCGCGCTCTGGACGGCAGCACACCACAAGATCCCGCTGTTGATCATCATGAACAACAACCGCGCGTATCACGAGGAAGTGATGCACGTGCAGCGGATGTCGTCACGCCGGAATCGCGGCCCCGACAGCGTCAATGTCGGCCTCACGCTCGACAATCCCGCGATCGATTTCGCCAAGCTGGCGCAGGGCCTTGGCGTGTCCGCTCAGGGGCCGATCTCGAACCCCGCGGATCTCGGTCCAGCCATCAAGCGCGCGATTGAGGTGGTCAAACGCGGCGAGCCGGCGCTCGTCGACGTGATTATGCAGCCGCGATAATGGCGACCGACGCGATGAACACACACTTCAACGATACGCGTGCACTGCTGATGATCGCGCTCTGTGGCGGCATGCTCGCGCTGTCGCTGCCGGCGGCGGCGCAATCGGTGCCTACCGGAAATGCGGACGCCGGGCGACAGTTGCTGGTACGAAAGGGCTGTTTCCAGTGCCATGGCCGCGAAGGTCAAGGCTCGCCGACCACCGGTCCGCGGCTCGGACCGAACCCGTTGGGGCTCGCGGCGTTCGTTCGTGCTGTTCGAAGTCCACGCGCGCAGATGCCGCCGTACACAGAGAAGCTCGTGTCCGACGCCGAGCTCGCCGACATGCGCGCCTTTCTCGATTCCAGACCACGCCCGACATCGATCGACGCGCTCGTCCCGCGATGAGGGATGCCGGCGGCGCAGCATCGGTCGGGTGATTAACAAAAACTAATCCGAAATTCATCTCACAGTCACCCGGGTCGGGGACGATTCGATGGTGCGTGCCAATCGAGCCGCCCGGGAGAGTCGGATGAAAACACTCGTGCTTGCTGGTCTCATCGCGCTGAGTTCCTCTCGGGCGTTCGCGCAAGAGTCTGATTCCCTGGCAACCCCGACTGGGCATGAAGTGAGTGGCAGCGTGGGCCGCTACACCTATGCCGAGCCGAGCGCGCAGAGCATCTCCATCCACGGTCTGAAGATCGGGGGGGAGTATGCGGGCACGCTGTCGCTCGACAAGTGGCGACACTGGTTTGCTCGAGGCGATGTGCGTAGCACCGTGGGTAACACCACCTACGATGGCTGGTGCTCGCCATTTCTGATCACGCCCGACAGCACGTCACCCAATGGCTATGCGCTGGATGTGGGCGACGCGTCACCGTGCAGCGAGAATGGCGACAGGGATTGGTATCTGGAAGCCCGCGGGCTGGTCGGCAAGGACTTCATCGCTCACGCCTGGGGGCTGTCGCCACAGACGGGCCTGGGTGTGCGTCATCTGTCGAATGGCTTGACCGGTGTTGCCGGGTACCGAACGGACACCTATCTCTATGTGCCCTTCGGCGTGACGGCGCGCACTGAGGTGGCCTCGCGTCGCGTGGTGAGCTTCGACGTCGAGTACGATCGCCTGCTCCACGGTTGGCAGGAGACTCGCGACTCGCAATTGGGCGGTGGTGATATTCCGGCGACGCCGACAGCGCCAGCGTTCACGATCGATGGCTTCAGCGATGTCTCGTTCGCTCAGCACCAGGGATGGGCGTTGCGCGCTGGTGCGAAATACCCGCTGACCAGGCACTGGTCAGTCGAGCCCTCCTACATCCACTGGAGCGTCAGCGCCTCGCCGGTAAACTTCGAGAGCGTGGCGTTCACGGTCAATAACATCACCGCCGAGGAGGACCTCGGCGCGTATGAACCCGTGAATCACACCAACGAGTTTTTCGTGAGACTGGGCTTCCATTTCTAACGGATGGCGAGGCGAGCCGTCGGGAGCTCGTTCCAACAACCACTCGACGCGTCTCCTCCCTGATTCCCCTCGTCATCACCGTTTCCGTGGCGTTCCGCTGAGCGCGTCCGGATATGTTATGTTTATAACACATTGCCGCCGTGCGCGCGATCTCGAGGGAGGACGCAATGGAGAGCATCGTCCGCGACGTCCGACACTCACTTCGGTTGATGCGCCGGTCGCCGGGGTTTGCGGCGGTCGCCATCGCGACGCTGGCGCTCGGCATCAGCGCCAATTCAGCGATGTTCGCCTTCGTCAACACGGTGCTGTTCAAGCCGTTGCCGTATCCCGAGGCCGATCGTCTCGTACGCATCGTGGGCGACGTGCCCGCGGGCGACGGCGGGGCAGCGCGTCGCGGTCTGATCGGCATGCCACTCGCGCACTTGCGGAACGTGCGCGAGGGCTCGCGCACGCTCTCGCACGTCGGCGTCTACGTCAACACGGCATCGACGCTGAGCAGGTCCGGCGCGCCTATGCGGACCGAGGTGACGCGGCTGTCCCCGGCCGCGCTGCGCATGATCGGTGCCCGTCCAGTGCTTGGACGGGTCTTCTACGACGAGGAAGAGGCGGCATCGTCGGCGGTCGTCGTGATCAGCTACGGCCTGTGGCAGCGGGCACTCGGCGGACGCGCCGACGCGTTGGGGCAGACGCTGCTCCTCGACGGCCGTGCGCAGCAGATCGTCGGGGTGATGGGAGAGGATTTCCAGTTTCCCGATTCACGAACCCAGGTGTGGATGCCGTACGTGCTCGACACCGTCGGCCTGCGCGCCACGGTGGCCCCGATCGCGCGGCTCGCTGACGGCGCGTCGCCCGAAGCGGCCACCGAGGAACTGCGGGGGATGATGCCGCGGTTGCTCGGCGGCGATCCGGCCGCAGCACGATGGAGCACCGTCGACGTCGTGCCGTGGCAGGAGCATCTGGCTCAGCCAGTTCGGCCCGCGCTGATCGTGCTGAGCGTGGCAGTGGGATTCGTCCTGCTGATTGCGTGCGCCAACGTCGGCAGCATCCTTCTGGCGCGCGCCGCGTCTCGGGAATCGGAGATGGCCCTCCGTCTTGCGGTCGGTGCGCGCCGCAGCCGGATCCTTCAGCAACACCTGATCGAGATGCTCGTGATCGGCGTCACGGGTGGTGTGGTCGGCACGGCTCTGGCGGCGGGTGCGGTGTGGACAGTCCGTGCTCTCGGCACGACACTGGCCCGCAGCGACATGATGGTGGAGATCGGGATTCCCCGCCTGCAGGAAATGACGATCGACCTGTCGGTGATGGGCTTCACGCTGGCGATCACGGTGGCTGCCGGCATTCTCCTGGGGCTGATGCCCGCCATGCATCAGATGAAGATTCAGCCGAACGGCGTGTTGCGTGCGGCCTCCGGCACGCCCGCGTCGGGACTCAACCTCATTGGCGCACATCGCACGCAGGGACTGCTAATCGTCGGCCAGGTGGCGCTCGCGGTGGTGTTGTTAGTCGGCAGCGGGCTGCTGTTGCGCAGCTTCATCAGTCTGTCGCGCGTCTATCCGGGGTACGACGCGAGCGAGGTGTTGACGTTCAACGTCTTCACCGCCACCCAGGACCGGCCGCGGACATTCAACGACACGACGTTGTCGCGACTCGAGACGCTGCCCGGAGTGGAAGCCGCCGGCTATGCGGAGTTGATGCCGATGGTCCGGTTTCGCGTCGGCGCCGTCCCGTTGCGTCGTGCCTCAGACCGTGTCGCCGTACCAGGGGCCCCCGCTCCGGAGATGCACGTCGTCACACCGGGATTCTTGAAAGCGATGCGCACGCGTGTCATCGAAGGCCGAATCCTCGACGAGCGAGACAGTCAAGGCCAGACGCCGGTCGTGCTCATCAATCGCGCATTGGCGCGAAGCGGATTCCTCGGTCCTTCACCGCTCGGCGTGCGTATCTATCCCACGATTCGCGACACGGCCTGGCAGGTCGTCGGTATTGTCGAGGACGTGCGGCAGCGAGGGCTCGACCAGGAGCCGGTGTCCCAGATCTTCGTGAGCGCGCGGCAGTTCCCAATCGGCAATCCCACTCCGTATTTCGCCGTCCGCGCGCGAGGCGGGCTGACCGAGCTGCTGCCGGCCATTCGCAACGCCGTGCGCGGCGTCGATCCGCAGGCGTTCGTCGACAACGTGGCGACCATGGAAGCGGTCGTATCGAATTCGCTCGTTCGCCAGCGGCTGTTCGCGCTGATGCTCGGCGTGTTCGCGCTGATCGCGGCCGTGCTAGCTGCCGTGGGTATCTACGGTGTCGTCGCGCACTCGGTATCGCGCCGGAGGCGCGAGATCGGTGTTCGCATGGCGATAGGTGCGGACCGTGGCGCCGTGATCCGACTGGTGCTCGGCCAGAGCCTTGCGCTGACCGCCGTCGGGCTGGCCATCGGTCTGGCCGGTGCCGTCGCCGTCGGCCGCTACCTGGAGCAGCTGCTCTTCGGTCTGACGCCATTCGACGCGATGACGTTCGCCGGCGTGTCAATCGTCTTCGTTCTCGTCGCCCTCGTGGCGTCTTGGGTGCCGGCATACCGGGCCGCGAATATCGATCCCTTGCCCGCGCTGCGCTCACAGTAAGTGCCGGTCCCGTCCATGTGGCGCGGCACCTGGATGCTGGCCATCGTGAGCGGACGCGTTGGTGCGTTACCCTGTCGTGCTCACCGCCGCCGCTTCGAGCGCCTGCATCAGGTCGTCGACGATCTCGTCCGGCGACTCGAGTCCTACCGACATGCGGATGAGTCCGTCACTGATCCCGGCCTTGCGACGTCGTTCGGGATCCATGCCCGCGTGCGACGTGAGCGCCGGCCGCGTCAGCAGTGTCTCCGCTCCGCCAAGGCTGGGCGCGATGATCGGCAGCGTCGTGTGAGCGATGAACCGATCGGCCGCATCTGCACCACCATTCACCTCGAAACTCAGCATGCCGCTGAATCCGCCGAATAGCCTCCGAGCGCGCTCATGCCGCGCGTGGCTTGCCAGGCCGGCGTAGTTGACGCGCGCCACGGCGGGATGCTCGTGGAGCCGCTCGGCAATGCGTTGCGCCGACGCGTTCTGATAGCGCATTCGAACGACGAGCGTCTTCAGTCCGCGGTCCAGGAGAAATGCGGCGTGGGGATCGAGCGAGCCGCCCAGATGGTTCAAGCGATGCGTGATTCGCTCGATCCAGTGTCGCGAACCGATCACCACACCGGCGACGATGTCGGCGTGCCCATTGAGATATTTGGTGGCGCTGTGCAGGACCAGGTCGAAGCCGTGATCGATCGGTTGGAAGTTGACCGGCGTAGCGAACGTGTTGTCGATCAGCGAGACGAGACGATGGTCCTTGGCGAACTGGACGACCGCTTCGAGGTCTGCGATCTGCAGCAACGGGTTGGTCAAGCTCTCGACGTAGATGGCGCGTGTATTCGGCCGGACCAGCGCTGGCCATGACGCGGGAGTATCGGCGTCGATGAACGTCGTCTCGATCCCGAGCGCCGCGAGTTCCGTGGTCAGGAGATCGTCCGTGCCGCCGTACAAGCAGTCCTGCGCGAGCAGATGGTCGCCCGGCGCGAGTACGGTCAGCAGCGTTGTCGAAATCGCCGCCATGCCGCTGGCGGCTGCGAGCGCCGCTTCGCCGTTCTCCATCGCTGCGAGCTTGGCGTGAAGGGCGATATGTGTTGGCGTGTTGTTGAGCCTGATGTATTTCAGGTCGTGGTAGCTCGTCTCGCCCGCGTACTCGAACATCGCCGACTGGAAGATCGGCGTGATCACCGCGCCTTCGATTCGCGGCGACGGTTCGCCCGCGCGGACCACTTTCGTCTCGAGGTGCTTGAAGGCTCCCATGGGAACATTCTAGGCCGTGGTCGAACCACCACCCGAGATCGCCGATTCGTTGCGCCGGTTCGGTTTACTGGCAGCGGGCGAGCGCGCAGGGGCAGAGGCGTTGACCGGCGGCGTGTCCTCGGACATCTGGCGGATCGATCTGCCGCGCGGAGTGGTGTGCGTGAAACGCGCCTTAGCCAAGCTCAAGGTCTCGCAGGATTGGCGGGCGCCGGTTTCCCGCAACGCCTATGAGGTCGCCTGGATGCGGGTGGCGGCGCGGCTCGTGCCCGAGGCGGTGCCGAAGGTGCTGGGGCACGATCCGGAGCACGGCAACTTCGCGATGGAGTTCCTCGATCCGGCGCGGCATCGATTGTGGAAGGAGGAGCTGCGGCAAGGCCATGTCGATCTCGACGTGGCGCGCGCCGTCGGCGAGCGGCTGGCGCGCATCCACGCTGGCACGGCGCGGGACGCGTCGATACCGGTGCAATTTCCGACCGACGCGATCTTTCATGCGATGCGCTTGGAGCCGTATCTGGAAGCGACCGGACGGGTGCATGCGAGTCTCGCATCGGCGTTGCACGAACTGGTGCGGGTGACGGCAACCAGCAAGCGCGCGCTGGTGCACGGCGATGTCAGTCCCAAGAACATTCTGATCGGACCACAGGGGCCGATCTTCCTTGATGCCGAGTGCGCCTGGTACGGCGATCCGGCGTTCGATCTCGCTTTCTGTCTCAACCATCTGCTGCTCAAGTGCCTGTGGGTGCCAATGGCGCGAGAACATCTGTTGACAGCGTTCGACGTGTTGGTCGCGAGCTATTCAGAACGAGTCGATTGGGAACCTGAAGCCGCCATACTGGGCCGCGCGGCACGGCTGCTGCCCGCGCTCTTTCTTGCGCGTGTCGATGGAAAATCGCCCGTGGAGTACGTGACCGTGGAATCGGACAAACAACGCGTTCGCCGGGTCGCCCGCCAGTTGCTGCTCGAGCCACCGGCAACCCCTGGCGACATGCGCCGCGCGTGGGCCGCCGAGCTCGGCGCATGAACAGCGCGATCGACCGCATCGTTGGCCGCCGCGTCTGGGACTCGCGCGGCCGTCCGACCATTGAGGTCGATGTGCAGCTGGCCGGCGGTGCGATGGGACGCGCGATCGCGCCGGCGGGCGCGTCCAGGGGATCGGGCGAAGCATTGGATCGGCGCGACGGGGGTGCGGCGTTCGGTGGATTGGACGTCCGGCAGGCGCTGGCCGCGGTTGATGCCGAAATTGGGCCGGCCCTGAGGGACTGTGACGCGACCGACCAGGCGGCGATCGATGCCGCGCTGATCGCTCGTGACGGCACACGCGACAAGTCGCGCATCGGCGCGAACACCATGGTGGCGGCCTCGATGGCCGTGGCGCATGCAGGCGCAGCGGCACGCGGGCTGCCGCTCTGGCAGCATCTCGGTGGCGGCGACGACGCCCGGCTGCCATTGCCGGAGATCCAGATTTTCGGCGGCGGGGCGCATGCCGGGCGACGCGTCGACGTGCAGGATTTCATGGTGATGCCGGTCGGCGCGTCGACCTTTGCCGAGGCGCTCGACTGGAGCGCCGAGGTTTACCGCGCTGCCGGGCAGATCATGAGTGAGGCCGGGCGCCTGCGGGGGGTCGCCGACGAAGGCGGCTTCTGGCCGGCATTCGATGACAACGAGCAGGCGCTGGAATGGCTGCTGCGCGCCATCGAGCGCGCCGGCTACCGGCCAGGCGAGCAGATGGCGATCTCGCTCGACGTCGCCGCCTCGCAGCTTGGCCACGCCGGCCGCTATCGTCTGGCGCGGGCGCGCGGCGGCGCGAAGGAACTCGATCGCGACGAGATGGCAGCGATGCTCCTCGACTGGCTGCAGCGGTACCCGATTGTCGCGATCGAGGATCCGCTGGGCGAGGACGACGCCGAGGGCTTCGCGCGGTTCACGCGGGCGGCCGGCGATCGTGTGCAGGTGATCGGCGACGACTTTCTGGTGACCAACGCCGCGCGAATCGACAGTGCCGCGACGCTCGGCGCCTGCAACGCGGTGCTGATCAAACCGAACCAGGCGGGCACGCTGACCGAAGCGAAATCGGCGTGGGACACCGCGCGTGGCCACGGCTGGGGCGCTCTGGTGTCCGCGCGCTCCGGCGAGACCGAAGACACGACCATCGTGCATCTCGCGGTCGGCTGGGGCGTCGGTCAGCTGAAGGTCGGCTCGTTCTCTCGCTCCGAGCGGATGGCGAAGTGGAATGAAGGGCTGCGGCTCGCCGAGCAGTTGCAAGGCGGGCGCCTCCCGCCGCGCACGGCGTTTCCGTGGGCGTCTGGACACCGCTCGAGCCTTCGGTGACACTCGACGCTCGGCGATGTATACCCACGGTCATCACGAGAGCGTCCTGCGATCGCACCGTTGGCGTACGGTCGAAAACTCCGCGGCGTATCTGCTCCCGCATTTGCGGCCTGGTCTGCGTCTGCTCGACGTCGGTTGCGGGCCCGGTACGATCACGGCGGACCTCGCCACACGGCTGGCTCCGGGCACGGTGCTCGGCATCGATGCCTCGGCCGAGGTGATCGACGCCGCACGACGTGATCATCCAGACGTCACCTTTTCGGTCGCTGACGTCTATGACCTCGGACTGGAGGACGCGTCGTGGGACGTCGTCCATGCGCACCAGGTGCTGCAGCACCTGGCCGATCCGGTCGCCGCGCTGAGGGAGATGCGGCGAGTTGTTCGACCGGGTGGGATCGTCGCCGCTCGCGACTCGGACTATGCGTCGTTCACGTGGCATCCAGCGGACGAGCGGCTCGAACGCTGGCTTGCGATCTACCAAGAGATCGCTCGAGCGAACGGTGGCGAGCCGGATGCCGGCCGCCGTTTGCTGTCCTGGGCTCGGCAAGCAGGATTCACCCGAGTCGATGCTTCGGCGTCGGCGTGGTGTTTTGCAACCGCGACAGAACGGCACTGGTGGGGCAGTCTGTGGGCCGAGCGCATGACGACCTCGGCGATCGCGCAGCAAGCGAGGCGTGAAGGACGTGCGACTGCGGACGAACTCACAGCGATGGCAGATGCCTGGCTATCCTGGGCGGCGGCGGAGGACGGATGGTTCGCCGTTCTTCATGGCGAGGTGATTTGTACGCGTTGACGCGCGAATCTGATTTCTTCTCGACAGCGGCTGAAGTAGAACTGTTCGTCGGACGAGGACGAACGGAGGCTCCTCGCGCATGGAGCAAGCACAGTACGATCGGATCGGAAGGCAGTACACGTCGACGCGGCGCGCTGATCCCAGAATCGCCGCCGCGATTCTGGATGCGCTCGGCGATGCCGACTCTGTGGTCAATGTCGGGGCTGGTGCGGGCGCCTACGAACCCTCCGGGCGCGCTCTCGTCGCGGTCGAGCCATCGTGGCAGATGATCCGGCAGCGGTCGGGTGACTCGCTGGTCGTGCAGGCGTCGGCGGAGGCGCTGCCGTTTCCCACCGGGACATTCGACGCGGCGTTGGCCGTGCTCACGCTGCATCACTGGGCCGACTGGCGTTGCGGGCTCGAGGAGATGAGGCGAGTGGCAGACCGCCTTGTGATCTTCACTATCGAGCCGCGAGAGGTGGGCAGCTTCTGGCTGACCGAATCGTATTTCCCGGAAATCGTCGGCCTCGATCGGGGGCGGTGCCCCGCCGTTGCCGAAGTCGTGGAGTATCTCGGGAATTGCAGCGTCGATCACATCGCGATCCCGCACGATTGCGTCGACGGATTCCTCGCCGCCTTCTGGCGCCGACCAGAGGCGTACCTGGATCCCGGGGTTCGGGCGGGAATGTCTGGCTTCGCGCTGCTCGAGCAAGATGTGGTCGATCGAGGCGTGGCGCGGCTGAAGTCCGACCTCGATTCAGGCGATTGGGAGCGTCGCTTCGGCCACATCAGGTCGCTCGACGCACTTGATGTCTGCTATCGACTGCTGGTCACCAACTGAACGCGTGACGGCACCGTGATGAGTCGTATCACTTGACCGTAATCTGCTGTGGCTTTCCGCCCGCGTCCACAGTGTCCAGAACGAGGGGGCGGCGCCACAGTCGGTGCAGATACTCGACCACCTTGCGAGCGCGCTCGATGTCCAAGCCCCTCCCGTCGGTGTGGTGCTCGTGCTCCAGTTCGAGAGTGCCGTCGGTGCGCATGTGTCTGACAGACACCGCTGGAGCGCCGAAGTTGAATTTCGGCGTCAGGATCGACTCACGAAGTTCATCGATGTCCGTGTTGATGACTCGGATCTCGCCGTTTGGCTTCGCCTCGTACCGGAACAGGTCGAGCTCCCGGGCCAGCTCCTCGTCGAGGTAGTTGCGGATGAAGGAGAAGTCATCGTCCTGGCGCATGATTTCGCGTGCCTGATCCAGCCCACGTTGCTCGATGATTTTTTCCCACAGACAGAACCCCAGGTGATAAGGATTGATCGAGAGGGCCACCTGTTTGGAGCCGGCGTACGGCCTCACGACATCGGAATGTGTCTTGACGGCATCGAGGTACGTACTCTGAGGTAGAAAGTCCGCCTCGCGCAGCAGCCGCGCATGCCAGTAGGACGCCCAGCCCTCGTTCATGATCTGTGTTGCGAACACGGGGTAGAAGTAGAAGGACTCTTCACGCACGGTCAAGAAGATGTCCCGCTCCCAGTCTTCCATCTCCGGGGCATGGTTGGCGACGAACCACAGCAGATCCTTCTCCGGTCGCGGCGGCTGCGGCGCCCGGCGGCGCCTCCGCGTGTCTTTCATCTCCCGACGATCTTCCAACGCCTGATAGCGTGCCTGAAAAGGATCCTCCGATCCGCTCTTTCGGTCATCCAAGAACTCGGGATATGGTTCGCGGCGGAGTCCGGCGAATACGTCAACGTGCGCCTCGAGCGAAAGCGCAGCGTCCAGCACAGCCTCGACTCTGTCATCGCCGTGGAGTGCGGCGGCGTCTGAAATCCGACGAGCATGCTCGGCCGCCTTCTCGACGATGTTGTAGCCCACCTCTTCCTGACTGCGGCGGAACAGTTCGTTGTTCTTGGAAAAATCGGCGTGCCCCAGCACGTGCGCCACGATCAGCGTGTTCTCCTGCGGAGTGTTGTTCTTGGAGAGATACGCGCGGCCAGGGTTCCCAGGGAAGACCACTTCGAACAACCTGGAATGGCCCATTCGGTGCTGAACGAGCTGATAGAAATAGCGGACGCCGAAAGACCAGTGCGGCATGCGCACGGGGAGGCCGTAGACCGCCACTTCCATCATGAAGGAGCCGGGCACCAACTCGAAGTTCACCGGGAAATAGTCCAGTCCTCGTTCCCGGGCCAATGCTTCAAGCTTGCCTTCGTATAGTTCGAGCTCGCTCACGGCGGACCTCAGGGGCTATGACGGGTGTCTGTCCTGCTGAGTGCGGTCGATGAAGAACGCGCGGATCGCGTCCCAGACTTCCTCAGGAGCTGTCAGCACATAGCTGCCGACGTCGCCCGATCCGGCCAGATCGCGAAAGAGCGCTGCGGTCTCGGTCTCGCCGCCCCTGCGGGCGGGCGACGAGATCTCCACGTATCCCATGAAGCTGGCGACTGCACCGATTCGGGCAAGCGCTGCGGCGGCAGGCTGTCGATCCTGAGGGGAGTTCTCTCCGTCGGAAGCGTAGAACAGGTAGACGTTGTGCCGTTCTGGATCGTAGCGCGTGTCCACGAGCTCGAGGACCTTCTCGAACGCGCTCGAGGCGACAGTGCCTCCCGTTCCTGACACTTGAAAGAACTCCTGTTCCTGGAACTCCCACGCATCGACCGTGTGCGCCACGAATACTGTCTCCAGATACTTGTACTGTCGGCGGAGGCCCTGGACCACCCAGAAGAAAAATGTCTTCGCGAGTTGGCGATCCTCTACGCTCATACTCCCGGACACGTCCATCGCGAAGAACACAACCGCCTGCGTTGTGGGTACGTGCCGGTGAACCAACTGCCGGAAGCGCAAATCGTCGTCTGAAAAAGGGGGGGCTGACTCGCCCTGCACGTGACGTCGCTTGACCGCTTCCTTCATCGAGCGGCGGCGGTCGAGCCGCGATCGCGCGCCGTGACGGTCCAAGCCTTCGCGTGTGTACTCCTCGTCGCTCATGCCACCGACACGGGCCTGCAGGTTTGGCAGCTCGAGCTCTTCCCACAGCCAGTCAACGATGTCATCGATCGCCAGTTCCAACACGAACTGCACACCACCTGGCTCGGTGGTGCCGTGACCCTTGTCTTGGCCGCCGGTCTCGTTCTCGGGAGCGCGTATCACGTCGCCAGGGGACGCGCGCCCCTGTCCGGCGGCGGTCTGGGATTCGGGCGTGCGCAAACGAAAGCGGTAGTGTTCGAGCAGCTTTACCGGTACGCGCACGGTACGATGGCCGCCGCCCAAGATCTCAGCGTCGGAGATGATTTCCGGCAGCCGCTGCCGGACGGCATCTCGGACCTTCTCGCTATGGCGAAGCCAGTCGCGGGCACCGCGTGAGAAGAGATCGTACCAGCGGAACGGCCCTCCGCTCCCTCCCGTGATTTCGTCGTTCATGGACCGTCACCCCGGTTCTCGAACCATCCGGCCGGATTTGGTCAACCCACAACAGCGGGGGGCACCCCGAGGATCACTCCTGAGACAACAGCGTGGTCACGTAGTTGAGCGCCTCTTTGGCGCTGTGGTCGTCGTAACCGTATTCCCGCATGAGTCGCTCCTGGACTGTGGAGATCTTCTGGCGCGCCTCCTCGTCCGGACGGGCACTGGAAGTCACCAGCCGGAGGACGTCACGGCGTTCCGCGAAGAGGTACTGCTCGATCGCCTCGTGCAGCCTGGCGTGGCTGTCCAGTGTGAACTTCTCGCCTGACTTATAGGCCACCATCGCCTTGCGCACGACCTCCTGCCGGAACGAGAGTTTCCCGGAGTCGGAGATCTTGATCTTGTCCTCCACTGATCGGAGGAAGCGTTCGTCTGGCGCTCGTCTGTCGCCGGTGATGGGGTCGGTCACCTCGCGATGATCGAGCGAGGCTTCGACTTCGTCGAGGTATTTCTCCAGCAACTGCTGCGCCTCGGTTTCAAAGGAGGCGAACAGTGCACGGTGTACATCCTCCTTGACCCAGCGGTTGTAGAAGTCCTTGCGTGCCAGCACCAGAAAATCCACCCACGCCTTCTTCTGCTTGCCGTCCATGCGCGCGTCGCTCTCGATGGAATCCTTGAGCGCGATCAACATCTCCATGCTGGTCAGACTGCGCTTGTCGCTGCGAATGATGGCGTGCGAGATCGCGTTGATGACGAACCGAGGGCTGACACCGCCCATCCCCTCGTCCGGTGTCTCGGATCGGATCCGCATCACCTCTGTCTCGGACACACCCTCGACCGTCTCGCCGGCATACAGCTGCACCTTCTTGCTGAGGTCGAGTCCCTCGCGCTCCGACTTCTGCAAGCGTGTCAAGATTGCGAAGGTGGCGGCCAGCTTGAGCACATGCGGGTCCATGTGCACGTCCTGAAACGCGGGGGCGCTGGTAACGAGCTTCTGATAGATGCGGGCCTCGTCCGTATAAGTCAAGGAGTACGGGATCTTGATGATGACCATGCGATCCAGCAGGGCCTCGTTCTCCTTCTCCTGCACGAAACGATTGAACTCCGCCAGATTGGTGTGCGCGACGATCGTCTCATCCAGATAAATCAGTGGGAAGCGCGAGACCTTGACGTTCTTTTCCTGGGTCAATGTGAGGAGGAGGTAGAGAAACTCCCGCTTGACCTTGAGGATCTCGATCATCTCGAGCAGACCGCGGCTGGCGGCATAGACCGCGCCCGACCACGACCAGGCACGCGGGTCGCCCTCGTCGCCAATTTGAGCCACCTTGGACAGATCCACCGACCCCACAAGGTCGGCGATATCGGCCGTCGTCGGATCGTGCGGTGCATATGTGCCCACGCCGGTGCGAGTGGCCTCGGAGAGGAATACACGCTCGATGGGCACCTTCATGAAGTCCCCCTCGAATTCCTGCTCCAGCCGCACGCGCGAGAGCGGGCTCAGTTCGCCGACGATCTCCACGCCATAGGTGTCTCTGAATTGGGCACGCAGACTGGCGGGCACGAGTACAAGCGGATTTTCGCGGATGGGCGAGCCTTGCAACCCGTAGACAGCACCCTCGTCCGTCTGGCTGTACTCCTCCAGCCCTCGTTTGAGGAGGATGACCAGCGTCGACTTTCCGCCCGAAGGAGGGCCGAGCAACAGCAGCAACCGGCGGCTGACGTCCGAGCCCGCACTGGCGGCTTTGAAGTACTCGATCACGCGGTCGAGCGACTCGTCGATGCCAAACAATTCCCTGCGGAACAACTCGCGGGCCGTGTTGCGCCCGCCATCGTCGACAGTTCCGGGTTGCCGCTGCCTCTTTTCATACCAGCGCAGCATGTCCCACATGTACTGGTGGCTGCTGCGCGTCTGCAGATGGGCGATCCCAGGAAGAACTTGTTCCAGGTAATCCGCAAATGACCCTTGCCAGTGCTTGGCACGGTGCTCTTTGGTGAACGCCGTTAACGATTCGCGTAGCTTGTCAGGATGGGAGCCAGGATGGGGCATATTGCGTAGGACCTCCCCCTAGTGTTCGTCACCTAGGTCAGCGTACACCGCATTACGTCCGACCTCACGATGTTCGTTTCTCGTGCTCGCGCCCGCGACGTCGTCGCCCAACGTGACACCGGTGGGGTACGAAAGCGCCGTCCCTCGCATGCGATGTCGCCCTCACGTTCGGCGATGCATCTTCAGGGCCACGAACGCCGATCTGCAAAATGGGCGGGTACGAGTGAGTCAGGGGGCGAGAGGGTGTCCAACTTCGACGACTGCCGCCTCGAACGGCGGTAGACTTCGCGCACGCGTCCGAAATCGCCCCGCACCGTGTCTTGGCTGAAATCGGAGTTGTTCATAGCAGTGCCCGTCACGCGGTTTACGAAATGGCACGTCGGACTGAAAAGGGCACGGAGAGGCGAAGTCATGAAGCCTTCGGTTATGAGTGCGCTAGCGGTCGTCCTGGTTGCAGGCGTGGCGTACGCACAGCATCCGAACGTGGTCGCGGTGCCTGGACAGCCGACGCTGATCCTCAGCAGTTTCGACCTCGCGCTGCTTGGCTACACCACCGAGGAGTTCTTCATTTCTGGCACGGCCTCGTCGTACACGCTCGCGGAGCCACCGTCACCGCTTGGCGTGTGGAACGCGGAGTCTGCGGCAACAGCGCCCTTCACGACGCGCATCGTCGTGGTGCGGCCGACCGATCCCAAGAAGTTCAATGGCACCGTCGTGGTCGAATGGCTGAACGTGAGCGGCGGCGTCGATGCCGGCGTTGATTGGAACACCACGCATCGCGAGATCACGCGCAATGGCTACGCCTATGTGGCCGTGTCCGCGCAGAAGGTCGGTATCGACGGCGGCTTCAGCATTACGGGGAGCAGCACGCCGTTGAAGAAGGCGAATCCCGAGCGGTACGGACGCCTGGTCCATCCTGGCGATGCGTTCTCGTACGACATGTTTTCGCAGGCGGGGAGAGCCGTGCGTGCCACTGATCCGGTGCGAGTCCTCGGGCCGCTCGTCCCGCAGCGCGTCCTTGCCATCGGCGAATCACAATCGGCGATGTTCCTCACGACCTATGTGAACGCCGTCGATCGACTCGCGAAGGTGTACGACGGATTCCTGATTCATTCACGCTTCGGCAACGCCTCGTCGCTCGACAACGCAGGCATGGCGGGCGGACCCGGGCAGCCGAGGGTGGTCAAACAGCGACGCGATCTGCGCGTGCCGGTCATGACGGTCGTCATGGAGACGGATCTGCTCGATAGCACAATTGCGGGCTATCACTCGGCGCGGCAACCGGACCACGATCGCCTCCGCGTCTGGGAAGTGGCGGGGACGTCGCACGCCGACAACTACACCTTCAACCTCGGTTCCATCGATTCCGGGACGCTCCCGATCGAGAAGCTGGCGGCGGGATTCGAGCCCACGAACCAGATCCTCGGGGCTTCGCTGGCGAAGCCAATCAACAACGCCCCGCAGCATCACTACGTCGTCCAGGCAGCGCTCTGGAACCTCGATCGCTGGGTCAAAACCGGTCAGGCGCCAGCGAAGGCGGCGCCGCTGAAATTGACCACGAGCAGTGATCCAGGTGCGCGGCGCAGTCCGGTGCTCGATGCGAATGGACTCGCCCAGGGCGGTGTGCGCACGCCGTGGGTCGACGTACCGATCGCTCGGTTGTCCGGCGTCGGGAATTCCGGTAGTCCGGTGGCCTTTCTGGCTGGCGCGAGTGAACCTTTCGATGCGGCGACGCTCGATCGCCTCTATCCGGGTGGCAAGCGCGAGTACTTGAAGAAGTTCGAGGCGTCGCTCGACTCGACGATCAAGGCGGGTTTCATCCTTCCCGCAGACAGGAACGAAATCCTCGCCCTGGCCGCCGCGATGACCTATCGCGGTTCTCACTAGGAGGAAGCCATTGATGAATCGGAAACGCGGATCGCTGGCCGCAGGAACGCTCGCGATTGTTTGCCGGTGGTCTCCTTGAAGGTCAACGGCCGCGAGCGCGTTGACGTCGCCGTCGGTGAGCCGGTGTCGTTCGTCGCGGACATTTCAGCGCCGCCTGGTACCGGTAAGGTTGTCGCTGCCGAATGGGATCTGCTCGGCGTCGGCGACTATCCGGTTGCGGGGCCGCTCGCCGCGTCCGGAGCGAACGTATCGGTGAAGACCACGTACTCGTACGCGAAGCCAGGTACCTATTTCCCCGTGCTTCGCGCAGCATCACAACGCGACGGAGACTCCAAGACTCCGTACACGCGGGTGCAGAATCTCGGCCGCGTGCGCGTGGTGGTCAAGTGATCTGAGGCTGTCTGAGGCTGGTCGACGGTCCGCCGACGGGCGGACCGTGACACCCTTGCGATGCTAGATCGCGAGTGCCGCCATGTCGGCCCGTGCCTCGGCCTGTGCACGTTTCGCTTGGGCCGTTGCGTCGACATCAGGCTTGAGTTCTCGAATTGCAGTTGCGAGTGGCTTGCGCTCTGTCACCACTCGGTGCTTGAGAACCATGAACGGGATCTCCGTATTGCGGGCGGCGTGCGCGACTGCGGCGAACTGTTCCGCATTGCGGAAATCCTGCGCGGCCACGTCCATGTTCGCGCCTTTGTTCAGCAGTGGCTTGAGCTGTGCGTGCAATTCGGGCGCGGACAGCGAGATGTTCGTCGCCTTGGCGGTCGCGTCCGCGGCGCGCGGCCTTGCTGAGCGCGCGGTCTGCTTCGCCGACTGCGAGCGTTCGGCTTGCTGCGCGGGTTCACCAACGGTCTGCACGGCAGTAGCCGAGTGATGCCCCCTGATATATGGGCTTATCCATATTCCGACGGCCAGTGCGGCGACGAGACAAACGGCAAACGTCAACCATCTGCCAAACGTCATGGCTCACCTCCGCTTGAGCGCCGTGCAAAGTTCGTGACGCTCTGCGGTGGCGACGTGGGATGTTCAACTTACGAGGAACAACTCGACCGTGCGCTGCCATCGCATACCGCGTAGGCATGCTCTAGTGTGTAAGAACGACTGTGACGACAGTCGAGATCGGCTTGGACCGTCGTGCTAGTATCCGCCGGAATTGGCTCGCGAGCTTCGGCGTCCTCCGCTGCGGGACACGCGGAGACGCTTACCTCGGTCGGCGATAGCAGCGGTAGGTATCGCAGTCGCCCTTCTGGCCGACGGTGCGATTGAGGCGGTTGCGCACCAGCGGGCACAGCCGTCAGCATCTCCCACACCGGTCTTTCGTGACGCCGCCCGACAGGCAGGGCTGGATTTCATCCACGTCAACGGAGCCAGTGACGAGAAGTACTTGCCGGAGATCATCGGGGCGGGTGGCCTCTTCCTCGACTTCGACAACGACGGCTGGCTCGACGTGTTTCTCGTTGACGGCGGCTCGTTCGCCGATCCGGCGGTCGCCCGGCGCGCGCGCCACCGACTGTATCGAAACCGCCGCAACGGAACGTTCGAGGACGTGACGGACGCCTCGAACATCCGCCACCGCGACTACGGGATGGGAGCATGCGCCGGCGACGTCGACAACGACGGACTCATCGACCTGTACATCACCAATCTCGGTCCGAACGTGCTGTATCGCAATACCGGCGGCGGACGGTTCGCCGAAGTGCCCGACGCCGGCGGGGCTGCCTCCGCGCTGTGGAGCACGAGCTGCGCCTTTGTCGACGTCGATCGCGACGGAGACCTCGATCTCTTCGTCACCAACTACGTCGACACGGCGCGCGCGAATAAGTTCTGCGGGTTTGCAGGACCGCCGCCCATCCGCGACTACTGCCATCCGCTCGTGTATCCCCCGCTGCCAAACGTGCTGTACCGGAACAACGGCAAGGGCACGTTCGAAGACGTCAGCATGCCGGCCGGCCTCGCTCCGTACCGCGGCAACGGCCTCGGAGTGGCGGTCAGCGACGTGGACGAGGACGGCTGGCCCGATGTCTTCGTGGCCAACGACAGCACGCCGAATTTTCTCTTTCACAACAACAAGAACGGATCATTCACGGAGATCGCGAGCCTGGCCGGAGTGGCGGTGGCGTCTGACGGTAAGCCGCGGGCCGGTATGGGAACCGCGTTCGGCGATTTCAGCGGGAACGGGCATTTGGGACTCGTGGTCACGAACCACGAAACCGAGATGCACAGCCTGTTTCTGAACCTCGGCGAGCGGCTGTTCTCGGACGTCACGATCCATAGCGGCGTCGGACCTGTGACGCGTCCCTACGTCGGTTTCGGCGTCGTGTTCTTCGATTACGACAACGACACGCGGCTCGACCTTGCGATCGTCAACGGGAACGTCATGGCGAACGTGGCGCAGGTCCGGGCACGCGGCAAGCTCGCGCAGCGAAAGCTGCTCTTGAGAAACGCCGGGGAGCGTTTCGTCGACGTGACGAAGGATGCCGGCCCCGGTTTCGCGCTCGAGGGTGTGGGCCGCGCGCTCGCGGCCGGCGACGTGGACAACGACGGAGATCTCGATCTCCTCGTCATGAACAACGGCGACCGGCCCAACCTGCTGCTGAACGAAGGCCTGGCGCGCCGAAGCGGTGCGGAGGCGGCCGGCAACGCGGCCAACGCTCTGTTGGTGCAGGCGGTCGGCACGACCAGCAATCGCAGCGGCATCGGCACGAGGCTCATGCTCACGACAAGCGGACGCCGGCAGGTGCGCGAAGTGCAGTCCGGGTCCAGCTACCTCGCTCAGAACGATCTGCGTGCGCACTTCGGGCTGGGCCCGGCGGAGCGGGCGGAACGTCTCGAGATCCGCTGGCCCGACGGCTCGACCGAAGTCGTCGAGAATCTGCCAGCGAATCACCTGGTGACGGTTCGGCAAGGAAAGGGAATCGTCAGTCGGGCGCCTCTGGCCCGTTGAGGGCGATACGTTTTCACACATGAACGCACCGCGCCTCGTCTTGTCGTTGCTGCTGGTGGCGCTCGTCGTCCCTTCGACGGCCTTTGCGCAGAGGGCCGGCTTCCTCGCAGCGTTCGTGCAGTTCTATCAGACGCTGCGGGGCGCGTATGGCGACGAAGGTCCGCAGCTCGCCGCGCAGCTGGAAAAGATGACGACGGCCCTGACGGCATGGGACCGCGAGATCCGCGACGCCGAAGGCCAGCTGCAGCCTCGCTTGAACGGTGCCGATGCGCAGACCGCCCTCGAAGTCCACACGATTCTGGCGTCGCTCTATCTGGAGCGAGGCCGCTTCGAAGACGCCTTGCGGGAGTTTGAAGCAGACATCAAAATCGATCCCACGCGGGCGGCGTTTCACCGATACAAGGGGCTCATCTATCAGGCTACCGCGCGGCCGGCCGATGCGGCCGATGCGTTCCGCGCGGCGTGGCTCGTCGACCCAACGGATCCGCAGAACACCTACCGCCTCATCGTGTACCGGTCGGCCAGCACGACACCGCCGCAGATCGAACAGGCGCTCGCCTCGCTCGCTCAGATCGAGGGCGAGTTGACTCGACTCGAGCGGCCGCGCGCGACGTCGCTGTTCCGGACCACCCAGGCCATCGACGATGACGCGGGCGGCGCGATGGGATTCGTGCCGCCGACGTACGCGCGTGGATTCTCGCTGCTGCAGCGGGGAGAGTACGAGGAAGGTCTTGCGGCGTTTCGCGCGGCTGTCGCTGCCGATCCCCTCGTCGCCGACGCCGCGTCCCGATCGGCGCCGATGGCGCAAGGTATCGCCGCGCTGCGGCAGGGCAGGGTGGACACCGCAGTCGAGCGCCTCGAAGCGGCCGTGGCGCGCGCCGGCGATTCCTCGGAGGCGCACAGGCTTCTCGGAACCGCTTACGGAATCCGCGGCGATATGGCGAGGAGCGTGCAGCACCTCCGTGATGCGGTGCGGCTGAACCCGCGAGACGAACGAAGTTGGATCGCGCTCGCGAGTACGCTCGAGGACACGGGTGAGCTCGCGGGGGCGGTGACCGCGCTTCGAGACGCGATCGCGATGCTGCCCGACTCCGGTGCGCTGCGCTGGCGCCTCGCGTCCACGCGCCGACAAGGTACCGACGAATCGGATCTCGATCTGCTGTCCCTTGCGGATCGCTTCGTCCTGTTCGCCGGCAAGGGCGAGCTGCTTGGCCAGATGGCCGCGATGGCTCAGGCTCACCTGGAGTACGACCGGGCGGTGAACCGGCTCGAGCTGCGCGTCGCGTTCACACCGAACAACGCAGCGGCACACAAGGCGCTGGGCCGGGCGTACATCGATCAGAGCCGTGAGGAGATCGGGTACGCGGAGCTCGTGACGGCACTCCTGCTCGATCCGCTCGATGCTGAAACGTTGACGGCGCTCGGTCGGCTGCACCTCGCGGCAGCCCGCACCCCGCGGGCGATTGCCGCCTTGGAGCGGGCACTCGCGCTCGATGCTGGCAACAGCCAGGCGCTGCAGGCGCTCGGCAACGCGCTCACCCGCGCCGGCAGAACGGCCGAAGGACAGCAGCGCCTCGAGGAGTCGGTGCGCCGGCAGGCGCAGGACGTCGAGGATCAGCGGAGCAGGCGGACCAGTGCCATGCTGTCGGTGCAGGCTGCGATCCACGTATCGAGGGGCGAGTACGAAGCCGCGATCGACATCTGGAAGCAAGCGATCACGATCCGGCGCGACAGCGTGGGCCCTCTCCAGGTGGCCGACGCCTTGACCAAGGCCGGCCGGCTCGAGGAGGCGTCCGCCGTGTTGCAGGCGGCGATCCGGTCGAATCCGCGGCCGGAAGTGCATCGCCGGCTCGCGGAGGTGTACGCGGCGCTGGGCCGAACCGACGAGAGCGCGCGCGAACGTCTGACCTACACCGAACAGCGTCTGGAGGAGTTGCGGCGCGGTGGGTAGCCTGGCTCACTTGCCGAAGGGGCGACGATCAGCGATTCCGCTCCCTTCCCGGATGCTCACGATTTGATCGGCAGGAAGATCCTCGACGACGTCAACACGCCCGCTCGGCCACTTCACCTCGAGTCGCTCGGCGCGAGTGAGCTCGCCAAGTCCGAAATGCTGTCGCAGATCATTCTGACCGAGGTAGCTCGACCCTGCTTTGACCTCGCGCATCTGCGTACGTCCGGCCGCTGTAAGGCGGAGCCGCGCCCCGATGCCGTCGCGGTTGCTCTGCGTGCCGATCAGCCGGACGACGAGCGCGTGGCCGCTCGTGCCATCGTTGCGGAGCAGGTCGGCGGTCTGTCCGTTGTTCGTGACGAGCAAATCCAGGTCGCCATCGTTGTCGATGTCGCCCGCCGCCAGACCACGGCCCACCTTTTCGAGCGCGAAGCCGGGGCCGGCACTGCTCGTGACGTCGGTGAAGCGGCGCGCTCCGAGATTCCGGAACAGCAGCTTGCGCTGGGCGTGCGAGGCCCCGGCACGGAACTGCGCCGGGTTGTCGAGCATGTGACCGTTGGCGAAGGCAACATCCAGAACGGTGTCGTTGTCGAAGTCGAAGAACACGGCGCCAAAGCCGACGAAGGGAAGCGTGGTGGATCCGATACCGCTTTCGGGGGTCGCGTAGGTGAAGAGGCGGCCACCGAGTCCTCGAAAGAGACTGAACATCTCGAAATCGAGGTTGGTCACGACGAGATCGAGTCGTCCATCCCCGTCGTAGTCGGCGGCGTCGATGCCCATGCCTGCGCGCGCCATGCCGTCGATCGCCACCGCGACCCCCGCACGCAGCGCAAGATCCTCGTAGCGCCACGGGCCGGTGCGGTGCAACAGCACATTCGGTACGCTGTCGTTGGCGACGAAGATGTCCGGCCACGAGTCGTCATCGTAGTCGGCGATGACGACACCAAGCCCGTTTCCGCGGATCGCTCCGATGCCTGACTGCTCGCTGACGTCCGAAAACGTCCCGTTGCCTTCGTTGCGATACAGCACGCTCGGACGCGGCTCGAAGATGAGCGGGTGACAGTAGAAGCGAATATTCAGCCTGGCGTTCCCGCAGTAAGGGTTGTGTTTGCCATCGGCGGACACGTAATTCGCGACGAACAGGTCGAGGTCACCATCTTTGTCGAGATCGGCGAAGGCGCACCCCGTGCTCCACAGCGGCGAGCCGACCCGAGCCGTGCGCGTGACGTCGGTAAAGGCTCCACCCCCGGCGTTGCGGTAGAGCGTGTTGGGGCCCACGTTGGTGATGTACAGGTCCACCCGGCCATCGTTGTCGTAGTCGCCGGCGCACGCGCCCATTCCGTAGCCGAGATGGCGAATACCGGACGACGAGGTCACGTCGTCGAACGTGCCGTTGCCGCGGTTTCTGAACAGGCGATGCCGGGCCTGGCGTGCGATCGCGGGATCGGCGAGCGAGCCCCCGTCAACCAGGAGGATGTCGATCCAGCCGTCGTTGTCGTAGTCGAAGAACAGTCCGCCAGAGCCAATGGTCTCCGCAAGGTGCTTCTCAGGGCTGGCGCCGTTGATCTGACGGAAGTTCACGCCGGCGGTGCCACCGATATCGGTGAACCGGACGTTCGTGGATGACGCGTTGCCGTCGGCGTGTTTCTGGCTGTACACGGCGCGACCGCCGATGATTCCGAGGGCGATGAAGGCCGCGACGAATCGGCAGCCGGAGATGTTCACCGCGTTGGGCTCCCGCCGCCCAGGGCCGCTTCGTACCTCAGGCGGGCACGCGCGGCGTCAGGCGCGCGGCCGGCCCTGGCGTAGAGATCGGCGAGTCGGCGATAGACCACGGGATCGGCGCCAAGCCTAGCGGCCCGCTCGTATTCTTCGATCGCCGCGTCGAGTCGGCCGGCATTTGCCAATGCCCCCGCCAGTCCGACGTGATCGGATGCTCGTTGCGGGTCCAGTCCGATCACTTGCTGCCAGAGTGCGGATGCGCCGCTATGGTCGCCCTCCCTGGCTCGCAGGGCCGCCTCCTCACGCAAAGCGTCGAGCGAGAGCGTCCGCCGACGATCCGCCAGCCTCTGCCGCTGAACCTGCTCGACACGCTCGAAGTATCGCGCGGCTTCGCGGCTGTCTCCCAGTCGCGTCAACGCTGTTGCCAGCGCATATTCCGCATCCAGCGTGTCGGTCTTCAGCTCGATCGCGCGGCGCAGCGCGTCGACGGCCTCTGCGTCGCGCCCGGCGTTCAGAAAGATCTGTCCGATGCCGAGGTGCGCGTCACCATCGCGAGGATCGATGATGAGCGCCGCGACGAATTCGGCGAGCGCGTCGTCGGGACGATCTTGGAAGAGAAGCGCACCCGCCAGGAGCCTGTGCCACGCCGGATTGTCTGGATCTTCATCGACGGCACGCGAGAACGCGTCTGTCGCACCGGCAACATCGGCAGCGGCTGACGCGAGACGGCCAACCGCCCCGAGGAGGTGGCTTCGTCCCGCCGCCGCCTTCGACGCGGCCTGCTCGAATTCGTGGCGGGCGTCGACAAAGCGGTTGACGTGTTCGTAGCTCGTGGCCAGCCACCAGTGTGCGCGCTCGGAGGCCGGGATGACGCGAAGCGTGTCCTGCAGCGCGCGTTGCGCGTCGGCGTCGCGGCCCGCGGAACTGAAGACTCGCGACAACGCCAGCCTCGAACGCTCGTCACCCGGGTTCATCCGCATTGCCGTTTCGAGCTGCTCGATGCTCTTGTCGAAGTCGGAGTCTGCCCAGTAGACGAGCCCCAGAACGCGTCGCGCCTCTGATGAATCGTCTGTTGCGCCTGGCTGCTCGAGGAAGGAGCGCGCGTCAGCCAGGCGACCCTGCCTGAGCGCTGCGGTCGCGCGAGGCACCACTGACAATTGCGCCGAAGCGCCTTTGACGAGCGGATCACTGGCGGCCGCACGGCGGAACTCCTCGATCGCCTCGCGGAGTTCGCCTCTCGCGAGCCGTTCGAACCCCGGATGGTATGCCGCCAACGGAACGAGAGGTGTGCTTGGAGCTGCCTCTTCAAGAGGCGCGATCCGGCGGAAGGGTGCACCACGGGTCCGTCGTGTGTCCCGGAGAAGGGGACCGTATGCCGCGGCAAGAGCCGCTCTCGCGCCCCTGGAGCCCTCCGCATTGCCGGAAGCCTCCGAAGAGCGCCATAAGAAGTACGCGGTTGCGGGATCGTCGGGAGCTTCCGCCCGCGCCTGCCGGAATGCCTCCAGGGCGCCTGCTGCCTCGCCTCTTGCATCGCGAAGGAGTCCGCGCATGACGTGGACTGCCGCGTCTTTCGGCTCGAGAGACTCGACTTGATCGAGATGGCGCAGCGCGTCGTCGAGCCGGCCGCGGTCGGCGTACATCCGCGCAAGCGTCAGGCCCGACTCGATCCGCGTTCGCGCGGACATCGTCTGTGTTGCTGCGACGCGCGCTTCGAGGGTGGCGATCTCACGATCCCATCCATCGAGCGCCCGGGACATCGTGTCCAGCGCCTGGCCGATGTGGGATCCTTCGTCGCCGTAGATCCCTTCCGCTGCGTCC
>Ga0111538_10001216_pt1 | contig 36404 bp, 21 predicted proteins | sample SoiMethybrSBSTD1_FD_79669 | JGI IMG/M metagenome (GOLD analysis project Ga0111538, IMG submission 79669) | Bulk soil microbial communities from a Populus tree surrounding site in Tennessee, USA - Soil MetaG P. TD hybrid SBSTD1 (version 2)... | ecosystem: Environmental > Terrestrial > Soil >...
CGCTCCGTCTTGAGGTTGTTGGCCAGCGACTCGACCGTGGTCGTCACCTTCATGCCGCCGATGTTCTCGGTGACAGCGACGAGCTCTCCCTCGCTCTGGCCGGTGCCCTTCACAATGGTCAGCTTCTGATCCTTCAGGATGCCGACCTCGATGGTGCCGTTGATCGTGACCGTCTGCGTCTTGACGTTGTTGGCGGTGCCGCCCTTCTTTTCCGCCGAACCGCCCGAGCCCATCAGCGAGTCGATGCCGCCGGCGATCGCGGTCAGCCAGTTCTTGCCGGTACCGAAGGCGACGATGTCTGCGGTGCTCAGCGTCTCGCCAATCAGGTTGGCGTCCTTCGCAGTCCTGATCACCGCGTCGTCACCGACGGTGACCACGTTGTTTTGATTGAGTTGGACGTGCGACTTGAGGGTGCTGATCGGCACCGCCGTCGCGTTGAGATCGTCGCCGTGCGATCGGATATTGAAGAAGTTGCGCGCGTCGTCGCGATCCTTGCCGGCAAGCATGTTGACGTTGCCGAGCGCCGTCACCTTGGTGGCGCCGCCGATCGACACGTTTTGGTTGGTGTTGATCAGGACGCCCGCATCGACGCCGGCGCCGCCGGCGAGGCCATACGTGTGCGCCTGCGGGTGCACGGTGAATTCGCCCTTCGCCAGCGTCTGCATGTCGAGGTTGCCGACCGTCTCGATCGTCGCGGCGCTGCCGATCTTCGCCGTTGCGTCGTTGACGTTGACGTTGATGTGCGACTTGACGCCCGAGCCCACGATCGCGCCGCCGGTGTCGAGCAGCACTTCGTCGTCGCCCTTGTGCTCGTTGACCGCCGACAGCAGGAAGTTGCCCGGCGCGGTGACGCTGCCGGTCACCTTGACCGAGGCGTTGTTGCCGATCGCCGCAGTGGTGCGATTCTCGAGGTTCGACACGCTTTCGGCGTTGTTGCCCTGGAACACGCCGCCCGAACCGCTCTTGACGTTCGGCCCCGAGACGATGTCCTTGCGCGTCTTGTTGTTCGCCGTGATCTGCAGGTCCTGCGTGACCACGTCGGCGCCGGCGCCGAGGGTCGCCTCGACGGTCGCCTTGATGTCGTTGTTTGCCCAGCCGCCGCTGTAGCCGAGCAGCGACGCCTGGATGCTGCTCAACTCGCTGTCGTACTGCGACGTGTGCGTCGCGTTGATGTTCAGCTTCGACACGCGCAGCAGCGTCTTCGAGGCGTCGCCGTCCGTATCGTCGGCGATGAACGCCTTCGTCTTGCTGTCGACGATCGTATTCGCCGTCGCGACCGCGCCGGCGACGACGCCGCCGCTGCCCGACTCGGAGATCGCGTGCACGTAGTCGGTGCCGGTTGCCGAGATCGTGAGCACCGCGCCGCCGGACCGGCCGTACGTGACCGCCTGGCCCGTGATCAGGCCGTGGCCCGATTGCAGTTCGATGGTGTTCTTCGTCGAATTCGCTTGCGTCGCCGGGTTGAACTCCAGCGCGCTGGCGGCAAAGCCCGTGACCGGCGTGAGCTGGTGCTTCGATCCGGTTGCGGTCGACGCGTCAAAGTCGATGGCGTTCAGGCCCTTGCGCGCGTCTTCAGATGTCGCCGCCAGCCGCACGCGGCGCGGATCGGTCAGCCCAAGGGTGCCATCCACCGCGGAGATGTTGACAACGCCGCCGACCGTAACCTTGTAATCGTCCTTGCCGGGAGTGCCCGACTCGACAAGGTTGTGCAGCTTGATTTGATCGGCGCCGACGAGCTCGACGGAATAGGTTTCGAGACTCACCAACCCGCCGCCGCTGGCCGACTTGAAGACGACGCGATCGCCGGTCTTGAGACCGTGGTCCGCCCCAAGGAAAATTGTATCGGCGGCCCCGTTGACGTTGGCGGACGTGAACTTCCGCGTGTCGTCGAGCGCGACGTAGTAATTCTTGCCATCGACCAGGTTGCCGATGCTGGTGCCGTTGCTGATCGTGACTTCCGTGCCAAGCCAGGCACGCGTGTCGACGCTGCCCTTCGCCACCGACACGTTGCCGCCGATCGCGACCAGGCCGATGGTGAAGCTGTCAGCTTCGGCGCGCTCCTTGCTGTCGCCCTTCGCGGTGATCGACACCGTGTCGCTCACGAGCAGCGTGCTGCCGTCGCTGATAGTGCCGTAGGCATGGCCCGATGTGGTCGCGCTCACCGAGGTCGCATTGACTCCGACCAGGCCGCCGCTCGCGCCCGTGGAGTTCGCCTTGGCGGTGTAGCTGCCGACCGGGACGTTGATCGCCGCCGCCACCGTGAAGCTCTTCGCGTTGTAGAACGTCGACGCGCCGCCGGGGCTGGCGTCGATGATCGGCGAAGACGACGCCGAGGAGTCGGACACGCCCACCGCGCCCACGCCGACCGAGACACCTAATGCCGAAGCAATCGCCTCCGGCGTGGCCGTGGCCGCAAACGAAATCGAATTGGTCGCGGTGATGTTGCCGGCGCCGTATGCCTTCACCGTCGGGTTGACGATGGCGTCGGCGTCAGCGCCCGCGCCCGAGATGATGCCGCCGGAGACGGCCGTGGCAACCGCCTTCGCCGTTTGCTTGCCGTCGGCGATGACTTCGACGTTGTTGCTCGACGCGATTGTGCCGTCGACATGCGCGTCGATCGTTCCGCCTACGGTGGCCTTGGCCACGCTGGCGCCGACAGAGACCAGGCCACCCGACGCACCGACGGTCTCGGCGCTGAGGAAAGCGGTGGACTGCGCCTTGATTCTGACGAGGTCGGCGGCGTTCACCGTGGCGCCGCTGCCGAGATAGGCAGTGATAATCGGCGTCACCGTCGCAGTCGCCTCGGCGCCGGCGGCCGAGCCGCCCACGCCAGCCGACAGCGAGGTGGCAACGCCGAGCGTCTTGACGACGGTGTCGTTCGCCGTCGCGAGGATGGAAACACCACTGCCGGTCGACGTGAGATTGGCGTTGTCGACGTAGGCATTGATCGTGCTGTCCGCCGTGTTCTTGGCGATGGACACGCCGATCGAGCCGGCCGCGAGGCCGCCCGAGACCGAAGCGGCTCCGACGTCCGCTGTGAGCTTGGAAGTTTCTGATGCGGAGATCGTGACCAGGCCGGCCGCCTGAATCGTGCTCTTCGCGCCGGCGGTGCCCTTGGCGTACGCCTCGACGGTGTTGTGCACGCGGCTGAATGAATTGGCGCCTCCGCCGGAGACCGCGCCGCCGATCGGCGCGCCCGACACGGCCACGGCCACTGCGATCGACGTCGACTCCGTCGTTTCCGACGATGATGCGATCAGGTCGATCGCGCCGGCCGACGTGAGCTTGGTCTCTTCGCTGTAGGCGCGAACCGTGCTGTGGACGTCGTTGTCGGCGAGCGACACGCTGATCGCGACCGCCCCTCCTGCGCCGCCCGCTGCAACTGCTGCCGATCCGCCAAAGGTGTGCGCGGTGATCTTGCCGGTCTCGGTCGCCATCAGCGACACCTTGCCGGTATTTTGCGAGGTGATCTTGGCGCTCTTGGCGTACGCCTCGACGGTGTTGGCGATCGTGTTGTCGGTGCTGGCGCCCGCGCCGGCACCCGCGCCGGCGCCCGCGCCGACCGACACGGAAACCGCGCCCGCGATCGAGATCGCGTCGATCGTCGGCGTCGAAGTCGCCGAGAGCTCAACGGCGTCCGCTGACGTGATCTCAGACGAGAGCACGTATGCCTGGACCGTGTTCGTGATCTCGTTCACGGCGATCGACGCGCCAACCGCGGCGCCGAGTCCGCCGGCCGCGCCCGCCGCGACGGAGACCGCCACGCCGCCGCCGTCCACATGGATCGTCGACGTGTCGCTGGCGCTCAATTTCACCGCGCCGCCCTGGCTCGTCACCTTGGTGGTGCCGCCGGTGATGTACGACTGAACGGTGTTCTTGATGAAGTTGCCTGCGCCGGCACCCGCGCCGGCGAATGAGCCGCCCGCACCACCGCCGGCGGCGACCGACGCCGAACCGGCAATTGACAGCGCGTCGATCTTCGGCGACGACGTCGCCGTCAGCTCGACGGCGCCCGCCGACGTGACCGTGGAGGCGTCGATGTAGGCCTGGACCGTGTTCGTGATCTTGTTCTCGGACGCCGACGCGCCGAACGACGCACCCGCGGCGCCGACGCCGCCCGCCGCGACCGAGACCGCCACGCCGCCGCTGTCGGCGACGATCGTCGAGGTGTCGCTCGCGGCCAGCTTCACCGAGCCGCTCGTCACGGTGGAAACAGTGCTCGTGCCCTTGATGGAGGCCTGAACCGTGTTGGTGATGGTGTTGCCCGAACCCGCGCCCGCGATCGACAGCGTGGCGGCGCCGAGGCCGCCGGCCGAGACTCCGACCGCACCGCCCATCGCCAGGGCCTTGATCGTCGCGTTTTCAATCGCCTGGAGGTAGACGTCACCGCTGGTGGCGGTGACTTTCGACGCGTCAATGTAGGCCTGGACGGTATTCGTGACCTTGTTCGTCGCGGCGGAAATGCCGATCGACGCGGCCGCGGCAACGGTGCTGCCGGCGGCGACCGACACCGCAATGGCGCCGCTCGCGGCCTCGATGGTCGACTCGTCTTTCGCGGTGATCGTGATCGAGCCGTTGTTCGCCTTGATCTCTTTCGCGCCGCCGCTGTTGCTGATATAGGCGAGCACGTCGTTGTCGATCTTGTTACCCGATCCGGAGCCTCCGGCCGAAATGGCGAGGCCGTCACCCGCCGCCGCGGCGACCGCGCCGCCGACGGTGAGGACCTGGATCTTCTGCTTCGCGTCAGCGGTGAGGCTCAGGCCCGCCGCCGAGGTGACCGACGACGAGTCGATGTGGGCCTTGGTGGTGTTCGTGATGTTGTTGGTGCCCACCGAGACACCGACAGCCGCGGCCACGCCGCCGCCCGGCGCCACCGCGATGCCCACACCGCCAGCCAGCGCGCGGATCGTTGACGTGTCCGTCGCCTGAATCGCGACGTTGCCGCTCGTGGTCGAGATGCCTGTCGATCCCGTAATGCCCGCGTCGGAGGTATTGCGGATGTTGTTGATCGACACCGCGCCGCCGATCGCGACCGTGGCTGCGCCCGCGCCGCCAATCGTGAGGTTGTTGATCGAGCCGGTATAGCTCGACTTGACCTCAATCGAGCCCGCCTTGAGCTGGCCCGTGATGTTTGAAATCGACGCCTTGACGCTGTTGTTGTCCTCGTTACTGCTGTTTTCGGGACTGCCGCCAAGGTAGTTGTAGGCCAGCGCGGCGCCGATGCCGACCGATCCCGGCGTGATCGCCACCGCGAATCCGCCGGCGAGCGCGTTCAGCGTGGACGCATCGCTTGCCGTGACCGACACCTTGCCGCCCGCCGAAATCTCGTCGGCCGAGCCGTCAATGTTGCCGACGTTGCTGATGCTGGCTTCGACGGTGTTGCGAATCCAGTTCAGCGAGCCTGACGCGGCGATCGCCGCGGTGCTGGCGCCCGCGCCGGACACCGCGAACGACCAAATCTGCGCGTCCACTGGCATATCGGTCTCGAGCGACGGCAGCACCGCCGCTTTGCCGATCGCCGCATCGACGATGATGTCGCCGGTCGTCGCCTTCACCATCGACCCGTCGACCTTGGCGGTGATCTTCGACTGCATGTCGTTGACCGCCACCGCCGCGCCGAGCCCTGCCGTGCCGCCGACGCTGACGTTGCCGGCGATGGTGATCATGATCGGCGTGGCGCTGGCGCCGACCTTGACACTGTTATTGGCCGTGATCGAAGAGCCGCCGGTCACGGTGCCCTCGACGAGGCTGCGGATGAAGTTGATGGAGACCGCGCCGGAGATGCCGACCGTGCTGCCGCCGCCGCCGGCGATGGTCGCATTGATGATTTTCGGCGTGGTGCCCGCCAGGATCGACACGGTGCCGCCTGTCGACGTGACCGTCGAGGCATTCACGTTCGCCAGCGCCTTGCCGATGTTCGCCGACGCCTTACCGTGTTGCGACGGGTGGTTCGGGTCGAAGTCTTCGAAGTCGCGCGACGGGTTTCCGGGATCGCCGCCGATGTAGTTGTACGAGAAGCCGACGCCGACACCGCCGGAGCCGCCAGTGAAGCCGCCGCCCGCTGCAAAGCTGTCGATTTCCGGATCGTCGATGGCGGCGAACGTGATGTCTCCCGCGGCGGTGACCTTCGCGCCGTTGGCGGCATAGGCCTGGACGTCGTTGCGAATCCAGTTCAGCGAGATCGCGGCGCCGCCGGCGAACGAAGTGGCGCTGCCCGCCACGCCGACCGCGATGTTGACAATCTGCGACCCGGCCGCTTCGGGCATGACGATGCCCGAGGTGCCGAGCGAGATCGCCTTCAGGTTGGCGTCGGTGTCGGGCGGCTTGAAGCCCGCCGTGACGCTGACCTTGCCATGCGTCGAATTGACGTCGGCGTCGTTGATGTAAGCGTGAACCTTGTTGAGGACCTGCGTCGTCGATGCGGTGATGCCAACGGCCGCCGACTTCGCGAACGCGAGACCGCCGGCCACCACGACCATCGTGGTGTCGTCGGCCGCGGCGATCGAGATGTCGTTCTTCGCCTTGAACAGCGAATCCTTGCCGGTCGCGCCGCCGTTCGAGTCGGTCACAAACGTCTGGATGGTGTTGCTGACCTCGTTGACGGCGACCGAGCCGCCGAGCGCGAACGAATCGCCGCCGGCGCCGCCGACCGCGATCGTCACCAACGTGGCGCGCGCTTCCGCGCCGAGCGCGGCGCTCGAGCCGGTCGAGACGACCTGCGAGTCGTCGACCTTCGCGGTGAGCGTGTTCGAAATGAAGTTGCCCGCGAACGCCGCGCCCACCGCCGCGCCTTTGGTGGCAAACGCCACGCCGCCCGACACGGTCACGCTGACCGACGTGTCTTCAGCGTGAATATCGATCGCGCCGCCGACCTGGATGTCCGAACCTTTATCGACGATCGCTTCGATCGTGTTGTCGATGTCGTTGACGGTGATGCTGCCGCCGCCCGCGAACTGCTTGCCGGCGCCCACACCAACCGCAACTGACACGAGCGTTCCGGTCTGCTCGGCCTCGATATCGAGCGTGCCCGTGCTGCGCAGTGTCGAGCTTTCGACGTGCGCGAGCAAGGTGTTGTCGAGCAGGTTGACGGCCGCGGCGACTCCGAGGCCCGCCCCACCCGATGCGGCGCCGAACGCACCAGCGAACGAGAAGATGAACGAGTTGTCCGTCGCGCGAATCGAGATGTTGCCGGTCGAGGCCGCATCGAACGAGCTATTGCGGATCTCCGCCTCGACGGTGTTCGAGATGCGGTTGACCGTCACCGTGCCAGCCAGACCCAAGGTCGAATTCGAGCCCGAGCCCACACCCGCCGAGCCAGTCACGGCCACGATCAGGCTGCTGGAACTGGCGGTCACCGAGAGGTCGCCCGCGTGCTTGAGATTCGTGACCGTCTCGATGGTGGCGAGGGTGTCGTTGGAGATCTGGGTGAATGCGATCGCCGCGCCGATGCCCGCCTTGCCGCCGAAGCCGGCGGAGCCCGCGATGAGGATGATGTTGGTGCTGTCATCGGCGCCGACGGCGATCGCGCCGTCGATCCCGCCGGTCGTGTTCGACAGCATCGCCTCGGTCGAGTAGTCGGTCATCGTGATGCCGACCGAGCCGCCGACCGCGATACCTTTCTTGCCTGACGCACCGGATACGCCGGCGGTGAGGGACACGATCCAGCCGTCGCGATCGGCCTCGATCGTCAGCTTCTTCGCCGACAGCGACGTCGCGTCATCAAGGAACGCCGCCGTGGTGCCGCTGATGAAATTGCCGCCGAAGGCGCCGGCAATCGCGACGTCCGTGCTGGCCGACTTCGGATCCCCGGCGAAGGAGATGCCGCCGGCCAGCGACCCGACGTGCGTGTTGTTGGCCGCCGAGATCAGGACTTTCTGGTCCGCGGTGACCGCGCCGACCGCGTGCATGTAGGCGCGCGCGTTGTCGTCGACGACCGTGACCGAGGCGGCGCCCGACACCGCAATGCCGGCCTTGCCCTGCTGCTTGCCGACAGAATCTTCGGCCGGATCCGACACTCCGCCAAACTTCGCCTTCAACTCGGCGATGACGCTGTCGTAGCTCTTCTGGTTGTTCGGCAGCTTGCCGGGATCGTCCGTCTTCTTGCCGGTCGTGTCCTTGAGTCCGGTATCCCCGCCCGAAGGCGGCGTGTCTGATTGCGACTTCTCCGACGCTTTCGCGCCGGCCACGACGATGCTGCCAACGAACCCTTCGTTGCGCGCATCGACGCGGACGTTGCCGTCCGACGAGACGCTGCCGCGAGTGCCGACGACCGAGTTGTCGTGCCGATTGCCGATCACCGCCTCGGTGTCGCGGTTCACGATGGTGACGCCGGCCGAAAGACCGACGCCGATGTGCTGCGAGCTGGCGACGCCGCCGGCCACGGCGATGACGTAAGTCTTGTCCTGGGCGCCAACGTAGAGCGACGATTCGTTGCCGTACTGATCTTTGAAGGTCTTGCCGTCCTTGTCGTTCGGATCGACGATGGCCGACGAGCCGATCAGCAGCGTGGCGCCGTTCTCGATCTGCGCGAGGGTCGTGTTATCGACCATCGCCAGCTGGAAGACGCCATTCAGCCCGAAGTTGTCGGACTCGCCGCCCGACGCGCCGAGCGACGCATTGACGACGAAGTTATCCGCTTTGACCAGCAAGCTGTTGCCGGTGATCTTCGCGCCATCCTCGATGAGCGCCGTCGCGGTGTTGTCGAGATCGAACACCATCACCGTCGCGCCCGCCGCGTTGCCGTCCTTGCCGGCGTCGGCGCCGAAGCCCGGTTTCTGGAAGTCGACCTTGAAATTCTTGATGTCGCCGGAGGTCTTGAGTCCGGGCAGCTGGATGTTGCCGGCCAGGTTCACCAGCTGCGACACGCTCGACGCGGTCACGCTGACGTTGCGATCGCCGTTGTCCACGACGCCGTCGTTGACCTTGGCGCCCGCTTTGATCTTGGCTTCGGCGGTCTGATCGAGATCGATGACGGTGACCGCACCGGCGATGGCGGTCTTCGCGTCGCCTTTGGCGGTCGCCTGCGAGAAGGTGTCGGCCAGGTTGGCGTCGAGACCGAGGTTCTCGTTCAGGTACCCGGCGACGTTCGGCACCCAGTTGTCAACGATGATGTACTTGATCGGATTGCCGAGCGACTTCCATGACTTGTCGTTGCTGAAATCTTCCTTGCTGAGATCGATGCTGGTGGTGGTTGCGCCGAGGTACTGATACCAAGTACCGCTGTCGCCGCCAGTGTTGTGGCCTTCCTTGACCTCGACGATCTTGCCGGTGCCGATGCTCTTGGTGCCCTGCGTGGTGTCGAAGTCCGCTTTCTTCAGGAACGGGCTGACGAGGTTGACACCCCAGAGGCTCAGCGGATCGATCTGGTTCAGTGTCTGGGCGTCAACCGAGACGTCCTTGGCCGAGGTGACTTCCGCCCCTTCTGAGATGTAGGCGTAGGCGCTGTTGGTGTAAACACCCACGGCCACCGCGAGCGATCCCGCGAACTTCGTTTCGTCACCGCCGGACGCCTTCGTGTCGGAGAGAATCTGCGATGCCGCGGTGATGTCGGGTCTCGCGGAGACCGACGACTGCACGGTGACGGGGCCGGTGGCCCCGACCATCCCGTTCTTCCCGTCCTTGTCCACGTTGCCGTCGCCGATGCGAGCCAACGTGATGTTCTCGTCGACGGCCACGGCGATGGCCGCGGCGGCATCGAAACTGAACGCGTTGTCCTTGGTGACGGTGTCGTCTTTCTGCTGGTCCGACGACTTCTTGCCGGTCCACTTTTCCTTGACCCAGGAGCCGAAGGTCTTCAGACCTTCGGTGGCCTTGTCCATGAGCGGCTTCATGGCCGCCGCTTCCACGTCGGAGATCAGGTCGCCGCCCTTGTCGCTGCCCACGCCCGCGCCGGCAAACGTGCCGCTGGCGAGCTGCGGGATGACAAGGAGCGCCTTGCCCTCGTTCCCGTTCTTCTCTTGCTTCGCGTTGACCGTCAACGATCCGCCGACAGTCGCCGAGCCGTCGAGGAACGCGTTGGTCTCGCCGTGTTCAATGGACACGGCGACGGCAATCGCGATGTCGCCCTTCTCACCGGCGTTCGATGTCGCCGAGGTGCGATTGCGGTCGACGGTGTAGGCCTCGACGATCAGGTCACCGCCGATGTTCAGCTGCGCGTCGTCGGTGATCTGCGTCGTGATATCGGAATCGAGAACGGTCAGCGCGCCGGCTGGTGCGATGCGCTTGGTCTCGGCGGCGTCGCTCGACGCATCCATGTAATGGTCGCCGAAGGACTTGATCGTCGCCTTGCCGGTGACGTCGAGTTTGCCGCCGATGGTGACGGTCGCGTCGGTCACACCCACGGCGATGGCGAGAGCCGGCAGCGGCACGCCAGCCTTGCCGGCGATCGCGCCGGTGAACGTCGGCTTCGCCTTGGCGTTGGCAACGGCAGTCGCCGATGCCTCGAAGTTGCCCTTCGCCTCGATGGTCGCGCCGGATGCGACATCGATCGTCGCTTCGCTCGTCGCCACCGTGACCGCGGCCACGACCTGCGACAGGCCTTCGAGCTTCGACAGGATCGCGTCGCCGAGCCCGGCGCCCCAGGTTTCCGTCTTCGTAAGGCCGAACTTGTCGTCACCGAACATCGAGCCCGCTGCGGCCATGGCGGTGAGCGTGACGTCGCCGCCCTTGATCTGAGCGCCGGTCTGAATGTCGATGCCGGCGTCCTTCAACTCGATGTTGACGACGGGCGTGAGGATCGATGAGTCGTCGGTGGCGCTGATCTTGATGTCGCCATGATCCGAGCCGCTCGCGTCCTTGCCCTCGGCGAGCAGCTTCGCGTTGGTCGAGATGATCGTGTGCCAGCTGGCGAGCGTAATCGCGCCGGCCGCGCCGTCGGGGTTGCTCGTCTTCAGCGTGACGCCGCTGTTGACGGTGATGTTCTCGGCGGTCGCCTGCAGCTTCTTGCCCTTGAAGTCGATGTTGCCGGTGAAGGTGATCGAGTCTTCACCGTCTTCCATCCGATTCAGGCTGCCGGTCTCGATGGTGAGATCGGCGGCGAAGTCGCCGAGCGATTCGACCTTGATGGTATCGGCGCCGGCGGGACCGGCGACGTAACCGGCCGACTTGATGGTCAGGCTCGATGTCGGATCGTCGAATTCGATGCTCTCGAACGTCAGGCTGTCGCTGGTAATTTTGAGCTTGCCGGGCGCGATGCGCGAGAAGGTGATGTCGTCTGCAAACGCCGAGGCCTCGACCGTGACGTTGGCCGCGCCGCCCGTAAGAGTAATTGGCTCGAAGCCCGTATAGACAAGGCCGTCGCCATTGCGCGCGATAGTGCCGTCGTTGGCGTTGGCCGCCGTGAACACCACGCTGTCGAACGAGCCGTCGAGTACGACGGTGTCGTAGCCGCGCGCGCCGCCCTCGACGTGTCCCGTCAGGCCGCCGGTCGCACTAAAGACGAATTCGTCTTCGTTGTCGTCGGCGCCGATCAAATGTTCGACGTCGCTGAACAGCACGCTGCCGACACTGCCGGCGCCCAGTCCCGACACATACCACTTGGTGTTGAGCGGCGTGGAGGCCGTCGTGCCGAGCGCGGTCTCGATGAGCGCGGACGTGCTGTCCGAGCTCAGAACGGACCCGGACGAAATGGATGTTGAGGACGAAACGGATACTGATGGCGAAGTGTCAGTCGTTGACGAAGTCGACGTGGACGGCGTCGTGACGGCGCCTGCGGACGTGACGCTCGATGTCGGCGCGGTCGGCACCGGCACTGGAGCTGGTACGGGCGTCGGTGACGTATTGGAGGCGGGCGCCGTGCTCGTCGGCTCCGGTGGCGGAGGCGCCGGACTGGTGGTCGGCGCCGGTGAAGCTGCTGGCGTCGTGCTCGCCGACGCTGACGAAGTCGTGCTGGTTGACGCGGCTGTTGACGATGTCGAGTTCGTCGATGACGTCGTGCTCGCAGACGAAGTGGTCGCCGGCGGCGCGACTGGCGGCGTCGACGCGGCTGGTGCGCTCGTCACCGTAGAAGACGTTGTGGTGGACTTGAGCGTATCGGTGCCCGCTCCACCGCGGAAGACGACCGGGATGGTCGACTGATGCGACACCGACTGATCGATCGCGAGCGCGTCGTTCGCCGACGAGCCATTGATCTCGATACGCGTGGTGTTCGCGACAGCCTGGCTCGCCAGCACGTTGCCGTTACGGTCGACGATGACAAACGTCTGAACGCCGTTCTGAGTAACCAGCTTCAGCGTGGCGTCGAGCGGCGTTGAAGACTGGAAGACGAGGGCGCTGCCGGTCGTCCCGGACGTCGTGCCGCCGCTCGTCGAACCAGTCGTGCTGCCCGTGGTCGTTCCAGTCGTGGTTCCGGTGGTCGATCCACTGCCCGTGGTCGATCCGCTCGTCGTCGCTCCGGTCGTCGTGCCCGTCGTAGTGCCCGTCGTCGTTCCGGTAGTCGATCCACTGCCCGTGGTCGATCCGCTCGTCGTCGCACCCGTCGTTGATCCAGTCGTCGAACCACTGCCTGTGGTTGACCCACTGGTCGTCGTGCCCGTCGTCGTGCCCGTCGTCGTGCCCGTCGTGGTGCCTGACGTCGTGCCGGTAGTCGATCCACTGCCCGTGGTCGATCCGCTCGTCGTCGAGCCTCCGGTCGTACCCGTCGTCGTGCCGGTCGTCGTGCCCGTGGTCGATCCACTGCCCGTGGTCGAACCGCCCGTCGTACCCGTTGTCGTGCCGGTGGTCGATCCGCTGCCCGCGGTCGAACCGCCCGTCGTGCCCGTCGTCGTGCCGGTGGTTGATCCACTGCCCGTGGTCGATCCGCCCGTCGCGCCCGTCGTCGTGCCGGTGGTCGATCCACTGCCCGTGGTCGATCCGCCCGTCGTGCCTGTCGTGGTGCCGGTCGTCGTTCCGGTCGTCGATCCACTGCCCGTGGTCGAACCGGTCGTCGTTGTCGGCGACGTCGTGGCCGGTGGGGTCGACGGCGCGACAGGGGTTGTCGCGGTCGTTCCCGTTGTGCCGCCCGAAGCAGGAGGAGTGGTCGGGGCCGTTGCCGGCGGCGGCGTTGAGCCCGAGGATGGGCTCGTCGTGGTCGTGGTTGTGGTTGTGGCTGGAGTCGTCGAAGCCGCTGGCGCCGCAGGTGTCGACGAGTCAGTCGTCGTGGGCGCCGGTGCGGGTGTTGCGGGTGTGGGCGGAATCACCACTGCAGAACCGGTGAGACCATCGAGCATCACGCGCGGCTCGAGTGCCTCGAACACCATGGTGCGAGGTGCGGCTCCGCTCGGACGCTTGCCGCGCCCGGTCAAAAGATCTTCCGCGATGTTCTTGATTTTCTTGAAGAGCTTGCGATCGCCGGAGCCCATACGAGGCTCATCCCTTACCCGCCGAAACCAAACAAAGGATCAAGTTCAACTTGCGGGCGAGGCTGGGCAGAATCCTCGCGCATCAAATTGACAGGTCGTGGATACAGCTGGGTTTTGGGTTTATATCAGAATTTCTACGGCTGTGGTCTAAAGTTTTTGCAACATGCACCGAGAATTTTCCATCCTCGGTCGATCGACCTCAAATTACATTTTTGGCAACGGCACTAATTCCTGCGCGTGGTGACCAAATTTTGCGATGTAGGCAGTGGTCAGCCCAAGGCAATCCTGCGACGCACACGAACTGGCATGGACGCACTGACCGAAGCCGTTTCGCTGGAACTGCTGCCAGAAGGCGGGATCGATAAAGAGCTTCGGCTGCGAGTTGTCCATCGCATCGCCGTACTCACCAAGCAGGCAGTGCGGATAATGCTTCACGACCGCGCCGCGCCCGAGCGCCCGCGCCGCGCGCACTGCCTCGATCAGGAGCGGCCTGACCTCGAGGTGTGACGCGATCAACCCTTTCTCGTCCCGCTCGGCCATCGGCAGGTAGAACCAGAATTCCATCTGGCGAAGGCGGCGCAAGTGCGCCAGCCGCTCGACGAGTGCCGGCAGCTCCCGGTAGTTCCGCTCGGTGACGACCGTGTTCGTCAGCGACGCCACGTTCGGAAACGCTTCGAGGTTGTCGAGCCCGGCCATCGTCCGTTCGTGCGAACGCTCCACCCCTGATACGGCGTCATGCGTCTCGCGCGTGGCGGCGATCACGCTGACGAAGAACTCATCGACGCCGGCGTCGATGAGCTCGCGGCAGTAGTCCTTGTTCGACAGGCGCATCCCGTGCGTCTGGATGCGCACGTGATCGAATCCACTTGATCGCGCGCGAGCGGCAAGCTCCGGAAGGTCGTGGCGAAGCGTGATCTCCGAGCCGGTCATGATCAGCCCCGACCAGCGCCGGTGCTCGGCGTTGTAGGCCAGCAGCTCGTTGAACTTCTGCGGCGGCTCCGCGTGGAGGTAGTCCATCGTGCCCTCGATCATGCAGTGCTCGCATGCGAGGTTGCACCGGAACTCCAGCGTCATCGAGACGTAATTGTTGTCGACCAGCCCTGGCATAATTCGCCTGTGTCAGAAGACGCCGTAAAAGCCGCTCTTCAGAATCCGCACCGACCCGCGCTCGACTCGGTAATCGATACCGACATCGTAGAGCATGTGGTCGAGCCGCGCACGTTCATTCCGCGCCAGGGCCACGAGTGGAGCGGGATATCCCAGGCGCTCCAGGAATACGCTGAGCTGATCCACGTCAATCCGTGAAAAATAGAGGGCGTCGTTGTAGCGTTTGTTCGCCACAACCAGGGTCTGACAATCGCGCAATTCCGGCCACAGAATCGCATCGACGTCGAAGCCCCGCGGGTCCAGGTAGGCCGAGCACACGGCCTTGCCGATGACCTCCTCCATTTGCCGCCTGGCTTCGTAAAAGAAGTAAAAATTTTCGAGGACATTCTCGTCGGGATTCGCGCCCACGGTGTACGAGATCCCCGACGACACCGTGCTGCCGACGTTGCCGATGTACATGTGGGCTTCGTCGAAACCGGCGCGACCCGCGAATGTCTCTTCCGAGAAGTCGATTGAGAACATGAAGTACGGGTGGCCTTCGTTGGGCCTGACGCGCGACGGAATCAGCGGACCGAGGACGTCGAAGACGCGAGTCATCGATCGTTCGCGGCGAATACGCCGATAGTCATAAAAATAGAATTCCCACTTCAGGCGGCCGTCGATCCACTTCACACCCCATACGGTCATGAAGGGCCCGATGCCGCGGCGCAGCGCCTCGACCACTTCGCGGCCGGGCCCCGCAACGCCGCACAGCTCGAACGTGTGCATCAACAGGGTGAGAGACCGCAGCTTGTCGCCGCCGGCGGCGGGTGGTTCGTACGGCCACAGGCAAAAATCAAGCGCTGGATCGTCCGGGGACGTGTACTCGATCAACTCCGGCGCAAGTACGCTCATACGGCCGCCTTGGCGCCAAAGTAGATCGTCAGGAAGTCGCGGCCGCGGCGATCGACACCGCCGGCCACGTGGCCGAGTCGCAGGTCGTGGATCCCGGCAAAGGCGTCGAGCACGACGTCCGCGCTCAGCCGGAAATGCGCGGCGAGACGTTCGAGAAACGGCGCCACGCTGGCGACCTTGAGGCCGGCTCGATAGAAATTCACGTCGAACGACTTTCGAGTGGTGCCATCCTCGGTCACGTCGAGATAGAGCAGCTCCCTCTCCGGCACGCGCCGGCTCGCCGCCGCCACGAGCTCGCACAGCACATGCCACGGCGTCCGCTCGGCCTGGCCGGCGTAGACGGCCGCCACACGCTGGAGCAACGCCGTGCGTTCCAAACGGGGATGACAGAGGTAGCGGGTCATGACCTGTTCGTTGCGATCGGCGTTGTTCCACTTGAATGCGTGGTACAGCACAAACGGATCGGTCACCGGCGGACGCGATGCCATCGCGGCCGCGAGGTGTTCGCCGCGCTCGAGGTAGACCTTGTAGTAGGCGCGTCCGTCATGCTCCTCCTCGTACCCGAAGTGCATCATGTTCGCCGGGGTCACATGTGCGGCCACCGCATCGAGAAACTGCTGCGGCATCTCAACCTGACGGCAGGCGGCGAGCACGCGCTCCGATGCGTCGACGCCGATGTCCTCGCGCGCAACGGTGAGCAGGAAGCGATTGGCCAGAATACTCTGGTCGCGGAGCTTAATCGAACGCTCGCGGCCGTGCGGCGCGCCGAGCGCCCGGACGACGGCCTGTAAATGGTCGCCCGGCGTCATGGTTGCGGCTTTCTCCCGACTGCTCATAGACTAGTGGGCCTTGCACCTATTAGAACCTTCAGTAAGGCGTTGTCAACCGCGCCTGGCGGTTTGAACGCACAAGGAGAAATTCGTGGCGCGAAAACGTGAACAGGCGCGCGCAGCTGTCGCCGCCGTCGGGACCAGTTACGACGAAGTCCCGTATGAAAGCCATCCTTATCCGCAGTCGCACCCCGACCGCCTGGCGACGATCGCCACGCTGTTCGGCATGAAACCCACGCCGATCTCGAAATGCCGGGTGCTCGAACTCGGGTGCGCGGCCGGCGGCAACCTGATCCCGATGGCGGCCTCGCTGCCTGGCAGCGAGTTCGTCGGCATCGACGGCTCGACGCGTCAGATCGCGGACGGCCAGGAGATCGTCGACGCGCTGAAGCTTGAAAACATCAAGCTGCGGTGCGCCGATTTCAACGACGTCGAGAGCGAAGAGCCGTTCGACTACATCATCGCCCACGGCGTGTACTCCTGGATCGCCGATCCGCTCCAGGAGAAGCTGCTCGAAATCTGCGGCAAGATGCTGGCGCCGAACGGCGTGGCGTACGTCAGCTACAACACCTTCCCGGGCTGGCACTACCGCGGAATGATCCGCGACATGATGCTCTACCACGTGGAGCAGTTCACCGAGCCCTCCATGAAGGCCACCCAGGCCCGCGCGCTGCTCGACTTCCTCGTGACGTCCCTGCAGCAATCAAATGACGATCCGTTCCCGGCGATGCTCCGGCAGAACCTGGATCTGATCCGGCGGCAGACCGATTCGTATCTGCTCCACGATCATCTCGAAGAGGTCAATGACCCGGTGTACTTCTACCAGTTCGTTGAGCGTGCCGGTAAGCAGGGCCTGCAGTACCTCGGCGAGAGCGACTTCGCAACGATGCTGACCAACATGTATCCGAAGGAAGTGACCGAGACCCTTCAGCGCGTGGCGAAAGACATCGTCCGCATGGAGCAGTACATGGACTTCCTGCGAAACCGTACCTTCCGACAGACGCTGTTGTGCAAGTCGGACCTGGCGCTCAAACGCAACGTCACGCCCCAGGACATGACGTCGTTCCGCATCGCCTCGCCCGTGGAGCTTCCCGAGAAGCTCGACATCCGCTCGACGCAGGCCGAACAATTCAAGATCGGCGGCAGCACCACGACGTTGACGACGACGGTGCCGATCGTGAAGGCGGCGCTCCAGCATCTCGCGGAGATCTGGCCGCGCTCGGTGTCGTTCGACCGGCTGCTGCAGGTCGCGCGCAGCCGCCTGAGCTCGGTGACGATTCGCGACCAGGCGATGGTGCAGGCGGAAGTGCAGGCGCTCGGCTCGGCGATCCTGACCGGTTATACCGTGCGGCTGCTCGAGCTGAAGACGCACGAGCCGGAATTCGTCACCGAGATCAGCGACCGCCCGAAAGCCAGCGATCTGGCGCGCGAGCAGGCCAAGCGCAGCGGACGCGTGACCAACCAGCGGCACGAGATCGTCAACCTCGACGAGTTCAGCCGCCGCACGCTCCAGCTGATGGACGGCACGCGCGACCGCGCCGCGCTGCTGGACGCGATGAGCAAGCTCGTCGCCGACGGCACGCTGATGGTCGAACAGGAAGGCCAGAAAGTCGCCGGCGGCGATCCGCTCATGAAGATCCTCGGCGACGCGGTGGATCGCTGCCTGGCGCGGTTCACCAAGGCTGCGCTCTGCGTCGCCTGAGCGAGGGCCGGTGGCAGATGCCGCAGACCGATCGTATTTAGAGATCGATCGGTTTCTCGAGACGATGGCCGGCGCGCAGGCGCTGGCCACCGCGTTTCAGCTCGGTCTCATCGATCGCCTGGCTGCGGGCCCACAGCCCGCAGCCGGCCTCTCTCGACAATTCAGTCTCGAGCCCCCCGGCCTCGACCTGCTGCTCGGCCTGCTCGCCGGCAGCGGCGTCGTGGCTCTCTCGGCTGATGGCACTCCCCGGCTCAGCGACCGTTTCCTGGCAGCGCTCGCCCACCGCGATTTGCTCGAAGCCAAGCTCGATATGTTGAGCCTCGCGGTGCCGGACCTGGTGCTCGGCCTCACCGATCTCGTGAAGGAAGAGCGCCGCTTCATGGCGCACTCACGGATCTTCAAGCTGTTCGACTATGCGCGCGCGTCGGCACCGAGTGCGGAGAACGCAGAGTGGACGCGCCGCTGGGTCCGCTATACGACGGCGTTGACGAAGTACGAAGCGCACGCGTGCCTCGATCGTCACGACTTTTCACGAGACCGGCAGTTGCTCGACGTTGGCGGCAACAGCGGCGAGTTCGCCGCGCAAATCTGCGCGCGCCATCCGCAATTGCAGGCGACGGTGCTGGACCTGCCGGTCGTGTGCCAGGTCGGTCAGGCGCATCTGCGCGGCCGTCCGGAAGCCGCGCGCATCCGCTTCGTCGCGGGTGACGCGCGCACCGATCCGTGGCCAGAGGCGATCGATGTCGTCACGTTCAAATCGGTGCTGCATGACTGGCCCGATCGTGAGGCGACGCTGCTGCTGACGCGGGCGCGCGACGCGCTGCGACCGGGCGGAACGCTGGTGATCTTCGAGCGGACTCGCATGCCGCTCGCCGAAGGACCGCTCTCCTACGCGGCGACACCGATGCTGCTGTTCGCGCGATCGTTCCGGGACGAGTCATGGTATCGATCGCGCCTCGACGAGCTCGGATTCACGAACGCGCGCGCGCAACACGTCACGCTCGATACGCCATTCATGATCGTCGAGGCAGCGGCGGGCGGCTGATGGCCCTGCGGCAGGCAGCGGCCGGCAAACTACTACGCGCCGCGAGGTGCGGCGGCGTCGAGCGGACCAAAGCGATCTTCGTGCTGCTTGATCAGCTGCGTGAGCAGCACCTGCAGGCGCTTGGCGGCGTGCGGGCTCAGGATGATCCGGTCGGTCAGCTGCACCGTGACGTCTTTCTGGCCGGCATGCCAGGACTGGTTAAGGCCGAACAGCAGGACGACTTCTTCGCGGGTGCTCACGGCATTGCAGACATTCGCATACGCGCTGCGCATGTTGGCGTCGTCCCACTTCACGCGCAGGCGGTTCGGATCGCCGCTCACGCTGCCTTTGGCCGGTTTCTTGGGCGCTTCACTCGACATCGAATTCTCCTGCGAGGAATTATCCTCGAAAAGGCGGCGATCGCGATTTGCAAATCGGGCCAACCGCGTAGATGATCTTGTCTCCGACCTTTTTCCAGGGGAGATCCACATCATGCTGGTTCGGTTCTTCAGCGTCGCTATTCTTCTTGCCATCGCTCCGGCGACGCGGGCGTTCGCGCAGGATCGGCCGCTCGCGACGCCGCAGTTGACCTTCGATCTGCAGACGCCGAACAGCGGCCGCCTGTCGCTCTCCGAATCGATTGCGATCGCGCTGTCGCGCAACCCCGCGCTCGCGATCGAGCGGATGCGCGTGGATGCCGCGGCGGCCGTGACCGAGGCCGAGCGCGGCAACCTGCAGCCCCTGCTCAACGTCAGCCAGGCATCCTTCAAGCGCGACAATGTCGTCGCCAGCCGCTTCTATCCCACCGGGCTCTACATCGATTCGGAGAACGCGACCCGGGCGGCCGTTGAATCGAAGACTTTCCTGGGCGGCACGGTGACGGCGGGGCTCGATTACCGGAAGCTCACGTCTTCTTCGAACATCCAGACGCTGAGCCCGCAATACAGCACCAATCTGATCTTCGGCGTGCAGCAGCCGCTGCTGCGCGACTTCGGTTATGACAAGGCGCAAGCCGCGATTCGTCTCGCCGAGCAGCGCGCCCGCGTCGCCGAGCAGACGTTCGTGCAGGCCGCGGCACGCTTGATCAGCCAGACCGAAGAGGAATACTGGCGGCTGTCCTTCGCTCGCGAGCAGGTCGACGTCACCCGCCGGAGCCGCGATGCAGCCGCGCGCCTGGCGGCGCAGGCCGACACCCTCTTCGGCGCCGGCAAGGCCGCGCCGTCGACCGTGCAGCAGGCACGCGCCGCACTCGCACAACGCGAAGAGGATGTGATTGGCGCCGCCGCCGACGCGGACAGCGTCGAAGACCGGCTGAAGCTGCTGCTGCGCATCGACCTGACGTCGCGCGTGACGCCGACCGAGTCGGTGGCGAGATCCGGCGGGCCGGAACCGGGGCCGGCGATCGTCAATGCGGCCGCGACGATCTCCCGCGCGGCCGGGCCGGTCGATCCGAAAGCGAGCATCGAATCCGCACTGCGCCGCCGGCCCGAATTGATCGCGCTCGAAAGCGAGCGCGTGCAGCGCGACATCGAATTGAGCATGGCCAAAAACCTGCTCCTGCCACGCCTCGATCTGAATGCGCAGTACACGCGCACCGGCATGGCCGGTGTGCCGAGCATCGTCTGTGTCGATCCAACGGTCCCTGACTGCGTGCCGGCGGGTGTCGGCGTGCCCGAATCGATATTTGCCTCGATGACCACGGCGGGCGACGCGTTCGACTCGTTGGTGATGCGCAATCCGTTCGACGGATGGTCGGCCGAGCTGCGATTGCAGGTTCCGCTCGGCATGCGCACGGCGAAGGCACGCCGCACCGAGGCGGAATTGAAACTCGCTGAAAGCCGGCTGCGACTCGAGGCGGCCCGCGACGAAGTGGTGAAAGACGTTCGCGAGGCCGTGCGCCAGGCCGCCACCGCGCAGGCGCGGTTCGATGCGGCGCGCCAGGTTGCCGCCTTTGTCCGTACGCAGTTCACCACCGCGCGCACGCAGTTTGATGCGGGCCTGGCCTCAACGTCCGACGTGGTTCGCAGCCAGGACGATTTGGATCGCGCCATCCTCAACGAGCTCAAGACGGAAATGGAACTCAACATCGCTCTCGCGCGCGTTCGGCTCGCGGACATGACGGTGCTCGATGACCACCCCATTGCGGCGCCGTCTCGCACCGTGGCGGGCACCAAGTGACCTCATTGCGAATCACATTCGTCGTTGCTCTCGTCTTCGTCGCCGCTGCTGCGCCGGCCGCGAAGCAGCCGGCCGCCGGCGTGATCGGCGTGGTCCGCGCGCACGATCAGGCGATCGTGCAGAGCGAGAGTGCGGGCATCGTTGACAAGATCCTGGTCAAGGAGGGCGACGTCGTCGAAGAAGGCCAGACGATCGTCGAGCTGCGGCGGCAGCGGCAGGAGATCGCGCTCGAGGCATCCCGTGCCGGTTTGTTGCGCGCCGAGGCGCAGGCGGCCGAAACCGGCGCGCTGCTCGACGCGGCACGCAAGGAGCGCGAGCGCGCGAATCAGGCTGCCGAAGTACTGGCGAAGAAGGACGTCGACGACGCGCGCGACGCGGTGGGGCGGCTCGAGGCGAGCCTGCGCGTGCAGATGGCGGACGTGGCGCGCGCGCAACAGGAAGTCAAGCTGCGGGAACACGAGCTCAAGCAAACGCGCCTGGTCGCGCCGTTTGGCGGCACCGTCACGCGCATCCTGGTGCATCGCGGTGACGCGCTCAATCCCGTGGAAACCCAGGTCGCCGAGCTGGTCGACATGACGCGGTTGTACGTCGAGGTGCTGCTGCCCCGGCAGGAAGCGCTGCGTCTCAGCGTCGGCACGCCGATCGCCGTGCGAGTCGAGAGCGAGTGGCTTGGCAAGGCCGGCTCGGTCACCGGCCATGTGTCCTACGTGAATCCGACTGTCGATGCCGCCAGCCGCATGGTGACCGTCAAGATCGACGTGCCGAATCCCAGCGGCGCGATTCGCCCGGGAATGGTCGCCAACGTGCGCCGCTGATCGTTCGGGTGATCAATCCGCCGCGAGCGACCAGAACGGGCCGCTGAATCCAGCGTCGGACAGGAGTTGCTGCGACGCGGCGCCCGACCGCGGCTTCCAGTCGGCAGACAGCCGTCCGTCGAACCACGTTTGCGACAGCGCCCACAAGTTCGCCGCGGGCATGATCTCGCCAATCGGAATTTCGTTCTGCGCCGACCAGGTGTGGACATGTTCTTCAGACCTGAAGAACCGGATGGTCTGTCACGTGTAGCCGATGTCGTCCCACCATTTGGCGGCCGGCACCCCGAAGTGCACGACGCCGTGCGCATCCACCAGCCGCCGCTGCTCGACACGGTAGACGATCTGCCCGTCGCAGTCCTGACACGTCGTCGAGATCACGGCATCGACGCCGACGAGGATGGGAATGCCGAAGGCGTCCCACGCGCAGTTGGCGAACCACGATCGGCCGCCGCCTTCGACGCTGAACGGCGTGGGCACGCTCGAAAACGGCAGCGCCATCCACGGCTCGCGCGTGCGCGGATCGAGCACGATCGCATGCACGTCATGCAACTGCTGCAGCGCCGTGCGAACCGCATCCTCGGGAATATGTAATTGGCGGGCCAGCATCCCGGATTTCGGGATGCCGCCTTCAACATACGAACGGTAGATCGCGTGACGGACGCGCTGGGCAATATCCGAGAGCATCAGGGTCAGGCACGCGCTGCCGAGCGACGACGCATCTCAGAGAACTTTCTCACCACGCGATCGAAGCGATCCTGCAGCGGCTTGCGCTGTTCGGGCGCGAGCGGACCGAGCCGCGCCCACGCCGCCTGCGCGCTGCGCACTTCCTGCTCGGCGGCGCGCTGACGCGCGTCCTCGGCCTGGCGCGCCGCGCCGGCGCCCATCGTGTTGGCGGCGAGCGCCTCGCGCCACTGGCGCGCGAGCAGCTCCGCCGGCGAGAGGTTCTTGGCCGGCTCCGCGCTTTCGGTCGGCAGGAGCTTCTCGACCTTGGCGATGAGTTTTTCCATCTTGCCCTTGGTCAGCTCCGGATCGAGATCGGTGCCCTTGAAGCCGTCGGGCCAGCGCGTCACCAAATTGAAGAGCGCGGTGTTGACCCGCTCGGCGAGCGGCGCGAGCGTGTGCCGCGGCAGCTCCGGTCCCTGCACCCAGCGGGCGCGGGCCGCCTGCACCTTCGCGTAGAGATCATCGGGCGCCGCCGCATCGGCGGGGGCATCAGCCGGCAGCAGGGCCTCGAGCTCGGTGACCGCCGACTCGCGATCGGCCATCTTGCCCTGCAGCGCCACCTGGTCGCGATTCTTGAAGCGCTCGAAGAACAGATCGCACGCGCCGCGGAACTCGTTCCAGATCGCGTCCGACTTGCTCTTCTTGACCGGGCCGATCGCCTTCCAATCCACCTGCAACCGCTTGATGCGCGACGCGGCCTGCTCCCACTCGGTCGATTCCGACAGCTGCTTGGCTTCGGCGACGAGCGCTTCCTTGCGCTTCAGGTTCTCGGTCCAGTCCTGCTTGCGCTGCTTCAGATCTTCCTGGCGGCGCGTGAAGAACTTGTCGCACGCGGCGCGGAAACGTTCCCACACCGCCTTCTCGTTGCCGCGGGTGACCGGGCCGATCGCCTTCCACTCGGCCTGCAGCGCCTTCATCGCGTCGGCGGTCTTCACCCAGTCCGTGGAATCGGCCATCGATTCGGCGCGGATGCAGAGCGTCTCTTTCTTCTTGAGGTTCTCGACGCGCTCGGCGGCCTGCTGCGCGAAGAAGTCCTTGCACTTGTCGTAGACCTGTTCCTGCGCGGTCTTGAAGCGCGTCCAGAGCGCCTCGGCCTGCGAGCGCGGCGCGGCCGCCACGGGCTTCCACCGCTCCTGCAGCGTGCGCATTTCGTTCGACGCCTTTTCCGGATCGGTTTCGGCCAGCGGGATGAGCGCTTCCATCTTGGCGCACAGCTCTTCCTGCACCTGCACGTTCGCCCAGCGCTTCCACTCCTCCGCTTCGCGGAGCTCCTGGATGCGCGGCGTCAGCGCGGTGCGGACCGCCTGCAGCCGCACCATCAGGTCTTCGCGATCCTGCTTCGCCGGCAGCGGGCCCATGGTGCCGACCGCCAGCTTGACGTCCTTCATCAACTGATCGACCTGCTTGAGCGTGAGGTTCTCGGCGGTGGCGCGGGTTTCGAATTTCTGCACCAGCGCCTGCAGGCGATGCAGGTTCTCGACCTGCTGCTGGCCCTTGGCTTCGCGATGGACCTGTTCGTGCGCTTCGAGCTTCTGCGCGGCGGCGTCGAAGCGCGCGCGCAACTCGGCGTCGATCTCCACGTCGCGCCCGATCGCCTGCCACTGCTTGCGCAGCGAATACCACTGGCTGCGAATGTCGTTGTACGACGGATGCTCGGCCAGCGCCTCGGCCTCGGGCACCAGGGTGGGCAGCCGCTCGGCGGATTGCTTCGCGAGCTGGCGACGCTCGAACCGTTTCTCGGCGGCGCGGCAGGCTTCGGCAAAGCGGCGCTCGAGCTCCGCGGCCCAGGCCTCCGGCATCGCCGGCATGCCCTCCCATGCCGCGCGCGCCTGCGCGACACGATCGGTGATGTCGTCGCCGCTCAACGCTTCGACGCCGGCGCACACCGCGGCGCGATCGGCCTGTTCCTGTTCGAGCGCGCGGCGCTGCCGCTCCGCATCGGCGCGGGCCGCTTCGTCGGCGGCGAGTCGATCGCGCACGACGTTCGACGCGTTTTCGAAATCAGCCTCGATGGTGTCCTGGATGTCGGCATCGGCGAGCAGCTCGACCCATGCGACGCGCGCCGCGGCGTACGTTTCCCGCAGCTGGGCGAAGTCGGAGGTCGACGACAGGTTCCGCATCTGCGCCACCATGTCGCGCGCCTTCTGCTGATCCGCTTCCTTGTACGCGGGACCGCTCTCCGCGGCCGCGGCCGCCGGCTCGCCCGCCTTCAACAACGAACGCGCCTTCTTCTGCGCCGCCTTGGTGCGCGCCTTGTCGGCGATCGCGGTCAGCGTCTCGTTCGACGGATTCGACAGGCGATCGATCGCGGCCACCGCCGCATCGGCGTGCTCGCCGCGCAGCGCCACGCCCTCGATCTCGGCGGCGTCGGTCAGGCGCTCGATCGCCACGAGCCGCGCCCCGGCTTCCGCCGCAGTACGCGCGATGCTGGCCAGCGCCTTCTCGTCCCGCACGGCGGCAATCGCCGCGCGGCGCACTTCATCCGGACCGGCGGCCTTCGCGACCTGCGCCAGCTCCCGCTCGCGTCCGAGCGACGCGAGCGCGGCGACCGCGGTCATCGCCACGCCGGCATCGTGCTTCGACGCCTGCTCGACCAGCTGGCCGAGCGCGTGATCGCGCACGCTGCCTTCGGATTCGTTGCGGACAATGTCCGCGAGCACCGAGGCATCGCCGATCCGCGCCACCGCGACGCGCCGCACGCGCGCGTCGGTGTCGTCCTTCGCGAACGCGTTCAGCGACTCGATGTCGGCCGGATCGAGCTCGTGGATCGCTTCGATGCGGATGTTGGGATCGGGATGCGTGGACTTGGATTGGGGACGGAGCTTGTCGAGAATTCCCATTGGGTCGTTCAGACCCCGGCGGCCCCGAATGGGCCGGCCGGTGCCTTCCTTCCTGTCTGTTACTTCAGCAGTCCTTCGATGCGTTGCTGGAACACAGCGTACGGCTGTGCGCCGACGATCCGAAAGCCTTCGAAGCCCTGAGCGGTGGTTTTGCCTACGAAAAACGTCGGGGTGCCGTTGACGCTGAAGCCGGCCCCTTCCGTCATGTCCTTGGTGATCGCCGCGTCGTACTGATTGCCCTTGATGCACGCGTCGAACTGTTTCATGTCCAGCTTCAACGACGTGGCCTGCTGGGTGATGAACGCCGGCGACAGCGCCTGGGCGTTTTTCACGAGCGCCGTGCGCAGCTCCCAGAACTGGCCCTGGTCGCCCGCGCACCGCGAGGCCCTCGCGGCCGGCAGGGCCTGCGGATGAAAGTCGAGCGGGAAGTCGCGCGAGATGAAGCGCACCTTGCCGGTGTCGATGTAGCTCGCCTTCAACTGATCGAACGTCTGCATCGCGAAGCGATTGCAGAACGGGCACTGCAGATCGGTGAACTCGACGATGGTCAGCGGTGCATCGGGGCGTCCCATCATGTAGCCGCTGACATTGCTGATCGTCACGACGTCCGGCGGCGGAGGCGGACCGGGAGGCAGCTGCGGCGCGGGCGCGCGCAGGCCTTCGATCGCCTGGCGAATCGCGCGCAGTTCCTTGAGAATCTCGTCGGCTTGCTGCGAGGTGATCGTCGTCTGCGCGGCGGCAGTGCTGCCGAAGGCCAGGATGGTCGCCAGGGTCACAACGACGTAACGCGTCATCATCATCGTAAGAGGGGCATTATCCTCCCGGGGGACGTGCACTGGCAACGTCCCCCGGCAGTGGCGTGTTTTCCTACCGTAATGTGACGGGCAGCATGGGCGGCGCCGGGCCCGACGCCGATCCGTTGATCGGCGTGCAGATGGCCGTCCCTGGACCGGTCTTGGTGCACTTCGCATTATCAGGGCAGAACTTGATGTCGCCCGCGCAGAGGTTGATCTCCGCGCAGCTGAGGCCGTCGCCGGAGTAGCCGGCCCTGCACGTGCATGAGAACGCGCCTGGACCCGTTGAAGTGCAGAGCGCTTGCGGATCACATGGGTTGTCCAGGCATGCGTTGATCGGATTGCACGTCTTGCCATCCCCGAAGAATCCGGGATCGCAGGTGCATGAATAACTCGACGGACCAGTGAGGCGGCAGGCGGCATTCGCGTCGCATTGGTTCGTGCCGTTCTCACACGGGTTGTTGGCGGCCTGGCACATGCCGATCAGGATCGCGCCAAGGTCGACCGTTATCCCCTCTTGCGCCACGAAACGAATCGGCTTGTTCGGCGGTTTGGGCGCATAGGGAAATGCCACCGTGTAGTTGCCGGGAGGGATCTGGAACATATCGAAGAGGCCGTTGTCATCCGTCCAGACCACATTCTGTATACCTGGCAACGCGACGAAGCCGATATACGGCGTCATGTTGCAGGACTCGAGCACCATACCGACCGCGCGGCCGCCGACGAACGCCACACCCGGCGGGCCCTGCGGACCTGTCGGTCCTATGGGTCCTCGCGGTCCGATGTTGCCCGGTGCACCAGCGATGCCCGCATCGCCTTGCGGACCTTTCGGACCGATGTTGCCCGGCAAGCCATCTTTACCAGGATCGCCTTGCGGCCCCCGCGGACCGATGTTCCCCGGTACGCCAGCGATCCCGGGAGGTCCAGCGGGACCGATATTGCCGCGCGGGCCAACCGGACCAGCCGGACCTGTATCGCCCTTCGGTCCCGGCGGACCAATATTTCCTGTCGGTCCCTGCGGACCAAAGATGTTCCATGTGAGCAAGGACTCGTTTCGCGCACAGACTTCCAACGGACCAATCACGCGCAATTGGTTGTTGCCGTTGTGAACACAGCCGCGAATCGTTGGCGTGACATTCAACGAGCCGGGACCCTGTGCGCGAACCGGCAGCGTGTAGATCACGCCGGCGCCGATCACCGCGAGCGCGAGGCACCAGTCACGGGAAACCTTGAGCATGGGACAGCTCCTCAAGCCGCAGAGTATGGTCGAGCTGAGTTGCGAAAAGCCAGTGCCCCCGGAGGCCTTGAATAATTACATCCATTCATCTACATTAATAGATATGAAAGAGGCGTCCGCGCTCTACCGCCTGCTGGGGGACGAGGCCCGGCTGCGGCTGCTGCGCGTGCTCGACAAGGACCGCTTGAACGTCAAGGAGCTGACCGGCATTCTTGGTCTCGCGCAGTCGGGCGTGTCGCGCCACCTCGGCCTCCTCAAGGACTCCGAGCTTGTCGTCGAGGAGCGGGACGGCGCCTACAGTTTTTATCGCCTCTCCCCCGCCGTGAAGGATCACGGCAAGAGCCCGTTGTGGCCGCTGCTCCAGTCGCAATTCGACGCCGCGGCGAATTCGGCGATGGTGAAGGCGGATGAATCGCGGCTGCAGGAAGTGCTGCGGCTGCGGCGCGAGAACTTCGAGCACGTCGGGCCCGACACGCGCGATGGCCGGCAGCTCGTGCCCGGGCGGAGTTGGGCGGCGTGGTCGCGCGCGCTCGGGCTGCTGCTGCCGCCCCTCGAGGTCGCGGATCTCGGATGCGGCGAAGGCTACCTGACGGTGGAAACCGCGCGATGGGCGAAGCACGTCACCGCCGTCGATCGATCGAGCGGCGTGCTGGCCCGGGCGAAAGCACTCGCCGATCGCAAGAAGCTGAAGAACATCTCGTGGCAGAAAGGCGAGCTGGAAGATCTGCCCATCGACGACGCGACGATGGATGTCGCGCTGTTGTCGCAGGCGCTGCATCACGCCGGCGAGCCGGCGAAAGCGATCGCGGAGGCATCGCGCATTCTCAAACCCGCCGGACGGTTGTTGATTCTCGATCTCCGACCGCACGACGAGACGTGGGTGCGCGAGAAGCTCGGCGATCAGTGGTTTGGATTCAGCGACGAGCATCTCACGGGCCTGCTGACGCGCGCGGGATTCACCGATGTGCGCGTGACGCTCGGCGCGCGGCGCACGAATGATCCGTTCGCGGTGCTGCTGGCAATCGGCACCAAGAAAACTAAAGAACCAAGACCAAAGAACAAATAACGAATGACTACTGTCGACACTCTCAAGCGGCTGCTGGCGGAACGCATCCTCGTGCTCGATGGCGCGATGGGGACGATGGTCCAGCGACACAAGCTGACCGAGGCGGATTTCCGCGGCGAGCGCTTCAAGAATCATGCGAAGGATCTCAAGGGCAACAACGACGTCCTGGTGCTGACGCGGCCGGACGTGATCGCCGGGATCCATGCCGAGTATCTGGCCGCCGGCGCGGACATCATCGAGACCAACACCTTCAGCGGCACGGCGGTGTCGCAGGCGGATTACGGTCTCGAGGCGTTCGCCTACGAGCTGAACCTCGAAGCGACGAAGCTGGCCAAGCGCGTGGCGGCGGAGTGGACCGCAAAGACACCCGACAAGCCGCGGTTCGTCGCGGGATCGATCGGGCCGACCACGAAAACGCTGTCGATCTCACCTGACGTCAACAATCCGGCGTTTCGCGCGATCACGTTCGACGACATGCGCGATGCCTTCAAGGATCAGGCGCGGGGCCTCATCGACGGCGGATCGGATCTGATCCTCGTCGAGACGCAGATCGACACGCTGAACGCGAAAGCGGCGCTCGTGGCGATTGCCGAAGTCTTCGAAGAGAAACAGACGACGCTGCCGGTGATGGTGTCGGCGACGCTCACCGATCGCTCGGGCCGCACGTTGTCGGGTCAGACGCTCGACGCCTTCTATCTGTCGATCGAGCACGTCAAGCCGTTCAGCGTCGGCCTCAATTGCGCGCTGGGCGCACGCGAGATGCGACCGTACCTCGCCGAGCTGTCGCGCGTCGTCGAAGGCTACGTGAGCTGCTATCCCAACGCCGGCTTGCCGAACGCGTTCGGCCAGTACGACGAACAGCCGGCGGAGACCGCGGGTCTCGTCAAGGAGTTCGCCGAGAGCGGCTTCGTCAACATCATCGGCGGCTGCTGCGGCACGACGCCCGATCACATTCGGGAAATAGCTCGGGCCGTCGAAGGGCTCAGCCCTCGCCATGTCCCGGGATCGGGGATCGGGGATCAGGGATCGGGGATCAGGCTGACGCAGCTCTCGGGGCTCGAGCCGCTCAGCATCAGACCTGACTCCAACTTCCAGATGATCGGTGAACGCACCAACGTCACCGGCTCGAAGAAATTCGAGCGGCTGGTGAAGACCAGGGACTGGGCGGGCGCGGCGACCGTGGCGGTCGACCAGGTGCGCGGCGGCGCCAACATCATCGACGTCAACATGGACGAAGGCATGCTGGACTCGGAAGCCTGCATGACGGAGTTCCTCAACTACATCGCGACCGAGCCCGAGATCGCGCGCGTGCCGGTGATGGTCGACAGCTCCAAGTGGTCGGTGATCGAGGCCGGCTTGAAGTGCGTGCAGGGCAAGGCGGTGGTCAACTCGATCAGCCTCAAGGAAGGCGAAGCCGACTTCCTGCGCAAGGCGAAGACCATCCGCCGCTATGGCGCGGCGATGATCGTCATGGCCTTCGATGAGACCGGACAGGCCGACACCGTCGAGCGCAAGGTCGAGATCTGCCGGCGCGCCTACAAGCTGCTGACCGAGCAGGCCGGCGTCGATCCATCCGACATCATTTTCGATCCGAACATTCTCGCGATCGCCACCGGGCTCGAAGAACACAACGACTACGCGAAGTTCTTCATCGAGGCGACGCGGCTCATCAAGGCGGTCTGTCCCGGCGTGAAGATCAGCGGCGGCGTCAGCAACCTCTCCTTCTCGTTCCGCGGCAACGACGTGGTGCGCGAGGCGATCCACTCCGCGTTTCTGTTCCACGCCATCAAGGCCGGCATGGACATGGGCATTGTCAACGCCGGACAGCTGATCGTCTACGAGGACATCCCGAAGGATCTGCTCGAGCACGTCGAAGACATCATCTTCAACCGCCGGCCCGACGCGACGGAACGGATGGTGGCGTTCGCCGAGCAGGTCAAGGGCACGGCGTCGAAGCGCGAGAACGATCTGCAATGGCGCCAGGGGACGGTCGAAGCCCGCCTCTCGCACGCGCTGGTGCACGGCATGGTGGACTTCATCGAGCAGGACGCCGAAGAAGCGCGCGTCAAGTACGGCCGGCCGCTGCTCGTGATCGAAGGACCGCTGATGGACGGCATGAAGGTGGTCGGCGAGCTGTTCGGGGCCGGCAAGATGTTCCTGCCGCAGGTCGTGAAGAGCGCCCGCGCCATGAAACGCGCCGTGGCGTATCTCGAGCCGTTCATGGAAGCCGAGAAGAAGGCGCTCGAAGCCAGGGGCGGCACGCGGCAGGCCCAGGGCAAGCTCGTGGTCGCGACCGTCAAGGGCGACGTGCACGACATCGGCAAGAACATCGTCGGCGTGGTGCTCGGCTGCAACAACTACGAGGTCGTCGACCTCGGCGTGATGGTGCCGACCGACAAGATTCTGCAGGCGGCCGTCGACAACAAGGCCGACATCGTCGGCCTGAGCGGGCTGATCACGCCGTCGCTCGACGAAATGGTGTTCGTGGCGTCGGAAATGCAGCGGCGTCACATGACGCTGCCGCTGTTGATCGGCGGCGCGACGACCAGCCCGCAGCACACCGCCGTCAGGATCGCGCCCGAGTATTCGCAGCCGACCGTGCACGTACCCGACGCATCGCGTGTCGTGGACGTCGTCGCCAACCTGCTGAACAAGGACAACAAGGCGGCGTTCGACGCGTCGAATCGCGCCGCGCAGGCAAAGCTGCGCGAGCAGCATGCGGGTCGCAAGGATCGCCCGACGCTGACCATCGCGCAGGCGCGCGCGAATCGCCTCAAGCTGGACTTCTCGTCGCCTGCGGTTCCGTCGTTCACCGGCGTAAAGAAAGTGGATGTCCCGCTCGAGGATCTCGTGCCGTTCATCGACTGGCAGTTTTTCTTCGCCGCATGGGAGCTGAAGGGCCGCTTCCCGAAGATCTTCGACGATCCGAAGATCGGCGCGGCGGCGAAAGACCTCTTCGACCACGCGCAGCAGCTGCTCAAGCAGATCGTCGACGGCAAGCTGATTCGCGCGCGCGGCGCATATGGATTCTGGCCGGCGAACAGCGATGGAGACGACGTGGTGCTGTGGACCGCATCGGACGCCGGCCGTCCCAGGAAAGTGGCGGCGCGGTTCCCGATGCTGCGGCAGCAGGAAGTAATCGCCGACGACAAGCCGAATCGCTCGCTGGCCGATTTCGTCGCGCCGATCGACAGCGGCGTGACAGACTACGTGGGCGCGTTCGCGGTCACCGCGGGCATCGGCGTCGACGCGCTGGTCAAGAAGTACGAGGCCGCGCACGACGACTACTCCGCGATCATCGTCAAGGCGATCGCGGATCGGCTGGCGGAAGCATTCGCGGAATATCTTCACGCGCAGGCGCGCGCGGATTGGGGCTACGGCGAGCGGATGTCGAACGACGAACTAATCGATGAGAAGTACCGGGGCATCCGCCCGGCGTTCGGCTACCCGGCGTGTCCGGATCACACGGAGAAGGGGCGGCTGTTTGCCCTGCTCGATGCGCGATCGCAGGGGCTCGATCTCACCGACTCGTTCGCGATGACGCCGGCGGCGTCGGTCAGCGGGCTCTATTTTGCCCACCCGCAGTCGAAGTACTTCGCGATTCAGCGCATTGGGGCGGACCAGGTCGAGGACTACGCCAGGCGGAAAGGGATGTCAATCCCCGATGTCGAGCGCTGGCTCCGGCCGGTGCTTGCCTACGAGCCGGCCCTCGTTCCAGCCTGATTTGTGATTAGAGTGTGGCAGCCGTAAACGCTGCCTCACAGAATCGCGTAACCCCAGCAGACACATGAGAAAAGTCATCATCGCGGTCGTCATTCTTGCGGTTGTCGGGGGCGGGGTCGGCGCGTGGTATTCGCAGCGCAACCGTCAAGAGGTGCAGGTCACGACCGCACCGGTCAGCCGCGGCGACATCACCGATACGGTGGGCGCCACCGGCACCCTGCAGGCGGTCACGACCGTCCAGGTGGGCAGCCAGGTTTCCGGCAACATTCAGTGGCTCGGCGCCGACTTCAACAGCATCGTCAAGAAGGGCCAGGTCATCGCGCGGCTCGATCCGTCGCTGTTCGACGCGCAATTGCAGCAGGTGCAGGCCAACCTGGTGCAGTCTCGCGCCAACCTGACCAAGGCGCGCAGCGAGCTGGACCGCGCCCGCGTGCAGCTGACCGATGCGCAGCAGAAATACTCGCGCGCGCAGGAGCTGGCGTCGAAGCAACTGCTCGCGGCCAGCGATCTCGATGCCGCGAAGATCGCGGTCGATACCGCCACGGCGGCGGTGGCTTCGCAGCAGGCAACCGTCGTCCAGGTGCAGGCCGCGGTCACCCAGTCCGAAGCGTCGGTCAATCAGTCGCAAGTCAATCGCGAGCACACGGTGATCGTCGCGCCGATTGACGGCATCGTCACGCAGCGCAACGTCGATGTGGGACAGACGGTCGCCGCGAGCATGCAGGCGCCGACGCTGTTCATCATCGCCGCCGACCTCGCGGAAATGCAGGTCAACGCCAACATCGACGAGGCGGATGTCGGCCGCATCCGGCCCGGACAGAACGTCTCGTTCCGTGTGGACGCCTACCCCACCGACAATTTCATTGGCACGGTGACCCAGGTGCGCTTGCAACCGGTCGTGGTGCAGAACGTCACGACTTACGGCGCGGTGATCACGGTGCCGAATCGTGAGCTCAAGCTCAAACCCGGCATGACGGCGAACGTGAAGATCGAGATCGCCAAACGTACGAACGTGCTGCGCGTGCCGAATGCGGCGTTGCGGTTCCGGCCAACCGACGAGATTTTCGCGGCGCTGCAGCAGACGCCGCCGCCCGAGGCCGCGGCGTTTGGCGGACGCGGCGGGCGCGGTGGAAATGCCGGCGGATTTGGGCGCGGCGGTGCCGGCAACGCGTCACCGCAAGCGCCTTCACCGGCATCGACACCCGCGCCGAACGCACCGGCTCCGTCCGCGACGAGGTCGCAATCCGCCTCCGCTCCTGGACAGCCAGGTGAGCTACGGCGGGACGCCGCGGCCTCCGGCCGCGGCGGCGGCAGTGGTCGTGGTGGATTCGGCGGAGGCGCCGGACGCGGCGGCCCGGAATTCCAGGCGCGCATGATGGAGCGCTTCAAGACGATGTCGCGCGAGGAACAGCAGCAATTCATCGCGCGCATGAAAGAGCGCGGCGGCGACACGAGCGCATTCGAGGCCGCGCTTCAGCCGGCCGGCGGATCGAAGAAGGCCGCGGCGGCGTCACCACAGGCGACGACCATCGATGCCCTATTCGCGCCGTTGCCGACGGTCGAGACACGCGGACGCGTGTGGATATTCGTCGACAAGCAGTTGAAGCCGGTATCGGTGCGACTCGGCATCAGCGACGGCACCTACACGGAACTGATCTCGACGGAGTTGCAGGAAAACATGGAGCTCGCCACCGGCGCCACGGGACTCTCGACCACGACCCGGCAGCAGCCGACCGGCAGCGGCAACCCGTTGATGCCGGGACGCGGCGGTCCTGGCCGCGGCGGCCCTCCGGGCGGCGGGCGCGGATTCTAATGAGCGAGAACACGGGACCGGCCGGCGCGACGCCGTCGGTGATCGCGACGCGTCACCTGGTCAAGACGTTCGTCGTCGGCGATCACCAGGTGCGCGCGCTGCGCGGCGTCGATCTCGAAGTGCCGCGCGGTGAATTCCTCGCCGTCACCGGGCCGTCGGGTTCGGGCAAATCCACGTTCATGCACATCGTCGGCTGCCTCGATCGGCCGACGTCGGGGCAGTACTTGCTCGATGGGCAGGACGTGTCGACGATGTCGAAGAACGAGCTGGCGGAAGTGCGCAACAAGCGCATCGGCTTCGTGTTCCAGGGATTCAACCTGCTGTCACGCACGACCGCGCTCGACAACGTCGAGTTGCCGATGCTGTACAGCGGCACCACGAAGCGGACATCGGAGCGGCACCGCATCGCCGCGGAAATGCTCACCGCCGTCGGGCTCGGCGATCGCCTGACGCATTTCCCCAACCAGCTTTCGGGCGGCCAGCAACAACGCGTCGCCATCGCCCGCGCGTTGATCAACAATCCGTCGATCCTGCTCGCGGACGAGCCCACCGGCAATCTCGACACGCGCACCAGCATCGAGGTGATGGGATTGTTTCAGCGGCTGAACGTGGAACGCGGCATCACCATCGTATTGATCACGCACGAACAGGACATCGCCGAGTACGGCACGCGCATCGTGTCGTTCCGGGACGGACACATCGTCAACGATCGCAAGGTGACGAACCGGAGGACGGCGGCCGACGAGCTCGCGGCGCTGCCCGAAGAAGCGGAGGCGGTGTAACCATGTCGTTCCTGATGGTGCTGCGCGTGGCCTTCAAGGCGCTCGCCCGCAACAAGATGCGCACCGCGCTGACCATGCTCGGCATGATCATCGGCGTGTCGGCGGTGATCACGATGGTCGCGCTCGGCACCGGCGCGCAATCGTCGATCGAGACGCAGATCCAGGCGGCCGGCACCAACATGATCATGGTGAGCGCCGGCAACTTCCAGCAGGGCGGCGTGCGCATGGGCCAGGGCAACGCCAGCACGCTCACGCCGGAGGATGCCATGGCGATCCGCGATCTGCCGGGCGTGCAGTACGTGGCGCCGGGCGTCAATACGCGCGGGCAGATCGTCGCCGGCAACATGAACTGGGGCACGCAGGTCCAGGGCACCGATGTCGACCTGCCGCTGATCCGATCGTGGCCGGCGACCCACGGCGCGTTCTTCCAGCCGGTGGATGTCGCGACGGCGTCGAAAGTGGCGGTGCTCGGATCGGTCGTTCACGAACAACTGTTCGGCGCCGATGTCGATCCGGTCGGCCAGATCATTCGCATCAACAACCAGCCCTTCACCGTCGTCGGTGTGATGGCGAGCAAGGGCCAGTCCGGCATGGGCCAGGACCAGGACGACGTGGTCTACGTGCCGTACACGACGGTGATGAAAAAGCTGCGCGGCATTCAGTTCATCCAGAACGTCACCGTGTCGGCGACCACCGCCGCCGACACCGCGCCCACCGCTGAACGCATCACGCAGCTGATGCGCACGCGCCACCAGGTGGCGTTTGGCGATTCGGACGACTTCATGGTCCGCACGATGGAAGAAATGGCCAGCGTGCGCGTGCAGGCGACCGAGACCATGACGGCGCTGCTCGCCAGCATCGCCGGCGTGTCGCTGCTCGTCGGCGGCATCGGCATCATGAACATCATGCTGGTGTCGGTGACCGAGCGCACGCGCGAGATCGGCCTGCGCATGGCGATCGGCGCCAAGAGCCGCGACGTGCTGCTGCAGTTCCTCGTCGAAGCCGTGGTCCTCAGCCTGGTCGGCGGCTCGATCGGCATCGCGCTTGGCCTCGGGATGTCGAAGGGCGTCACGGCGTGGATGACATGGCCGACGAAAGTCTCCGCCGAATCGGTGGCGGTCGCGTTCGTGTTCGCGGCGATCACCGGTGTGTTCTTCGGCTTCTATCCCGCGCGCAAAGCTGCGGCGTTGGATCCGATCGACGCGCTGCGCTTCGAGTAACGACGGCCGCGCTGCCGCGCGTGTTTTCTGGCAGTCCAATTGCACTCTTGACGATCGCGGCTGGGCTATCCCCAGCCCGCGATTTCAAGGAGCGACCTGAATGGCGCACGATATTGATCGTCCGGATGATTCAACTGCACCCCGTCACGCAAAGGATTCAGTTGCCGAGGAGACTTCGGCCACCGGTCAGCGCGTCAAGGGCGCAATCAAGGAAGAAGTCGGCGACGCGATCGACGACGACGAGATGGAAGAGAAGGGCGCTCGTGAGAACGAGGCCGGCAAAGATCGGCAGAAGAAGAACGACGCCGTCTAGTTGATA
>Ga0111538_10001218_pt1 | contig 36323 bp, 31 predicted proteins | sample SoiMethybrSBSTD1_FD_79669 | JGI IMG/M metagenome (GOLD analysis project Ga0111538, IMG submission 79669) | Bulk soil microbial communities from a Populus tree surrounding site in Tennessee, USA - Soil MetaG P. TD hybrid SBSTD1 (version 2)... | ecosystem: Environmental > Terrestrial > Soil >...
ACGTCGACTGCTGCTACTGAATATGGGCTGAACGTCGATATCCAGCCGGAACAATTCACTGCAAAAGATCTGGCCCACGCAATCGCCCGATTTTATTCAGCAGATTAACACTGATTTACCTGTGCTAAACTGGCTCCGATGTCAACGTTGATTGCTCAAGACAGCGTTTACGGAGAACTAGTTGGAAAGTCAGAATCGATCCGAAAGATCTTCTTTCTGATCGAGCAAGTCGCCCCTTCTTCAGCTTCAGTCTTGATCACAGGTGAATCAGGCACAGGCAAAGAGCTCGTCGCGCGCACCATTCACAAAATGAGTCCGCGTCGTGAAAAACCATTCGTGGCGATCAATTGCTCCGCCATTCCGGAATCGCTCATGGAATCCGAACTGTTCGGCCACGAGAAAGGCGCATTCACCGGCGCCGCCTCACGGCGCCAGGGATGCTTCGAACTCGCCGATACAGGCACACTACTGCTCGACGAAATCGGCGAGATGCCCGCACTGCTCCAGGCAAAGCTGCTGCGCGTCATCGAAGAACGTGCTGTGCGCCGTCTGGGTAGTCGCAAAGAGATCGATGTTGACGTGCGCCTCCTCGCCGCGACAAATCGTCAACCGCACCAGGCTGTCTCCGAAGGTACACTCCGCAGCGACCTGCTTTATCGTCTAAATGTGTTCGGGATTCACTTACCTTCGCTGCGTGAGCGAATCGAAGATCTTCCGATACTCGCGCAACACCTCGTCACGCAACTCGCCGAGAAACACCATCGACCTGCTCGCTTCCTCAGCCACGCAGCTCTCGAAGCGCTGCAGTATCATTCATGGCCCGGCAACGTTCGCGAACTCCGCAATGTGGTCGAACGGGCAGTCATTATTTGCTCCGGTGAACAAATCGAGCGCCATCACTTCGCGCCCTATCCAATCGAACAGCGCGAGCGCCTTCGTAATGAAGACACACTCTCGTTACCAGTTGGCACGCCACTCGAAGAAGTCGAGCGGCAGATGATCATGCGCACCCTTCAAAAAACGAAAAACAATAAAACCCGCGCAGCCGAGTTGTTGGGCATCAGTCTTAAAACTCTCCACAACAAGCTCAATCTTTATCGCGAGCGTGGTCTCCTCCATGACAACATCAGCGACGAATGACACGGCTTTAACTCCCACAGACGACAAAAACGACCGGCACGAGCTTTTCGGCTGGAAGATGTACGATTGGGCCAACTCGGCCTTTTACACGACCGTCGTCGGCGCCTTGTTTAGTCCCTATCTAACGCGGTTGGCCCAAAGCGCCGTTGGTGAGAATGGAGTCGTGCTCGATCTCGGCCCGCTCGGAGCCGTGACCGCGAAGTCATTGCCGACTCTCTGCGTTTCGATTTCTGTCGGCGCCCAGGTATTTCTCTTACCAATCCTCGGTGCGCTGGGTGACTACTCCGATCTCAAAAAGCGGTTGATGGCTGTGTTTTGCTACATAGCCGTCATTGCTAACTGTCTTCTCTTCTTCGTCAAAGGCGATCTCTATCTTCTGGGCGGCGTGCTTTTCATCATTGCGAATGTCTGCTTTGGTGCGTCAAACGTTTTCTACAACGCGTTTTTGCCGGAGATCACTACTGAGGATCAGTCTGACAAAGTGTCGAGCCGAGGCTTCGCGTACGGATATCTCGGCGGTGCGCTGCTGCTGGTTGTCAATTTGCTAATGGTGACGCGTGCCGAGCAGTTCGGCATGTCGACAGGCCTTGCTGTTCGTTTGTCACTATTATCTGCCGGAATCTGGTGGGGCGGGTTTGCCGTAATTACCTTCGTCTTGTTGAAGTCGCGGCCCAGCAAGAAGAATCTTCCACCCGGCAAGAGCTACATCTCGGCCGGGTTTACTGAGATCGGCGAGACTTTCAAGGAATTACGTCGCCTGCCTTTGACTGCCCGATATTTGCTTGCCTACTTGATCTATAACGACGGTATTCAGACCGTAATCTTCGCGTCGAGCGCGTTCCTCGAACAGGAGCTTTTCCCGCAAGGCAATCCGGAATTTCTGCTCAAGATTTTTTTGATGGTTCAATTTATCGCGGTCGCCGGCGCGCTGCTTTTCGAGCGACTGGCTTATCTCATCAAGACGAAAAACGCGATCATCGTGTCCCTCATCATCTGGTCGGGCATCGTTATCTATGCGTACCGGTTTTTACACAGCGTACCGGAAGCGTGGGTGATGGCGGCCGTGATCGCGATCGTTTTGGGCGGCTCGCAAGCGCTGTCCAGATCGCTTTTTGCAAGATTGATTCCCGACGGCAAGGAGTCGTCGTTCTTCGGTCTTTACGAGGTTTCGGAGCGCGGCACTTCCTGGATGGGACCACTCCTTTTCAGTATCGTCATCGCGCGCACCGGTTCATATCGCCTCGCGTTACTGTCGTTGATCTTCTTCTTCGTGGTGGGACTGATCGTACTCTGGACAACGAACACAGACAAAGGAATTCGTGAGGCGTCTGAATTGGTCCATCGGGAGTCTTAGAGCTTCGGAACGCACTGTAGGGGCGGCACTCCGTGGCCGCCCCTCGGGCATTCAAGATTTCTGATCGTAGCCTGTGCCGCCTTGAGAGACCGGGACTCATTCAAGCCCCGTTGGTTCCACGAAGGGGCGGCCACGGAGGGCCGCCCCTACAGTACGTTCCGAGATTCTTAACCAGCGATCTTGCGTTCCTTCGATCCCTTGTTAGCCATACATTCCGCGGAACAGAAGGTAGCTAAACCCGAATTGAGGTTCAGCGCCCGTTCGGCGGGGATCCAGGTGCCGCAACTCTCACAGCGAACCAGTTTGTTCTTCGAGGGTGTCTTTGGTTGCGACGCGGTGGTGGAAGTGGTGCTGATATCCACTGCCGCATTCAGCGAGCTTATGACCTTCTGAATGAGCTTGAGATAGGGACGGACGCGCGAGTAGACGAGTACAAAGATGATGCTAACGAGCGCCGCTATGATCAGGTATTTCATGACAGGACCAACAACATCAAATCCTGTCTACGGTCGTTCGCCGGAATTGGAACCGTAAGGCTCGTCCTGAGCGCGACGTCGTGGCATCGGATCACTGGCGCGGCGTCGAGGTTGCGAGTCTTTCGTGCGTCGATCCAGAGTCCCGGGAGGTAGTCCTTTGCCATGCACCGCCTCTTCCAGAATCCGCGTGATCTCCTGTGAGAGCGTTCGGTGCTCGGCAGCCGCGCGGCGTCGAAGAGATTCCTTCAAGTGATTAGGAACATATGCGCCAATAAAAACCCCTTTGCGATTAGCCATCTATCCGCCTCTCCTATGTCGGGTGAGCTATCAACCCTGCAAATACGGAACAGGTCTGTAAGCCGAATTCTGTACTTCGATCGAAATCGAAGTGGCGATCATTCATCTAGTCCAGCCGTTGCCGGCTGGCTCCAGCGACCTACCCGGAGGTCGTAGCGAATCGAAATCCGCTTCGGGCGGGCAGCCCTTTTGACGCCTCCCTATTTGGTCTTGCACCGCGAGGAGTTTGCCTGGCCGCGCATGTCACCACACGCGCCGGTGCGCTCTTACCGCACCATTTCACCCATCACCCATTAAGGGCTGGTCTGTTTTCTGTTGCACTTGTCGTCGTCCGGCAGCAAAAACCGCCAGACGCCCCGCCGTTAGCGGGCTCGCTGCCCTATAGTGTTCGGACTTTCCTCTCCCGGCTGACGCCGGCAGCAACCGCCCGACCTGTTCTCTTGCAAGGCGCGGCGATTATAGCAAACGGGGTTCAACGGGTATAGCCACCGCTCAGCCGAAGTATTTGAAGCCTACGCGGAGACTGTTGGTCCACTGGGGCGGAATGGATAGAGCGACGGTAACCGAAGCGATAGCATGCGAGAGCGCAAGGGCAAAGAGGTTTGGTTGCTTTTGATAGACTGCCGCCCAAATAACACCGCCAAGAAACGTAAGTGCAAAGAGTAGAGGGTTTGGCAAATGAACCCCAGCAAATAGCAAAGCCACCAGCAACACACTCTTCCAGCCGGCGCCGAAAACCACCTGGGCACGGCGGTTCAGATAACCCTGCAGAGCGTATTGCTGAAACAAGGCCCAAATTGGGACCAGCAGGAAGCGCCACGGGAATCGTCGCTCCGGGAAATGGAAACCGGACACAAGAATGATCAACGCCAGGATAACTATCGTCGGAATGATTAGCAGCTTTACAGCAGCGTAGAAGTTGTCGATACGAAAGCCGAGGTCGTGCAGTGTCTCACCATAAATGCGATGAGAAGAGATCATCAACGCGAGCGCCAAAGCAACTGGAATCGCGAGGGCAAGCTTGTTTGTGCCAATGAATGCAAGGATCACCCACTCGGCAATCATGCATGAGATGACAACAGACACGATCTCCCACAGGGCCACTGTAGACGGTTGGAGTGAGTGCTCTGTTTGCATTTCGTAGACAGGATTTCAGGATGTACAAGATTAACAAGATGAAATCATGTAAATCCTGCTTAATCCTGTCCATCCTGTGAAACTAACCTACCGCCACCGACCATCCGGAAATATCTCAAACCGGATCGGATCTCCCAGCATCTGCAAGCTGTATCTTGTCCCAGCTCCACTCTCATGCAGCGCATATACTCTTGCCTCGTGCGAACCCGGAGCGAGCCTCTCAATCACAAAGCTGTACCCGTGCCACTCGTCTTTAGACCATCCGGCCGCAACCACATCAGGCCGCGAGAGATGGGCCACCTGCGTTCCGATCAACTTCCCATCGATAAACAGTTGGACCTCGACTCGTCGCCAGGGATCCGCATCGCTGACTACCCAACCGGAAATACTCCTCGTTCCGGCGACAGCTTCACCCCAACCATGAAACGTCGGCGGAAAAGCGTTCAGGTAGACGACGACGGCAATCGTCCCGACGAGAACCGTATCAAGTATGGATTTCGCAATCAGAAGATTGACGAGACGGGTCATAGATTATTTGGGAAGCGCGTTCGGCGGAAACAGTTCCGGCCACCGAGCTTTAAACTCGACGCGCACGATTTCCTCAACTTCATCAGCCGTTGCGGCCGCCAGACACTTCGAAGCAACTTCACGCGCTTCCTCGACCTTTATATGAGACAGAACTGCCCTGACGCGCGGAATCATCGCCGGAATCATACTGAGGTCCGTCGTTTCCAGTCCCGCCAGCAACACGGCATACGCAGGTGTCGACGCCATTTCACCACACACAATCACCGGAATGTTCGGGTCCTTTGCCGCCTGCAACGTGCGACTGATTCCATACAGCACAGCGGGATGCAACGTCCGAAACCACCCGGACACTTTATCGTTGCCACGGTCCACGGCGAGGGTGTATTGGACCAGATCGTTCGTGCCCAACTCAAAAAAGTCTACCTCGCGCGCGATCTTTTCAGCCGTCAACACTGCTGACGGAATTTCAACCATCGCACCAACCCGGACTCTCGAAAACGTCGCATTCTCAGTCGCGAGCCGCTCGCTTTCCTCGTCAATCACCTGCCTCGCTGCTCGCACATCAGCCACGTCCGCAACCATCGGAATCACGAGACTCAATCGTCCGGCAACAGCCGCCCGCAAAATCGCGCGAACCTGCGTGCGCATGACCTCCTTGTGGTGCAGGTTGAAACGAACGGCACGCAAACCGAGCGCGGGATTGCGCTCACGTTCCTTCAGATCCGGCCCAAATTCACCGCCGACGTCGAAGAGTCGCACTATCGCGCCATACTCGCCCGCAGCTTCAGCCAGCAATCGATACACTTCGTATTGTTCATTCTCCGAGCCCATTAGTCCCGGCCGTGACAACAGAAACTCGGAACGGAACAATCCCACTCCACACGCACCGAAATCACCTACCGTGTGAAACTCTGTCGGCAACTCGACGTTCGCTCGTAACAAGATCTGAACACCATCGCGAGTTACGACCGGTCCAAACTCGTCGATACTCACACCGTGCACAGTTGGACCAGCCTCGTGCACGGTAAACCGGTAATGTTCGAGAGTCTCTGGCAACGGATGCAGGATTACTTCGCCGCCCCGTGCATCGACAATGATTTGATCGCCCGTCCGTGTGCGGTGATAAAAGTTGCGCAGGCCAACGACGGCCGTCAAACCAAGACCTCTCGCGATTATGGCCATGTGAGACGTCCAGCCACCTGCATCGGTGGCGATTGCTTTCACATGGTTGAGATTGAGCTCAGCGATCGTGGACGGCAACAACTCTGTGGAGACGATCACAGCGTCTTCCAAAAGGTTCGGATACTTTGGTCCCTCGCCGGTCAGATTCGCCAGCAGACGCTGGATCACGTCTTCGATGTCCGAACCTCGCTCGCGCAAATACTCGTCATTAATCTGCGTGTAAATCGAAAGCAGCCGGTCGCCGACAACCTTTGCCGCCCATTCGGCGTTCGAGTGCTCTTTGACGATGTAATCCTCGACGTCGCGCGTCAGTTTTGCGTCCTGAAGAAAAAGGAGATGGGCATCAAAGATGTATGCATGCCCGCGTCCGAGTTCTTTCTCGGCTCGGTCCTTGATGGTTTCTAGTTGTCGACGAGACAATCTGACGGCCGCACGGAAACGTCTTCGTTCACGTTCAAGATCGGCCTCGGCAATCTCAGCTCGATAGACATTGGGAGTGCCTTCCTGCAGACGCAGCACACGACCGATCACCACCCCATCCGAGACACCGAGACCGTTGCAACGAAGTTCTTTTGTGGCTCGCGCAACCTGTTCGCTAACGGCTTTATCGGTCTCATCGAAGTCACGCGAAAAGAGACCGACGACTGCATCGAGCGCCTCCTGCTCGTCAACTCCGTTCGCGATGATCTTCAGATCGGTGCCGCGACTCGCGGCGAGTGTCAGGATGCTGAGAATCGACTTTGCATCCGCTTCGGCGTTGCCGTCGAGACGTTTGATCGTGAGACTGCTTTGAAACTGACTCGCCACGCGTACGAGGTTGGCTGCCGCACGCGCGTGAAGACCGAGGCGACCGGTGACATGAAGTCTGCGTTCAGCCACGTTCAATCAGCTCCGGTTTTGGTTGGCGGCTCTGCGAGGAGAGCGCCCGCGAGGTAAATGCCCTGGCGGCCCTGGTCGCGAATCTTGGGCGCAATCTCTTCGAGCGATTCTTCGGGGGTGGCGGTAGCGAGCTTGATCACCATTGGGAGGTTAACTCCCGTAATCACTTCCACGGAGCCTTCTTCCAAAAACATGGAGGCAATGTTTGTGGGGGTGCCGCCGAACATATCAGTCAATAATAAAATTCCGCGCCCTTGACCCACACGTGTGATCGCTCGCTGCACCTCATCGCGTGCGGCATCCACGTCGTCGTGCCATCCGATCGAGACAGCGGCGATGTGTGAGATTGGACCAACGATCATTTCCGCAGCAGCCAGTAGTTCACCTGCGAGGTGACCATGAGTCACGATGACGCCCGCTACTTTCTTGGAATCGGTCATAGTTTTAGCCGCGGATTACGCGGATTTTCGTACACGATTCTGTTTACGCACGTCGCGGTGTGATGCGTGCGCGTCAAAACCGGCGCGGCGCAAACCACGCGCAAGCTCATTGGCAATCATCACCGAGCGATGACGGCCGCCCGTGCAGCCGATTCCGACCGTCACATACGATTTGCCTTCACGTTTGTAGAGCGGCAACAGGTAAGAAAGCAAATCGGTAAAGCGTTTCAACGTCTCCTTCACCTCGTCCTGCGAGCGAAGGAATTTCACCACGCGGCTGTCGTGACCCGACAAACGCTTCAGTTCGGGAACGAAATGCGGGTTGGGCAAATGCCTGACGTCAAACAATAACTCCAAGTCGCCCGGGTTGCCATATTTATGACCAAAGCTCATCACCTGAACACGCATCGGCGCGCCCTGGCGATCGAGGCTGAATCTCTCGAGGAGAAAACTGCGGAGGCTGTGAACGGTGTGATCCGATGTGTCTATGATCTGGTCGGCGTGGGCGCGAATAAGCGACATAGCCTGACGCTCATCTCTGATTGCGGCAAGAAGTCCCTGGCCTTTTTCTGCCGGGTGCGGCCGGCGTGTTTCGCTGAAGCGATACTGCAAAACGTCGTCGGAAGCTTCAAAGAAGAGAACACTCACCTTCAATCCGAGACTTCGCAAGGCGTCGAGCTGTCTTTCGAAATCGGCGAGAAAACCACCTTCGCGAATATCGATCACGAGTGCGGCGCGTCTGATTCCCTTCTCTTCATCATCGGAAACGAGGCGTCCAAACGTCGGCAGCATCGTGACTGGCAGGTTGTCGACGCAGAAGTATCCCAGATCTTGAAAAGCGTTCGTGGCTGAAGACATCCCGGAACCGCTCAATCCGGTAATGATCACGATATCGGGGGTGCTCATGTCATTATCTAGCCACAAAAAGGCACAAAAGACACATACTGAAATCAGTTTGTGCTTTTTGTGCTTCTTTGTGGCTAATTTCTTTTTGTGCCCTTTTGTGGCTAAGGTTCGATTAAGCCATAGTTGCCGTCGTTTCGTTTGTAAATCACCCCGAGACGCGAGGTGTCGGCGTCGCGGAAGACCAAAAACTGCGCTGCCTCGCCGGAGAGTCGCAGTGCGGCTTCTTCTGCCGTCATCGGTTTAACTGCGTAGCGACGTGCAGGGATAATTCGCGGCGGGCGCGGTGTTGCTTCGAGCTGTCCATCGGGCTGTGGCGCAACTCGGCTCACGGACCTTCCACTCTGTTTCCGGTCGATAATCTTTTTCTTTAGTTTGACTGCCTGCTTCTCGATCTTGGCCATCGCGCGCGTGAGCGCCATGTACATGTCGGCGTTTGTATCCTTGGCGGTCAACGTATGCTCGCGCCAGGTAACGACGATTTCTCCAATCTGTCGATTCTTCTCGACATCGATAATTACGTGCGTGTTCAGAGTTGAGTCGTCATTGAAAATGTGATCGAGCTTCTTGAAATGATCCTCGACATGACGGCGAATTGGCGGTGAAACCTCAACGTGTCTGCCAGTGTATTCAAATTTCATCAGCCTCTCCCTCCTCGAAAGGGTAAAAAGATAGCAATACCCGACCTGACCGATCGCGAGTCAGGCTTAAGGTAACAAATTTATTACTAAACTTGATTCGCGTCGTGCTCGAGGGGCACTAAACGACGGCGCGACGCTCGCGAGAACCGGGGATTTGCATTTGGTCGCGATACTTCGCAACTGTTCTGCGCGATAACTTGATTCCATCCTTCGCCAGTATTTTAACAACCTGATCATCTGTAATGGGATTATGAGAATCTTCTTCTTCTATTAATTTCTTAATCTTCAGTTTAATGATACGCGTCGAGATCTCTTCGCCTTCTTCATTGAGCATGCCTTCAGTGAAGAAGCGGCGCAGTTCGATGACTCCCTGCGGCGTGTGCGCATACTTGCGGTTGACCACGCGCGAAACCGTCGACAGGTGCATACCGATATCTTCGGCAATGTCTTTCAACATCATCGGCTTGATATGCTGCACGCCGTGGTCCAGAAAATCTCTCTGTCGGGACACGATCGACTCGACGACCTTATAGATCGTTTGCCTGCGGTGTTCGATATTTCGCAGCAGGTCGACGGCCGAACGCATCTTCTCGCGGATAAAACTCTTCGTCTCGTTGCTCACTCCCTGGCTCAACATCTGTTGATACTGCTGGCTCACGCGTAAACGCGGACTACCGTCGTCGGCAAAATAGATCACGTAGTCGTCGTCGTTCTCGTCGAGCTTCTCGATGTAGATCTCAGGACTGATCAGAACCGGTTCTTCTGACGAGTAGCGACGACCCGGGTACGGATCGAGTGTGCGGATAAACTGCAACTCTTCGAGCAATGTTTCGACGTCGATGCCGATCTGCTTCGAAAGATGGGGCAATTTGTGCTGCTGCAAGTCGGCAAAGTGTTCGCTTATCAACCTCGTAGCGAGGCGGTCGCTTTCGCCCAGAACTTCGAGTTGGACCAGCAGACACTCTTTTACCTCACGCGCACCGCAACCGACGGGGTCGAGACGCATTACTTCCTGGCGCGCCTGCTCCACCACTTCTTCGGAAACCTTCTCCATTGCTGCCATCTCTTCGTTGGTCGCGCTGAGACGGCCGTCAGCATTGAGATTGCCGATCACGCAGATGGCTGCGTCACGAACATCGCTGTCCATTGAACTCATGTTGAGTTGCCACTCGAGATGTTCGGCGAGTGAGGGTGGGCGCGTAAGAAACTGTTCGAAAGTAGGAGCGTCTTCTTTGTACTCGATCTCCTGCGTCTTGTAGCCGGGATCGAGGTAATCCTGAAATTCGCGTCCGAAGTCGATTTCTTCAAAAGCGTCGCGCTGAGCTTCGTCAGTGCCGCCTTCTTCGCCAGTTCCCTCTTCAGCAGTCGCGATCGCTTCGCTGCTTTCGCCTTCACCGTCTGAGGCGGTTAAGTTCGCCAAAACCTCAGCGTCGCCCGAGCCATTTGTAGCTGCGCTTCCTGCTTCCGGAGCGCCCTCTTCGAAGGAATTTGAATCGGAGCTGGCAAGATGATCGAGGACTTTCTCGGCGATCTCCTGCACCTCTTCCTGACTCGGCACCTCTTCGAGCACGGGGTTTTCCAACAACTGTTGCTGAATGAGGTCGCTCAATTCGAGCGTCGTCATTTGCAACATTTCTATGCGCTGGCGCAACTGCGGCGTCAGGACGAGTCGTTGGGAGAGGCTGGTAGTTAACTTAAGAGACATTCCTCAGATCGAGTGTCTTAATTCTACTTCATCTTTTCGGATTGTTGCGGCTTGTGGCCGTACGGGAGGATTATAACCGATCAGCGTTCGCAGTGGCAGATTCTCTGCCACAAACAAGAATAAGAAGACACAAAAGTGTAAACATTCACATGCGAAATTTTTCGCCCAGGTACAATCTGCGAACTTCGGCGTCTTCGGTCAAGTCGCGTGGCTGCCCGGAACGAAAAATCTTGCCCTCGGCCATTATATACGCGCGGTCCGTTACGCCAAGCGTTTCGCGTACGTTGTGATCGGTGATGAGAATTCCGATACCGCGATTTCGGAGATAGAGTATTACATTTTGGATATCGTCTACTGCTTTTGGATCGATGCCGGCAAAGGGTTCGTCGAGCAGGATATACTGCGGCTCTGTTGCCAGAGCCCTTGCGATTTCGGTGCGCCGGCGTTCACCACCTGAGAGGGCATCGCCACGCGTGTTGCGGACGTGAGCGATGCCAAACTCTTCCAGCAGCTCCTCGAGTCGCTTCAATTGTTCACGACGCCTGAGACCCGTCGTTTCCAAAACGGCAAGAATATTTTGCGCCGTCGTCATCTTGCGGAAAACGGACGGTTCCTGAGGCAAATAGCCGATGCCGAGGCGCGCGCGCAGGTACATTGGAAGCTTCGTGAGATCCTGATCACCGAGGAGCACGTTGCCGGCATCGGGACGTTCGAGACCGACAATCATGTAGAAGGTCGTGGTCTTGCCGGCCCCATTCGCGCCCAGCAATCCCACAACCTCGCCTTTTTCCACTACCAGGCTAACATCGTCAACCACACGACGCCGTCCATAACTTTTCACTAGATGTGCGCTTCGCAACGCACCACCGTGATTTGTGCTGTCTGTGCCGTTTTGTGGCTGGTCGAGTGGCCTCAAGGTTTTCGAATCTTGTGGGTTGAGCGCACGCGGCCCGGCGATTGTGGACCACGAGCATCGTCGGCGGTGACTTTACCTTCCTTCATCGAGAGCGTCAAACGATTGCCTTCCGTATTTCCCTGCTCTACGTCCTCAACACGCGCTGGATTACCTTTCAGAACCGCGATCTCAGTTGCAGAAGTGTATTCCACCCAGTCGCCGGTGCCCTTTCGGTTTGGCTGTGTGAGCACTACGTCTCGCTGGGCCACTGTCTTCTCCATCTCGTTTGTTTCTTTGGTGAGATAGACGTCGGCGACACCACTCGTCATTCGATCGGTCGCCTGCTTGATATCGACATTGCCTTCGTAATGAATCGTGCGATCAGGATCGGAGTAGAACATCGAATCCGCGGCTGCGAAGACCGGCACGGTCGCGTTGGTATTTTCCACGCGTTTTTTGGCGTTGTAGATCGCTGTCTGGACATGGCCCGTGGCTTCCATTCGTTTGTCATTGACGTAGAGCACGAGCTTGTCGCCACGCACGTAATTGTCGTCCTGCCACGCACGAGCATTGCCGTAATAAATCGCCTGCCCACTTTCGTGACGAAACTCTCCGCGTTCACTCGCGATGTAGACCGGACTCTTGGTCTTCGAAAAAGGAGTGGCGCCGTTAGTCTGTTCCTGACTGTAGTAAGTTGTCGTGGTTTTGCCGCGCGCATAGGAGACCTGGTTTCGCAGATCGCTATCCAGCTCGGTGGCCTTGGTACGCCCGCGCGAGTCCCAAACGGTCGGATCGCCGCCGCGCAGCCGGACGGTCTCGTCAGCCGCGACATACGACACGCTCGCGGCGACGCCGTTGCGATCGTTCTCGTTGAACTTGCCGTCGCCCTGCGCATCGACGCGCTCGATATCCTGTGTGTCTTTCAAGAAGACGGTTGTCATGTCTTGTGACGTGAGCGTGCGTGTGCCGCGATCCTTGGAAGGCTGCATCGGATCGAGGACTGCCTTAGCACCACCCGATGCTTTGCACGTACGCGCGAGATTTCCGGCTTCGAAAAAGTCACAGTCAAACTGCGGTGCATTCAGTTTTTTGCGTTCAGCCCGCGCGCCGCTCACAACCGGGTCGATTGACAACTCGGCGTCTCCGTTTGCTTGTGCCTTTTCGAGGTCACGCCCGGTAGCGCGCCAGAGCAGTTTCACTTCGTTAGCAGTCAAACGCTTGTTGGCGGCACGTGGGTCATTTGCCTTCGACTTCGGCGCACTCATCGTGATCACTGGCCGGCCGCCGGCAACCATCTGTTTCAGCAGGCTGCTATCGCCCGACGCCTGAAACGTAGAGTCGAGCGAATTGCCACCTGTGATTTCCACATCGGATTCACTTTCGAGAGTTCGCGCTTTGATATCGTTTGAAGCCAACGCTCGTTCGAGTCGCTGATCCTTGTCCATGAAGAAGTCCATGTTGACCGCGTGAACTTCGGCAGCGCGACCGGGATCCATAACGCGCATGTACGCGTTCCCCCGGATCTCTGCTTTCTGGAGATGCTTCTGCTCGTTGAGAAATGCAGTGAGGTTGTCGCCACTCAGAATGTCCTTCTCCTGTTCCACCGTGACTCCGCCGGAAAACACGAGTTGCATCGACTGCTGTTCAAACGAGCCGTGCGCTGCCTTAATCGCTACGGGTCGCGTGCGCGATGATGCTTTAGCGCCTGCGCCAGGCGCGATCGTTAACTGAACGTCTTTTTTCAATTCGAGTCGTTTGGATTTCTGTTCTACAACTGCTCCAACGGATGTTCCGGAAACGTTCTCGCGCTCGAATGAAACAGGCGAATCAGTTTGTGCGATGCCGCTGTTCTGATCGAATGCAAGCGACTCGGTGCCAACTTTCAGTTTTTCTTTGGTTTCGATCTTGACGTTGCCGACGAACGAAATAATTTCTGTATGCGGTTGATAGATCGCTCGCGACGCAGAGATTTGATCGGGAAGGTCACCTTCCGGCGGATAGACCGCCATGTTGACGTTTTCGAGTTCGTGATGGTCGTCAGAAAAGGTTATGTCACGCGATGCCTTAACGAGCAGCCACAAACGATCGTTTTTCGTGATGCGCCGTTCGTAGCCTTCGATAACGCCCGTCACTTCCTTCGATAGTTCCGGGTCGCCAGACGTCACTCTAAACTTCGAGGTATTCCGCAGCTTGTAATAGGAGATGCCGACAACAGTGAGTCCCGACACGAGGAGCGTAAACGCGACAATCCGCGTGATCACGGGCACCTTGGCACGCAGACCAAGTGCGATGGCGCGTTTGCGGGTTACTTCCTGCATCTTATCCGCGTAATCTGTGGCTCAACTAACTCTTAAGTCCAGGACGTTCAGTTGCATTCGAAAATCGCCGTTCCAGGGGCTAGTCTCCAGGGTATAGGCGAGTTCGATGCTGCCGTTCAACTGCGGAGTTTGCCCAGGAGTTTCAATACAATTCCACCAAACTGCTTCCAGCGGCCGGTTCTGCGGACCGGCCAGCCTCAACTTCAAGTGTTGATTCTTCAACACTGAAGGCTCAGACAAACATCGCAGATCCTTCGTCACAAATACAGGACGCGGATTTCCGGCTCCAAAAGGCTCGAGCGCGTCCAGTTCTCGTGCCGTGGAAAACGTGACCATGTCCGGCGCCAGTTCCAGGTCAACGTTTATCGATGGCTCCAAATCTTCCCGGGTCAAACACGATGCAACATGCTCGTTCAGTCGTCTGCGAAACTCCTCGATGCGACTCGATCGTATCGTTATTCCCGCAGCGTGCGAGTGACCTCCAAACTTCTCAAACAAATCCGAACAGGCCGTTAGACCATCCAATAGATGATAAGCCTCGATACTTCGTCCCGACCCGTGGGCCATCTCACCGTCAACCGACAACACCACACAAGGCCGGTTCAAGCGCTCAGCAATCTTCGACGCCGCGATTCCGATCACGCCACGATGCCATCCTTCGCCTGCCACCACCGCCGCGTAACACTCTTCCGGTTCCGTGATCTCAGCGACGGCCAGGTCGATGATCTGCTGTTGCACCGTCTTCCGCTCTTCGTTGCGAGCGTCGAGATGGTTCGCAAGATGGCGGGCTACATTGGAATCGCGCGTATCAAAGAGCTCGACCACCGCCTTGGCCGCATCCATCCGGCCCGCGGCGTTTATACGTGGCCCAATCCGAAACCCCAGATCGTATGCTGTCATGCCCTTGCCGTCTCCGCAACCAGCGACATCGATCAACGCGCGCAAACCGGGGTTAGCAACACGCGCGAGGTCTTTCAGCCCGATGGCCACGATCGTGCGGTTTTCGCCGGTAAGTTTCGCGACGTCGGCGACGGTTCCGATTGCCACAACTTTCATGAAAGCGGGCACTTGCGACTCGCGGCCGTATTCCCTAAACAGTGCGTGTACGAGCTTGAAAGCGACGCCGACACCGGCAAGGCTTTTGTCCGGATACTCGCAACCAACCTGATTCGGATTGAGCACTGCGAAAGCCGGCGGCGCGCCTTCCTTCTCGTCGGGCAAGTGATGGTCGGTGATGATTATGTCGAGGCCTTTATCACGCGCCCAGTAAAGCGGTTCATGGGCGCGAATGCCACAGTCGATACTGACGACGAGTTTGTAACCGTCAGCCAGCGCTTTCTCCAATCCAGCCTGCTGGATGCCATAGCCTTCAGTAAAGCGGTGTGGAATGTGAAAACCGGCATGTGCGCCGAGGAGTTTAAGAGCACGCAAGAGGACGGCGGTTCCGGTAGTTCCGTCAACGTCGTAATCGCCGTAGATCAGGTTCGGCTCACGCGTATCAACCGCACGCTTGAGACGAGCCACAGCCTCATTCATGCCGAGCATGAGGTTAGGTTCATGAAGTTGATCGTAAGTGGGAGACAGGAAGACGCGCGCATCGCGCTCGCCGGCGTATCCCCGATTTATGAGAAGAGCAGCCAGGATTGGTGAGACACCCAGAACGCGTGCCAGTGAGGCGGCCCTTTCGGCATCATGCTCGCGCACGATCCAGCGTTTGGCTTTCATCAGTTCATTTAGCCACAAAAAAGCACAAAAAACACATAACGATTAGTACCGGGTTCAGAATTCAAATTCAATTTTCATTTTGTGCTTTTGTGCCTTTTTGTGGCTGATCTTTTTCTGTGCTTTTTGTGGCCTACTCTGCAAACCATCCATTTGCATCGAGCAACTTCACGCCGATGCGCCTGTTACCATCGATATCATCTATCCAGGAGCCATTAACTTCGGCCGTTAGCTTACCACCAAACGGCGCCACAAGCTGCACCGTCGAACCGACCGGAACATCAACGTCGATGAGGAGCGTTGCGCCTCCGCGACTGATCTTTGTGGCCGTAGCCTTGGCCTGAAATGATTTTCCTGACGCGTCTGTTCCCTCCACGTCCAAAGCGAACTCGACAGGTATTCGCGGGCTCCGCGGTCGCTGGGAAGACTCACTCATTACTTCGTCACCGCCCTTTTTTTCGATTAGCAACTTCAGAGGTGGGGCCGCAATCAGTGTAACAAATCCGCGTTTATCTGTGGCTTAAATACTTCCGGATATGTAGCCCATCGCCAACGCCACCAAAATCGCAATCCCGACGATCACACGGTAAAGAATAAAAATACTTGTCGAATGTGTCCGCAGGTATCGCAACAGGAACCAGATCGACGCATAGCCCACAACGCCCGAAACCACGGTCGCGACTACCAATGAACCATAGCTACCGGGCGGTAATTTCGTGGCTGCCTCTTTAAGTTCCAACAATCCACTCGCTGCAATCGCCGGAATCGAGAGCAGGAAAGAAAACCGCGCGGCTGTCTCGCGGGTCAATCCCGAGAACAGGCCAGCCATAATTGTCGAGCCCGAGCGGCTTGAGCCGGGAATCAATGCCAGTACCTGGGCTGAGCCGACAGCGAGCGCGTCCGAGACTCTGAGCTGGTCCATGCCGTGATCTCTTTTTCCCACCAGCTCGGCGATCATCAGCAACACTCCGACAACGATCATCATCGTCGCAATCACCCAGAGATTCTTCGTGAATGGACCCTCGATGATCTTCTTCAAGGCCAACCCCACTGTCCCGACGGGCAGCGATCCGATAATGACCAGCCACCCGAGCCACGCGTCTTTTGAGAGTTTTGGCCGGCCTTCTTCGCTGCGCCCGCGCAATAGCGCAAGGTGATCGGTAATAAAGGCCCGCAGTATATTAATGATGTCTCGCGCGAAGTAGATCAAAACTGCGAGCAGTGTTCCGAGTTGAATGACGGCGATAGTGGCAGTCGTCTGCTCCGCCTGTAACGTCTTGTCAACGCCGCCGTAGAGATCGAGAACACGAGCGGCGAAAACGAGATGTGCTGTCGAGCTGACCGGGATAAATTCTGTCAGGCCCTGAACCAGGCCGAGAACGATAGCTTGAAGAATGGTCATTTATTATTCTCGAAAAGAATTTCGCTCCGCAATCCAATCGTACATCGCAGGCGGCATCAGCATGCTCGCGCGCACAATCGTTGCGAGTTGCCATGGAAAAGCGTAAATCGCCTTTTCCTTTTCGATCGCTGAAACAATCTTTTTGACACCCGTTTCGAGTTCCATCAGGTATGGCATCTTCGCTTGGCGTCCCGAAGTCAGGTCAGTCTTGATGAAACCCGGATGGATGATCGTGACGCCTACGCCAGTGTGGCGCAGGTCGATCCTGAGACTCTCGAAGTAGGCAGTCACCGCGGCCTTGCTTGCACAATATGCGGCAGACTTGGCGAGGCCCCGATAGGCAGCCAGACTCGAGATCGCTACGAGCCGGCCATGTGCACGTTCAACCATTTCCGGAAGTACGGCGTCCACGCTGTTCACCGATCCCAGAACATTGATACCGATGACGTTCGCTGCATGTTCGGGCGTCAGCCGGGTCGCGTGATCGGAGGTGCCGATACCGGCATTGGCGATCAGGATATCGATTGGGCCAAGCTCTTTACGGAAACGATCCGCAGCTTCGCGGACGGCTTTGATATCACGCACATCCGCCGCGGCTCCGACAGCCTTGACGTTCCGAGCCTGCGCTTCACTGACAATCTGGTTCAGCAGCTCTTCACGCCGCGCGAGTAATCCGAGATTCGCACCGCGAGAAGCGATCTCCAGCGCGAGTCCCTTCCCGATACCGGAAGAGGCGCCGGTGATCATCACTACTTTGTTGGACCAGTAAGCCACGGATTATACGGATTAGATAAGCACGATCACTGGCGTGATGACGGGTTTGGCGCCGGTTTGCTTCTGGATGAAGCGTTTCAACTCGACGCGCACGTGTTCCTTCAAAAGCGTTTCGTCCGAGAGGGTCTGCCGGGAGGCACCGGCAACGGCGGCCACCACAACGCGCTTCGCATCCGCCAGCAGATAGTTTCCGAAACCGTTTCCAGTGCTCAACCCGCGCACGCCTCGCGCGGCGATCTTCGGCTCGCCGTCAAGCTCACCTGTTTCCTGATCGACGGCCACAACCACCGTCACTGTGCCCTCGTAAGCAAGCTGCTTGCGCTCACGGACGGTCTCACTGTCGATCTCCTTGAATCCGCTCTCATCGATAAACGTACGTCCGATTTCACGCTTATCAATCACCGCAGCGCGTTCGCCGTCGAGCTCGAGCACGTCGCCGTTCTCGATCAAAATAATGTTCTCTTCCCTGTAACCCAGATGGTTTTTGACAAATTCCTTGTGTCGAAACAGCATCCGGTACTCGCCGTGAATCGGAACCACAAACTTCGGACGTACGGCTTCAGTCATGATGCGGATATCTTCCTGCGAAGCATGACCGCTGACGTGTACCAGCCGCCGCTTTTCCTCGATGATGTTGGCGCCGCGCTTGTAGATGAATCCAATCATGCGCGAAATCAATCGCTCGTTACCGGGAATGATGCGGGCGGAAAGCACGACCGTATCGCCTTCCTCAATCATCAACCCCTTGTAACTCTGCGTCGCCATCTGTGAAAGCGCGGCGCGCGCCTCACCCTGCGAGCCGGTGACCAGAAACACGATCTCGTCGTCGCTCATCATCTTTGCCTGGTTGAGCGACACGAGCAGGCCGTCCGGAATGTCGAGATAACCCAGCCGGTCCGCAACCTCAACGTTCTTCTGCATCGAGCGACCCAGCACGCAAACGTGACGATTAAACTGCTGCGCCACGTCCAGCACGATCTGCAAACGATGGATCGACGAGGCAAACGCAGCGACTACAATCCGTCCTTTAGCTTCGGAGAAGATCTCTTCAAAGGCGGGAATCACTGCACGTTCCGACGGTGTGCGACCGGGAACCGTCGCGTTCGTGGAGTCTGACAACAAAGCGAGAACGCCGTCCTGCCCATATCGTCTGAACGATCGAAGGTCTATCGGCTCACCGATGACGGGCGTCTCATCAACCTTGTAGTCGCCGGTATGAATGATCGTGCCGACAGGAGTTTTGATTCCGAGTGAGAAGCAATCTACGAGAGAATGGGAAACGCGAATAAACTCGACCGAGAAAACACCGATGTCGACGACGTCTCTCGGTTCCACTCGATGGATCAGCACATCGCCGAGCAGCTCGTGTTCTTCAAGTTTGCTTTCGGCTAAACCCGCCGTGAAATGTGAGCAATAGACAGGGACGTTGAAGCGCTTAAGTAAGTAAGGCAGCGCGCCGAGGTGATCTTCGTGACCGTGCGTAAGCACGATGGCGGTGATGTCGTCCTTGTATTCGTCGAGAAAACCAAAATTCGGAATTGAAACATCGACCCCGTAAGCTGTTTCCTCGGGAAAGCCCATCCCGGCGTCGAGAATCAACATCTCGTCGCCGAAGCGCACCGCCATGCAATTCATGCCGAACTCGCCGATACCACCGAGCGGTATGATCTCAAGGACACTAGCCATAAATCGCAAGAGTATAGCATGTTACACAGTTTCGCACGGGTGACAGAGGCGCGTTTTCCTCGGTATTATCCGGCAATGAACAAACCCATCCTTGTCCTGGCTATTCTTTTCTTTTCTTGTTTCACCGCTCATGCAGCGACGCCGACGATGCGTCTGGATTACTACCACACCGGCGATGCGACGCAGGAAGTGTTCAGCGTCGACCGTGTGGTGATTGAACCGCTTCCATGGCCTGGCGATCCGAAACAGGCGATCGATTCGTCGAATCTCGGAAAGTATTTGTTCGAAGTTCGTGATGCCAAGACGAAACAGCTTCTCTACTCGCGCGGGTTTGCTTCAATCTATGGCGAGTGGGAAACGACAGACGAAGCCAAGACAACGAAGCGAACGTTTCAGGAGTCGATGCGCTTCCCCGAACCATCCGCGCCGGTCACGATCACGCTGAAGAAGCGCGACGCGAAGAACGTCTTTCAGGATATTTGGACCACGACAATCGATCCCGCGGATCAGTTTGTCGATCGGTCTAAACCGGTTGCGCCCGCACCGCTGGTCACGATCCAGAAAGCCGGCGACCCCGAAACGAAGGTCGACTTCCTGATTGTAGGTGACGGCTACACAGCCGCCGAAGCGAAGAAGTTTGAGGCAGATGCGCGTCGACTTACCGAAACGCTCTTCGCCACGTCGCCATTCAAGGAGAATCGTAGAAACTTTAACGTCTGGGGACTCTGCCCGCCCGCTGCCGAGTCAGGCATCTCGCGTCCTTCAACCGGTATCTATCGCGACTCACCTATCGGCGCCACTTACGATGCTTTCGGATCAGAACGTTACGTCCTGACTTTCGATAATCGCGCGTTGCGACGTACCGCGCAATTTGCTCCGTATGAGTTCATCGAAGTGCTCGTTAACAACCGGACTTACGGAGGCGGCGGTATCTTCAATCTGTACAGCACGGTCGCGTCTGACAATGCATTCGCGAACTACGTCTTCGTTCACGAATTCGGGCATCACTTCGCCGGGCTCGCAGACGAGTACTACACGTCATCGGTCGCGTACGGGCCGGCGGCTGCGGATCGCGTCGAGCCATGGGAGCCGAACGTTACCGCACTGCTCGACGTCAGCACATTGAAGTGGCGGAATCTGGCCTCGCCGTTTGCAAACGTCACGCCGATTCCGACGCCGTGGAACAAGGAAGAGTTTGAGAACTACTCGCGAGAGATTCAGAAGCGCCGCGTTCAGTTGCGCAAAGACAAGCGGCCGGAAGAAGAGATGGAAGCGCTCTTTAAAGAGGAGCTGGCACACGAGCAGAAGATGTTTGCGGCGGAAAAACACTTCGGACAGGTCGGAGCGTTTGAAGGAGCGATGTACGAAGCGCGAGGTTATTACCGTCCGGAAGTCGATTGCATCATGTTCTCGCGCACGGATCACTTCTGCAAAGTCTGCCGCGCCGCAATAGAGCGCATCATCAAAATGTACTCAAAGAATTAGCCACAAAAAGGCACATAAAGCACATAAAGAGCAGGACAAACTTTATTGTGACTTTTGTGCCTTTTTGTGGCTTAGTGGGGTTTGAGTGGCTCGATGAAGTCGCGATCCTTCGTGCCCTCGTGGCAGACGATACAGGATTGTTGGCCGCGTTCTTCGAGATCGGAGACGAGCGCGTAGGTTAGACCACGGTCTTTCCACGTCAACACCTTCAGTCCATCGATGGCGTTGTAGTGAAACACCAGACCGCGGGCAGCGATCACTTCACCACCCGTCGGTTCGACGGCTGACGCCGAAGTGATCACGAGACTGATCGGTCGCTCTTTCATCTGATAGGCAACGTACGCCGCGTAGTCGTTCTGAAAATTAACCAGCCGCGCGCCTTCGAGTACGTAAAGCTTCTCCTGGCCCGACGATTCCTGATAATTCGGTAACTTCACACTGAAGTTCACCTTGTTCACAAACCACGAAGAAATATCCTGCGGACTCATCGACTCCATCTCGAGCGGCAATTGCCCGCGCACGTGCCGTAGGTGAGTCTCCGCCGCCATGAGCGCAAAACTACCCGCCGGTCCCTTCTCCGGTTGATTCCCCTGCTTTACGACTCGCCACACAATCACCGGCAACAGCAACACGAGTAAAACAGCAGCAGCCGCAACCATCCAGCTAAACCGTGAGCGTCGAGATGGCCTGAGCATCTGTTGAACTTTCGCACGCAACTCCGGTGGAGCAACATACAACTTCCCACCTTCTCTCACGGTCTTCAAAAAGCTTCGCTCCCTGGAAAAAACAGCAGCACACGACTCACACTCCGCCAGGTGACTCTCGACAGTCACACGCTCATCACCGCGCAACTCATCATCGAGATACAACGTCAACCACTCTCGTATATCGTCACACTGACTCAACTTCGACCCTCTTTAGTAAGTCCGTAATCAACCCGCCGAATCCGTGGCTGTAGCCTTTGTCTCAACTTTTCGCGCGCACGGCCTAAACGCGACATGACAGTTCCGGCCGGACAATCGAGCACTGTCGCAATCTCCTGGTAAGTGAATCCTTCGATGTCCCGCAATACTACGATCTCGCGGTATGCGTGCGGCAAACTCTCAATTGCGTCGCGCACCTGTTGTCTTTCCAGCTTCCGCAGGTAAACAACGTGCGGGTTCTCCTGTGTTGCAGCGCCCGGTGGTTCACCCAAATCGAGTTCGACGAAATGCGGCCCGCTGTTCTTGTGACGTAGTTGATTTAACCACGCGTTTCGCATGATCACGAACAGCCAGCCCTTCAGATTACTGTCCGGGTCGGGCCGGTTGCCGGCGCCGGTCGCACGCACATACGTTTCCTGGACGAGGTCGTCAGCTTCCGTCGCATCGCGTGTCAACGTCAGGGCATAGCCATAGAGCGAATCGATGTACTCCATCGCCGCCTGGCCAAATCCCGCATCGTTGTCCGTTGTCATGGCGTTTTGCGGTAGCCATTCTAGATTAACACGTGACCACTTAGAAAATTCCCTGGGAATAATTTTCCCGGTGGCGTGTTTTTCCTCATAACACAGGAAGCCGGTCGGGCTCCAGTTCACTTCGTCAGGGTCATTATTTGAGCGGCGCGCGCGGCGTCGCGAACTTGATAACCCGGCGAAGTGCCACTCTGCGGTCTTCAGCGTATCTCTGCTTGCTCTGAGTTACGCGGAAGGCCGCAGAGATGTACGCCTCTTTGGAGTGCGGCGGCCTGGCGCCGCTTTGTTATCGATCGCGCTGGATCGAGGCCAAAGCGGCGCCAGGCCGCCGCACTCCAAGATGTGTTATTTTCTCACGAAATGACGCCCTCTAATCGATTTGCGCACATCGCAATCCTGATTTTTCTTGTTTCCGTAAACGTCTTCGCACAAAAACTGACGCCACATCACATCTCGCTTGCAAATGGCAAGTCGTTTGATCTGAACCTGGCCGAAGGTTACGAGATCAGCGTTGCTGCCCAGGGCCTTAAACGTGTGCGCTTTATGGCGCTGAGCCCGGACAATCGTCTCTTCGTGACCGATATGCACGACAAGTCGGACAATCGGCGAGGCGTGGTCTACATCCTCGACGAGTTCGATCCCAAGACCCGACAGTTCAAGAAAATCACGAAGTACATGACTGGATTGCTCAACCCGAACAGCGTAGCCTTCTATAGAGATCCGGAAGGAACAGACTGGTTCTATCTTGCTTTAACCGATCAACTCGTGCGTTATCGTTACGAAGCAGGCAAAGACGCACCTTCAGGCGAGCCGCAGGTGCTCGCGACATTCCCGGCTTACGGGCTTGCATACAAATACGGCGGCTGGCACCTGACGCGCACTGTCGTCGTCGGTGGTGATGGAAAGATCTACGTCGCAGTCGGCAGCAGTTGCAACGCTTGTGAAGAAAAAGAAGAAGTTCGCGCCAGTATTCTGCAGATGAATCCTGATGGCACGGACAAGAAATACATCGCGCGCGGATTGCGCAATGCCGTTGGGCTTTGCTGGGTAAACGGAAAACTATATGCCACGAATATGGGCTCAGATCATCTCGGCCCCAATCGCCCCGCAGACACTTTTTACGCGCTTAAGAGTTCAGAAACACATTACGGCTGGCCATATTGTTTTCAGGATGGAGCGCGGATCTATCCCGATCCAAAATTTAATCTGAAAGGGTCAAAGTTTAATTGCCGCAAGGTCCCGTCGGCGCTCACGCCATTTCCGGCGCACAGCTCGCCACTCGGTTTGGAGTACTTCGACGCCGGCAACTTCTCCGACCTGGATGGCTCGTTTCTCGTCGCGCTGCATGGCTCGACAACGAAGCGGCTTGGGCGGGGGTACCGTGTTGTAAAAGTCTCAGCGGCGAGCGGCGCGATGACCGATTTCATCACCGGATTTCTCGACGGCACAGTTATCTATGGCCGTCCCGCCGACGTTTTCAGTTTCGGAAAAGATGCATTTCTCTTGACGGACGACTATAGTGGCGTGGTTTATTACGTCTATCTGCGTCGCTAATCTGCTCAACTCGGGTCTGTGTAATCTGTGGATTGAAAGGAAACCACTCATGCGCTTTCGTGTCCCTCTCTTCCTGATCATCGTTGTATCTCTGGCCGCGCCCGCGCTGGCGCAGAAACGCAGCATCACTGAAAAGGATCTCTTCAACTTCGTTTGGATCGGTGATCCACAGGTGTCGCCCGACGGCTCGCGCGTCGCGTTCGTGCGCGTGACTGTCAACGAAAAGAAGGACGGATACAACACCGCTATCTGGACTGTCTCGACTGGCAACGGTGAAACACGACAGCTCACCAACGGCCCCCGCGATGGTGCTCCACGCTGGTCACCTGACGGGCAGTACATCATCTTCACTCGTGCTCCGGAAGTTTCCGGCCGAGTTGATCCGCCGCAGTTATTCATGCTGGCAATGTCAGGTGGCGAGCCGTTTCAGTTCACGACTCTGCCGCGTGGCGCAGGTGGGGCGCAGTGGTCGCCGGACGGCAAGACGATCCTTTTCTACAACAGCGCAACCGCAGAGGAGCTTGCAAAAGCCGCCGCTAAAAATGCACCGCCGGCCACGCCGGCGCCATCACCCGCGGCCAGCCCGACTCCTCCCGAGCGCGAGAGCGACGTTCGTGTAATCAATCGCGCTGTTTATCGCGCAAACGGGACCGGCTATCTGGACTTCAAACATCCGAACCACATCTGGGTCGTCACTGCTCCAAAAACCGGCGACGAAAAAGTCACGCCAAAGCAGTTGACCAGGGGACATTTCGACGATGGCGGCGCAGTCTGGGCCAAAGATAGTTCGCGCATCTATTTTGAGACCGACTACACGGACGAACCTTATTACGAGCTGCCGCGCACAGACCTTTACACAATGTCGGTAACCGGCGGTGAACCGGTAAAACTGACTTCGTTCGACATGGGTGCTGGCGGTTTCACTGTCAGTCCGGACGGAAAGCAGGTTGCATTCATCGCGCAGGTGAGCCAGCCGGTGCGTTCGTATTCACAACCCGATCTCTGGGTGCTGGATCTCGTCTCGGGGGCGAAGCCACGCAATCTCACGGCGAACTTTGATTTCGACATCGGCGGCGGTGTGGGTGGCGATAATGTCGCGCCCAGAGGAGGCGGCGGCAACCCTCCGATTTGGTCGCAAGATGGGCGCAGCATCAACATGCTCTACGTCAAAGAGGGCAAAGCAAACCTCGGCTCGTTTGACGTCGCGAGCGGAAAACTGACCGACGTCACGACGGGAAACCAGGCTGTCGTTAACTACCGCGCGCTTCCCGATGCTTCGAAGTTTGTTCTTTTGATTTCGACTCCGACGCGTGTTGGCGATCTCTACTTGCTCGACAAAGCAGGCGCACAGCCAAAACAACTGACCCATATCAACGACGAGTTGTTCTCAAAACTGAATCTCACGGAGCCTGAAGAAGTTTGGTACACGAGCTTTGACGGCAGGAAGATTCAGACGTGGGTGCAGAAGCCACCCGATTTTGATCCGAACAAGAAGTATCCGTTGATTCTCAATATCCATGGTGGACCACACGCAGCCTACGGATTCATCTTCGATCACGAGTTTCAATGGATGGCGGCCAAGGGCTATGTCGTGCTTTATCCAAACCCGCGCGGTAGCACGAGCTACGGTCAGGACTTTGGCAACATCATTCAGCACAAGTATCCCGGCGACGACTACAAGGACCTGATGGCCGGTGTGGATGAACTGGTTCGTCGTGGCTACATCGACGACAAGAAGATGGGCGTGACGGGCGGCAGCGGCGGCGGATTGCTGACAAATTGGACCATCACACAGACGACGCGATTTGCGGCGGCAGTTTCACAGCGCGACATCGCGAGCTGGTCGGATTGGTGGTACACCGCCGACTTCACACTGTTCCAACCGTCGTGGTTTAAGGCGCCGCCGTTTGAAGATCCGGAAGATTACGTACGCCGCTCGCCGATCACTTACGTCAACAAGATCCAAACCCCGTTGATGTTGATTCTCGGTGAGGCAGACTGGCGTACGCCCACTGGACCTGGCGGCGAGGCAATGTTCCGCGCGTTGAAATATCGCAAGATACCGACAGTGATGGTTCGCTTCCCGAACGAGTCGCACGAGTTGTCGCGTTCGGGTCAACCATGGCATCGCATCGAGCGCCTGCAGCATATCGTCGGTTGGTTCGATAAATGGATCCTCGGCGTTCCGAAGCCGGAGTACGACATCGGTGAAATCACTCGCAGCACGACTACGCAACAGTAAAAAGTGGGACAGGATTTACAGGGTTAAGCAAGATGAACAAGATTAATCCTGTAAATCCTGAAACATCCTGTAAATCCTGTCTATGAAAACTCTCGGACTCATCGGCGGCACCGGCCCTGAATCAACTATCGACTACTATCGATTATTGACCTCACAGTATCGCGCGAAAGCCGACGGCGCCTCACCACCCGTCATCATCAACAGCGTCGATCTGCAACGCATGATCGCGTGGATGGGTGCCAATCAACTCGACAAAGTAACGGATTATCTCGTCGAACAATTCGGAAAACTCGAAAAAGCAGGAGTCGACTTCGCCGCCCTAACCGCAAACACACCCCACATCGTGTTTGACGAAATAAAATCGCGCGTGAACTTACCGCTCATCAGCATCGTCGAGGCCGCCTGTGAGCGCGCACAAAAACTCGATTTCAAGAGCGTCGGACTTTTCGGCACGCGCTACACGATGCAGGCGCCGTTCTACCCAGAAGTGTTTTCACGCACTGATATCAAGCTCGTCACGCCAAACGAAGAAGAACAAGAGTACATTCACGCCAAATATTTCGGCGAACTACTTAAAGACACCTTCCTGCCCGAAACGCGTGCAAAGTTCTTAAACATTGCAGACGAAATGAAAGCACGCGACACAGTCGAGGCGATTATCCTCGGCGGGACAGAGATTCCCCTGCTCCTTCGCACCGAAGAACACAACGGCATTCAGCTCCTCGACACTACCCGCATCCACGTAGATCGCTTAATCGAAGAAATGTTGAGCTAAAAAACACATCTTCAGGTTACTCTCCAAGTAGTATCATTCCTCCCGAACCCTGACAAAAAATCCCCTGCGTTTTCCCCTATGGAATAATCACCAGCGAGTGTGAAAGGAAATCATCATGGGACTTTTTGACAAGATGTTTGGACGTGGAGCCTCAGAATCGGAGCAACAGCAAGGAGCCCAGCAACGGTTCAACGAGCTCAAACAAAAATATCAAACCGTTCTCACCACTGCCGACAATGAACGGATCCAGTTTCTGAACCTGCACGTGCAGGACAATAAACTCTTCATCAAAGCTATTGCGCCGTCCGAAGAGGCTAAGAACAAGTTCTGGGATCAGATCAAACTCGTCAATCCGAATGCTGACGACATCACAGCCGACCTTTCGGTCGACACAAGCCGTGCGATGGGTGCAGCCGCAGGCGGCGGCCAGGGCAGCGGCGGGCAAACGTATGAAGTGAAGAGCGGTGACAATCTCTCGAAGATCAGCAAACAGTTCTACGGCGATCCGAACGAGTACATGCGTATCTTCTACGCAAATCGCGACAAGCTGAAAGATCCGGACAAGATCCAGGTGGGCCAGCAATTGGTAATTCCACCAGAATAGGTTGTAGGGGTGGCACTCCGTGGCCACCCCTCTGTAGAATTCCCGCGCAGGGGTGGCCACAGAGTGCCACCCCTAAAATTACCCCCATGGACTCGAACACGCTTCCGATCATCACCACCCAGCGTCTTCTTCTTCGTTGGATTTCTGAGAACGATATCGACAGTCTCTTCGAAGTCTTCTCCGATCCGCAGGTGATGCGGTATTGGAGCACGCCGCCATATACCAATCGAGAAGACGCAGTACAACTACAGCGAGACATCGCTGCCGGCAACGAGAACAACACGATGATCAAGTGGGGACTCGCGCTGCGAGATTCGGATCGCCTCATCGGTACCACCACGTTATTCAATCTAAGTCTTGAAAACGGCCGGGCGGAACTCGGCTACGCGATGGGCCGTGCGCACTGGGGCAAGGGTTACATGAACGAAGCGCTCCAGGCGCTCTTGTTCCATGCATTCGAAGTCATGAACCTGCGTCGCCTCGAAGCCGACGTTGACCCGCGGAACACCGCATCGATCCGCACACTCGAACGTCTCGGCTTCCAAAAGGAAGGCTATCTCCGTGAACGTTGGCACGTAAACGGCGAGATCCAGGACGCAATTTTCTATGGACTCTTGCGACGTGAATGGCTCAAATCCGATCCGCGTTAATCCGGCGTTGGATCCGTAAATCCGCGCGCAAGATTGTTCCCGCTTCTCGTTCCTTGGGATTAGTTGACACTGAAAGGAACCGTCATGAAGACCTTTTTGCTCTTAACACTCACCGCAATCTTTAGCACCTCCGGTCTGCTAGCCTGCACCGTCGCCACAACGGAAACGATTCCACCGCTCTCCCAAGCCAGCCCACTTCCCGTAAAGAAGACGATGAAAGCCTTTAGTTCCGACGAGGAACTAGCGCGCTATTTCAAAGAGCTGGCTAAAAGAGGAAGAGGACAAGCCAAATCAGACATCGCCAGCTACGGGCAGCTCGCTGCCGAACCTGCGGCGGCAAATAAAGCGATTGGGATAGCCGGAAAAGACGAAGAATCAGTCACAAACACCCAGCACGCCGGTGTTGATGAAGGCGGCATCGTTAAGGTCCATGGTGATCACCTCGTCGTCCTACGCCGTGGCCGTCTCTTCACCGTCGCAATCGGCGACGAGGCCTTGAAACCAATCTCGAATATCGATGCGTTTTCTCCGGACGTCGATCCGCGCAGCACCTGGTATGACGAAATGCTCATCTCAGGCAACACCGTGGTCGTGATCGGCTACAGCTACGAACGAGGCGGAACTGAAGTCGGCTTGTTTGATGTTACTGATGACGGAAAACTCTCATATCGCTCCACGTATCACCTACGCTCGAACGATTACTATTCATCGCGCAACTACGCCAGCCGTCTCATCGGCAGCAAGCTCATCTTCTACGCGCCTCAATACCTTTACGCAGGCGCGGAAGATCCTTTTAACCCTTTTCCCGCGGTTCGCAAATGGCACAAGGGAGCCACGCCCGAGGAATTCAAGCGCATCGTTCCCGCCACTCGCATCTACCGCCCCGAAGCAGACATAACCAGCTCGTGGGTTACGGCGCTGCACACTGTAACCGTGTGTGATCTGTCTAATGGTGGTTTTGAGTGTCAGGCAACATCGGTGCTTGGACCGCCGGGAAACGTCTTCTACGTTTCGCCCGACTCGGTGTTTGTGTGGGCCAGCACCTGGGAGCGCGGGAGCGAAAGCAGCAACTTACTGTTCCGCATGCCGCTCGACGGCTCTGGTCCAAGCGCGTTGCGCGTCTCGGGAAGCCCTGTCGATCAGTTCTCGTTTCTACAGAGTGATGACCATTATCTCAATGTGCTGGTTCGGTCGCAGGGAAAAGGCGACGGCATGTGGCGCGCTGAAGTCGCGGCAGGCGATGTCGCCCTGATGCGTATTCCGATCACCAGTTTCTCAGATGGCAGCGAAGTCGTTCCCTCCACGAACTACCGCAAACTGCCAAAACCTCAGGGCTACGCTTTTCAGAATCGTTTTGTTGGTGGACACCTGATCTACGGCACTGGCAACGGGTGGGGATACCCGCAGCAGAATTCCGATCAATGGAATCTCTTTGTAGTGGATTGGAAGCGCGGCGATTCTCACCAGATGAAACTGCCTCACAGTGTCGATCGCATCGAACAGATGGGTTCTGACGCCGTCATCGTCGGCACCGACGGCAAGAATTTACTCTTCTCATCTCTGCGTTTGGCACAGTGGCCGGAGATCGTCTCAACGTACACGCGCCGAGAAGCTTCGCAGGGTGAGCTGCGCAGTCACGGCTTCTTTTACAAACCCGACGGCGATGAGACGGGGATGTTGGGTCTGCCGATCAGCGTGCCGGGACGTGCCGGTTACAAGCACCTGTTTGAGAACTCGGCCGCGATCCTCTTCTTGAGAAACAACTCACTTCAGTTTAGTGAAGTCGGCGAACTCGGTTCACAGCCGGAGAAGGCGATTGACGATAAGTGTCGCGCGTCATGTGTTGATTGGTACGGAAATGCGAGACCGTTGTTCCTGCGTGGTCGCGTGTTCGCGCTGCTCGGCTACGAGATCGTCGAAGGCCGTCTTGACGATGGCCGCATGCACGAGCTCCGCCGCGTGAACTACGCACCCCAAAGCCATCCACAGATTGCACAGAAGTAATCTGTGTAATCTGTGGATGGATCTTCTTTCCCTCACTTGCTAAACTCCTCTCTCTGCGCGCTCAGTCCAAACACAATTGAGGAGGCTCCCTATGTTTCGCCGACGATTGTCTTGTCTTTCCCTGCTGCTGATTCTTGCGCTTGCTAATTCTTTCACAGCGCAGACTGCCCGGCGTCCACTAAAGCTCGATGACCTGACTCGCTTTCGCAGCGTCGGCGATCCGCAGATCTCGCCTGACGGCAAATTCGTTGCGTACGTCGTCGGCACGACAGACCCGAAGGAAGACAAGTCGAACTCACACATCTGGATGGTGGGCATCGACGGCACGAACGATCGACAGATAACTTTCAGCAACGAAAGCGAGAGCTCGCCGCGCTGGAGCCCGGACGGAAAGTACATCTCCTTCACGTCGTCGCGTCCCGGCAAAGCGCGCGGCAATCAGGTTTGGCTGCTTGACCGAAACGGCGGCGAAGCCATGCAGCTCACCGAGCTCAAAGGACGTCTCCAGGGACACGAATGGTCGCCCGATTCAAAGCGACTCGTCCTCGTTGTCGGTGATCCCGATCCCGAATCAGACCCCGCACCATCGCCGCAGCCAGGCGCGACTCCACGTGTTCCCAAACCCATCGTCATCGATCGTTACCGTTATAAACAGGATGGCGCGGGATACTTGTTGTCGGGACGCCACACATACATTTACATCTACGACATCGAGTCGAAGAAGCTCGATCGACTAACCAAGAGCAAGTGGGACGAGAGTTCGCCGTCATGGTCGCCCGATGGAACGCGCATCGCTTTCGTGAGCAATCATTCGGACGATCCGGATCGTGATCCGAGCGTACAGCTTTACGTCGCCGAAGGTAAGCCGGGCGCTAGCGAGAAACAACTCACACCAACGGAGGTGCGCGCCGGCCGTTCGCGTCCCGAGTGGAGTGCCGACTCCAAGTGGATCGCTTTCGTCGATGGAGAGGAAAAGAAATACGGCGCCTACAGCATGGATCATCTCGGACTGGTACTCGCCGATGGCAGCAGTGCACCGACACATCTGAAGGCAGCGGAGGATCTTGATCGCGGTGTTTCGTCACCGCGCTTCACGCCGGATGGCAAAGCGATTCAATTTCTGGTCACTGACGATCGTTCTGTATATCCGGTCAAAGCAAATCTGTCCGGGGGTGCGGCACAAAAGCTTTTGGCGCCGCCGGTTGTAGTTGGCAATTGGAATTTCAATGGCGGACGAGCCGTGGTGATGTCGGGCGGAAACTCGAAGTCTAATGAGATTCATGTTTGGGAAGGAAACTCGCTTCGCCAGCTTACACACCAGAACGACAAACTGTTCGCGGAGCTCGATCTCGGCGTCACTGAAGGAGTCACATTCCAGAGCAAAGATGGCACGCTGGTAAATGGATTGTTGACCTACCCGGTCGGCTATACCAAAGGAACCAAAGTTCCTCTGTTGCTGAGAATTCACGGTGGACCAAATTCGCAGGATCAGCACAGCTTCAGTCTTGAGCGGCAGATGTTTGCGGCGAATGGTTACGCCGTGCTGGCGGTCAACTATCGTGGCAGTGCTGGCCGTGGTCAGAAGTTTTCACGCGCGATCTTCGCCGACTGGGGAAATTACGAAGTCCAGGATCTGCTGGCCGGAGTCGATCACGTGGTCAAAATGGGTGTCGCCGATCCGGATCGACTTGGAGTGGGCGGTTGGAGTTACGGCGGAATTCTGACTGACTACCTGATTGCGACGGACAACAGGTTCAAGGCCGCGACCAGCGGCGCCGGCACGGCGTTCACGGTCGCGTTTTATGGCACCGATCAGTACATCATCCAGTACGACTACGAGATTGGACCACCGTGGAATCCGAAGGCGTGGGAAACCTACCAGAAGATCTCCTATCCTTTCCTGCATGCCGATCGCATTCAAACGCCGACGCTCTTTCTCGGTGGCGAACGCGACTTCAACGTGCCGGTGCAGGGTAGTCAGCAGATGTACCAGGCGCTGCGCAGTCTCGGAATCGATACGCAGCTAATCATTTATCCGAACGAGAATCACGGGATTCAACGGCCGAGTTATCAGCGCGATCGGATGGAACGATATCTGGCGTGGTATGACAAGTATGTGAAGAAGTCTGCCGGGCCTTCAAGTACCTCGACAGCACAGTGACGATACAGATGTTGGACAGGATTTACAGGATTGTGCAGGATTACAGGATAAATCTTGTAAATCTGTTTAATCTTGGAAATCCTGTCTAAAATCGCGTATGCGTCTCTTTGCTACTTCAGATCTACACACTGACTACAGGGAAAACTTCCGGTGGCTGCAGGAGCTGTCGGATACTGAATACCGCGACGATGTGCTGATCGTCGCGGGTGACGTCTCGGATCGGATGGAAGTCATCCGCGAGACTCTCCTGTTACTGCGTTCAAAATTCCGTCAACTTCTCTTCACACCCGGCAATCACGAACTATGGGTGAGAGACGCGGGCATCAACTCCCTCGAGAAGTTTCAACTCATTCTGAACCTGTGTGACGAGCTCGGCATTGCCAGGAAACCACTGCGGCTGGAGAAATTTTGGGTCGTTCCTCTGTTCTCGTGGTACGACGGCGTCTTTGAACCCGAAATGAAAGCGTGGGCCGATTTTCATTTTTGCAAATGGCCCGAAGCTGCCGCGCCGCTCTCCGAGTATTTTCTGCGTCTCAACGAATCGCAGCTCAAGCGGTACGACGCACCCGTGATCACTTTCTCACACTTCCTGCCACGTTCGGAGCTGTTACCGCCGAAGGAGTACTTGCGGATCAGTTGGCTGGGTAACGTCTCAGTCTGCTCGGCGCTCGACAGTCAAATCAGACAACTCAACTCCAGAGTCCACGTCTGCGGGCACACGCACACGACGTTTGATCGTGTAATCGACAATGTGAGGTACGTGCAGAACGCGGTCCGTTATCCAAAGGAACGTCGCACGCCGAGCTTTCCGATTAAGCTAATCCGTTGAGTGATCTGTGTTATCCGTGGCTAACTCTTTTTGTCGCTGGTCTGCGGGGCATGTTTTGCAGCAACCGCGCGAGCGTCTGGATATCAAAAGGTTTCGTGAGGTGAGCATAGAACCCTTCATTACAGGCCCGCTGCACGTCTTCCGGTCGTCCGAAACCAGTCAACGCTACAGCCGGTAGATCCTTTTTGCCTGGAATCTTCCGCAGCTTACTCAGAAACTCAAAGCCATCCATTCCCGGCATCGAGATGTCCGACAGCACCACGTCAAACTGTTTTTGACGAGCAATCCGAAGCGCTTCGCGCCCGCTCGTTGCGGCAGAAACCGAGGCGCCACCAATCTCCAGTAAGTGCCGCACCATCTCGGTGGTGTCCTCCGAGTCGTCAACCACCAGAACGTTCAGACCTGACAGAGACCCGATGCCGAGATCTACCACCGGTGCCAGCGGCGTTCTCGTGTTCACGCTGCGCGGCAGCCGGATCGTGAACGTTGCGCCTTTTCCTGTTCCGCCTGAATCTGCAGTTACCGAACCGCCGTGCAACTCGACGAGCTGTTGGACCACAGCCAGACCGATGCCCATACCTTGCTGCGAACGATTCGTGCTTGCGTCCGCTTGCCGGAAGATCTCGAATATGTGCGGCAAAAACGATGGATCAATTCCCTGCCCGTTGTCAGAAACCGTCAGAACAATCTCGTCCGCGTCTTCCTCGAGCCGGACACTAATGCGTCCGCCACTCGGCGTGAACTTCACCGAGTTGTTCAGCAAGTTCCAGATGATCTGTTCGAGTCTGACCGGATCTGCGCGGACAAACATCACATCATCAGGCGCTGTTACCTCAATATCGATTCCCTTGCTCTCAGCGTCGAGGCGCACGGTTTCAATGGCATTCTCGATTGACGCCACTGGGGAAACATTCTCACGGTTCAGCTCGAGTTTGCCGCTGCGCAATCGTGAGAGATCGAGTAGATCGCGAATCAGTTTCGACTGCGCGACGGCATTGCGCTTAACAGCGTCAGCCATTCGACGCAGACTATCCGACTTCTTGATTTCGTCCGTGCGCAGGAGCAATTCCGCATAACCCAGAATCACGTTGAGCGGATTGCGCAACTCGTGCGACATGATTGCGAGAAACTCGTCCTTCAGACGATTTGCATCTTCAGCCGTCTGACGGAGTTCATGTTCGCGCGCGAGCAACTGTTCGCGTTCCTCTTCAACTTGTTTCCGTTCGAGGTAGTCGGCAGTTTGTCGCGCCAGCAGATCCATGAGACGCAACTCCTGTTCGCTGGGCCGATGAGGTTCGCTGAAATGAGTGGAGATGGTACCCAGTAGGTTCCCGGAGCTACTCTGCAATGGCACTGACTGAACGGCGCGCACATCGGCGTGCAGCATCATCGACAGCGACGGTTTGCCGGCATAAATCTCACTCTCGGTGATGTCCTCGACGACCACTCGCTGATGGGATTCCATCGCCATTCCCCAGGCGGAGTTTCCATCCCGCGCATTCGTAAAGAAATCTCGGAACGACTCGTCAAAACCCTTCTGAGCGGCAAACGTGAGCTGACCTGAATCCTGATCGCGCAACTGTATGTGGCCTTTGTCTGCCGCACTTATTTCAATTGCGACGTTTAGAATCTCCTTCAAACAGCCCCCGACGTCGTGGCCCTCCTTGGCGCAACGAGTGCCAATCTCATTCAGCCGTCTCATCGCTTTGAGGTCGGCGGCACTGTGTTCCAGAATTCCAAACAATCGCGCTTCACTCTCACGCAACTCCTTCGTGCGTTCGGCGACCTGCTCTTCGAGGCCGCTCTTCGCCTGACGCAATTTTTCCTCAAGAGCTTTTTGCGCCGTCAGATCAGTGATGACGATGCCAATGGTGTTTGTTTGTGGTTGCAGCTTGGCAAAGGACATCAACACCGGGACCTGTTTGCCGTTTCCGGGACTCAGCGTGTATTCACGCCGAACGCTCTGCTCTCGCGCGTGTTGCAGATCTTCGAGAAATTGCTCGCGCATTTCCGGAACAATGTAATCGCCGAAAGGAACTCCACTGGCGTTTGACACACTGGCTTCGCGCAAACCCAGAATGCCCGTAAAGTTGCGATTGCTGTAGAGAATGAACGAGTCGGGCGAGACACTGACCGCGCCTTCGTTCATTTCATCAATCATCAGCCGGTAAGGATAGTCGGCACCGGCCAGCGTATAGACAACTTCGCCCTCGGGCGCCTCGACCACGAGCGCATCGACTTCTCCCTCACGTATTGCGCGCAGCGTTTCTTCGGCTTCCTCAAGTCGACGCTGCAGTTCGTCCATCTCGCTATCGCGGGATATTGAATTGTCTTTTCGCTTTACCATCAATCTGAACTTTTAAAGACACCACTCAGCTACGCTTCATTAAAACCCTTCTGATGATCCTGGCGCTTATAGAGATCGAGGCCTACAAGGATTTTTTGTGTGTTGGACATGTCACCAACAAACTTTCTGATCGGCATCGGCAATTTTTTAACCAGCGTCGGCGCGGCGATGATCTGTTCCTCGCGTGCGGCGGCCGGATCTTTATAAATGTCGATCACTTCCAAATCGTAGTCCGGCAAATACTCCTCACAGATTTTCTTCAGGTTGTAAACAGCGCGCAAAGATCGAAGGGAAGAACCCGTGACGTAGAGTCGCAGAATATACCGGGCCCGCCTGAGCGCCGTCTGTTGCAACGCCTCTTCAAAGGCCTCAGTGGCCGGGCCCAGGTTTCTCTTTAATAGTCGTTTACTCGCCGATTTCCCATTTCCATCTTTTGGCTTTGCCATTAATCACACACTTTCCTACCGCGGTTGAATGTCCAGCCCCACCAGCACACGTTCGGTATTGGACAGGTCTCCTATGATCTTCCTGATGGGTTGGGGCAGTTTCCGCACGAGCGTCGGGATGGCAAGGATCTGGTCACCGCGTGCGAGCGTCGGGTTTTCCATCAAGTCAACAACTTCAATGTGATACTGTCCTTTCAAATATTCTTCGCAAATCTCCTTCAAATTCTTAAAAGCCGTGAGCGATCGTGGCGTCTGACCGGCAACATAGAGCCGCAGGTTCCATCGATTCGCATC
>Ga0111538_10001221_pt1 | contig 36287 bp, 26 predicted proteins | sample SoiMethybrSBSTD1_FD_79669 | JGI IMG/M metagenome (GOLD analysis project Ga0111538, IMG submission 79669) | Bulk soil microbial communities from a Populus tree surrounding site in Tennessee, USA - Soil MetaG P. TD hybrid SBSTD1 (version 2)... | ecosystem: Environmental > Terrestrial > Soil >...
CGGCGAGTGTCGCGGCGGGGCGGCGCTCACGGCGGGCGCCAGCGTTCGCGCCGGCGGGCGGTGAGCGTGTCGATCACTTTCCGGAGCACGGGGTCGTCGGCGCGGCGGTCGTCGAGGCGGTAGCCCTTCTGGTGGTTGCAGCGCCCGCAGGCCAGGGCCAGGTTCTCGAGGTCGTCGCCGCCGCCGTGGCGCCGGGGAACGATGTGCTCGACGGTGACGTCGCCGATCGGCTCGCCCTCGAGATCGACCAGCAGCCGGCGCCGACAGTGGATACAGCGACCCTGCCAGGCGGCGCGGCCGCGCCAGCTCACCTGCTGGTAGGTCGAGTCTGTCGCGATGATGGAGAGGACGAGCTGGCGGCGACCGGGCTTGGCCACCAGATCAGGGTACCAGCTCGCCTCACTGTGGCAGGACGCCTCGTGCCGGTGCGCGCGGATCAGATGTCGGACTTGCGCGGACGGCGTTTGCCCATGATGGACTTGCTGCCCATGATGGGCTTGCTGCCCATGATGGACTTGCTGGGCTTGCCCTCCTTGCCCGCCTTGCCGACCTTGCCGGGCTTGCCGGGCTTGCCGGGCTTGCCGACCTTGCCGAGCTTGCCCGCCATGCGTCCGGTGTGAACGGTGGCCTTCTCGATCGGGGCTCCGCGCGCGCGGCTGGTGGCGCGCGGGGTCATCTCGCCGGCGGCCTTCTTGTCCGACTCGCGGCCGCGCATCATCGAGCGGCTGCCGTCGCCACCGCGCTTGCCGCGCATGGAGCTCTTCTTCGCTGCCTTTGCTCGTCGCATCGCCTCACCTCCGGCTCGTGCGCTTGCGCGCGGTGGCGCGGCCGCCCTTGCGGCCACCCTTCTTCGAAGCGCTGCGGGTCGGCTTCTTGCCGCGACCCCCGCCTCCCGGTTTCTTGCCTCCCCCTTCTTCCTTGTTCACCGTCGCGTAGGCGCGGCGGGCCGCTTCCTTCGTGCCGACACCCTTCTTCTCGTACGACTCCTCGATGTGCGCGGCCCGGCGCTTCTGCTTGCTGGTGTACTTCGTCTTGCTTCCTCGCGGCATGGCACCTCCTGTTGCTCCGCGAGCGGTGCAAGGCGCGTGCCTCCAGTCAGAAGATTTCCGGAAGCCAGGGAGACGGACCGGCGAACAGCGCCGTCGCGGCCGCCACGGCGTCGTCGGATCCGGTTGCCAGGCCGACGCGCGCGAGCTCGTCGGCCGGCGCGTAGCCGCTGAACAGAGACGCCAGCCCGCGAACGCCGATCACCAGCCGCCGTCCAACGCCGGCGCCTGAAGCCGCCGACGAGGTCCGCGTGACGCGGCCACGGCCGCCCGCCACCTCGAGCGAGAAGTGGCCGCGATTGGCCTCCACCAGCTCGTCCTCGACCTCGAACCCGACGGAGGTCGCCAGGCCGGGCGGATAGCCGCGGCCCTCGAGTGCCGCCGCGACGTCGAGGATGCGGAGCATCCAGCGGATCTGGAAGTGCACCGCCGCGCTCTGCTCCGTCAGGATCATGTGGTCGACCGGGGCCGGCGGTCCGTTGATGAAGAGGGTCTGGCCGAGAGAACGCTCGTCGGCGAGCAGGGTCGTGAGGCGGCGCAGTGCCGCCGGCGTCTCGGCGCAGAGCTCGCGGCAGAGGACGTCCTGGTAGACGTGACCGCCGGTCTGCCAGCGGCGTCGCAGCGTGAGGTAGCCGGAGATGGCGCCCCGCTCCCGCACCGCGTAGGTCAACCGCTGTTCGCCGCCGAGCGGATCGACCTGGCGGCGCCAGAACCATTCGGTGCGGTCGACGAAGCCGGTTTGCCGCCGCGCCCAGCGGCCATAGATCGGGCCGAGCTGGTCCGCCACCGCGGCGGTGTCGGCAGGCAGTCGCTCGACGGCGAGGTCATGCGGGCCGATCGGGAGCGAGCCGATGGGGACGCGGTACTGGGTGAAGGTGCCGGCCTGCTCGAAGCCGACCGAGCGGTACAGGGGCTGGGTCGCCGGAAACAGACACGCGAGCGGCGGTCCACCGGGACGCGCGAGCTCCCGCACGACCTGGTCGAGCAGCGTGCGCCCCGCCCCGCTGCCGCGCTCCTCCGGCGCGACCGCCACCGCGTGGATGCCGGTCATCGGCACGCGCTCTCGGCCGAAGTACTGCCCGGTCGGAATGAGGACGAGTCCGCCGGCCACCCGATCGCCTTCACGCACCAGGCGCAGGTCGCCGCTCTCGTAGCGGGCCATCGCGTCCGCCTGCGAGCGCGGCGGGAAGTTCAGCGAGTCGCTCAGGATGTCGCTGAACGCGTCGATCTCCGCTTGCCCGCGCGGGAGGCCGACGGTGCGGCTCACGGCCTCGTCTCCTTCACGTTCTCCTTCTCGCCGCCCTGCGCCTTCTCGTTCTCGCCGCCCGGCCCGCTTCCCTTCTCGCCGCCCTGCACCTTCTCCTTGCCATCGCCGGTCCGCTTGGCCCAGCCCTGGGCGACCATCGCCTCGCAGGCCGGCCGGTCATTGGCCTCGCACGCCGTGGTGAGGACCGCCCGGGCGCGTTCCTTGTCGGCCGGCACCCCCTTGCCCTCGAGCAACATGATACCGAGCAGGCGACAGCCGGTGGGATCGTTCCCCTTGCACGCGCGCTCGAGCCACAATGCCGCCGCGGCGAAGCCCTGCTTGACCCCCTTGCCCTCGATGTACAGCGCGCCGAGGTTTCGGCAGCCGGTCGGGTCGCCCCCCTCGCAGGCCTTGTGGAACAGCTCGCGCGCCTTGTCGGCCGACGCCGGCACGCCGAGCCCGTCGCGGTGGACGACGCCGAGGTTGTTGCATGCGAAGGGGGCCCCGGTGGTGCACGCTTTTTCGAACAGGCTCGCGGCGCGCGCCGGGTCGGCCGGAACCCCGCGACCGCCCTGCAACATGAGACCGAGGTTGCGGCAGCCGAGGGGGTCGCCGGCGTCGCAGGCCTTGCCGTAAAGACCGGCGGCGCGCGGCGGATCCGGCTCGACGCCGATGCCGGAGGCGTAGAGCAGCCCGAGGTTGTTGCAGGCCTTCATCACGCCGCCGTCGCAGGCGCGGGTGAAGAGCTCCCGGCCCCGCGCCGGGTCGGCCGCCACGCCGGTGCCGTCGGCGTAGAGCACCCCGAGCGCGCGGCAGCTCTCGAGCTTCTGGGCGTCGCACTGGGCGGTGAGCGTCTCCACCACCTTGGCCGCGCTCTCGGCCTTGCCGGCCGCGGCCGCCGCAGCAGCGCCAGCGCCGGCGCCGGCGTCGTGCCGTGACCGGTCCTCGAGGGCTGCCGGCTTGTCCTTCTTGCAGGCGCCGGTGGCGAGCAGAGCGGCGAGGAGCACTGACCGTCTCATCGCGTGGCAGCATATCCGATTTGCAGTAATTTCCCCGGATGGCCGAGATCCGCCTGCCCGCCGAATCGAAGTACGAGTCCGAGCTCAGCGCCCTCGCCGCCGCCGACAAGGGGCCGCGCCCGCCCGGGTGGCACCTGTCGCCGCGCGCGGTCGAGACCTACATCATGGGGAGCGAGAAGCCGATCGCGGTGACGCCGAAGTACATCGGCGACCGGGCGCTCGTGCAGGTGGCGATCGCCACCCTGGCGTCCGACCGGGCGCTGATGCTGGTCGGCGAACCGGGCACCGCCAAGAGCTGGCTGTCGGAGCACCTGGCCGCGGCCATCAGCGGTACCAGCTCGGCGATCGTGCAGGGAACCGCGGGGACCAGCGAGGAGCACATCAAGTACTCGTGGAACTACGCGATGCTGCTCGCCGAGGGGCCGTCGGAGCGCGCGCTGGTCGCCTCCCCCATCCTGCGCGCCATGCGCGAGGGCCGGTTCGCCCGGGTCGAGGAGATCACGCGGACCTCGTCGGAGGTCCAGGACGCTCTCATCTCGATCCTGTCGGAGAAGCAGATCGCGATTCCGGAGCTCGGCACCATCGTGTCGGCTCAGCGCGGCTTCAACGTCATTGCGACCGCCAACACCCGCGATCGCGGCGTCAACGAGATGAGCTCGGCGCTCAAGCGTCGCTTCAACTTCGTCACCGTGCCGGTGGTCGAGGACCTGGAGCAGGAGATCCGCATCGTGACCAAGCGGGAGGCCGAGCTGCGCAGCGACTATCAGGTCGGCGCCGAGCCGCCGGCCGAGCTGGCTCGCCTCCTGGTCACGGTCTTCCAGGAGCTGAGGCGGGGCATGACCAAGGACGGCAAGACCAAGGTCAAGTCGCCGTCGGTGGCGCTCAGCACCGCCGAGGCGATCAGCGTCCTGTTCGGCAGCGGGATCCTGGCTCAGCACTTCGGCGACGGGAAGGTGACGCCGGGCGAGATCGCCCGCTCGCTGGCCGGCGCGGTGGCCAAGGAGAACGCCGACGATCTCAAGACCGTCCGCGAGTACTGCGAGACGGTGGCGAAGACCCGCAAGGGACCGTGGGCCGAGTTCTACAGCGCGAGCGTGGCGGCCCTGCGCGGCTGAGCGTCGATGTTCGGGGACCGCGTTCACCTGTTTCCGGTGCGGCACCACTCGCCGCGGGCCAGCGCCGTGCTGGTCAGCTGGCTCGAGCGCGTGAAGCCGGAGCGGGTGCTGATCGAGGGACCGGAGGACGCCGGCGGCGTCATCGACGTCCTGGTCGACCCGGAGACGCGACCGCCGGTGGCGATCCTCGCCTACCGCACCGACGGGACCTCGGGCTCGAGCCTGTGGCCCTTCGCCAGCTACTCGCCCGAGTACGTCGCGCTCCGCTGGGCGCGCGCGCGCGGCGTCGCCTGCGCGTTCATCGACGTGCCGAGCGGCAGCGGGATGGCGCGCGAGCACGCGCCCGACGACGATGACGACGACGCGCCGGATATCGAGTCGGACGAGGTGTCCTTCGAGGTGGCGGCCGCCGAAGCGGTCGGCCAGCGGAGCTTCGAGGAGATGTGGGAGGCCTTCTACGAGGCGCCGGGCCACGACGCCGAATCGTTCTCGGCCGCCCTGCTGGCTTACGCCGAGACCATCCGGGTCGGCAGCGACCGCGACTGGCACCGGTCGCGTGACAGCCACATGGCGCGGCGGATCCGCCAGCACGCCGCGGAGGTGAGCGGCCCCATCGCGGTGGTCATCGGGGCGGCGCACGCGGCGGCCTTCCTGGCCGGCGACGTCGACGAGAGCCTGCGCGCGCCCGAGGCGGTGCCGACCGCCATCACGCTCATCCCCTACAGCTATCCGCGCCTGGCCGAGCAGACCGGCTACGGGGCGGGCAACCGGGCTCCGCTCTATTACCAGCGGGCGCACGACGCCGGGGCGGACTACCGGCGCGCCACTCTCGAGGTGCTGGTCGACTTCACCGACCGGCTGCGGCTGCGCGGCTTCGCGGTCTCGCTGGCCGACACCATCGAGGCCTACCGGCTGGCCAACATGCTGGCGATGCTGCGCGGCAAGAGCCAGCCGGGGCTCGACGAGGTGCGCGAGGCGTCCATCGCCACCCTGTGCCGCGGCCAGGGCGATCACATGGACAGCTTCCTGTGGCCGAGCGTGGTCGGGCACGGGGTGGGCCAGGTCGCGGCCCGCATCGGGAAGAACTCGCTGCAGGAGGAGTTCTGGCGCGAGGTGCGCGCGCGGCGGCTGCCGGAGACCGACGAGCTCGAGACGCTCTCGCTGGTCCTGGCCAACGACGTCGAGATCGGGACGTCCACCTTCCTCCACCGGCTGCGGGTGGCGGGCGTGCCCTACGCGACGCACCGGAGCACGCAGCGCGGCTCCGACCAGGCGGGCGGCATCGCGGCGCTCACCCGGGTGCGCGAGGGGTGGGAGGCGCAGTGGACGCCGGCCACCGACATCGCGCTGGTCGAGGCGATCACCCAGGGAGAGTCGATCGCCCAGGTCGCGTCGCGCACGCTCGGCGCCCAGCTCGAGGCGGCGCGGTCGACCGGCGAGGTGGCCGACGTGCTGGCCGAGTCGGTGTTGACCCGCAGCGCCGACCTGGTGGCGGCGGCGCTCGCCGAGTGCGACAGCCGCGCCTCGCGCGACGACGACCTGCCGTCCCTGGCGCGCGCCTGCCGCGCCCTCTCCTACCTGGTCAGCTACGGCTCGGCGCACGGCCACCTCGGCTTCGCGATCCAGGAGGTGCCGCCGCTGTGCCGCAAGACCTTCGGTCGCGCGGTCCTGCGGGTGGCGCCCGCCTGCGGCGCCGACGACGCGTCGATGGACGAGGTGGCCGACGCGCTGCGCAGCCTGCACGAGATCGCGCTGTCGCAGGAGGTGGTGGAGCGCGATGCCTGGTTCGAGGCGGGCGAGGCGCTGGTGGCCGACTACGGGGCCAACCCGCGCGCCTCCGGGCTGGCCTGCGGCCTGCTCTACCTGGCCCAGCACATCGACGACGCGCGGGTGAGCGAGGTGGTCGGGCAGCGGCTGTCGAACCTGGCCGAGCCGGAGGCGGCGGCCGGATTCCTCGCCGGGTTCCTCGAGGTCAACGCGCTGGTACTGGTGAAGTCGCGCCCGGTGGTGCAGGCGCTCGACAGCTTCCTCATCGGCATCCCGGCCGACCGGTTCAAGGACGTCCTTCCGGTCCTCCGGCGCGCACTCGGCCCGCTCGGCCCGACCGAGCGCAGGTACCTCATCGAGCACGTCGTCGCGCTGCGCGGGAGCGCGGCGGAGGGCGGTGCGCGCGAGGCGGCCAGCATCCTGGCCGAGCAGGACCGGCAGAAGCTGGCCGAGATGGACGAGGAGCTGGGCAAGGCGATGGACGACCTGGACGATCTCCTGTGACCCTGTCGCCGGAACATCGCGAGGCGCTGCTGCGCTGGCGGCTGGCGCTCGGCCCGCGCGCCGAGGAGGTCGACCGCGGCCTCGGGCTGGACGCGCTCGGCGCCGAGGCGGAGCGGCTCGGCATCGACCCGGCGCGGCTGGGCGAGCTCGACGAGGCGCTCGGCTTCGTCTACGACGAGCGGAAGGGTGGGCGCGGCGGCTCGCGGCTCTACGTGCCGCGCTGGCTGGGCGCGCTGCGCGAGTTCTTCCGCCACGACGTGGTGGCGCTGATCCAGAAGGACGCCATCGAGCGGCGCGGGCTGACCGAGCTCCTGTTCGAGCCCGAGACGCTGCCCTTCCTCGAGCGCAACGTCGACCTGGTGGCGACCCTGCTGTCGGCCCGCTCGCTGGTGCCGGACGCCGCCAAGGACATCGCGCGCGGCATCGTGCGCGAGGTGGTGGACGACCTCAGGAAGAAGCTCGAGTCGCAGGTCAGGACCGCGGTGTACGGGGCGCTGCGGCGGACCGCCCACAGCCCGATCAAGCTGGCCCGCAACATCGACTGGCGGCGGACCATCGGCAAGAACCTGCGCGGCTGGGACCGGGTGAAGAAGCTCCTGGTGCCGGAGCGAATCCACTTCTTCGCCAACCAGCGGCGGCGGCACGAGTGGGACGTGGCGCTGCTGGTGGATCAATCGGGCTCGATGGCGGAGAGCGTGGTCTACAGCGCGGTCATGGCGGCCATCTTCGCCTCGCTCGACGTCCTCAGGACCCGGCTTCTCTTCTTCGACACCGAGATCATCGATGCCAGCCCGCTGCTCGGCGACCCGGTCGAGGTGCTGTTCTCCACCCAGCTCGGCGGCGGGACCGACATCAACCGCGCGGTGGCCTACGCCCAGGAGCACTTCATCGAGCGGCCGGAGAAGACGCTCTTCGTCCTCATCACCGACCTCTACGAGGGAGGCGACGCCGAGCAGCTGGTCGCGCGCATGCGGCAGCTGGTCGACTCGCGCGTGCGCACCCTGTGCCTGCTGGCGCTGTCCGACCACGGGCGGCCATCCTACGACCACGCGCTGGGGGCTCGGCTCGAGGAAGTGGGCGTGCCCTGCTTCGGCTGCACGCCGCGGCTCCTGGTCGACGTCATCGAGCGGGTGCTGAAGAACCAGGACATCGCGCCGCTCCTGGCGGAGAAGCGGTAGCGATGGCGGCGGCGATCCCTGCGCTCGGACTGCCCGACCTCAGGCGCATCGTCACCGACGCGGAGGAGCTGGGCAAGGGCGTGGTGGTCTACGACCGCGGCGCGCTCGCCCACCTGGCACGGCACGGCGGCAAGCTCTACGGCGAGGCGGGCGGCTCGGGCGGTTCGCCCTACCGGGTGTCGATCGCGTTCGACGACAAGGGCGGGGCGAAGGGGCGCTGCAGCTGCATGGCGGCCCGCAGCCGTCCGTTCTGCAAGCACGCGGCGGCGCTGCTGGTGGCCTGGACCCAGGCGCCGGCCTCGTTCGCGGTGTCCGACGGGCCGCCGCCCGGCGCCGACGAGGGAGGCCCGCCCCGGCGCCGCTCGGTCAAGACCGGCAAGACCGACGCCTCGGCGCTGATGCGCTCCGGGGTGGAGCGGGTCGAGACCCTGGTGCGCGACCTGGCGGCCACCGGGGTGGCCTCGCTGACCGGAGCGCGAGTCGACGAGATGCGGAGCGTGGCGGGCGGGCTGCGCGAGAGCATGCTGCGGCGGCTGTCGGCGCGCATGCTCGCCCTGGCGGAGGTGGTGGAGCCGGCGGCGCGGCGCGCGGCGATCGACGCCGGCCGCTTCGCCGAGGTGATGTGTGATTCGCTCCTGACCGTCCGCAAGCTCGAGAAGCACCTGGCGGGCGAGGCGCTCGAGTCGCGCTACGTCGAGGAGCTCATCGGCAAGACCTGGCGCAAGAACGACCGCGAGCCGGTCGCCGGGCTGGATCTGGTCGAGTACGCCTACTCGGTGGACAAGACCGCCGACGACTTCGTCATCCGCCAGTCGCGCTTCTTCGACCTCGCCGGCGGCGGCCACTACAGCGAGAAGCAGATCCTGCCGGCGATGATGACCAGGCGCACCGAGCCGAAGAAGAGCTACGCCGGTCAGGTGCTGCGCAACACGGAGGCGAGCACCTTCCCGGGCTTCGCGCCCCGCCGGCTCGACCTCGAGCGCCACGACCCCGAGCCGCTCAGCGAGGCTGCCCTCGAGGCGCTGGTCGAGCGCGCGCTGCCCGACGTCGGCGCCGCGCTGGCGGCGTTCCAGGAGCACCGGCGGGACGTCTTCGCGCCCGACCGCTTGCCGGTGGCGGTCCGGGTCGACACCTTGCTGGCCACCGGCGCGCGGGCCCGCTGGCTCGACGCCGGCGGCAATGCGCTGTGCGTGCCGCCGGGAGAGGACCTGACCGAGGCGCTGGCCAGCGGCCTGCGCGGCGAGCGCCTGGTCGCGGTCCTCGGCGACATCGATCTCGACGCCGCGCTGCCCACCCTGTCGCCGCTGGCGCTGGTGGTGCGCGGCGAGCTCGGCCTCGAGCTCGGACGCCTGCGCGAGTACGCGCGCACCGGCAGCGGCGGCGGCGGGACGCCCCTCGCGGTCGCGCGCGCGGCAGGTGCCTCGACCGCCGCGATCTCGCTGGCCGAGGTGCGCAGCGAGCTGGCCGACGCGCTGGTCGCCGGACTCTCGATGGCGACCGCGCGGGTCATCGATCCGCTGGCCGCCCGGCTGCGCGAGCTCGGCCTCGAGAAGCCGGCGGGGCTCCTGGCCGCGATGCCGGCCCGCTCCGACCCCGAGCGCCGCCTGGACGACTTCGTGAAGGTCTACCAGGTGCTCGGCCTGGCGCTGCTCCGTCTGGCCGGCGCCGCCCAGGTCGACCGGTCGACCCTGGTCCCGGTGCCCACCTTCGAGAGCGTGGCGGTGGTGCGGCCAGGCGAGCGGATCCCGCCGCGCGCGATCGCCGGGCGGGTGGTTGCCGGCGAGCTCGGCCGCTGGGACGCGGCGGTTCTCTACGCCACCTGGTACGAGGCGATCCCGCCCGACGAGCTGGCGGCCTCGATCTACCCGACCTGGGCCGACGGCACCGCCGGACCCTACGTGGCGCGGGCGTTCGCATCGCGGGGCGACCAGGCGATCGCCGCCGCCGAGCGCGCGCTGGCGAGCACACGAGGGCGGGTCGCGCGCATGACCGCGGTGCAGGTGCTCGGCGCGGTGGGCGGGGCGCGTGCCGAGGCGCTGCTCGAGAAGCACGCCGAGAGCGAGGACCTCGGGCTGCGCGTCCTGGCCCGCGAGACCCTGCAGGGGCTCCTGGTCGCGCGCGGCGCGCTGGCCCGCGAGGTCGCCCTCGAGCGCCGCCAGCGCGAGGCGCTCACGGTGGACGGCATCGGTCGCGCCATCGTCGACGCCTCTCGCTGGGAGATGCGGGTCGGCCAGATCGACAGGCTGATGGCGCTCGGCGGCAGCCGGCTGGCCATCCCCGCCCTGCGCACCGCCTTCCTGACCGATCCGGCCAGCGCCGTGCGCGAGGCGGCTGCCCTGGCGCTCGCTCAGCTCGGCGACAGCGACATCGTGGAGCGCCTGGTCACCCTGCTCGCCCGGCGACACCAGCCGGCCGGCGACGCCGGCGCGCGGCTGGCGGCACGCGCGCTCGGCATCCTGGGCGACGTCCGCGGCCTCGACGAGCTGCTCGCCGCCTACGCCGAGGCGTGGAAGCCGGGCATCGTCTCCGAGGCGCTGCGCTCCTTCGGTCCCGCTGCGCTCGAGCCGATGCTCGACCTCCTCGAGGCCCGGCCCGAGCTCGCCCGGCGCAAGGCTGCGCTCGAGGCGGTCCAGGAGATGCCGCCGGACGATCTCGCCGCCGTCATGGTCGCCCGCCTGCCCCGCCCACTGGCCGCCAGCAAGCTGTACTTCAAGCTGCTGGCCCGCGACTCGCTCGCCAGCGCCCGCGCCGCGGTCGCGCGCGCCGTCCTGTCCCATCTCTCCGAGAGCGCCGACTCGAAGGACGACAAGGCCCTGCGCAAGCTCGCCCTCGCCGCCGCCGCCGCGGCTGCGTGACGGGGACAGAGATCGTCGCCACCGGTCGCGACACCCCGTGGTCGGCGGCCGCCTCCCGCGCTCGGCCGCGGCGCCGGTGGCAAGGGCCGGCGCCCACCCGGCACAACTCCTTGCTTCGGCGATGGCGCGGCGGCGCGCATTGCTGGCACGAATGATGATGCGTGCGCGGCGTCATGAAGCGCCTCGTCTTCGCCGCCATCGCCCTGTGCGCCTGTACCGACACCGACACCGATGCCGACTCGTTCGAGCCTTGGACCCTCGACGACCTGTCGCCGTCGGAGGGGCTGTCGATCCGGACGCCGGTCTTCGAGGTCCCGCAGGGGACCGAGGTCCAGGATTGCTACTTCTTCCAGGTGCCCGACACCGGAGACGGGCAGCCGCTGTGGATCGACCGCTCGATCGCCGCCATCAATCCGGGCAGCCACCACATGAACCTCTTCCGGGTGAAGACCATCGTCGAGCTGGACCCGGCCGACGGACGTCCGGTCGAGCTCGGCACGGCCGACGCCCCGCTGGCCGGCCTCCTGGTCGAGGGCCGCGACCCGGCGACCGACCCCTGCTTCAAGAGCGCCAACTGGGCCGACTGGCCGCTGGTGGTCAACTCGCAGAACTCGAGCCTCGACAACCCCTACACCGACTGGAGGCTGCCCGACGGGGTGGCGCAGCAGCTCGCGCCCGGCGAGATGCTCATGCTGCAGACCCACTACGTGAACGCGTCGAGCCAGGAGACGCCGCAGCAGGGCAAGGTCGGCGTGAACCTCTACCGAACGGCCGAGGAGGCGCCGATCGAGCTCGGCACCCTGTTCGCCACCCAGCAGTCGATCCGCATCTGCCAATCGACGCCCGAGGTCAGCTACAGCGGCACCTGCCGCTTCCCCGAGGGCACGCTCGAGGTGGCCGCCGCCAACGGTCACTTCCATTCGCGCGGCACCCGTTTCCAGATCTTCGCCTGGGACGGAGTCACCACCAGCGAGCCGGCGGCCGCCGATCGCTTCTACCTCAGCGACACCTGGGACGACCCGCCGATGACGACCTTCGAGAGCGGGCTGGCGCTGCCCGACGCGGGCGGGATCTACTGGACCTGCGACTACCGCTGGACGCCGCCGCCGGTCGGCTGCGACGTGGTCGACGCGCGCGATCCCGAGGGCCAGGGAGACTGCTGCTACACCTTCGGGCCGCTGGTCGAGGCGAGCGAGCACTGCAACGTCTTCCTCTACTACTGGCCGCGGGTGGACCGCGCCGACATCTTCTGCAACTGACCGCGCGATCGCCGATGCAGAGACAGAGACTCGCCACCACGACCGCGCTCGTGATCACCCTCGCCGCGGCCGGCTGCGACGACGGCCGCTCCGCCTGTGACGACGCGCTGGTCGGCGAGCGCGAGGAGCAGCCGGTCCTCGAGCTCGTGACCCTGCTCGGCGACAGCGCCCTGCCGCTCTCCGACGGCGGCGATTGCCCGCTCGTCCTCGCACCGCAGGGCGGCCACATCGTCCCGGTCGCCGCCCGGGCGTCCAACCTCGCCGCCGGCCAGGTCCAGCTCACCGGCTGGCTGACCGATCCGACGTCGGGGCAGGTGCTCGGTCTGGAGAGCCGCCCGGCGGTGCTGGTCGATGGCGGAGACGGCTGGGCAGTGCCGGAGCGACCCGATTCGCTGGCCAGCTTCGCCAACATCGCCGCCTGCCCGTCGCTCCTGCCGCGCGACGTCCACGATCAGCCGTGGCTGCTCGAGCTGCGCGTCGAGGACTGCGCCGGCCGCTCGGTCGAGTCGCAGGTCACGGTGACCCCGCGCTGCTCTGGCGACCACGCCGCGTTCTGCGCCTGCGAGTGCGACGCCGACTACCGCCTCGGCGATCCCTGCCCGGCCGCCATCCCGCTCTGAGGCCCACCAGCCCGGCCAGCCGTCCCCACCGTTGCGCAGGACGCAACGCGGACCAGCCGGACTGCGCCAGCCTCGCCGCGGCATGGAGATTGAACTCCCTCCGGCATGAAACCCGTCGGGCCCATGACAACGCTGCACCACGACTCGCGATCGCGGCTGATCCAGCTCGGCATCGCCATCCTGCACGGCGTGGCCTCCATGGCCTGCGCGGCGAGCTCCGAGCCACCGGTCGGTAAGGAGGGCGCGATCCGCCCGGCGCCGGACGCGAGATCCCCGGCGCTCGCGGCGGGCCCGAGCCCCACGAGGGGTGCGGTGACGGCGGCGCGGCGGACCGCCACCGGGCATGCGACCGCGCCCGGCCTGCGGCTCTTGCGCGACGACGCCAGGCCCCGGCTCGCCCGCCAGGTCGGCGTCGACACGCTCGACCAGCTCCCCATCTACGAGATCGATCAGGCGATCGACGACGTCTCCGGTCGGTTCTCGGCCCGGCTGGTCCTCCACTACACGAACCTCACCGGAACCTCGCTGGCGGAGATACCGCTCCTGCTCCACCCGAACGCGTCGCTCGAGCTCGGCGCCCCGGCGGGCAGCGTCGGATCGCTCGAGATCACCTCCGTGGCGATCGCCGGCGCGTCGGCGCCGCGCTGGAAGGCGGTCCGCCCGACGCTCGTGGTCGTCGACCTGCCCGGGCGCCTGGCCGCCCTGGAACGCGTCACGCTGGTCGTGCAGTACGCCGGGCGACTCCGCGACCTCGGTCCGCGGGCCAACGACATCTTCGCGCAGGCGATGAGCTCGGTGAGCTCGCTCGCGTCGTCCGGCTCGTCGGACTACGGCCTGATGGCGATGGGCGACGGCATCGTCACGCTCGCCAGCGCCTTCCCGATGGTCGCCCCCTGGCGCGAGGGCTCGTTCGACACCGGGCCGCCGTCGCGGATCGGCGATCTCTCGTACAACATCCCGGCCAGCTTCCGCGTCCGCACGGCGATTCCTGCCGGCATGACGCTGGTCTCGAACCTGATCGATGCGGCGGCGACACCTGCCGAGGCCGGCACGCAGGTGGTGGTCTCCGAGGGTGCGATGGTGCGCGACCTCGTGCTGGTCGCCGGCCGCGACCTCGAGCGCGTCGAGCGCCAGGTCGGGGCGACACGGGTGGCGAGCATCCACCGCGGCAAGGATGCGCGCGGGGGCCGCCTTGCCCTGGACGCCGCGGTGGCGGCGCTGCAGACGTTCGAGAAGCGCTTCGGCCCGTACCCCTACACCGAGCTCGACGTCGCCGAGGCCTCGATCGTCGGCGGTGCCGGAGGCGTCGAGTTCTGCGCCATGGTCCTCATCGCCGGCAGTCTCTACCGGGATCCCGCCGATTCGACCAGCCCGCTGGCGATGACCATGAAGATGTGGACCGCGCTGGCCGGACAGCTCGACGGCGCGCTGGGCGGCGGCGGCGATCCGCAGGCCGCCGCGCAGCAGCTGATGCAGTCGATGGACTCGGTGCTCGAGTTCACCGTCGCCCACGAGGTCGCGCACCAGTGGTTCGCCGAGCTGGTCGGCAACGACAGCGGCCGGTTCCCCATGCTCGACGAGCCGCTGGCCCAGTACGCCGCGGGGCTCGCGGTCGAGGATCGCCGCGGCAAGGCCGCCGCGCGCGCCGCGATGGACAGCTCCGTCAAGATGAACTACGCGCTCTACCGGCTGATGGGCGGCGCCGACCGCCCGGTGCTGGGCGACACGGCCAGCTACCGGACGCCGATCGAGTACGCCGGCCTGGTCTATGGCAAAGCTCCCTACCTCTACGTTGCGCTTCGCCGGTCACTGGGCGACGCCGTGCTCGATCGCGCGATCCGGACCGCGGTGCGCGAGCGCCGTTTCAAGCTGTCGACCATCGACGAGTGGATCGATGCGCTCGAGAAAGGCGCCGGCGGTCGGCCAGCCGGGGTGCGCAAGGTCTTCGCCCGCTGGCTGGGCGAGAGGCACGGCGACCGGGACCTCGGTGTGGACGACTCGGGGGACTTCGTCATCGACGTGATGCTTCCGCCCGACGTCGCCAGGTCCGTCCGCGAGGCGATGCCGCTCCTCGGCATGAAGCCGCGCGAGCTCATGACGATGCTCTTCGGCGGTGGGCTCGACGGCGCACCGACCGGGCCCGGCATCGATCTCGATCAAGCGCTGCGGGCGCTCGACGGTGAGCCCTGATGCGCGCCGCCGTCGTCCCCACCACCCTCGACAGGAGCTGGAGATGAACCCCAGGCGTACGACCATGCTGCTGCTCGTCACCGCGCTGCTTGCCTGCTCGAAGGGCCGCGAGCCCGACCGGAAGCCGCCGTCCGCGCCGGCCGCGGTGGACGAGAGCTGCATCGAGACCGCTCCGCTCATCAAGGACGACGAGGCGAAGGCCGTCCTCGGGGGGCTGTCGGGTCCCGGCCGCTGCCACACCTGCGCGCAGGCGCGCGGGGTCGGATCGGGCTGCGCCTGGCAAGGCGACGGCCGAGCCGGCATGCCCCGGATGCTGAACGCGGGCGTCTCGATCTACCAGTCGGGCAACACCTGGGAGACGACCCGCGCGATCCGCCTGCAGAGCGGCACCTACAGGGACGTGCCGGGGCTTCCGGGTCAGGCGCATGCCGCCGTGATCGTCGGCCAGCTCCAGCTCATCATGCGGCTCGGCGATCGCGGCGAGCTCATGCTCATGATGCCGGCGACGTCGGCCGGCGTGGACATCCCCGAGGCCTTCGGCAAGCTCGCGCGCACCTTCTACGCGCGCGCCATCGCGAACTGACGTCGACCCGACCGTCCAGCCGAGGAGGGACTTTCACGATGACGATGACGATGACGATCACCATGACGATCACGAGCGCGCGCACACGGCGTCTCGGGCGCCGGGCGGCGCTCGTCCTGTGGCTCGCGGCCGGTGCCGGCGCCTGCGCTGGGGAAGCCGGCGAGTCGGGCGGCGGCGGCAACCCGGACGGCGGCGCCGAGGATGGTCTGCCCCGGCAGCTCATCCGACTCGATCTGGCGGAGCAGGACGGCCAGCTGTCGGTCCGCAACATCGAGCCGATCACCATCGGGGACGACGCCGCCCCGCCCTCCCCGATGGTCGACGGCGAGTACGTGGTCGTCACCTACGCGGGCGACGAGATCCTCGAGGCCTCCTTCGTCGCGTTCCCCCGGGTGATGGTCATCGAGCCCGGTGCGGCCGCCTCCACCGGGGCCACCACGGTTGCGCTGGCCGACCGGATGCTGGGCGCCACGGTCTATCTCACCGACGATCAGGCGATCGACTCGCTGGAGATCCTCGACGCCACCGGCGGCCAGGTGCTCGCACTCGATGGCGGCGACATTCCCCACGCCGAGGCGGCCGGACGGATCGGCAGCCTCACCCGCGGCCTGTCGTCCGGGCTGGCCGGCACACCCTACGCCCACATCAAGGTGCTGGAGGCGGGAGATCGCTGGTACCTGCCGCTCTCCTTCCAGGACGACACCTGGGAGATCTTCACGCCCTCCGCCGAGCAGATCTCGATCCTGCGCGACGGCTTCGACCGCACGCCTTCCGACGTCCGCGGCGCCGTCGCGACGGTGGCCTTCGTCGACCCGACCGCGCTCAGCGAGTGGATCAACGGCGAGTGGGCCGGGATCGCGATCGGCAACACCTTCCTCCTCAACGCGGCGACCGACGCCAACTGGCTGCGCGGCACCGTGGTCCACGAGTCGGCCCACAACTACACCTACCTCATGGCGTCGCAGTCCGGCACCCTCGGGCTGCCCTCGACCCGCTGGAGCGCCGAGGTGATCGCCAAGGCGGACGAGCGCCTGCGCAGGTTCGGCGTTCGCGCCAGCCTGCGCGGTGGCATGGTGGACGCCTGGCGCGCCCTGCAGCGCTCCGCGGTCGATCTCGGGCTGGCCGTCGACTACCAGGGCAGTGCGTGGAGCGACTTTCCCCAGGACTCCGTCGCCGCCAACGGATTCGCCAGCCGCTACGGTTCGAGCGAGGCGTACGAGGACATCGCCGAGCATGTCCTCGCCCTGCAGGCGCCCGAGTACCACGAGGGGCCGCACCCTCTCTGCCAGCGGCTCATGACAGGCGCCGAGATGGAGCCAGCCATGGCGCTCGGCTACGCCAAGCTGGTCTTCCTCCACGGCCTCGGGTTCATCACCGATGCGGCGATGGACGCCTGCGCGGCCGGGTTCCTGCCCACCGGAGCCGACGGCATCCACCTCTATCGCGACGACAACCAGGGCGGGGTTCACTTCACCGAGGAGCCCAACGCCGGCTACTTCGACGACAACGGGACCCAGATGCTGGGCATGCTCGCCTCCGGCGGCGCCTACGGCGCGCTGCTCCAGGTCAACCCGGACGGCGGAACCGGCCTCGGGCTCCACCGTCTCGACACCATCGGACTCTGGAACGTGGGCGAGTCGGGCCTCGACGCCTTCTACCTGTCCAACTCGGAGAACTACGCCCTGGCGCGCGGCTCCGACAGCGGGCTGGCGGTCTTCACCCAGGTGAGCTCCGAACGGGTCGAGGGGTTGATCCTCTACCTGAACCTGCGCAACGCCTTCGGCGACATCACCGACACCTTCTCCTGGGGCACGTTCCGCTACACCCCGTAGCCGGCCGCGGGTCAGGGCGGCGGGACGCCCACGGAGTCAGGCACCGGGACGCGCACGCCGTCGACGTTGCACGAGACCGGCCCGACCAGGACCTTGCCCTGCGCCAGGTCGGCGGTGTCGGTCACTCGAGACAGCATCCAGTAGCCCTGCCGGGCGCTCGTCTTGTCCGCCGGCGCCGACGCCTGGACCTCGTTGTAGTCGGCCCGACAGAAGGCGAGCCCGCCGACCACCAGATCCTCCGGCCGGGCGATCCGGGTGCTCCAGTAGTTGGCGGTCGTGACCTGGTTTGACAGGCCGGTCAAGAACGCCGCCTCGCCGCGATGGTTCGGCGCGGTGAGGCGCTTGGCGAGAACCAGCCGGTCGAGCTTTCCGTCGGTGTAGGGCTTGTCCGAGATCAGGTAGTCGCCCGGCTGAAACCAGTGCAGGTCCTCGCTCTCGGACGAGCGCGGCGCGGTCGGCAGCAGCGCGACCGGGCTGTCAGAGGCGGTGGTCGCGGCCGGGGCGCCGGCCGCCCGGTCCCGCCCGCCGGCGGCGCTCTGGCGGGCGACGGCGAACCCGATGGCGGCCGAGCCGGCGACCAGCAGCGCGGCGCAGCCAGCCAGGAGCAGCGCGTTGCGCAGCCTTCTCGGGCTCGGCGCGTCGGGCGCGGTCGGCGCCGCGGAGGACTCCTGCGCAGGCAGCGAACCGCCAGGGGCGACCGCGGACGGCAGCCCGGGGCGCGAGACGTCCAGCGTCGACTCCTGGTTCGGCGACCAGGCGACCTCGGTGGTGTGCGGGAACGGGATGATGTTGCCGCCCTGCTTCACCGTCACCGCCGTCTCCTCCTTCTCGGCCTGCCGCCAGGCCGCCGCCCGCTCGCCGAACAGGTCGCGGACGAAGCCGGCCAGGTCGCGCGCGGAGACCCACAGGCCGTGCTTGCGGAGAAACGACTCGAGGTCGAGGAGCATCTCGTCGGCGGTCTGGTAGCGCTCGCTCGGCTGACGCCTGAGCCCCTTCATGACGATGCGCTCGAGATCGGGCGGATAGTCGGGCTTGTGCGACGACGGCGCCGGCGCATCGCACTCGACGATGGCCTTGAGGACGTCGAAGTCGCTCTGGCTCTCGCCGCCGAACAGGCGCTTGCCGACCGTCATCTCCCAGAGGACCACCGAGAGCGAGAAGAGGTCGCTCCGGCGGTCGACCGGCTGGCCCTGGGACTGCTCGGGCGACATGTACGGCAGCTTGCCGCGCAGCGTCCCGGACCGGGTGTAGTGGTCCGACAGCTGATGGACCGCCTTGGCGATGCCGAAGTCGAGCAGCTTCACCCCGCCGTCGAACGTGACGAACAGGTTCTGCGGCGAGACGTCGCGATGGACCAGGCCCAGCGGGGCCCCGTTGGATCCGATGCGCTCGTGGGCATAGTGCAGCCCGGCGCAGGCGCCGCGCGCGATCTCGAGGGCGATCTCGAGCGGCAACTCGCGTCCCCGTTCGCCGGCCGCGCGGATGATGTGCCCGACGTGGTCGCCGTGCAGATGCTCCATGGCGAAGAAGTAGCCCCCCTCGTCATGGCCGATGTCGTACACCTGCACGATGTTCTGGTGGTGCAGGGTGGCGGCGATGCGCGCCTCCTGCAGGAACATCTCGACGAACTCGTGATTGCGGACCAGGCCGGGCAGCACCCGCTTGATGACGACCCGGCGGGCGAACCCCCGCACGCCCGCCAGCCTGGCGAGGAACAGCTCGGCCATCCCGCCTTGCGCCAGGGAGCCCAGGATCTCGTACCGACCCAGCCTGTTGGGGTGAGCGGACATCGAGCGCCGCTCTGCTCATGCTAGCACCCATGTCGGTGAGCCGCCCGCCCCCGAGGCGTCAGCCGCCGAGGTCGAGCTCTGGCGGCAGGCACTCGGCGAAGTCGATGGGGTCGACCTCGTCGGCCTGGCACGAGAGCCCACGGATGGCGCTGGCCAGGCAGCTGACGAAGCCGGCCGCCCACTCGGGCGGCGTGCCGGTGACTTCCTGTGCCACCTGGCCCTCGCAGGTGCCGGACAGGAAAACCGGCTCGCATCCGAGATCGACACCTTGCCCGCTCGCCTGCGAGGCGCAGCGCTCGAGGTACTGACACAGCGCGGCGTAGAAGTCGCAGACCGCTGCCGCCAGCCCGAGCGTGGCCCCGCTCGAGACGGTCGGACCGGGCGCGGGGCCACCTGACGGCTGGGTCGGCGCGCCGGGGCCGCCCGTGGGGAGGGGCGCCGGCCCGCCCTCGCCGGGTTGCGGCTCGGCGCCGGGCCCGCCGCTGCCGAGCGACGGTTCCGACGGCACCTGGGGGCCGGCCGCGACCATGTCGCCGAAGAGGCCCGACAGGTCGACCGGCTCGATCGTCCATCGGGCTCGCTCGGCGGTCCGGTCGAGGACCGCGAGCGGCTGGCGGACGCGCGCGATGAGCTCCTGCCTGCCGTCGTCCGGCGCGCAGCCGGCGGCGGCGATCAGGACGAGGATCGCCAGTGGTTCGGTTGGGCGGTGGCGCATGTCGACTCTCACCAGTAGAAGCTGGCGAACAGCGCCGAGGTCGAGGTGGTGAGCGCGATGTCGTCGAAGCCGTGGCTGGCGACCAGCGACAGGCCGATGGCGCCGCCGAGCGAGAAGCGGTCGGTGAACAGGTACTCGATGCCGAGCGCACCGGTCAGGGCGACCGCGAGCAGATCGCCGGTGTCGCCCTCCTGGGCCGCCTTGGACAGGAACACGCCCGGCTGGAGGAACGGGCGCAGACCACCGACCCACTGGCGGTACAGCCGGTAGCCGACCTCGACCGAGAAGCCGGTGACCGTCGTCCGCTCGGCCATCGGCACGTCCGGCTGGTTGCTCGAGACGGCGAAGCCGAGATCGACCCGCACCGCCCGCTCGGGGTCGAGGAAGTAGGCGGCCCCGACGGTCGGCGCACCACCGGCGGGGAGCGCGAAGCTGAGTCCGATGGTGCCGCGCGCGAAGACGCCGGGCGAGGTGTCGCTTGCCTGGTCGACCGAGGCGGCCGGCGCCTGGTCGTCGGCGGTGTCCGTCTCGGGCGTATCCGTCTCGGGCGTGTCCGTCTCGACCGGATCGCTCTCGACCGCGTCATCGTCATCATCTTGAGCGTGCGCGGCCCCGGCGGCCGCAAGGACAGCGAACAAGGTCATGGTGATCGGCGTGCGCTTCATGGTCTCTCCTCCCGGGCCGGAATTCCGGCCGCGACCGGCATCGGTGCAAGCAGGGCTCCAGCCGGTCGATGGCGGGGCGAGCGAGCATGGCCGCATGCTTGCCGCCAGCCGCCCTGTTGCGCCGCGCGCCACATCGGGCCCGTCGTCGCCCCCGGCGCGTGTGCCCGGTCACGCGGCCGGCGCGGTCGCGATCTACTTCAGCCCGTTGCGCCAGAGGAGGCGGTAGAGGTGGATGCGATCGATGCCGGCCGCCCGGGCCGCCGCCGAGACGTTTCCCCCGCTCCGCTCGAGGAGGTCGCTCAGGTAGGCGCGCTCGAAGACCCGCAGCCATCGCTCGCGCGCGATCTTGATCGGCTCCGGCGAGCCGCTGACCGGCGGCCCCGGATCGGCGACCAGCGCCGTGGAGCCCGGCGGCATCGGCGCGCGGAAGGCGAGGCAGCGCTCGATGTAGTTGCGCAGCTCGCGCACGTTGCCGGGCCAGCCGTGGGCGGCCAGCTGCTCCTGGAAGCTCTCGGTCCGGACGGTGTCGGCCAGGGCTCCGTCGTCCATCCCCAGATCGGCCAGGATGTTCGCGACCAGGAGGGGGAGATCGCCGCTCCGCTCGCGCAGTGACGGCATGCGGATCTGCACGACCGCCAGGCGGAAGTAGAGGTCCGGCCGGAAGCGCTGCGCGTTGACCTCGGCGCGCAGGTCGCGGTTGGTCGCCGCGACGATGCGGACGTCGACCTGGCGATAGGCGTTCTCGCCGATGCGCTTGACCTCCCTGCGCTCGAGCACCCGCAGGAGCTTGGGCTGCAGCGCGAGATTCAGCTCGCCGATCTCGTCGAGCAGCACGGTGCCGCCGGCGGCGGCCTCGAACACCCCGACCCGGCGCGCCTCGGCGCCGGTGAAGGCGCCTGCCTCGTGACCGAAGAGCTCGCTCTCCAGGAGCTCGGCCGGGACGGCGCCGCAGTCGATCACCAGGAACGGGCCGTCGCGCCGGCGACCCTCGCGGTGGATCGATTCGGCCGCCAGCTCCTTGCCGGTTCCGGTCTCGCCCTCCAGGAGCACCGTCGACTCGGTCTCGGCTGCCCGGGCCAGCTGCGCGAAGACCGCGCGGGCGGCGGGCGACGAACCGACCAGCAGCCCGAAACGGTCGCTGGCGATGAGGGGGATCTGCGCGTGGTCGTCCTCGAAGTGGAAGCGCAGGCGGCTCTTGCCGATCGAGATCGACGCGCCGTGCCGGAGCGGCGCCTTGAGCACCGGGACTCCGTCGATCGCGGTCCCGTTGCGGCTCGACAGATCCGACAGCGTCACCGCGCGGTCGTCGACCACCACCTCGCAGTGGAAGCGAGACACCGCGCGATCACCCAGCCGGAGGTCGACGCTCTCGTGGGTGCCGATCACCGCGCGGTCGCCGGACGAGACGAACGAGGCGCCGGCGTCGGCACCGTCCTCCACCATCAGGCGGAAGCGGCGGACCCGGGTGTAGTCGCGGTGGTGCGAGCGAAGCGGCTCGGTGGTGAGCTCCCACTCCTTGCCCGAGCTCGGTGAGTCAGGGCTGGTCACCGGTTGCCACCTCCTTGCCTGGCCCGACTCCCCATCCTACTACGGCGACGCCACCCAGGCCGACCACCCCGGCGACCGCAGGGCAACTACTTCAGAGCGGCTTCGACCTCGCGGGCGACCTCCAGGGTCGGCATGCCGTCCTCCCAGGTCACGTCGACCTTGCAGCCGGTCTCGGCGTCGAAGAAGACCACCTGGTTGCCGGCCTTGCGGGTCCAGGCGGCGCGCCCGACCGGCGGGCTGACGTCCTGATAGTCGTCCAGGACCTGCTTCCTTGTCGCCAGCTGCTCGGCGATGTCGGAGTCGGAGTAGGTCCGTTCGCAAAGGACCTCGATCATCGCCATCCCGCCCCGCCGCTCGGGACCGACCGGCTTGCTGAAGTCAGGATCCTTGTTCAAGATGCACTTTGCCGCCAACCCGGCGCCCTTCCCCTCGGTGAATTTGTACCCGGTGAAGTACTTTTCCCGCGTCGCCGCCGGCACGACCGTGTCGCAGGGAAAGGTCCGGCCGGCTGACCCGGCCGCGGGCGCTGCCGGCTCGGCGCCAGCCGGCGCCGGCGCACCGGGCGATTCCGCCGCAGGCTTTGTCTCCCGCTCCGGGCCTTGCTTGGAGTCGCCGCCTTTGCAGGCGAGAAGAACGAGCGAGACCGCAAGACCCCGTCGAAGCGCCTGGTGCATGAGTTCCCCCTAGGATTGCACAGCCATCCGTTCTGCAGCTGCGATGCCGACGATGATCCGAGCTGATCGACGGTGATCCCGTTGCGCAGCCTGCAACACTGGAGCCCGGTGTCCTGCTACGGCGACCCCATCCAGGTCGTGATGCGGTGGTAGGAGCGCGCGGCCGGCGGGCCGCCGTGCGGCGCCAGGCCGCTGAGGACCAGCAGGACGGCGGCGGCGGCCAGGCCGACCAGCCCCGGCACCAGCCGGTCGCGGCGCGGTACCGCGAGCCAGAAAAGCAGCCCGGCGAGCGCGAGGAGGTAGGGGATCAGGCTGGCGATGCCGCGCAGGCCGATGAGCCAGCCCGCGTTCCAGGGCGCGCGACCCTCGCCGATCAGGCGCAGGACGAGCTCGTGGAAGGGGTTCTTGAAGGTCTCGGGGTAGTGCGGGAACGTCGCGGCGCTGAGGGCGTAGACCAGGATGGAGGCGGCGACCAGGGCGACGGCGCCGGCCCACCACCACGGGGTACGGGCGTCGTGCGCCGACTGGATGGCGACCGCGACCGGGACCATCGCGAACGGCAGCATGGCGGTGACGTAGCGCGGGCCGACCTGCCAGCCGCCGCGCCAGAACGACAGGGACGAGATGAAGAGGAGGTAGATGACGACCACGGCGGCGCAGACCGAGCCGGTCCAGCGGTCACCGCGCCGGAAGAGGATGACCAGCCCGGGCACCACCAGGAGGAGCATGGGGCAGAGGAAGAAGAGGCCGTTGTCGGGCGCCACGGTCGAGCCCAGGAAGGCCTCGCCGCGCAGCTTGTCCATCCCGAGGAAGCCCTTCTGGTGAAAGTGGGCGAAGGCCTCCGAGGCGGCGTACCCGGTCCGCCAGGGACTGCCGAAGGCGTGCGCGTGATAGAAGAGGAGGAGCGCGATGGGCGGGACGGCGCCGAGCGCGGCGAGCGCGACGTCGAGCGGCCGGCGCGGGGCGCGCCCGACCAGCTTCCACACCAGGTAGACCGCGACCGGCACGCCGGCGAAGGCGGCCTGGTAGTCGGCCAGCACCGCCCCGCCCGCCAGCAGGCCGATGACCGGCAGCCAGCGGCGGCTGCGCTCTCCCTCGACCACCCAGACCGACAGCATCCAGGCGCCGCCGATGCACACCGCCGACAGCTGGTGCGAGATGAACAGGATGCTGTAGATGAACGCCATGCTGCCGACCGCGTAGCCGCCGAGGGCGAGACGGCGCGCCGCCGGATCCGGCGCGTAGCGGGCGAGGAATCGCCAGAAGAAGAAGAGGAAGAGGAGCGTCGGCACCACGCCGGTCGCGACCCGGAAGGCCCAGGTCTTCTGCGCCATGGTCGGCTCGGTGCCGAACAGCGCGCAGACGCCCTCGAGCGCCAGGTAGGCCGGGATGGCCAGCATCGAGGATCCCGGCGCCTTGTTCGAGTACTGGTGCCCGCCCGACGGCGAGGCGTCGACCGGATCGTGCCGGTACTGTCGCCGGTACTCGGCGACCCCGCGGTCGATGGCGAAGGTGCCCTCGTCCACCATCGCGGTCGTCAGGTAGATGCGCGGCAGCTCGTTCGCGCTCCCCATCGCCTCGAAGTAGGGGAACGGGTAGAGGTACAAGAACCCCAGCAGGGCCGCGAGCCCCGCGAGCATGGTGGGTCGCTTCATCGCGTGGAACTCGACGACTGTACACGGTATGGTAGCGGCGCGTGAAAAAGCGCCTCCTGTCCATCCTGATCCCCGCGTACCAGGAGGAGCGCACGATCGGCGAGGTGCTCCGGCAGGTCAGCGCGATCGACACCGAGTCGTCCGGCTTCGACAAGGAGATCCTGGTCTGCGACGACGGCTCGAGCGACGGCACCGTGTCGATGGTCGAAGAGCGGATGGCGGAGGACGCGCGCGTCCGGCTGGTGCGCCACGAGAAGAACCGCGGCAAGGGCGCCGCCATCCGCACCGCCCTGGCCGAGGCCCGCGGCGAGTACGCCCTCATCCAGGACGCCGACCTCGAATACGAGGTGTCGGACTACCCTGCCCTGCTCGCGGCGGTCAACGCCGGCGCGGACGTGGTCTACGGCTCGCGCTTCCTCACCACCGACCGGCCGGAGGGGATGCGCCTGGCCAACTACCTGGCCAACCGCATCCTCACCACCTCGGCCAACTGGCTGTACGGCCTGTCCATCACCGACGAGGCGACCTGCTTCAAGGTCTTCAAGACCGATCTCCTGCGCGAGCTCGGCCTCACCTGCGAGGGCTTCGAGTTCTGCCCGGAGGTCACCGCCAAGCTCGGCAAGCGCAAGGTGGCCATCGCCGAGGTGCCGATCCACTACCGCGCGCGCAACATCGCCGAGGGCAAGAAGGTCCGCTGGACCGACGGTGTCGAGGCGCTGTGGGTGCTGGTCGCGCACCGACTCAGGCGAGGATGACGGCGTGGTCGAGCGGCTCGAACGCGTGCGCAGCAAGACCGAGTCGGTGACCGACCTGGTCGACCGGCCGATGCGCCACGTCCTGTGGGAGGACGTCAAGCGGGTGTGGGCCGCGCTCCTGGTCGGCTGCGCGGTGGCCGCGCTCTTCGAGTTCGGCAGCACCATGCTGGCTGCGCCCGAGGGGCCGCCGGCCGGCACCGCGCTCCGCCTCTTCCTCCTCGATCTGGTCCTGTTCGCCGTCCTCTACCTGGTGCTCGCCCCGCTCCTCTCGCTCGCCGCCGCCGGCGTCCGGCTCGCCTTCCTGGCCGAGTCGAACGAGCGCGCGCGCCGCTACGGCGGCCTCATCCCGCCGATCCGCGCCTACGAGGGGCCGCGGCGCAGCGCCGCCTGGCTGTGGGGCGGCGTCCTGGCCGCCGCCCTCTTCGTCGCCATCTCCTCGCGGCTGGCCCGCCTCTTCGCCGAGGGCTTCAAGGAACAGACGCTCGCCTCGCTCGCCCTGGCCGGCCTCGAGGCGCTCCTCGCCCTCGCCTGCGCGGTCGTCGCCTACGTGCTCACCATGCTCCTCCACCGGGCCGGCCTCCGCCTGCACCGCTCGCTCGGCCGCATGAACCCGCTCGGCCATCCGACCGCCGCCGGGGTCACGTTCCTCTTCGTCGCCTTCCTCGCCGGCTCCATCCTCCTGCGCGCCCTCCCGCAGCTGGCCCCGCTGGTCCCGCTGCGCCAGCTCTGGGTCGTCGCCGTCCTCGCCCTCGCCACCCACGGCGCCACCTACCTCATCGCGCGCCGCGGCGGCCTCTTGCCGCGCCCGCTGCGCCGGCGGCTGCTGGTCGCCGCCGGGCTGGTCTTCGCCGCCACCGTGATCATCCCGGTCACCCTCGTGCGGGTCGGCGCCGATCCGGCGACCAAGAGCCTGGCGGTCAGCGCGTCGCCCTTCTTGCGCACGCTGGTCGACGGACTGCGAGCCGCCACCGACTTCGACGGCGACGGCTACGGCACCCTCCTGGGCGAGAACGACTGCGATCCCTTCGAGAGCTCGATCCACCCGCTGGCCCGCGACATCCCCGACAACGGCAAGGACGAGAACTGCGACGGCCGCGACTTCGTGCTCGGTCGCATCCCGAGCTACCGCACCGGGCAGAAGATGCCGGTGCCGGAGGGCTACCGGCAGCCGTGGAACGTCCTGTTCATCACCATCGACACCGTCCGCTACGACCACACCGACATGGGCGGCTACGCCGAGCGGACCGGGCGCGACACCACGCCCAACCTGGCGAAGCTGGCGGCTCGCTCGGTCTCCTTCTCCTTCGCCAACGCGCCGGCCGCCGGCACCATGGCCTCGGTCCCCGCCATCATCACGTCGAAGTTCTTCCACTCCGGGCTCGCGCTCGACGAGAACGTGAAGAAGGGCATGCCGCCCCGCCTGCGCGAGCAGAACCTCCTGGTCGGCGAGCTGTTCAAGAGCGGCGGCTACACCACCGGCGCCATCCTCACCCACGAGTACTTCAACGACTTCGGGATGCAGCAGGGGTTCGACACCTACGACAACGAGCTCGGCCACAAGCCGGACCCGATGCGCATCACCTCCGACAAGCTGACCGATCGCGCGCTCGCCTGGATCGGCCGGCACAGCGGCGACCGCTGGTTCCTCTGGATTCACTTCATCGACCCGCACGGCCGCTACGTCGCCCACCCGGGCGACACCAGCTACGGCTCGAGCGAGGAGGACCTGTACGACGGCGAGCTCGCCTTCACCGACAAGCACATCGGCCGGCTGCTCGACGAGCTCGCCCGCCTGCCGGGCGCTGACCGCACGATCATCACCGTCACCAGCGATCACGGCGACGGCTTCAACGAGCACGGCTTCATCAACCACGGCAACGCGCTCTACCGCGAGCTCCTGCACGTGCCGCTCATCGTCTACGTGCCCAACATCGAGCCGCGCACGGTGCCGGGCGCGGTCTCGCCGCTCGATCTCGTCCCCACGCTGGTCGATCTCTGCGGCCTCAGCCCTCCGCGCGGCGCCGAGTTCGAGGGAGAGAGCCTGGTGCCGCAGCTCTTCTACAAGCAGGACGCCCACAAGCGGGTCGTCTTCTCCGAGACCAACGCGCCGCGTCCGCTGCGCGCCGCGGTGACCAGCAAGTACAAGCTGGTCTACGACATCAAGGCCAACATCCACGAGCTCTACGACCTCGAGTCGGATCCCTGGGAGAAGAAGAACGTCTGGCTGACCGACAAGGCCGGCTTCGAGACGATGAAGCGCTACCTCGACGACTGGCTCGAGCGGGTCTACTACGCGCGCGACCCGGCGGCCAATCAGGCGATGAACAAGCTCGGTGAGTACCTGCTCGACAAGCCGCCCGCCCCCCAGCACCCGACCGCCGGGGTCGGCTTCGACGACGGCAGCATCGAGCTCATCGGCTTCGACCTGCCCGAGGCGGGCGCGCGCGCCGGCGAGAAGCTGGAGGTGTCGCTCTACTTCCGCGCCAGCCGCCGCCCGTCCGCCGACTTCCAGATGCAGATCGTCGCCTGGCCGCCCGGCGCCGGCGCGGGCGCCGCCGCGCCTCCGCCGCCGACCCGCAGCCCGTCGAAGATGGCGGGTGGCGGCCTCTTGCCCACCTCCCGCTGGCGCGACGGCGAGCTCATCCGCGAGCGGATCAAGCTCCGCATCCCCGACGGCTGGCCGGCCGGACAGATGCAGCTCGGCCTCAAGCTCAGCCATCAGGGCGGCAAGAGCCCGACCCACAGCGGCGCCAGCCACCCGAAGGAGGCCGATGTGGCCCTGCTCGGTTCGGTCCCGGTCGCCGGCAAGAAGTGAGAAATCCCCGGGGAAGGAAGGGGATCGCCGCCCCGGCCGTATAATGGTCCGCCGATGGCCGACCTTCCGATTCCCCGACTTCCCTCGTTCCTCGGCGGGCGCGTGCGCGAGGCCGAGAACCGGGCGAACCGCGTCCACGAGGCGGTGATCGGCCTGGTGGTCGACATCAAGGACCCGGAGAAGCTCGGCCGCATCAAGGTCAAGTTCCCCGACCTGCCGGGCAACGACACCTCCTGGTGGGCCCCGCTCGCCGCGCTCGGCGCCGGACCCGACCGCGGCTGGTGGTTCCTGCCCGAGATCGACGACGAGGTCCTGGTGATGTTCGAGCAGGGCGACATGGGCCGGCCGGTGGTCATCGGCGCCCTGTGGAACGGCAAGGATCCGCCGCCCGACAAGAACGGCGGCAGCAACGAGCGGCGGATGATCGTCTCGCGCGGCAACTCGAAGTTCATCCTCGACGACGACGAGGGCACCATCACCATCGAGGACGGCGGCGGCGCCGGACGCATCGTCATCAGCACCGAGGGCAAGATCACCATCGAGGCGATGAAGGGGGACATCTCGCTGCAGGCGCCCAAGGGCGAGGTGGCCATCGTCGCCGCCGACTCCGACCTGCAGGGCACCTCCGACGGCATCGTCATCGACGCCGGCAGCGCGCTCAACATGGGCGCCCCGCAAGTGACGCTGGGCGGCAGCCGCCTCACCGTCACCGCCGCCCGTCTCGACCTCAACCCGGGCGGCGTCGCCTCCCCGGCCGAGGCCAGCGCCGAGTCGGAAGACATCCCCGACCCGGTCTGACCGGGCTTGCCGGGAGGGCGCCTCCGGGGGCCTGCTACAATCGCCCGGGCGGTGGCGACCGAGGCGCCGGCAGGTCCCAGGACCGGGAGGTGGTTGACGGCCGCGCTCCTCGAGGCGGGCGCCATGGTCGACCATTACAAGGTCATCCGCCGCATCGGCATCGGCGGCATGGGGGAGGTCTACCTGGCGCGCGACCTGCGCCTCGGGCGGCCGGTCGCCATCAAGCTGATGGCCAAGGTCGAGTCCAGCCTGGTGGAGCAGTTCATGCTCGAGGCGCAGGCGACCGCCCGGCTCAACCACCCGCACATCGTCACGGTCTACGACATCGGCGAGGTGAACGGCGCGCCCTACCTGGCGCTCGAGTACCTGGAGGGGCGCACGCTGGCCGACCGCCGGCGCGAGCAGTCCTTCGCCATCGGCGAGCTCCTGCGCACCGGCCTGGCCATCGCCGACGCGCTCGCCGCCGCCCACCGCCAGGGCATCCTGCACCGCGACCTCAAGCCGTCGAACATCCTCTTCCCCAAGGACGGCCGGCTGCGCGTGGTCGACTTCGGCCTGGCCAAGATGCTGGTGTCGAGCGAGCTGGCTCAGACCGATCCGGTCCTCGACGCCATCGTGGTATCGGCCGCGCCCACCGTCCACGGCCCGTCGCCGCCGCCGCCGCGTCCCGACCCGAGTGAGGGTGAGGGCGAGGCCCGCGTGGCCGCCGTGCCGCCGGCCGACGAACCGCCGACCGTCCAGACCCCGGTCACCCGGGTCGATCCGTCGCTGCTCGAGTCGGTGGCGCGGACCGAGCCGTCGGTCTACCGCACCGGCCTCGGCTTCGCCGGCACGCCGCCCTACATGGCGCCCGAACAGTGGGTGCAGATCGACACCCGCGCGACCGACGTCTGGGCGCTCGGCGTCATCCTCTACGAGCTGGTCTGCGGCGAGCGTCCCTACGCGGGATCCGACGACGTCCTGCGCTACCTCATCACCTCGCCGGATCCGGTCCCGATGCCGGCCGCCTTCCGCGACATCCCCGGCGAGCTGGCCGGCTGCATCATGAGCTGCCTGAAGAAGCGCCCGGAGGACCGCCCGAGCGCAGAGCAGGTGGTCGCTCTGCTCGAGCCGCTGGCGCAGCGCGGCCGGCTGGTCACCTTCAGCGAGAGCTCGAACCCGTTCCGCGGCCTGCTCGCCTTCACCGAGCAGCACGCCGATCTCTTCTACGGCCGCGACGACGAGATCGCCGCCTTCCTCGAGCGGCTGCACACCGACGTCATCGTCCCGGTGGTCGGCCCGTCGGGCGCCGGCAAGAGCTCCTTCGTGCGCGCCGGCGTCATTCCGCGCCTGCGCGAACAGGGCCGCTGGCACATCCTCCGCTTCCGCCCGGGCAACCAGCCGCTCTACACCCTGGCCGACCGGCTCCTGGCCGGCGACTCGACCGGCAGTGTGGTGACCGCGCACGGCAGCACGCGCGACTCGCGCACCCAGCGCCTGCCGCGCCAGCGCGGCTCCGCCGGCGACAGCGACGCCTACCAGCTGGCCCTGGAGCTGCGCGAGACGCCCGGGCGGCTCGCGGTCGCGCTCGGTGAGCTGGCCGAGCGGACCGGCTCGCGCGTGCTCCTCCTGGTCGACCAGCTGGAGGAGCTCTACACGCTGGTCGACGACGAGGGGGAGCGCGAGGCGTTCATGGACGCCATCACCTCGGCCGCCGACGACGCGCTCGAGCCGGTCCGGGTCGTCTTCACGCTGCGCGACGACTTCGTCGGCCGGGTCGCGGTCGGCCGCCGCGCGCGCGACGTGCTCGGCCGGGTGGTGCTGCTCGGCAGCCCCGGGCCCGAGGCGCTGCGCCAGACCCTGCTCGGCCCGCTGGCCGCCAGCGGCTACGAGTTCGACGACCCGGCGCTGCCCGACGAGATGATCCGCGCGGTCCACGGCGAGCCGGCCAGCCTGCCGCTCCTGCAGTTCGCCATGCGCCTCCTGTGGGAGCGGCGCGACATCCAGCGCCGCCTGCTCCTGCGCGCCGAGCACGACGCCATCGGCGGAGTGGCCGGCGCCCTCGCCGCCCACGCCGACGTGGTGATCGAGGCGCTCGATCCCGAGCGCGTCCGCTTCGCGCGCGACCTCCTGCTCCGCCTGGTCACCTCGGAAGGCACCCGCCGGGTGGTGCCGCGCCAGCGGCTGCTCGACGGGCTCGGTCCTGACGCCGGCGAGGTGCTGGATCGGCTGATCGACGCCCGCCTGCTGGCGGTCCGCCGCGGCCACAGCCCCGAAGAGGACTCGCGCGTCGAGCTGGCGCACGAGTCGCTCATCGTCGCCTGGCAGCGGCTGGCCTGGTGGCTGGAGGACAGCCGCGAGGAGCGGCGCGCGCTCGGCGAGCTCAGCCAGGCGGCCGAGCTGTGGCAGCGCCGCGGCCGCCGCGAGGACGAGCTGTGGCAGGGCGACGCGCTGGCCGAGGCGCAGCGCACGCTCGGCCGGGCGGGCGGCCACGCCCCCGAGGTGGCGCGCGCCTTCGTGGCTGCCGGCCTCGAGCGCCACACGCGCGGGGCCCGCCGCCGGCGGCGCACCCGCATCGCCGCGCTGGCCGCGCTCGTCCTGATCGCGCTCGGCTCGCTGGGCGCCGCCTGGCTGCTGGCGCGCAAGGAGCGCGCGGCGCGGGCTGCCGAGGAGCGCGCCGAGACCGAGCGGGCCCAGGTGCTGGTCGAGAGCGCCGGCGCCGCCTACGCGCGCCGCGATCCGCTGCAGGCGCGCTCGAAGGTGCGCAGCGCGCTCGAGATCCGCGATTCCGCCGCCGGCCGCGCGCTCTGGGGCCAGCTCGGGCGCGAGCCGCTCATCTGGACCAAGTCGGTCAACGCGCACGTCTACCAGACCCGCTTCTCGCCCGACGGACGCAGCCTGGCGGTGGCGGCGCAGAGCAAGCTGGTCTACCTGTTCGACACCACCACGCTCGAGGCGCGCGTGCTGCAGGGTCACGGCGATCAGGTCCTCACGGTCGCCTTCTCACCCGACGGCAAAGAGCTCGCGTCGGCCGCCTGGAACGGCGAGATCTTCCTCTGGGACCTGGCGACCGAGCGCTCGCGGCCGATCGCGACCGACGCCGGCCAGGTGAGCCGGGTCGCCTTCGATCCCTCCGGGCGACGCCTCTACGCCATCGGCAAGGACGGCGACCTGCGCTCCTGGGAGCTGGCCGGCGACAAGGTCGTGCGCGCCGTCCAGGTCGGCAGGCTCACCAGCGCCGCCATCTCGCGCGACGCCGCCGCGGTCGGCTGGGTGGGCGGCGGCGAGGAGGCCACCCTGTGGCGCCTGCCGGAGCTCCGCGCCTGGCGCAGCTTCCACCGGGCCGGCTCGCGCACCTCGGCGGTCGCGGTGGCGTCCGGCGGCGCGCTCCTGGCCTGGGGCGAGCAGGACGGCACGGTCCGGCTGTGGAGCAGCGACAGCGGCCGCGAGGTGGCGTCCTTCCACGGCCACCACGGAAAGATCACCGGCCTCGGTTTCGATCCCGGCGGCACGCGACTGGCGTCGATCAGCACCGACCAGACCCTGCGCATGTGGGATCTGGCGTCCGGCAAGGAGCTGTTCACGGTGTCCGGCACCGGCGCGTTCGCCAACGGCATCGAGTTCGACTCCGCCGGCAAGCGGATGACGACCGGCGGGCTCGACATCTCGATGTGGGCGGCCGACGGCGCCGGCAAGCAGCCGGCGACCGGCCACCAGAGCGCGGTCTACGGGCTCGCCTTCACGCCGGACGGCCGGCTGCTGGCGACCGCGGACATCGACGGCGTCATCCGCCTGTGGGACGTGGCGACCGGCACCGCGCGCTGCACGTTCCACGGCCACGACGGGGAGCTCCGGGCCACCGCGATCCACCCGCGCGGCGACCTGCTGGCGACCGCCGGCCAGGACCGCATCATCCGGCTCTGGGCCCTGCCCTCCTGCGCGCCCGCCGGCGTGCTCGAGGGGCACGAGCGGCGCGTCTTCGATCTCGAGTTCTCGCCCGACGGCGACTGGCTGCTGTCGGCCGCCGAGGACGACACCGCGCGCCTGTGGCGGGTCGCCAGCCGCACGAGCACCGCCACCCTGCGCGGGCACACCGGCGCGGTCGCCCGCGCCGCCTTCTCGCCCGACGGCAAGCGCATCGCCACCGCCGGCTGGGACGGCGCGGTCTGGTTGTGGGAACAGGGCGGCCTGCGCGGGCGGCGCATCTACTCCAGCGACCACGAGCTGAACGGGATCGCCTTCAGTCCCGACGGCGGCCGGCTGGTGATCGCCAGCTCGGACGGCACGGCGCGCCTGTGGGACGGCGAGAGCTGGCGCGAGGTGACCCGCTTCGACGGGCGCTACTACGACGTCGCCTTCCACCCGGACGGCAGCCGCATCCTGCTGGCCGCCTCCGACCGGACCGCCCACGTTCTCGACCTCGCCAGCGGCGCGCGCAGCGCGCTGGTCGGCCACCACGGCGAGGTCAACTCGATCGCCGTCGACCCGGCCGGCCAGGTCATCGCGACTGCCAGCGACGACTGGACGGTGCGCACCTGGCGCGCCGACAGCGGGCACCCGCTGTGGCACTCCATTGGCCTCCTCGGCGACGAGACCTTCAGCCAGCGCGGCTGGCTGGGTCCGGACGGCGCGGCCAGGCCGGCGGCCGCCGCCTGGCGCCAGGCGATCGAGGAGCGGGCGCGCTCCGCCTCGGTCTCGGGCGACCGGATCTGCATGACCACCTGGCAGGACCGACTCGAGGTGTGGGACCGCGCGCGCGACCGGCGGCTCTACGAGCGGCGCGGCGCCGGGCGGGTCATCGCCGGGCCCGGCGGCTGCCTGACCCTGTCGGCCGGCAACGCCGAGCTGCATACGCCGACCGGGACGCTCATCATCGCCGGCAATGCCACCGCGGTCGCCGGTGAGGCGGACGGCTGGCTGGTTGCGACCGGCGACCAGGCGGTGGTCTACGACGCCGGCGGGAACCAGCGCGAACGCCTCGCCAGCGGCATCGGAGTGACCTCTCTCCTCCGGGCCGGCGGCGCGCTGGTGCTGGGCTATCGCGACGGCATCCTCGAGCGCCGGCGCGGCGGCCGCTCCCTCCTGTTCGACGAGACGCCGGCCAGCCCGGTCACCGCGCTGGCGTCCGGCCCGGCCGAGGGCACCGTGCTGGCCGGATTCGCCAACGGCGGCGTCGGAGTGTGGGACGTCGAGAGCGGCAAGCGGCTGGAGACCATGCAGCTGCACGGCCTGGTCGACAGCGTGGCGGTCGCGGGCGGCCGGCTGCACGCCGCCACCGACCTCGGCGACCATGCAGCGTACGACCTCGGCGTGTTCCGCACCGACTACTGCGAGCTCCTGCGCACCATCTGGCGCCAGGTGCCGACCCAGTGGGGCGAAGGGGTGCCGCAGGCGAAACCGCCGCCGGCCGACCATCGCTGCGCCCGCTGACGATCGGATTGCTCCGGGCCGCTCACCCGTTGCATCCTGGTGGCATGTCGATGCGCGTGGGGGCGGCGGCTGTGATCCTCTGGCTCGTGGTCGGATGCGGCGGCGACGACGACGGCAGCGGTGCCGACGCGGCGCCGGGCAGCGCGGACGCTCGCGACCAGGCAGACGCGGCGTCGGGCTCCTGCGCCGAGGCGCCGTCCGGGACGGTGAACGGCACGGTGGACGCCGTGATGATCGACCCGATCGCCTCGGCCTATTCGCGGCCGCACCCGACCGTGGCCTACGCGCACATCCTCAAGATCGACGAGGACGCCGCCAGCACCTGCGGCAACCCGGATGGCGAGACCGGCGAGTCGCTGCTGTTCATCTTCTGCGATCAGCCGGAGGTCGCCGAGTACGACGTCGTACCGCCCGACGGCCTGCCGACCGAGGCCTGCCCGGGCCAGCACGTGGTCGGCGCGGTGGTCGAATCCGGCAACGGCGCCGATCGCGGGGTCGGCGAGTCCGGCACCCTGACGATCGATTCGCTCGACACCTGCCTGGACGCCAGCTTCGCGGTCACCTTCGACACCGGCAACTTCGACGGCGACGTGGTGGCCGAAGTCTGTCCGTGAGATCTGCCTGCCTGCTGGCGCTCGCCGCCGGGTGTGTGGTCGCCCGGCGGCCCCTGGCGCTGCCTCCCGAGGGGGAGCCGGCCGCGCTGGTCGGCTCGGCGGCGCTGGTCCATCCGCTCGACGACCTGGCCCGTCACCCGTGGGTCGCGCTGCGCGATCGCGCCGGCCAGTGGGAGCGCTGGGAAGTGATGTGCTGCCCGGACGGCGGCGAGATGGGTACGGTGCGCCGGACCTCGATCGATCCGCTCGACGATCATGGCGGCGGCGGCGGCGACGTCCGCATCCACGGGGTCTGGCGCGGCGACGAGGCCGAGCGCATCGCCGCCTGCGTCCGCCGCGAGGCGCCGGCCTACCCGCACCGCGACAGCTACCACGCCTGGCCCGGCCCCAACTCGAACACCTTCGTCGACTGGCTGGCGCGCCGCTGCTCGCTGGGGGTCGACCTGCCCGGTCCCAACATCGGCAAGGACTACCGCGGCCTCATCGGCGTCTCCACCACCGGCGGTGGAACCGGCGTCCAGCTCGAGACCCCGCTCGCCGGCCTCAAGATCGGCCTCACCGAGGGCGTCGAGGTCCACCTCCTCGGCCTCGCGCTCGGTGTCGATCTGTGGCCGCCGGCGATCATCGTCCCGCTCGGCCCCGGCCGCATCGGCTTCGACGACCGCTGATCGCCGACACTCGCGGGCGCGCGTCCTGGCGCGCGCCCCGGGGCGTGTCCGACGGGCCGGACGTCCGACGGGCCGGACGTCCGACGGGCCGGACGCGAGCGCGCCTCCCGGGGCGTCCGATGGGACTGAGGCGATGTGCTAGTCGGGGCCGGCGGCGTCGAGCGAGTAGCCGAAGAGGAGGCCGAGGACGTCGGCGCCGGCCTCTTGCCCGTAGGTGGCGCCGAGCTGATAGCCGTTGCCGGAGGCGAAGCCGTGCTCGAAGCGGCGCCGGTCCCAGCGCAGGGTGAGGCCGATCTCGAGCTCGTCGCCGAAGGGCGCATCCGGCGCGCCGGCCTGCCGCCGGTCGGAGCCGTAGAGCGGCGACGCCCTGCCCCACGCCGCGCTCCGCACGTGATCGCCCAGCGAGATCTCGGCGAAGGCCTCGACCGGCAGGGCGAACGCGATCGGCAGGGTCCCGCCGGTGATGCCGGCGATCGCGCCCCCCGCGACGAACCCGAGCCGGGCGGTTCGCCCGAGCTGGAGCGCCGCGCCGATCGGCAGCAGGGCGACCCGGTAGACGAGGTCGCCGTCGCCGCTGGCGCCGAGGCCGAGGTCGACGCCGGCCGCCAGCGCGAGGGCGCTGGTGCCCACGGCAGCGCGCGCCCGCGGTCCGCCGGTCAGCGCGCGGGTCACGACGGCGTCGTCCACCTCGTACTGCGCGTAGCGAAGATCGAGCGCCAGCGAGCCGCCGCCCCGCCACCGGTCGGCACGCGCTGCCGCCGGCGCGACCGCGAGCGCCGCGACCACCACCAGCCTGCGAGCCGCCGACGTCACGACGCGGCCGGCGGCTGCGACGACGACGGCGACGACGGCGATGGCGATGATGACGCCGCCGGTGGTGACGGGAGCCCGAGCCCCTGGCGCAGCGCGGCCATCCAGTCGTCGACCTTGCTGCCCCAGCCGGTGGTCGGGGTGAGCACCACCGTCA
>Ga0111538_10001223_pt1 | contig 36231 bp, 30 predicted proteins | sample SoiMethybrSBSTD1_FD_79669 | JGI IMG/M metagenome (GOLD analysis project Ga0111538, IMG submission 79669) | Bulk soil microbial communities from a Populus tree surrounding site in Tennessee, USA - Soil MetaG P. TD hybrid SBSTD1 (version 2)... | ecosystem: Environmental > Terrestrial > Soil >...
GGTCCTCGCCGGGCCGGTCCTCGCCGGGCCGGTCCTCGCCGGGCCGGTCCTCGCCGGGCCGGTCCTCGCCGGGCCGGTCCTCGCCGGGCCGGTCCTCGCCGGGCCGGTCCTCGCCGGGCCGGTCCTCACCGCCGACGGCGACGTCATGCCCGGTGTGCAGGAGGCGTTCACGTATCCGCCCCGGTCCATCGCGACCGCGGGGATGAACGTCGCCTGGGTGATGACCGCCGCCGTCGCAGACGCGGTACGCGCGGACGGGCCCGCGGCCTACCACGAACTGCTCGTCGCAGCCGGGGCCGCCGCGCAGCACATCGGCACCGCCGCGGCGGAGCTGGGCCTGTTCTGCCGCCCGTGCCGCAGCGTCCGCGAGGCACCGCTGGAGGCGCTGGTCTCGGCGCCCGCCGCCCACGACCTCCTGTACCTGTTGCTGATCGGGCGATCCCGGGTGCGCGACTTCGCATACGACCTGACGCGACCGGACATCCGGCCATGACCGAGGTCGCCGGCGGGACTCTGATTGGGCGCCGGTCGTGGGCCGCGTTGCACTGCTTTGTCGACTGGACGCCGGCCGACGTCGACGCATTCGTCGTCGACACGCTCGCACCGACCCTGGACCGGCTGCGCCACGACGGCCGCATCGCCGACCGGTTCTTCGTCCGGTACGCCGACGGCGGGCCGCACCTGCGCGTCCGGGTGGCCGACGCGGCGCCCGGCGTGGTGCCCTGGCTGGCCGCCGAACTGGCGCGGGCGGCCGCAGCGCCGTCGAGGCCGGACGTGGTCAAGGCCGAGTACGTGCCGGAGGTCGACCGCTACGGCGGGCCGGCCGCCATCGCCGAGGCCGAGGGGGTGTTCTGCCGCAGCACCGACGTCGCGGTGCGGGTGCTCTCCGCCGCGCGCACCGTCCGCGCCCGGCTGGCCGTCGGCACCGACCTGGTGGTCGCGACGGCGCTCGCGCTGGGCCTGGACCGCCTCGGCACCGCCCGGTGGCTGCGCGCCCACGCCGCCGGCTGGCGGTGGCAGGACGAGGCGACGCTGCTGCCGCCGGCGTTCGGCGAGACCCGCACGGTCGCCGTGCTCGCCGGGCAGACCCCGGCGCTGCAGCGGCGCTGGGACGCGGTCGCACAACGGATGTCCGGGTCGGCCGCGCAGGACGACCCGGTACGGCAGTGGGCGGACATCGTCGCGGCCTCCCGCCGTCGCCTGGAACCGGAGGCGGCGGGCGGCTCCCGCGCGGACCGGCGTTGGCTGGCGGTCTGGGCCTCGCACCTGCACATGCTGTTGAACCGGATCGGTGTGGCGCCGGACGAGGAGCGTTCGCTGTGCCGGCTCGTCGCCGGGACGGCGGTGCTGCCCGGCGGGATCGTCCCCTTCTTCTCCGACGGCGTGACCGCGCCGGACCGGGCCTACCAGGAGGCCAGCAAGTACCTGCCGGGCCAACTCGACGTGCAGCGCCCGCACACCGACGCGGCGGCGCCGGCATCGGCGGCCCAGCCGGCGGCGGGGCCAGCGGCGGCCTGGTGGCGCGGCGAGCCGGTCGCGTTGCCGGACAGCGGCGGCTACCTGGGCACCCTCGCGGACGCGTTGCGCCGGCGCCGGTCCGGACGGGGACGGCTGGCCGGACCGGTGACGGCGACCGAACTGGGCACGCTGCTGCGGCACGCCGCCGGCCCGGTGTCGACGGGTTCCACGGCCCGGATGCCGTACCCGAGCGCGGGGCGCCAGTATGTGGCGCGGCTGCGACTGGTGGCACGTCAGGTGGTCGGGATCGCGCCGGGCACGTACGAGGTCGATCCGGCCGGGGCGGCGCTGCTACCGATCGGCCCGGCACCGTCCACAGTGGACCTCGAGGACACCTCGATGTGGTTCGGCGCCTCGGTCGCCGAGGTGGGCGGCGTCGACGCGGGCACCGTCCCGGCGGTGCTGGGCATTTACGTGCAGACCGCCGGGCTGCGTGCCCGGTACGGCCTGCGGGCACTGCGCTTCGCCCTGCTGGAGGCCGGTCACCTGGCCCAGAACCTCGCGCTCGTCGCCGCCGCCACCGGGCTCGAGCTCGGCCTGATCGGCGGCTTCTACGACGATCTGGCCAACGACGTGTTCGGACTGGACGGGATCGACCGGTTCATCGTCTACCTGTTGCCGATCGGCCACCGTCCACACCGGACCTGAGGCCGGTCATGCGACCGGCTCCCGCCGGCAGGAGTGTCCGATGACCGCCACTCCCCAGCGGGATGCCCCCGGACGTAGCCAATATGGGTGGGCAGTGCGATGGCCGAGGAGGTGGGTGTGAGCAGTCACAGTGGATCCCGTGACGACGGTGTCGAATTCGAGCGCATCGTATCCGGGCTCCGGGCGGGGCTCGCCTACCCGGCACCTCCGTTCCGGCTCAGGATGCGCAACGGCGTCTTCGCGGGCGTTTCGTTGGCCGTCATCGTCCCGATGTCGATGATCGTCGGCGGGTGGCTCGGGCTCGCCGTGACCGCGGTGGCCATCGCCGTCGCCGTCCGCATCGTTCGGGACGGGTAGCGCGGGCAGGTGCTCAGCCGAGTTGTTCGCGCGCGACGGTGATGAAGGCCCGTGCGGCGGCGGTGTTTCGCCCGGGCGCCACACCAGGACGATGCGCCTGTCGATGGTCGGGTGGGTGACGGAGACCGCGACGATGGTCGGCGCGAGTTCCTCCTGCTCGACCCGGACGGAAACCGGCTCGCCTTCTTCGCCAAGTGAGTGCCGCTCCGATCAGCAGCCGGGGCCTTCGCCACCCGCGAAGACCCCCGGCGGCGGACAGTTGATGATCGCGGCGGTCCGCCTCGCGTGGACCGCCGGCGCCGGCAACGCCAGCGCCGTCGCAGCCAGCACCGAGGCCAGCGCCGCGATGGGTCGAGCGACGGTGCGGATGTCTCTCATCACGGGGCTCCCATCGATAGATCGAGACCCAAGTGTTCGCACGGGGCGGGTGCCCCGGCATCGGTAAGGTTCCCCATGTTCGGCGGGCCCGTGCCGGCATCAGGCTCGGCGGTGTGCGGCGCTTCACATCAGGCAAACGACATGACCGTCACCGGCATCCCGGCCATGGGATCGGGTGCGAGACTGGCCGCGTGCGGCGCATCGCGATCCTGCTGACAGCCTTCGTTGCGACGGTTGGCGCAGCCGGCGCGCCGGCATGGGCGTTCGCCCCGGGCGGCTCGCCGGCGGCGCCGTCAGCGATCGCCGGTGAGCACGTGTGCACCGTCTCGGACCGCCGCGTGTTCGAGTTGTCGGGACTGGCGGCCACCGCCGCCGGCTACGTCGCCATCAACGACAGCGCCTCCGACCCGGCCGACATCCATATCTTCCGATTCGACAACGCCTGCCGCACTCAGCAGGTCCTGGCTTACCCGTCGGCGGCCCGGGACCCCGAAGACCTCGCCCTCGGGGCGGACGGCACCGTGTGGGTCGCCGACATCGGTGACAACGACAGGAACCGCACCACCGTCGCCATCTGGAAACTCGCGCCGCGCAGCACGCGTCCGGTCATCCACCGGCTCACCTATCCGGACGGGCCGCACGACGCCGAGGCGCTGCTGCTGGCCGCCGACGACACTCCGCTCGTTATCACCAAGGAAGCCGTTCCGGGCATCTACCGGCCGGCGAAACCACTGATCCCGAACACCGACGACGGCGTGCCACTGGTCAGGGTCGGCGAACTGCGGTTGCCGGACACCAACACATCGAATCCGTGGTCGTTCGTCGGCCGCCGGCTGGTCACCGGGGCGGCGAAGGCGCCCGACGGCAAGCGGGTTGTCGTGCGCACCTACGCCGACGCGTTCGAGTGGGACGTCTCCGGCGGCGACGTGGTCAAGGCCATCACCACCGGCACCCCACGGATCACGCCACTTCCCGACGAACCGCAAGGCGAGGCAATCACCTACGGCGCGGACGGCGCATCGTTCATCACCGTGTCCGATGTGGACAGCGGCAAACCGACACCGCTGCTGCGCTATCACCCGCCGGCGCCGCCGCGGCCCGCGACGACCGCCACGGCGACCACCGAGCCGTCCACGAAACCGGCGACCGGCGCGGTCGGTGCCGACGCCCGCACGCGCGACGGCAGCCGAATCCCGGGCGGCCTCACCCTCGAGGGCGTCGTCACGGTCGTCGTCACCATCGGCGGGTTCGGGCTGCTGCTCCTGCTCGTCCGGACGGGGCGGAAACGTCGGGCCGGGCCCGGCTGACGGGCCCACGCCTGACGGCGCGTGACCGGAACCACATTCACGCGCTCAGCCCTGCGGGTATGGTAAGTGAATGTTCACTAACATTCCCTGGATGCTGTACGGAGCGACCGGCCGGACCGGGACGCTCATCGTCGAGCACGCGGTGTCCCGCGGGCACCGGCCGACCCTGGCCGGCCGGGATCCGACGCGGTTGCGGGCCATGGCCGAGCGGTTCGACCTGCCGTGGGTGTCCGCACCGGTGACCGAACTGGGCCGAGTGATCGGCGACGCGCGGCTTGTGCTGCTGGCCGCCGGGCCGTTCGACGCGACCACCCCACCGGCGCTGCGCGCCTGCCTGGACGCCGGTGTGCACTACCTGGACATCGCCAACGAGATCGGCCCCGCGCAGGCGGTACTGGCCGCGGCGCAGTCGGCTCGCGAGCGCGGCATCACGGCCCTGCCCGCCGTCGGGTTCGGCACCGTGGCCAGCGACGGCCTGGCCCGGCACGTGGCCGACCGAGTGCCGGGCGCGACCCGGCTGGACCTGGCGATCCTGCTCGGCACCGACGGCACCAGCGCCGGTGCGCGCGCCAGCACCATGCTGGCCATGGCCGGCGGCGGGCGGCTGCGCCGCGACGGGCGGCTGGTGCGAAGCGCCCTCGGGAAGGGAGCCCGCCGGCTCGCGACGCCGATCGGCGACCGCACGGTGGTGCCGGTCCCGACCGGCGACCTGGTCCTGAGCGGGCACACCACCGGCATCCCGGACATCACCGTTTCCTTCGCGGTTCCCATGCCGCCGGTCGCCGCGCGGCTCACCATGCCGATGCTGCCGACCGTCGCCAAGGTGGTCGGGACCCGAACCGGCCGCGCTACGAAGCGCCCCGCGCCGCGTCCGTCCACCGGGGGTGAGCCCGCCAGGAGCTACGTGTGGGCCCGCGCCGCCACCCCTGACGGCCGGTCCGCCGAGGCGTGGCTCAGCACCGGCGAGGGGTATGCGTACAGCGCCCGCTCGGCGGTACTCGCCATCGAGGCGACCCTCGCCGCAGAGCCGCAGGGCGCGACGACGGTGGCCCGGGCGTTCGGGTCGGGGCTCTCCGTCGAGGCGGGGGGTGAACTCCTTGCCCCGGCCTAGCCAGAAGGACAAGATCCTGCAGGCGGCGGTGGAGTGCTTCGCCGAACTCGGTTACGACGCCACCCGGGTCCGCCACGTCGCCGAGCGGGCGGGCGTCTCGGAGGCCGCCCTCTACCGGCACTACCCGTCGATGGAGGCGCTGGCCCAGGAGTTGTACAACCACCACTTCGGCGGATTCGCCCGGCGGCTGCAGGAGTCCACATCGGACGGTGGCACCGAGGAGCGGCTGCGGCAGGCGGTGCGCGCGACGCTCGCCGCCTACCGGGCCGATCCGGCCGCCTTCACCTTCGCACTGCTGCGTACCTCGACCTTCCTGCCGAACCTGCCCGCCGGCACGAGCTACCCGATCGAGATCCTGGAGCGCATCATCGCCGCCGGCCAACGCCGGCGGGAGGTGCGCGAAGGCCAGCCGAATCTGCTCGCCGGCATCTTCCTGGGTTGCGTGCTGCGGCCGATCATCCTCGCCAACCTCGCTGCCCCTGGCGCGCTTGACCTGTCCACCGAGTCCGCCCACGACCGCGTGATCGAGGACGCCGCTGTCGCCGCCCTCCGGGCGGAGTCCCATGCGTGAGTCACGCCGCGTCCTCGTATCGCTCGCCGCGCTGCTCGTGGGGCTTGTCGTGGTCAACGTGATCGCGACGATGTTCTACCGCTCCACCGGCGGCTTCGGCTACCTCGACCTCAACGGGGGCGCCAACCTGCTCGACAGCCGGCCCGCCTACACACCGGCCGGCGCCCACACCCTGCTCGCGGGGTACGGCGCGGCGGGCCGCACCCGCCACGCCGTACCGTCACCACCGGGAAGACCGCCCTGGCGACGGGCATGCTCCTGGTGATCGTCGTGGCTCTGCTCCGACGCCGAACGGCCCGGCGACAGCAGCCCCCTCTGCCGACCCGACTGGCAGAGCGCGACCCGGATCAGGCATCCTCGGTGCGCAATGGAGTCGCGAGCAGGGTCGGACGCCGAGACCGGGACGGCTAGCGTTGCGCTGGGACCGAGGCACCGGGCGTGGGTCCTGGCGGTCTTCTGGATCTACGTGGCGGCCCTAGCCGCCGTCACCGTGGCGCCAACCGGTGTGCACCGCCGCCATCGGGAGCCGTGGTGGTCGGTCGTCCAGCTCGTTCCGTTGCACGTGCCCCCCGTCAGCTTCGTGTTGAACATCGCCATGTTCGTACCGTTCGGCCTGCTGGTGCCGCTCCTGTGGCCACGGGCCGGCAGCATCGGCCGGGTCGCGGGGTTGTCGCTCGCCGCCAGCACGGTGATAGAGCTGACCCAGCTCGCGCTGTGGCTGACCCTGGGCAACCACCGCACAGTCGACGTCAACGACCTGATCGCCAACACCGTCGGCGGGGTTCTGGGCCTGATCGTGCTGCGGTTCGCGGTGACGCGGCTCAAGAACATCCAGTGACATGGTCCCAGTCGGAGGAAGGGCTCTAGCGGCGGGATGCGAGTACCGCTACGGTATGCGCACAGCACGTGACGACCCTGGGCGGGGGAAGCCGGTGAGAGACCGGCGCTGACCCGCAACCGTATGCCGTCGGCATTCCGCCGTGGCGAGCCGGACCACTCCGCCCGGGTGCGATGCGGCTTCCATCCGTCGTGGTCTGCGGAGTGAGGCCTTTCGTCCGCGGGGCCAGACCCGTGGCGCTGGGCGGCATTCGCCAGGCCTGCCATGGAAAGGCTGGTCGGAATGTCTGCCTGGTTGGTCGTGATGCTCGCTATCGGCGTCGGACTCGGCACGATGCTGCAGCGGTTCACCCGCTCGCGCCGTGATCTCAAGGGTGCGAAGGCGTTTGTGAAGAGCGCGTCGAAGGTGCATTGGCGTGGTTCGGTGCCGCGGCTGCTGATGTGGGCGTTCATCGCGGCGTGCGCGCTGGTGGCGGCGGTCCGCACGGCGGCCGGATAGGTCGGGAACGCAGCGGCGCCGGGGGTGGGCCGGCGGCCCGGCCCACCCCCGGCGGTCGATCAGAAAGTGTCACTACCACCCGCAGACGGAACCCGCATACGTCCCGGCGGGGGCGTACTCGCTTTGCCAGAACATCACCTCGGCCGTGTCTCCCGCAGCGCGCGCGTTGCCGATCCGCTGTGAAACGAAATTCAGATAGGCCACAGCATCCCTGCAGCCGGTGCTCGGCTTGGCTTCCGCGATGCTCGCCGGCACGCCGACGGCAACAGCGGCGAAGGTCGCGATGGCAACAGCGCGGAAGAAGTGCCGGCCACGGTTGGTCCGGCGGTTCAAGACAGCCATTTCTGTGCGTTCCTCTCTCATTCGTGCTCAGCGCACGCGATGTAAACGAGAGCGCAGCGTGGCAGCCGTGCCTGGAACGCCACCAACGCGCCACCAACGCCGGGCCGCAGCTGTCCGCGGCCGGCTACGCGCCCCTGCCCGCCCGGCCTTGAGGAACCTCGATCCGGCCGAGCGGATCGGGCTGGATGCAGAGCTCCGCCAGTACGTCCTCCACCGTCGCACTCGGTGCATCCTCGGCCGGCGGGCCGGGCTGAACCGGTAGGTGGCGGGCTTCCGTGGTGGGTTGCGGCAATCGGTGCCGGCGTCGCTCGGCGGTGGCGACCAGCAGCAGCCGGCGTGCGAGCGTCTCGCGGTCGGTGGCGTGCAGCACCGCGGCGAGACATTCGAGCGCCTCGCACAGGCCGCCCCGATGACCGATGCGGACCGCGGTGCTGAGCGCTGTGCGGGCATGGGTCTCGGCGTCCGGTGTCCGGCCGAGTGCGACGCAGGTGCGGGCGAGCAGGTTGTGGGCGTTGATGATGCCCTCCCGGTAGCCGATCCGGGTCCACAGGTCGAGGCATTCGGTGGCGGCGGCATGAGCGGCCGCGGCCCGGCCGCGGACGAGACTGAGCCGGGCCCGTTGGCTGAGGGCCAGGGCGTGGGCGTGCTTGTCGCCGCTGCGTTGACAGGTCGCGACGGCGGCGTCGATGCGCTGTTCGGCGTCCGGTTCGTCGGCATCGACCGCGGTGCGCGCACGCAGGGCCTGGGCGGTGCCGAGTTCCCACGCGGCGCCACCGGCGGTCAACAGGTCGATCGCTTCGTCGTGGGCCGCCGCGGCGGCGGGCAGGTTGCCCAGCCCCCACTGGGCGATCCCGTGCGTGATCAGGACCCCGGCCAGTCCCGCCCGCTCATCGCTGCGGCGCCGGATTGCCACGGCCTGCGCGGTCAGTGCGGCGCTGCGGGCGAGGTCACCGAGTGGTGCGGCGATGCGCGCCTCGGCGAGCAGCAGGCGCGCCCGCATGTCGTCGTCGAGCGTCGGCACGGTCGCGGCGAGGTCGAGCCATTGCCGTGCCTCCGTGAGCGTTCCCTCCAGCGTCCAGTACCAGCTCGCGGCAACGACGAGCAGCGCACCCCGCTGCGGGGCACCACCCTCGAACGCCCACCGCAGCGCCGCCCGGATGTCCGGCATCGCGGCCGTGGCCCGCGCCAGCCAGTCGTCCTGGTCGTGTGCCCGCAGTCCCTGATCGGCGTCGGACATCGTCGTCAGCATGTGTTCCAGATGGCGCCGGTGCACCTCGGCGGCGTCGGGGAGCCCGGCGAGGGCGTCCGCCGCGTACAGACGCAGCGATTCCAGCAACCGGAACCGGCCGTCGCCGGCGGTCGCCACGAGCGACTGGCGGACGAGTGAGGCGATCAGCCGGTAGCACTCGCCCGCTGCCGTGGCGGTCACGGCGGCCGCGTCGTCGAGGTCGAACCCACCCGCGAACACGCCGAGCACGGTGAAGAACCGCCGTTCCGCGGCCGTCAGCAGGTCCACACTGGACTCGACCACGGCCCGCATGGTGCGCTGCCTCGCGGGCATGTCCCGGACATCGGTCTCCAGCAGGTCGAACCGGTCGGACAGCCGGCGCCGCAGCGCGTCCGGGGCCAGGACGTCGGTGTGCCCCGCTGCCAGCTCGATGGCCAGCGGCAGGCCGTCCAACGCGTGGACGATCGCGGCGACATCCGCCGCGTTGGCGTCGGTGACCGCGAACCCGGGCCGCACAGCGGCTGCCCGTTCGGCGAACAGCCGGACCGCGTCCGTGTCGGCGACCGCGTCGGCTGTGACCGCGTCGGACGGTGGCAGCGGCAGCGGCGGCACCGACCAGGTGACCTCGCCGGCGATGCGCAGCGGCCGCCGGCTGGTGGCGAGCTGGACCAACCGCGGGCAGCCATGCTGCAACCGGGCGCTCAGCTGCGCCACGGCGTCGACCACGTGTTCGCAGTTGTCCAGGACGAGGAGGCCGGGTTGGTCGGCGAGGTGTCGCACGACAGCATCCACCGGATCGTCGTCGACCGCCCGCACGGCGCCCACCGCGTGCGCGGTACTCGACGCCACCAGCTCGGCCGACGGCAGCACGCTGAGATCCACGAACCAGACGGGGACGCCGACGTGTCGCCGGGCCAGCTCCAGAGCGGTGCGTGTCTTTCCGGCGCCGCCGGGTCCGGTGAGCGTCAGCAACCGGGTCGTTCCCAGTAGTTCGGCCAGCTGCACGAGGTCGTCGTCGCGGCCGATCAGGCTTGTGGGCGGGACCATCGGCCCGTGTTGTGCACCGGCCGCACGGCGCGCCGCCTCAGGGCGCGCCGCCTCAGGGCGCGCCGCCTCAGGGCGCGCCGCCTCAGGGCGCGCCGCCTCAGGGCGCGCCGCCTCAGGGCGCGCCGCCTCAGGGTGGGCCGCTGCGGCGTCCAGCGTGTCGTCCTGGGCCAGGATGCGGCGTTCGAGGTCGCGCAGGCGCGGACCCGGGTCGAGCCCGAGTTCCGCGGCCAGCAGGCGCCGGGTCGCCCGGTAGGCCTCCAGCGCCTCGCTCTGCCGCCCGCTTCGGTACAAGGCGAGCATCAACTCGGCGTGGGCGTCCTCCCGTAGCGGATGCTCCGCAACGACGGCGCGGGCCGCGGCGACGGCGTCGTCGTGCCGGCCGAGCACGACCAGCGCCCGGACCCGAGACTGCAACGCCAGGACGCGGGCTTCGCCGAGCGCGGCGATCGGCGCGGCCGCCCACTCGTGGCTGGCCACGTCGACAAGCGGGTCGTCGCGCCACAGCCCCAGCGCGGCGTCCAGCAGATCCAGCCCCCGGCGGGCGGACTGCGTCGTCGCGGTCTCGACCTGATCGCGGCCGGCGCCCACCAGCCGCTCGAAGCGGTGCGCGTCGACCGCCTCGTCGTCGACCAGCAACGCGTATCCCGGAGCGCGGGTCACCAGCACGTCCGAGCCGCGCGGGCCGAGCGTGCGCCGCAGGTAGGACACCACCCGATGCACCGCGTTGGCCGGGTCGGCCGGTGGCTGCCCGGCCCAGAGCCGGTCCGCGATGACGTCGACGCCCACCGCGGTGCGCCGGCGCAGCAGCAGGAAGGTCAGCAGCGCGCGGGGCAGGCCGCGGCGCAGCTCGACCGGCACGCCATCCACCCGGACCTCCAACGGCCCCAGGACCGAGAAGTCCATGGTGAGCCAGCCTACCGGCCGGTCCCGGCCAGTTGATCAAGACAGGTTCGGAACAGGTTCGGGGACAGGTCCGTGGCAGGCCGGTCGGGTGTCGTGGTCGGCAACGCAGCAAGCGCCGGCGAATCCGGCAAGGACGCAGAGGGAGCGCGGGATGACGACGATGGCGACCGCCCACGCAGAAGTCCTCGATGAGGCGTACGAGCGCCTGCACCGCACCGGACCGGAGTTCGCCGGCTGGTTGTCCAACCACGGGCCGATGGCCGTCGACGCCATGATCCGCCTCGGACACCCGGACGGAGTACCCGCCTGGATCGACCGGTACGAACGGCGGCTCGAAGAACCGCCCGGCCCGCGGTGGAGCATCAGCGAGGCGGACTGGCGCGAAGCCCACGGCGACGCATCGCGCCTCGGCGACTGGCTGGCATTCTTCGCTCGTCTCGTCGCAGCCGAACCGTGGCGCGACATCCTGCGCCGGTGGTGGCCGCGGCTGATCCCGGGAGCGGTGGCGGCCGCCAGCCACGGCCTGATCCGCACCGGCCACGCGGTGCGCGCGCTCGGCGAACGGGACACCCCCGTGCGCCGCGCCGAACTCGGCCAGGCCCTCGGGTACTGGGCGGCGCGCTGGCACCCCGTCCCCGAACCGGGCGGCCCCCGGGGCGGCCTACCCACCGGTGCCGCGCTCGATTCGGTGCCGGCCCTCGGCGTATACGGTGGTCTGCGCACCCGGCTGGCCGCGCTCGACCGCCTGGACGGCTGGCGGGCCGCGCTGCGGGCGGTCGCACAACCGACCGAGGCGACGCGGGTTCCCGCCGCCCTGACCGAACTGACCGATGCAGCGGTCACCCGCTACCTGCGGTGGGCGCCGGCCAACCCGGTGATGCTCGTGCACGCCGCCACCGCGCCGCGCGCGACCGCGCTCGTGGTACCCGAGCTGCCACCCGACCTGTGGCCGGCCACGTACACCGCCGCCTGGAGTGTCTCCGCGGCGATCGTGGCGATGTACCGGTCGGCTGGTGATCCGCCGTCACCACCCGCGAGCGCCGCCGACGACGTGGTACCGCGCGCTGTGGCCCACGGCGACGAGCACGTCCTGAAGTTCACCGAGGTCGCCGTCGAGTCGGCCGACCGGGGCAACCCGTTCGCGCGCGACGCCGCGTTGCGCGCCGTCACCGACATCCCAGTCAACGCCTGATCCGCTTGTGTGCAAAGGAGTTCGTCATGACCACTCTGGCCAACCCGACCCCGGTCGACACCGCGACCGCGGCCCGTCCCGCCTTGCGACCGGTGCTCCGGTTCACTGCGGTCGCCCTACCGCTCGGCTGGGTGATGCTCACCGTGCCGATCGTGTTCGGCCTTCCGGCCGAGCCCTTCGTCCTCGCGACCACCATCCTCGGGCTGTTCCTGCCCGCGGTGCTGATCACCGCCCGGGAGCAGGGTCGCGGCGCGGTATGGACGCTGCTCCGCCAGTCCGTCATCCCCCACCGTCCACTGTGGTGGGTGGCGGCGTCGGCAGTCGTCCTACCCGCCGCCGTCTGGCTCGCCGGCGTCGCTCTCGACGGCGCGCAGCCGCTGAGCGCCGCGATCCTCGGCGGGTTCGCGTTCCAGTTCCTCAGCAGTGCGATCATCATCAACCTCTGGGAGGAACTGGCCTGGACGGGATTCGTCCAGCGCCGCCTGACCGCCCGGTGGGGCCTGATCGGCGGCGGCACCGCCACCGCCGCGCTGTTCGCGCTCATCCACGTGCCGTTGGCAATCGCGGGTGCTCACGACGCGGGCGACGTGTTCATCGGCCTGGCCAAGCTGATCACGACCGGCATCGGACTCCGGTTACTGATCGGGGCCGTGGACCGCTGGAGCGCCGGAAGCCTGCTGGCCGTCGCCCTGCTGCACGCCGGCTTCAACGCCAGCAGCGACCTCATCGAGCCGGGGCACGACGTGATCCGGCTCGCGCTCACCGTCGTTCTCGGCGCGGCGGCCGCGCTCGTCGTCACCGTGCGGACCCACTCCAGCCGGACGCATTGATCCGATCCATCGACGCGGCGGCAGGACCGACCGGAAGGCACGTCCCGCCGACGCCAAATCACCGGAGGCACACCATGACCACCTCGACCACCATCGACGCTATCGGCCAGCCGCAGCACACCCACACGCGCAGAAACCGTCGCATCCGCTGGCAGGTGCCGGTCTTCATCGCCATCGCCTACGGAACGGCCTGGCTGCCGGCATTGGGCCGGCTCGACAATCCGTCCGCGGCACTGGTCCTGCCCATCGGCCCGTCCCTCGCCGCCCTTGTCGTGGTCGGCTGGTTGTACCGATGGACCGGGCTGCGCGCACTGCTGCGATCCACAGTGGACGTCCGAATCGGCCGATGGTGGTGGGGCGCGGTGATCCCGTTGCCGGTCGCCGCGACCGCGGCTGTTGTCACGGTGCTGGCCGGCGCGGCGCCTCCCGCCGGCACGGATGTTGCCAGCGCACTGGCGTCGTTCGCCGTGCTTCCCCTGACAATGATCGTCGGTGGACCGCTGGGCGAGGAGCTCGGGTGGCGCGGCTATCTCCTGCCGCACCTGCTGCGCCGGCACGCGCCGATCACCGCGACGCTGATTCTGCTGCCGTTCTGGTTGGGCTTCCACCTGCCACTGATGCTCACCATCCCGGACCGGTACGGCGTGTGGTGGATGCTGACTCTGACCGGATTCGCGTTCACCATGACGTGGCTGCACCTGCGATCCGGCGGCAGCGTGCTGCTCGCCATCGTCTTCCACGCCGTCGCCAACACGGCGACCGGTGCCGCGATCCAACTGTTCGCTCTGCCCGATCGCACCGTCGCCGCACGCACAGCCGCGATCCTGTGGCTGCTCGTAGGCGTCGTCGTCGCCGTCATCGCATTGCGCACCGGCCGTCGTCAGGCCACCGTCACGCCGGTGTAGGTCAGCGACTGGCCGGGCAGGAGGTGGCCGACGTACAGGCCGACCTGACCGCGCACCGTCCAGCCGGCCGGGACCGTAGCCGACCGCGCGCGTGCCGGATCGGTCCAACCCGGTTCCGGTTCCGGCGGAAACCAGATCTTGAACGTCAACGTGGATCCGACCGTCCGGGTACAGATCCGCCACGGCAGCGGCCGGTAACCACCGTCGGGTGCGAACATCACCGAGACCATGTCGAACTGTGCGAACTGTACGAACGTCGGGCCATCCCAGTAGTGCGCATTCCACACCCAGAAAGCCGACGCCCACACGTTCTTGGTTACCGTCACCGCCCGGGTACCGGTGAGATTGTGGGCGGTGCCTTCCTGGACGGAATCGACGCTGCGGGTGGCGATGGTCGCGCAGACACGCCCGTCGGTGTGCGGTGTCTGGCCGGCCGGCCAGTACACCCGGCGCAGGTTACCGCCCGCATTGGTGGCCGGGGCCGACACGGTGATCGATGTCCTGGTCGGCTGGGTCGCAACGTAGGTGTCCGTGCCATCGGCGGTCAGAGTGCGGGAGCTGAACCCAACCAGCGCGATGGCGGCTGCGGTGGTCGCAGCGAGAACGGATCGGACCATGACGAACCCCCTATGGATTCGCAGTCCGCTGGCTTTGTCATGTCGACGCTACGCCTGGTGGAAGAGCCACCGCGAGGGGCAAACCGACGATGGAACGATCGGATGATCGGGCATTGGGTTCACCGCGTGTATCCGGCCGACAGGCGGCTATCCGGAACCAACTCCAGCCGCCGACGTCCCGGTCTCCGCGGCCGCCGCGGCGGCGCGGGCGCGCGTGACGAGGAGCCGGAAGTCACCGTCGGACGCGATGGCACATGCCGCGTCGGCATGCCGTCGAACGCGTTCGGCGTCGCCGTTGGCGAGGGCGGTCGTCGCCAGCCCGATCAGTGCCTCCGCTTCCAGGTAGGGGTTGTCCGCTTCGCGTCCGAGGTCGACGGCGCGTTCGTATCGCAGCAGCGCGTCGTGGTGACGCCGCAGCCGCAACTCGATCGTGCCGAGCGCGATGAGCGCGGCGGCCTCACTGCGCCGGTCACCGCTGTCATGCGCCAACCGGAGTGCGGCCGCCGCATCGTCCCGCGCCCGCTCCGGCTCGCCGCGGTCGCACCGCAGGAGCGCCAGGCTGTAGCCGGTGTAGGCCTCGCCGGCCCGGTTGCCAACCCGCCGGTAGACCGACAACGCGCGCCCGAGCACCTGGCTCGCCTGGTCCAGGCGGCCGAGTGCGTGCGCGGCGACGCCGAGCCCGGTCAGCGCGTGGCCCTCGCCGCTGAGACATGGCACCCGGCGGTACGCGGAGATTGCCGCGCGGTACAGCGCCACGGCCCGCGCCGGTTGGCCGCGCTGCCATGCCACCTCGCCGAGGTTGTCCAGCACGTTGCCCTCGCACGCCGGGAAGTTGAGCCGGCTGGCCAGCGTTCGCGCGGCGCGCAGGTGCCGCTCGGCCCGCTCGCGACGCCCGCGCTGAAGGCAAAGCGCTCCGAGGATGGCCAGGATCGCGCTCAGTCCGACGTCCCATCGAGCGGACCGCGCGAGCGCCGCCGCCCGCTCCAGCCGGCGGATTGCGGAGTCTACGCCGGCGACGCAGTAGTCGAGATGGGCCTTGTGGTGCTCGGCCGCCGCGAGCGCCATCCGGTCGCCGTCCCGCTCGGCCGCCGCCAGCGCGGCATCGGCGACCGTCGTCCACGTCACGGTTTCGCGGCAGAGATCGAAGTAGCCGCGCAGGGCGTAACCGAGCCACGAGGCGCCGCGGTATCGGCCCCGGTCCGCGCAGTGCCGCACCAGGGCGACCAGGTTGGGCAGCTCGCGGTCCATCCAGGCACGCGCCGCCTGCTGCTCGGCGAACGGAGCATCTGTGCCGACGCCGTCCCCGAACGGAGCGGGCAGCTGCGGCATCTGTGGATACAGTTGGGCGGCGGCGGCCCGGACCCGGTCGCAGTAGCGGTCGAGCAGTCGGGTGATCGCAGCGTCGCGGGTCGCCGGGTCGTCGTGGGATGCGGCTCGGTTGCTGGCATAGAGCCGCAGCAGATCGTGCATGGTGTACCGGCCGAGCGCGGACTCCTGAAGCAGGTGGCTGCTGGCCAGCCGGTCGACCAGCGCGCGGGCGGTTGCGGGATCGAGGTCGGCCAGAGCCGCCGCGGCCGGCACGTCGATGTCGGGTCCGGGAACCAGCCCGAGGAGCCGGAACAGCCTCCGTGCGGGCTTGTCGAGCGTCCGGTACGACAGGTCGAACGTGCGGCGGACGGCGGTCGGGCCGCCGGCGTCGACGGCGAGTGCGTCGAGGCGGTCGCCGGCCCGCAGTTCGGCCACGAAGTCCTCGACCGTGGCGCACGGCCGGTTCAACAGATTGGCCGCCGCGATCCGCACCGCGAGCGGCAGGTATCCGCACAGCCGAACCAGCTCGGCGGCGGCGGGCCGGCGGGCCGTGACGCGCTCCCGGCCGAGCGTCGCGGCCAGCAAATCGACGGCCTCGTCGGGACGGAACACATCGAGCCTCGTCGGGCGGGCACCCTGCTCGGCGACCAGCGCCGAGAGCCGGTCCCGGCTCGTGACGAGCACGACGCAGCCGGTGCCGCCGGGCAGCAGCGGCCGCACCTGCTCGGCGTTGGCCGCGTTGTCGAGGAGAATGACCATCCGTCTGGTGGCCATGATGCTCCGGTACCGGGCAGCGGCCTCGTCAAGGTCGGCGGGGACCTGCTCGGCCGCTATGCCGAAGGCACGCAGGAACCCGGCCAACGCCTCGATCGGGCGCCGCGGTGGCTCGACGGAGAAGCCGCGCAGGTTCACATAGAACTGGCCGTCGGGAAAGCGGTCGCGGAGCCGGCTCGCCCAGTGGACGGCGAGCGCTGTCTTTCCGACGCCACCGGTGCCGGTGATCGTCGAGATGACCGGCATCGCGTCGTCGCCGGATTCGCACAGCAACGCGTCGAGCTGTCGGAGGTGCTCCGTCCGGCCGGTGAATGCCGCCACGTCGGGCGGTAGCTGCGCCGGTGTCTCGCGCGGCGGCGGGGCGGGCGCTGCGGCGCCGCCGTCCGGCGGGTGATGACCTCGCGCGGTGGCCGGGAGGTGGCGCTGCGGCCCGGTGGCCGGGAGGTGGCGCTGCGGCCCGGTGGCCGAGGTCTGCCCCCGCAGCACCCGGAGATGGGCCGCGCGAAGCTCGGGCGACGGCTCGATCGCCAGTTCGTCGGCCAGCCTCGTCCGGACGTCGTGGAACAGCGCCAATGCCGCGGCCTGGGCGCCGCAGCCGGCCAATGCCAACATCAACCTCGCCGCCAGGCCTTCGTGCAACGGCTCCCCGTGCAGCACCGGACGCAGCCTGGCAACGGCGTCGGCATAGCATCCGAGTTCCAGGGCGAGGTCGCCGAAGGCGAGCGCCGCCGCCACCCGTCGCCCGGCGGCCGCGACCGCCGCCGGGTGGTGCCGCAGGCGACCACCGGATCCGGCCAGCACCGGCCCCCGCCAGCACTCCAAGGCACCCGCCAGGAACTCCAATGCCGCCTGAAGATCTCCGCCGACCCGTGCCCTGGTGGCCTGGGCGGTCAACCGGTCGAAGGTGCACAGCTCCGACTGGCCCTGGTCGAGGTCCAACCGGTATCCCCCGTGAACCAGCCTGAGCGGGTGATCGTCCGCCCCGTGTGCCCGTCCCGGCTCCAGCAGCGTCCGCACCTGCCCGACATAGGTGTGCACCAGCCGCCGGCTCGAGGGCGGCGCGGCGTCACCCCACAGGACATCGATGATCTCATCGACGGCCAGGTGCTGACCGGGTTGCACCGCCAGCAGGCCCAGCAGGGTGCCCTGCATCGAGGAGGCGATCCGTACCGGCCTGTCATCGCGGCGCAGTTCGAGCGGGCCGAGAATGCCGACCCACATCCTGCTCGGACGGACCTGGGCCGGCCCCGGTCGAAGGGCCGCGAGGAGTTCCGCCCGGTCGGGCCCGGACACGTTCAGCGCCGTGGCGAGCTGCTCCAATGAGGACGGACGCGGGACCGCCCGGTCCTGCTCGATGTCGCGCAGCGCACGGACGCTCATCGCCGCTCGCTCGGCCAGCTGCCGCTGGGTCAGACCCGCCCGCAACCGGTGCGCACGCAGCCGTCGCCCGAGCGAGGTCGACATCTGCTGGAGCGCCATCGCGTACCCCCTGGAGCTGAGCCGCCGACAGCGTATCGAGACCGGTAAACATTCGCCTCCGTCGCATCGCTTGGCCGGAAAGGGTGGGGCGGGTCGGCCCCGGCGCCGGCCGTGCGGAACTGCCGCTCAAGCTGCCGCCACCACCGCCGCGCTACCGGTGGCGGTGCAGGTCAGGCCGCTGTGGCGGGCGGATCGGCGCGTGGCCCGCCTGTGGTGACAGTGGGCAACGCCGTGCCGCCGGCCTCGTACCGTTCCAACCACGCGAAGGAGCGGAGGTGGGTCGCCATGGAGACCGTCGTCGATGCGATTGCCGGTCGACGTGGCGGGCCGGGAACCTTGACCGCCCCCGATGCGGACGGCAGCATGCGCACCGTCTCGTGGTTCGAGGTGCACGAGCGGGCCCGTCGGCTGGCGGCGGTGCTTCGGGGGCACGGCATCGGTACCGGTTCGCGGGTCGGCCTGCTCGCCGACACCAGCATCGACCTGGTCAGCGTCCTGCAAGGGGTGTGGCTGGCCGGCGCCGCGGTCACCGTCCTGCCGTTGCCGGTACACCACGCCGCCGAGGGCGCCGCGTACGCGGCCCAACTCGACCGGATGTTCGCGGACGCCCGCCTGCACCTCGTGGTCGTCGACACGGCTGCGACCCGGCAGACCGGCTACGGTCCACTTCGGACGGTCGGCCCGATCCTCGCAAACCGTGGCCCCGTGTACGACCTCGCCGACCTCGTCGCCCGCGCGCGGTCGACCGCACCCGCCACGCCTGCGTCGCCGGCACCCGACGACCTGGCGATCCTGCAATACACCAGCGGTTCGACCCGCGACCCCCGCGGCGTCGCGGTGACCCATGCGAATCTGGCCGCCAACCTCGCCGGCATCCGGGCGGCGACCCGGCACGAACGGTGGCACGGCTGCTCGCTGACGTGGCTTCCGCTCTACCACGACATGGGGCTCATCGGTTACCTGGCCCTGCAGATGTCCTGCGGCTGCCCGTTGGTCATGCAGTCGCCGGCGACGTTCGCGGCGCGTCCCGCGAGCTGGCTGGAAGCGATCGCCGCCTACGGCGCCACCTCCACGGCCGCCCCGAACTTCGCCTGGGCGCTCGCCACCCGCCTGTTGGAGTCCCGGCCGGCCGCCGACCCGGCGACGCAGCTGGGTTCGCTACGGTTCGCGCTCAGTGGCGGCGAACCGGTCGATCCCGCGGTCGTGGAGCGGCTGCTGGCCGTCGGGCGACGGCACGGCCTGGATCCGGCCGCTGTCACCTGCGGCTACGGCCTGGCCGAGGCCACGCTCGCGGTGACGTTTCCCGCGCCGGGAAGCGGGCTGCGGGTGGACGTGGTCGACCCGGTCGCGCTGGAGCACACCGGCCGGGCGAGCCCGGCCCGAGACACCGGCCGCGCGCTGATCCGGGTGGGCCGGCCGGTGCCGGGCACCGACGTTCGCGTCGTCGACCGCCTGAGCGGCGCCGAGTTGACCGAACGACACGTCGGCCATGTCGAGGTTCGCGGACCCGGAGTGGTGCGCGGTTACTTCGGCGAGCCGCCGGCTCCGGCGGACCGTTGGCTGCGCACCGGCGACCTCGGCTACCTCGCCGACGGCGATCTGGTGATATGCGGCCGCGAGAAGGACGTGCTGTTCGCGGCCGGGCGCAACGTCTTCCCGCAGGACGTCGAGGCCGCCGCGGCGCAAACGCGGGGAGTGCGGCCCGGCGGTGTCGTGGCCTTCGGGGTTCCCGGCGGCGAGGTCGGTGACCGCCTCGTCGTCGCGGTGGAGTCGCGATACTGGGCCGACCCGGAAACGGCCGGTGCGATCCGGAGTGCCGTCAGCGGGGCCGTCGCCGCTGAGGTCGGGCTCACCCCGTACGCCGTCCTCGTGCTGCCTCCGCACCGCCTGTGCCGGACATCCTCGGGCAAGCTGCGCCGGGCCGAGAGCCGGCGGCAACATCTCGCCGGCGTTCTCACTACCCGCCCATTGCTGGAGGCGAGGCGATGACGAGCGAAGCGACGGCGACCAGACCGGCAGCGGACCGGCGTGACGGGTGGCGGCGCGAACTGGCCGACCTGCTCGACGTGACGCCGGCCGCGCTTACCGACGAAGCGCGGCTCGGCGAGGACCTCGGACTCGACAGCCTGGCCCGGATGAGCCTGCTGGCCTGGCTGGACGGCAAGGGCGTGTCCCTGACGGACCCGCGGATACTGCACCGGGTCGATGACGTGCTGAAGCTCATCGAACGGGTGCCGGCCCGCAGCAACGTCTCGGTGGTCATGCTCGGCGCCGTCCCCGGAGGTGAGCCGGGGCGAGCCGGTGACGTGCCTGAACCCCGGCGACCGCGTTCGCCGTTGGCTCCGGTCCTCGGCAACCACGCGTACCAACTCACCCCGCTGCGCGAGAGCGACATCGGGTTCCTCTACGCACTCGCGGTACACCCGGAGACCAGCTACCGGTGGCGGTACCGGGGCGTCCCACCACCGCCCGACCGGTTCGCCGCCGATCTCTGGAGTCAGGTCCTGGTGCAGTACGTCGTCCGCACCCACTCCGACGAACCGGTCGGACAGGTCGTCGCCTACGCGGCCGATCTCGCGGCGGGTCACGCGTACGTGGGTGCGGTCTTCCAACCCGACCACACCGGTAGCGGCCTGGCCGCCGACGTGACCGCGACGTTCGTCCGGTACCTGTTCCACACGTTCCCCTTACGCAAGTTGTATCTGGAGGTACCCGGCTTCAACTGGCCACAGGTCCGCAGCGCGGCCGGACGGTTGTTCGAGATCGAGGGCGTGCTGCGTGACCATGACTTCTACGCCGGCCGCTACTGGGACAAGTACGTGTGCGCGATCTATCCAGTGGCACCACCGAATCCATCCGATTGACGGACCCAGCTCAGGAGAGGACGAGCACAATGGCCGCGAAACCCACACACCGCCGTGCCCTGCGACCGGCGGTCGTCGCCGCCGCCGCGACGGTCGGACTCACCGCCACCGCGATTCCGGCCGGCGCCGCACCGGCCGCCCCGACCGCACCCGCGGCACCGTCCCGCACCGACCAGTCGACCGGCGGCAACCACATCACCGCGGCCAACCGCCAGGCCATCGCGCAGACGGCTGTGAACGAACACAACACCCCGGAGCGCAACCACGAGATCGGCGTCAACTGCAACGCCTACTCGGGCTTCTTCGGCACCGGCGCGCCCTGCGCCAACGGGTGGCGGGCCGAGGAGTGGTGCTCGGACTTCGCCATCTACACCTGGAAGGCCGGCGGTGCCGACGTCCGCGGGCTCAACGCCGGTTCGGTGAGCTTCTACCGGTACGGCCTCAACCACGGAACCTGGCACTGGGGGTCGGCCGGGGTCCAGCCCGGCGACGCGGTCGTGTACGGACTCAACAGCGCGGGAACCTTCTCCGAGCACGTCGGCGTCTACGTCGGCAACGGCTATGTGATCTCCGGCAACTACCACGACCGGATCTGGAAACACCCCATCGCCGAGGCCGGCGTCATCAGCGGCTACGCCAGCCCGGTCTGAGACGGGCATGAGCCGGGAACGGAGTCGTACGGCAGCCGTCGCGGTGGCGGCGGGTCTGCTGCTGCCGACGGTGGCGTCGCCGGGCGCGCCCGCCGCGGCCTTCGCCGACGGCGGCACGACAATCGACGGGTACTACGCGCGCCAGGGGTTGTCGGTGCCCTTCGTCGATGCCGTTCCGCTGGTGGGCCGGTTCGACGGCGACGCCCGCGACGACGTCCTCTGGTACACGCCCGGCACCCCGACCAGCGGGCCCGACGACGCCTTCTGGTTCGGCACCGGCAACAGCGCGGCGCCGTTCCGCTCCGTTCCCGCACCGCCCGCCGAGTACGCGCTTGTCGCGTCCCCGGTGGCGGGCGACTTCGACGGCGACGGCCAGACCGACATCTACTGGTACGGGCAGCGCGATGGCGGGCCCCGCGACGCCCGATGGCTACGGATCGACAGCACGTGGGTGAAGTCCGCCGTCGACGGCTTTGTCGGCGGCGGCACGCCGTATGTCGCCGACCTCAACGGCGACGGGCTCGACGACGTCGTCGTGCACTACGACACCTGGCAGGGCGGCGACGGCGTTGTCGCGCTCCGGTGGGGATCACGCACCGGCCCGCTCGAACCGTGGTCCTTCGCCGTCGACGCCGGCGGACAACTGCTCCGCACCCCGCCCGGAGTGACACTCGGCCTCGCCGACATCGACGCGGACTCGAAGACCGACATCCGCCTGTTTCCACCCACACCGAGCCCGTGGGCCGACTGGGCGCCACGGTGGATGTCGCGTGGCGACGGCACGTTCGCGGTGCCGTCCCCGGACTGGACGCCGGGAACCGCCGCCCTGGACCGCGTCACCGCCGGTGACATCGACGGTGACCGCAACGGTGATCTACTGACCCACGACCCGGCGACCGGCGCGGTCAACGCGTTGTACAACCTCGGTGCCGGCTTCTACTCCCGGCCGGACACCGCGCAGCTGTCCAGGGGAACCTACCGTGGAGTGCGCGGCGACTTCACCGGTGACGCCCAGCCCGACGTCCTGTGGTACGGCGTCGGCCCGGCCCGCGACGAGCTGTGGCTGCACCGGGGCCGGTTCCGTTACGACGTCGACATCGTGACGAGCACCGTGCCGCGCCGCAGCGACGGCACGAACCGGCTCCTGCTGGACCTCGTTCGACCGCCGTCGAGCGTGCCGGGTCCGTACAGGACGATCGTCTTCGTCCACGGTGGGGGCTGGGGCAGCGTGCCCGGTGGGCAACGGCAGGTGCCCACCATGTCGGCGGACCCGGCGCTGCTCCGGGCCGGCTACGCCATCGCGAGCGTCGACTATCGCGGCGTCAAGGACCGGGGTCCGACCCTGGCCCAGCGCGCCAGCGGCACCGCCCCGTCATTCGTCGACATGGTCAAGGACGTCAAGTACGCGCTGGCGTGGTTGCGGGCCAACGGCGCCCGCTACCAGTTGGCGACCGACAGGATCGTGGTGTCGGGCTTCTCGGCCGGCGGTCATCTGGCCGCGCTCGCCGGGTTGACCAACGACCATCCGGGTTTCCAGCCGACGCTTCCGCCGGACCTGGCCGGTGCCGACGCGTACCGGGCCACCCGCATCCAGGGCGTCATCCCGCTGGCCGGACCCATCGACGCGACGATCGGGTTCCGCGACCACCCGTGGTACACGGGCGCGGTGGCGGGTCTGCTCGGCTGTGCGCCCGACGGGCAGCCGTTACGCCTGGGCCAGCCGCCCGACCAGGTCGACCTGCCGCCGTGCGCGACACTCACCCTGGTCGCGTTCGATCCGGTCTTCTACCTCGACGACGCCGATCCACCGGTGCTGTTGGGATACAACACCGACGACCCGCTAGTGCGGTACGCGCACGGTCAGCAGCTATGGAACGCGCTGCGTGCCAGGCCGGCGCGCGCCGGCAGGGACATATTCCCGCCGGGGCTCACCGGCGGCCATGGCGGCGTGTGGTTGCCGGAGCAGACGTTGCGGACGTTCCTGGCCCGCACCATCGGTTGACCCCGGCACCCATCCATCCATCCTGATCGGGTCGGCCGACCCGATCAGGACGCGTTCCTCGCGGACCGCACGGCGAAGGCGGCGAAGATCTCCGAGGCACCGAAGAAGATCATGTAGATGCCGACGAGGTTGACCAGCAACAGCAGTTCACGGCCGGGCGAGCCGATCGCCCACACGCCGAGTATCAACTGCAGGATGCCGGCGAGCAGACCCATCCACCACCAGTCCCGCTTCGGACCCATGAACGCCGCGACGATCGAGAGGACGCCACCGAGCACCAGAAACCACGCGACGAACACGGCGAGGACGTAGAGGGTCTTGCCCGGCCACGCGAACGCACCCAGGCCGGCGAGGATGCCGAGCACCCCACCGACGTAGAACAGCCACCGCCAACTGTCCACCCGCCCAGCCGTGAGGAAGTAGGAGATGCCGGCGAAGATGAACGCGAAGCCGGCGAACCACGCCAGCGACGCGACGCTGCCCGGACGCATGCTCAGCACGAACAGCCCGTAGAACGTCCAGAGGACGCCGGTGATGAGGTAGAGCCACCATGCGCCGGTGGCGGTCGTGGCCGTGACCGGACGCGGCACGAACGCGCCTGCGGCCGTGGATTCCGATGTGGTTCGCGGCACCGCCGATGAGGTCGAGGACATCCCGACTCCTAGGTTGACTGACGACGAGGTAACAGATGCGCCTGCCTCACGCTCATTCAGCATGATCGTCGTGATCAGGGCGGCCTTCACCCGCCGAGGATGATTTCTCCCACCGCGACATCGCCGCAGCATGATCAAGGACCGCGCCGGAGCGGTGCGGTCGGAACCGGGTCGTGCGCCGGCCCAGGTTCACCCGCCCGGGGTGGGTACAAACTCGCCGGGGTGCTCGCACGGTCGTTGTCATGACTCAAACAAGGATGCGAGACGTTCTCGACCGCGACTTTATCGCTCTCCTCGACCGGGCGGCATCGGAGTCGGCGTACCGGCTCGGTGGTGCGCACCGGGCTCTGCGGGGGGTGCGTCCGAGCGTCCGCCGCCGGTGGGAGCTGGTGATCGTCGCCGGAGTGGCCGGGTTCGTCGGCGTCATGGCGGTACTCACGGCGCGCCGGTGGATGGCGAAGGTCGGTGAGCTGATCCGCGCCCTGGAGCTTGCCGACTCCGAGCGGGTGCAGGCCGCGCAGGAGGACGCCGACGGTGCCGAGGCCTTCGAAAACGAGCCGGATCCCGATGACTCCCCCGCCGGTATGCCGGCACCACCGGGCACCGAGGCGTGATCAAGGCAGGAGCGCGGCGTCGTCGCGAACGATGGTCCGGTAGTGGTCCGGCACCGGCCGCGACGGCTTCGGACCGGCGGATGGCAGTTCCGCGACGCCGACCACCGTGACATGGTGGAAGTCCCGACCGGAGCCGGAGCCGCTCTTGCGCGCCCACCGACCGGTGGCCTCCTCGACGTGGTCACGAAGCTGGCTCCCGTACCACCGGATCACCTCGGCCGGCGGGCTCATCGACACGTACCACGTCGTGGACACGTGCCCGCCTCCGGCGATGTAGTTGCGGGTCCAGTCGAACCGGATCAGGTCCGGCTCGGCTTTCGTGGGCGGGCCGCCGCCGACCTGGCGCATCGCTCCTTCGACGGCGGCCTGCCTGGGCTGTCTCAGTGCGACGGGAGGCCGGCCGGCGATGTCGCGGAGGGACCTGGAGACGAGCGGTGTAGCGGTGACGCCACCGGTCATGAACCATCCGTCCACATCGGCCAGCCGCACTCCAGCCGCGCCGACGGCCTCGTGGGTCAGGTTCGCGGTACGGGTTACCAGCGGGGTCGCAAGGTTCTCGAGCGCGCCCCGGGTCACCGGTGGGGCGCCGTCGGATATCGGCTCCACGATGTCCCGTGTGGACAGCATCTCGCGTACGGTGCGGGCGCTGTCGAGCAGCATCCACCACTCGCGGTTGTCCCGCGGCTCACCGCTGCGCTCGCGCGCCGGAAAGGCAATCACCGACGCGGCGAACCGGTCCGCCACTTGCGCGTCAAGGTCGAGTCCGCCGGTGTCGTCGCCTCGTACGGCGAGAATCTCGAAGCCGTCACCGGCGCGGCGCAGCACGGCGACCTCGAATGACCCGGCACCCAGGTGGTAGGTGACCACGGGACGACCGTCGTCGACCGCGTGCCCGAGCAGCGCGGTGAAATAGGTGGCCGCGGCGATCGGGCGTGAGATCAGGTCCGGCACGGGCAGGCCGGCCGCCAAGGCCGCGTCGCGCAGCACGCGCCGACGCGGCTCGGCCCAATTCGCGGGTACGGTCAGGGCGACCCGATCCACCGGCGTACCCAGCATCCGGACGGCCTCGTGGCGGATCCGGCCTAGCGTCGCCCCGACAAGCGCTGACACCGCGACGGTCGGCCCTCCCAACGAGAGGAGTTCGTCGTCGAGGTGGCGTTTCGGGTAGACCGCGAACTGGCGTGAATCGAATTGCGCGTTACGCATGGCGTCGCGGCCGGTGACCAGGTTTCCGTCCCGGCCGAGGCAGACGGCCGAAGGAAGCAGCGGCGTACCGTCGACCGCGACCGGGCGGACGGCCCCGTCGGGCTGTTGCAGCATCGCAACCGTTGACGCGGTGCCGTAGTCGATCACCAACAGAGAATCGGCCATGCGGCCGACGGTACGACACCGGGTACAACGCCCCCACCGCAAAGCATGACCTGCGCCCGCGAGAACGGCACAACCCCCGTGGACACTCGCACTCACGGTGGTCGGCCGTGCGTGGGAGCGCCCGCGCGACCGTCGTCCGGCGGCTGTAGCGGCGGCCGCGCACGACGATCCGCGAGTGAGATTATCCGTCCGATCAGACGGGTTCGGCCGGCGCGCGTGCGGCGCAGAATCCGTTCGCGTTGCGCCTTCTGCCGGCGCGACGGATCGGGCACCGGCACAGCCGACAGGAGCGCCCCGGTGTAGGGGTGCACGGGCATGGCGTACAGGTCGTCCCGATCGGCAGTCTCCACCACCTTGCCGAGGTACATCACCGCGATCCGGTCGGAGATGTGCCGGACGACGGACAGGTCGTGGGCGATGAACAGGTATGCGAGGTCGAGCTCCCGTTGCAGGTCGTCCAGCAGGTTCACGACCTGAGCCTGGATCGACACGTCCAGCGCGGACACCGGTTCGTCCGCGATGATCAGTTTCGGCCGCAAGGCGAGGGGCGCGCGCGATGCCGATGCGCTGCCGTTGCCCGCCGGAGAACTCGTGCGGGTAGCGGTTGTAGGAGGTGCTCGCGTGAGCCGACCTGCCGAGCGTCGTACGTCCAGAAGATCGGCGCAGACCCAACGCAATCACCACCGCGACCGCTGTTGCTTCTGCGAGTTGCGTGCTCGACACTGCGGAAGAAGGTCGCGGTCGACGACCATGGGGGGCCGCGTTACGGCACTCCCCCACCTCATCAGCAGGTGGCGATATCAGCAGGTGGCGATATCAGCAGGTGGCGATATCAGCAGGTGGCGATGCCCCAGCCGAGCGGGAAGAAGCTCGTCGTCCAGCTCACCGTCGCACCGGGCGGCACACTCTTGCACGGTAGGTAGTTCGGTACGAGGTCGTAGACATAGGCCCGACGCTGCACGGTCACATCGCGGCAGTTGGTGTAGTAGATGGTGCGAATGAAACCGGAGATCTGAGCCCATGCCTTCTCCGGGGCACCGCCGCAATCGGCGTCCGGAGCACTGGCAATCCCCGTGCCCGCGTCGGGCCGCGTCGCCGCGCCCAGCGCCGGCGACGACGGGAGCGCCATCGCCACGACGAGCCCCGCCACGGCTGCGATGTTCAGGATCGACCTTCTCATTTCTGCTCCAATTGGTGAGCTGACGGTGTGGTTCGCTGCGGTCTCCGGCTAGGCACCGGTCAGTGCCGGCTCGCTGTCCCAGCCGCCCCGGAGAAATCCGGTCTGACCGCTCATCGTCGCCGGCACGCCAAGGTCGGCGGGGACGCTGCCCGGCGCCACCGCCATCGTGAACGTTCCGGTCGACTGTGGACGGATCCGGTTGACGTAGATCCACCGCACCTCGCCCAGCGGGCCGGTGGCGTAGAACGGCGCGCTGCTGACCTCGACCACGGGTTCGGCCGGTGGCTCGGTGACGATCGCGTCCCGCCGGTGATCCGTACCGGCGCCCCGGTACGTGGTGACGATGGACGACGTTCCCGGTCCGGCGGGTGCGACCCTGTCGTGGTTGGCCGGTGCGTAGCGGACCGGGAGCCCCAGCCGCCGATACGATGCCACGAGCAGGAGGTTGTCGGTGGCCTGCCAGAGCACGAAGTACGCGGCCTCCGGACGACCGTCGCGGCCGGCGATGATGGTCAGGCCCATCGTCGTCACGCTGCGACCGGGCGTGCGGTGTCCGTCCACGATCGTGGTGGCACATGCGTAGTCGGCGAAGATCACGTATCCGAGGTTCGGGTCCTCCGGCCAGGACTGCGGTGCATACCGGGCCGGCACATTCGCGCGCAGCGTCGCCATCGGCACCAGGACGATCTCGTTGAACTCGTAGCAGTCCCGTTCGCTGATACCACGGTGCTCGGCGCCCGCGAGCGGAGCGCCCGCGAGCGGAGCGCCCGCGAGCGGAGCGCCCGCGAGCGGAGCGGCATCTGCGCCGGTGCCCGGCAGCACGCCGAGGGAGACCGCGACGGCAATCAATGACAGCAGCGTGGTCAGCCGGCGGCGAATGCCCGGCCGGACGGCGCTCGGCGTGGTAACCATGCGGTCATCGTGGCGCCGGCGGCCCGTCCTCGTAAGCTCACAGGTCGGGCCCTCACCATGTGGCTAGGGTTGCCACCCGGGCATGTCTGGCTTTGCCACACATCGACAGCATTTGCTGAACGAGTGCTCTAAGTTGATCTCGCGTACCTACTCGCGACACTTTGTCACGGGTACTACACTGCGTTCCGTCACATCATTTCGTCGCGACGGGGTCGGCTCACAGGGGGTCGAGACGTGGATCAGCGTTCGACAGCATTGGATGAAACATACTCCAGCGGCTTCGATGTAATGGTTCTGGGCGGCAGCGAACTGGCCCGACGAGGGCTTCGCGAGATGCTCAACTCCCTGGACTCCGTGAGTCGGGTGCAGTCCTGCCGACCGGCGTATCCGACCGGCGCGCTCCCGGACGATCAAAAGTTCGACATCCTGATTCTGGCGTGTGACGACATCGGCCCGGGCTGTGCGCATCAGTTGGCCGACGAGGCGTGGAACCGTGGGGCGAAGGTCCTGCTCCTGCTGGGCGGGCGGGAGGACGAGAATCTCGACATGGTGACCGCCATCCCGAGCAACGGGTTCCTGATGCAGGACGAGGTCACCGAGGATTCGCTCGGCCAGGCGCTGCGTCGGATGATCAGTGGCGAGATCCCGATGCCGCCGGCCCTGGTCAACCGGCTTCTCAGCCGGGCTCGCGACGCGTCGACCAACATCCGCACCGAGTGCGCGAAACTCACCCCGCGCGAGCGGGAGGCCCTCGCGCTGCTCGTCGAGGGGTTGAGCAACAAGCAAATCGCGCGCCGGATGACCATTTCTCCGCATGGCGTCAAGCGACTGGTCGCCAACGTTCTGGCAAAGCTGAATTGTTCGAACCGGACCCTGGCGGTCGCGATGGCGATCAAGCAAGGAATTCTCGAGGACGCCTGACCCGAGGTCAGGGTGCGGCGCAGCGCGCCAATCGGCAGCGAATCAGCCCGCGCAGGGTACCGCCGTCAGGATGCCGCGGGTGAGCAACTGCCACACCATCTCCAGCGCGTCGTCCGAGCTGAGCGCCCCCGCGACGAGATCCTCGTGGAGGCTCACCACCATCTTGAAGATCAACAGGCCGTGCATGTCGGGACGCAGATCCGAACGCAGCGCGCCGGTGCGGACTCCGTCGACGATCGTCAAGCAGATCGGCTCCGGCAGCCTCGCCATCAACTGACGCAACCTCGCCACCGCGACGGAGGACAGGTCGGCCTGTTCCAGCGTCACCCAGCCCAGCCGGTGGCGCGGGCTGGCAAAGTAGTCGAGCAGCGTCTCCACGCACCCGCGAAGCCGCTCGACGGGGTCGGCGTGCTGGTTCACGGTCGCCTGCAACCGGTTCCAGCATTCGTCGACCTCCCGCTCCACGTGGGCGATCAGCGCGTGCTCGACGTCGGGAAAGTACTTGTACAGCGTCGCGCGGCCGATGCCCGCGCGCTGCGCCAGGGCCGCCATGGACGCCTTGGTCACGCCCTCCTCAGCCACCAGGTCGATCGCCGCGTCGATGATCCGCTCGCGATACCGAGCCTTGTGCGACTCGAGGGTGTCCTGCCAGTCATGGCCCACCATCGCCTCCCTTGCGATCCACGTACGTTCAATTTACACCCGAGACAATGTGTCTTGACACATGGCATCTTGTCTCAGGACACTGTGTAAGCGGCTCACCTTGAGGAGTCATTATGAACCGGAAGTCAGCGACGCTCACCAGTCCAACCGGAGGATGTCAGGAGGTCGGCACAATCTCCGCCGCCGGCCTGCGGCGCCGGTTCGGCGGGCGTTGGGCGGTCGACGGCGTCGACCTGGACATCCCCCGCGGGCAGATCTACGGCTTTCTGGGCCCCAACGGCGCCGGCAAGTCGACGCTGGTCCGCATGCTGTGCACCCTTCTCCTGCCGACCGAGGGCCGCGCGGTTGTCGCCGGCTTCGACGTGCGCCGGGAGCCGTTGCAGGTCCGCCTGCGTATCGGGGCGGCGCTCCAGGTCGCGGCGCTGGACGACAAGCAGACGGGGCTGGAGATGCTGCGGTTGCAGGCCAGGCTCTACGGGATGAGCGGACGTGACGCCGAACGCCGGATCAGTGAGCTGCGCGAACTGGTCGACCTGGGCCCGGCCATCGCCCGGCCCACCGGAACGTACTCGGGTGGCATGCGACGCCGGCTCGACCTCGCGCTGGCGCTGATCCACAACCCGTCGATCGTCTTCCTCGACGAGCCGACCACCGGCCTCGACCCGGCCAGCCGGATGGGACTCTGGGACGAGGTCCGCCGGCTCAACCGGGAGTCGGGCACCACGGTCTTCCTCACCACGCAGTACCTGGAGGAGGCCGACGAACTCGCCGAGCGGGTCGGCATCATCAACGCTGGCCGCGTTGTGGCCGAAGGTACCCCGGAGGCGCTCAAGCGGGCGATCGGGGCGGACCTCGTGGTGGCCGACGTGCAGGGCGACGCCCAGCACGCCGGCGGCGTGCTTGCCGGGCTCGACGAGGTGGAGAGCGTCGACGTCAGGGGCTCCCAGATCACCGCGGCGGTCGGGTACGGCCCACAGGCGATCACCCCGGTCGCGGTCGCCCTGGCCGACGCGGGAGCCGAGGTACGCAGCCTGACGCTGCGACAGCCGACGCTCGACGACGTCTTCCTCGCCGTGACGGGTCAACACATGGATGCCGGTGAAGACGGCGCCAGCGCCGGCGTGCCGGCACACAGCGCGAGCGCCGGCATGCCGGCGACGACCGGAAAGGCGGCGTGATGACCACCCTGTCGACTCCAGCCCCACCCGACGTCGCGCCGGAGGGCGCGGCGCCGACCGCCTCGCTCGCCCAGCGGCCCGGCTTCGTCCGCGACGTGATCAGCGTCGCCGGCCGCACCCTGCGACAGGCGCGCCGCGAACCCGAGACGCTGCTTCCGCCGGTCCTCGTTCCGCTGTTCTTCTTCGCGGTCCTGGTCGGTTCGCTGGAGTCCATCTTCGGCCAGGCCGGCATCGACCAGTTCCGGGCGTTCCAGCTGCCCGTGTCCCTGGTCATCGCGGTCACCGGCGTGACCCGGGCCCCCTCGGTGGTGACCGACATCCTCAACGGGTATTTCGACCGCCTGCTGCTCGCGCCGACGAACCGCTTCGCGCTGCTGTTGGGAATGATGGCCGCCGATGTCGTGATCGTCGCCGGCATGACGGTGCCGGTCCTGGTGCTCGGCGCGCTGGTCGGCGTGCACTTCGTCACCGGCGTCGCCGGCATGCTGGCGTTCGTCGGGATCGCGGTGGCGTGGTCCCTCGCCTACGTCGGGATCCTGTACGCCGTGGCACTGCGAAGCGCCAACCCGACAGTGACCGCGCAGACGTTCCTGCTGTTCTTCCCGTTCGTGTTCCTGTCGACCACGATTGTGCCCCGCGAGCAGATGACCGGCTGGATGGAGCACGTCGCCGGCGTCAACCCCCTCACGTATGTGTATGCCGCGCTGCGCTCCCTCATCACCGAAGGCTGGCAAACCCGCACGCTTGTCGAAGGTCTCATCGCCATCGTGGCCGTGGGGCTGGTGACCCACACGGCCGCCCTGGCTGCCCTCCGGCGCCGGGTGTCGCGCTCCCGCGCCTGACCAGTCACCCGACGCGGGCCCGTGGCGATCCGCCGCGGGCCCGCATCGCGTGCCGCCCGGCGGCCGGCCGCCCGGCGAGCGCATCCACCGGATGGCGTAGCCAGGTGGCTATCCGCTGACGCCCGACCTGGCACCCCGGGCGGGCCTTCCCCACCAATTGACCGATGGCGACGATGAGTGGGACGTGACCGACACCACTCGCGCCCCACCGGAACCCTTACCAGCAAACGGATTCCCGCCAGGGCCGCGACGAAACCTTCGAGAGGTTGGCGTCATGCCCCTTCCGGCGGACAACCGGTGCCAGACCCTGGTCGAACTCCTCCGCAGCCGGGCCGAACAAGCCCCGGACCGGCAGGCGTACGTGTTCCTCGACCGCGAGGGCGCCGAGCGGGAACGGCTCACCTACGCCGAACTGGACCGCCGGGCGCGCGCCATCGCTGTCGCCATCGGCTCCGCCGCCCGGCCCGGTGACCGGGCGCTGATCCTGCACCCGCCGTCGCTGGAGTACGTCGCTGCCTTCTTCGGCTGCCTGTACGCCGGTGTGGTGGCGGTCACCGCCTACCCGCCGAACTTCAGCCGGCACCTGCAGCGCCTGCAGTCGCTCGTCGCCGACGCCGAGCCGGCGGTCGCGGTCACCAACGCACGCATCGCCCGCAATGCGCGCAACCACTTCGAACGGGCCGTCAACCTCGCGGACGTGCGCTGGCTGGACACCGCGACCGTCGACGCCGACGGCGCGGACTGGCAGCCGCCGCGGCTCACCGCTGACAGCCTGGCATTTCTCCAGTACACCTCCGGCACCACGGGCAGCCCGCGCGGCGTCATGGTCTCGCACGGCAACCTGCTCCACAATGCCGCCGTCACCGCCGACCGGCTGGGCTACGGTGACGAACCCCGGATGGTGAGCTGGCTACCGCCGTACCACGACATGGGGCTGATCGGCAGCATCCTGCAACCGCTGTACGGCGCCTTCGACGCGATCCTGATGGCGCCGGCCACCTTCGCCGTCGACCCGGTGCGCTGGCTCGACGCGATGTCGCGCTACCGCGGCACCGCCTCGTTCGCGCCGAACTTCGCGTTCGAGCTGTGCGTCGACCGGATCGCCGCGGCCCAGCGCGCCGAACTCGACCTTTCGGCGTGGTCGGTCGCCGGCGTGGGCGCCGAACCGACCCGGCCGGAGACCCTCGACCGCTTCACCGCGGCGTTCGGGCCGCAGGGCTTCCATCCCCGGGCCTGGCGGCCGGCGTACGGGCTCGCCGAGGCGACGCTCGCGGTGTCGATCTGCGCTCCCGGCAAACTCACCCTGCGCGAATACTCGGCCGACGGGCTGGAGCACCGCCGGGTGTCCGAGCCGGCCGGATCCGGGGACCGGCGTTGCCTGGTGGCCTGCGGGTCCAATGTGGACAGTGCCCAGCGGGTGCTGGTGGTCGATCCCGACACACGCGTCCCGTGCTCGGATCGCGGCGTCGGTGAAATCTGGTTGGCCGGCCCGAGCGTGGCCGGCGGTTACTGGCGCCGCGAGGCCGATACCGAGCGCGCCTTCGGGGCCCGCCTCGCGGACGGCGACGGGCCGTACCTCCGCACGGGTGATCTCGGTTTCCTCGACGGCGACCAGTTGTTCGTCTCCGGCCGGATCAAGGACATGCTCATCATCCGGGGCCGAAATCTCTACCCGCAGGACGTCGAGGCGTGCGCCGGTGCGGCGCACCCGGTGGTGCGGCCGGCTCTGTGTGCCGCGACCGCGATCGAGGTCGACGGCGAGGAGCGCCTCCTCGTCGTCGCCGAGGTCGAGCGCCACCGGTCCGACGCGAACGCCACGGAGGTCGCCGCGGCGGTACGGGCGGCGGTTGCCCGCGACCTCGACGTGGAGGTCCACGCCCTCGTCCTGGTTGCGGCCGGCACGATGCCGAGGACGTCGAGCGGCAAGATTCAACGCCATGCGTGCCGCCGCGAGTTCCTCGACGGCAGCCTGACCGAGGTCGGCCGGTGGACCCGGACCGCCGCAGAGCCAACAGCCCCGGACCCGAGCGCAGCCTCCCCGCGCGGGATGGCCGGTCCGACGACGCGCCGCCCGCTGCGCGAGATGCTCCTCGCGCTCGACCCCGCGCTCCGGCGGCCGGTCCTCGCCGCCGACCTCTCGCGCAGGCTGGCCGGGTTGCCCGGCGCGGACCTCACCGCGGCGACCGGCGGTGCGACGCTCGCCGCGCTCGGACTGGACTCCCTGCGCGCGTGCGAGCTTCAGCACGGCCTGGAACACGACCTCGGGATCCGGCTGCCACTGGTCGACCTGCTCGACAACAGCGTCGACGACATCGTCGGCGCGCTCACCGGCCAGTTCACGGCGGACCGGTCCGCGGCCGACCAGCCACCCGAGCCGCCGGTGGTCGTCGCCGATCCCGAGCACCGGCACGACCCGTTCCCGCTGACCGACCTCCAGCAGGCGTACCTGATCGGGCGTACCGGCGCGTACCAGCTCGGCGGTGTCTCCACCTACTTCTACAGCGAATACGACGGTGTGGGGCTGGACGTCGCACGCCTCATCACCGCCTTGCGTTCGGTCGTCGACCGGCACCCCATGCTGCACGCCACGATCGACCCCGACGGCACCCAGCGGGTACGGCCGGAGCCGCCAACGGTCGAGGTACCCGTCCACGACCTGCGCGACGCCGACGGGCCGGCCGTGACCCGACACCTGGACGCCGTCCGCGACGCCATGTCGCACCAGGTGCTGCCGCTGGATCGGCCACCGCTGCTCGACGTGCGGATCACCCGGTTGCCGGCCGACCGGACGCGGGTCCACATTGGATTCGACCTGCTCGTCGGTGACGTCCGCAGCCTGCAGATCCTGTTCTCGGAGTGGGAGGCGGCGTACCGGCGGCCGGACGCCGTCGCGGCGCCGATCGGCGTGACGTTCCGGGACTACCAGCGGGCGGCACGGCGGATGGACAGCGGACCCGGGTACGAGGCGGCCCGCGCGTACTGGCTGGACCGGATCGACACCCTGCCCGCCGGACCGCAGTTGCCGCTGGCGCCGAACGCGGCGACGGTGCGCACGTCGCGGTTCCGCCGCTTCGCCGACCGGCTCGACGCGGCCAGTTGGCGGGCGTTGACCCGGCGGGCCGCCGCGTACGGCGTGACGCCGTCGGCCGTACTCCTCGCGGCGTACGCGACGGTGCTCGCCCGGTGGAGCGCACAGCCGCGGTTCTGCCTGACCGTGACGCTGTTCAACCGGCTGCCGCTGCATCCCGACGTGGACCGCGTGATCGGCGACTTCACCACGGTCAGCCTGTTGGAGGCCGACCTCACCGACGCACCGGGCATCGCGACGCTGGCGCGCCGGCTGCAACGCCAGATGTTGCAGGACATGGAGCACCGGCGGTTCTCGGGCGTATCGGTGCTGCGCGAGTTGGCGCGGCGGCGTGGCGGCACGGGATCGGTGACCGCACCGGTGGTCTTCACCAGCGCGCGGGACCAGGGCGAGGTGCGCACGGACTGGCTCGGCGAGCCCGCGTACGCCGTCTCGCAGACGCCTCAGGTCTGGCTCGACCATCAGGTATACGAGCGCGACGGCGAGCAGTGGCTCAGCTGGGACGCGGTGGTGGAACTGTTCCCGGACGGGCTCATCGAGGACATGTTCGACGCGTACCGCGGGCTGCTGCGCCGCCTCGCCGCGGACCGCGACGTGCAGCGGGCCTGGTCGGGTCCGCAGCCGCTCGTGCCCGGCGGGCAGCTGGATGTGGTCGACCGGGCCAACGCCACGACCGGGCCGGTACCCCAGGGCCTGCTGCACGGGCCCCTGGTGGCCCGGGCCGGCACCGATCCCGCCCGGACGGCCGTCATCGCCGCCGACGGGGTGCTGGACTTCAGCGAGCTGTACCGCCGGGCGTGCGCCACGGCGTGGCGGCTGCGGCGGGCCGGCGTCCAGCCCGGCGACCTCGTGGCGGTGGCCGTCGAGAAGTCCGCGGCGCAGGTTGTCGCCGTTGTCGGCGTGCTGCTCGCCGATGCCGCCTACGTCCCCGTCGATCCGCGACTGCCGGCCCCGCGCCAGCGACACCTGCTGAGCCACTCGAACGCCCGGGCGGTGATCTGCGCGAAGCACAACCTCGACGACGCCTGGCCGCCCGGCGTGCCGGTGATCGCGATCGACCCCACCGAACCGGAGTCCGGCATACCCGATGGCGCGCCGCCGTCGACGCGTACCCCGTCCGACATCGCGTACGTCATCTATACGTCCGGGTCGACCGGGACGCCGAAGGGTGTCGCGGTTTCCCACCGGGCCGCGCTCAACACGTGCGTCGACGTCACCGGGCGGTACGGAATCGGCCCCGACGACCGGGTGCTCGGGCTTTCCTCGTTGAGCTTCGATCTTTCGGTGTGGGACATCTTCGGCGTTCCCGGCGCCGGCGGCGCGCTGGTGTTGCCCGAGGCCGGGGCCAGCCGCGACCCCGGCCGGTGGTACGACCTGGTCAGCGAGAACCGGATCACCGTGTGGAACTCGGTACCCGCACTGGCCGCCATGTTCGTCGAGCA
>Ga0111538_10001225_pt1 | contig 36212 bp, 34 predicted proteins | sample SoiMethybrSBSTD1_FD_79669 | JGI IMG/M metagenome (GOLD analysis project Ga0111538, IMG submission 79669) | Bulk soil microbial communities from a Populus tree surrounding site in Tennessee, USA - Soil MetaG P. TD hybrid SBSTD1 (version 2)... | ecosystem: Environmental > Terrestrial > Soil >...
ACAGCTGCGCGCACGAGACGATGCCGTTGATCGAGGCGAGGAAGCCGTGGTTCTGCATCAGCATCGCCGACTTGACGCCGGCCAGGTGCGCGCCCGCCGAGATGCCGACCCCTTCTTCCTCCTTGGCCAGGCGCACGAGCGTCATGTCCGGATCGTCCTCGGCCATCCGAATCAGGTGCACCAGCCACGTCTCGGGCAGCGCCGACATCAGCCGCACGCCGCTGGCTTTGAGGGCGTCGTAGATGATGCGCGAGTGAGTCTGGGAGACGGGGGACACGTCAGGCCTTGTTGCGTTCGCAGAAGCTGCCGACCAACTCGGCGTCCGCATCGGGAAAATCGAGGCCGGCGCGGTAGCGCGGCGCGCCGCCGGGAGGAATCTCGAACGAGGTCCAGACGACCGACGCGGTGAAAGGTGCGCCGCCGGCTCCGCCTGGGAGCGCCACTGCCACCTCCTGGTTCGGTTTGAGCGCGGCCGGCGACACGATCTGCGCGCCGACAATCGATAGATCGACGAGCGTCGCCGTCTTGCCCGCGACCTGCGCGGTGACGTTCGGCGCCATCTTGAACCGCGGCGCCCGGCGGGTGCCGCGCTGGTCGAGCGCCGGCGCCTTGGCCTTCACCTCCCGCGGAACAATTCGCTGGTAGTCGCTGTCGTGGGCGAGGACGCGGATCTCGGAGTCGCGCAGCGCCGGGTCCGACTTGATGCGGTTGATCATGGCGACGCCGCGCGGCGTCACCGCGAACATCCGCTCGAAGGTCACCACCGCCGGCCGCCGCTTCGTGATCGTCTCGAGCGCCGGCAGCGCCTCCGCATCAGTGAAGGTCAACACTTCGCCGTTGATGGCACCGACCCGCTCCCGCAGGGCCGGAAGCAGATCGGATGCCGCGATGAGCACGGTGCAAGGGTCGGTCACAGGCCGTCAGTAAATCACAGAATCCACGGTTGTGGCACAATCGCGCCTCGCCATGGATGCACACAACCCGCCCTATCGGGACGTTGCCGTCGGCGAGCTGCTGACACGTCTTGCGGCGGCGCTCCCCGACCACGAGGCGCTGGTCTACGACACCACGCCGCGCTACACGTTTGCCGCGCTGGAGCGCGAGGCGCGCGTGATCGCCCGCGGCTTGATCGCCCTGGGCATCGAGCAGGGCGAGCGGGTGGTCGTCTGGGCGACCAACGTGCCGGAATGGGTCGTCCTCCAGTTCGCGCTCGCCAAGGCCGGCGCGATCCTGGTCACCGCCAACACCTCGCTGCGCGCACGCGATATCGACTACCTGCTGCGCCAGAGCGAGGCCGCCACGCTGGTCTCCATCCGCGGCTTCAAGGAGGTCGATTACATCGGCGAGCTCGACGCGATCGGCGCGACCTCCGGGCGCCTGCCAGGGCTGACGCGGCTGCTGTTCATCGGCCGCGACACGCCGCCCGGGTTCACCAGCTACGAAGAGCTGCGGCGGCTGGCCGACAGCGTGCCCGACGCCGCGCTCGACGAGCGCGCCCGGCGCATCGGCGTCGACGACGTGATCAACATGCAGTACACGTCGGGCACGACCGGCTTCCCGAAAGGGGTGATGCTCTCGAGCCGCAACATCGTCAACAACGGCGAAGCGCTCGGCCGCGTGCTCGGCTACACCCCGTCCGATCGGCTGTGCCTGTGCGTCCCGCTGTTCCACTGCTTCGGCTGCGTCATCGGCGTGCTCGGCGCCTTCACCCACGGCGCGTGCCTCTGCCCGATCGAGGCGTTCGATCCGAAACGCGTGCTCGAGACCATTCACCGCGAGCGCTGCACCGCGCTCTACGGCGTGCCGACGATGTTCATCGCCGAGCTCGAATGCGCCGATTTCAAACGCTACGACCTGACGTCGCTCCGGACCGGGGTGATGGCCGGCGCGTTGTGCCCCGAGCCGCTGATGCGGCGCGTGATGGCCGAGATGCACCTGCCGGAGATCACCATCGCCTACGGCATGACCGAGTCTTCGCCGGGGATCACGATGACGCCGCGCGATTCGTCGATCGCCCAGCGCTGCCAGACCGTTGGACCGGTGCTGCCGGAGCTGGAGGTGAAGATCGTCGACCCGGCGACCGGGGCCGGGCGCGCTCCCGGCGAGCGCGGGGAACTGTGCTGCCGCGGCTACAACGTGATGAAGGGCTACTACAACAACCCCGACGCGACGCGCGCCGCCATCGACGCCGACGGCTGGCTGCACACCGGCGACGAGGCGAGCATGGATCCCGACGGCTGCTTCCGGATCACCGGCCGCATCAAGGACATCATCATCCGCGGCGGCGAGAACATCGCGCCGAAAGAGATCGAGGACCGGCTGCGCGAGCACGCCGCCGTCGCCGACGCGTACGTCTACGGGATGCCCGACGAGTTCTTCGGCGAGGCGGTCGCCGCTGCCGTGCGGCTGAAGCCGGATGCCGGGGAGGTGCAACCGGAAGATCTGATGGCATGGTGCGCGGCGACCCAGGCGAAGTTCAAGGTGCCGCGCTACGTCCGCTTCGTCACCGAGTTTCCGATGACCGCGTCAGGCAAGGTGCAGAAGTACAAGCTGCGCGAGGCGCACCAGCAGCTACTAAGTTTGCAGTAAAAAGATGTGAAAGCACGAAGTACGAAGTGGGGTTTTCCACCGCTGTGCGGATTGCCCGCACTTCAGACTTTGTACTTCGAACTTATAGGCGTTAGAAGATTCGGGCTTCGCCGAGCGGCCACCAGCGCACCTTCACCTTGCCGACGATGTACTTCTTCGGCACCGGGCCCCAGTGGCGGCTGTCGGAGCTGTTGTTGCGGTGGTCGCCCATGACGAAGTAGTAACCCTGCTGGATGACCTGCGGGCCCCAGTCGTCGTGGCTTCTGAATTCGGCGGGAACGTAATCGTCGTGGAGAGGCACGTCGTTGACGTAGACGCGGCCGTCTACAATCCGCACCGAATCGCCCTCCCGGGCGATGACGCGCTTGACGAACATCTTCTCCGGGTTGAGCGGGTAGTACAGCATCACGATGTCGCCCGGCCGCGGCTCGCCGATCTCGTAGACGAGCTTGTTGACGATCAGCCGATCGTGATCTTCGAGCGTGGGCGCCATGCTCAGGCCATCGACGCGCGCGACCTGAAACCCGAAGGTCACGATCAGCGTCGCGTAGACCGCCGCCGACAACAGCGTCTGCAGGCCGCCGACGACCTCCTGCCCCATCCGTCGCCACGGCCCCACCGCCTCGACAGGCGGCGCAGACGTGTCCACGACCGTGGGCACGTAGGCCACGGGCGATCCTGTGACGAAAGCGGGGTCGGCAGCCGCGGTGTCCTGCGGCAGCGGGTCGAAGGTCAGATCGGCCGTATCAGCGTGTTCACTCATCGATGCAGGGCCGACCCAGAATACCACGACCCCAGGGCGTTTCCGGCCGTCGAAGCCCTCTTTTGCCCCGATTTTCCCACGCCGGACCTGATTACAAACTGGTCTGTCTCTTGCTCTTGAATGCGACGAGGAGTCCCGAACGAGGGTATTGCAGAGGAGGCTTCAATGGTTCGTCGTGTAATCTCAACCATCGTGCTGGTCGCGTCGGCGGGGTTGTACACGCTCACCGCGGCCGAGCGCGCCACGCTGGTCCTGACCAACGGCGAACGGCGGAGCGGTGAAGTGGTTGCCACGGGCAACGACTCCGCGATGTTCGTCGACGGTCAGCTGAGGGTGATAGAGAACGGGCAGGAGCAGTCGATCCCGATTGACCAGGTCGCGGTCATCGACTTCACCGGCGGCACGCCGTCGCCGCTCGAACTCAGCCGCGTCTCGCCCGACCCGAACGGCCAGACCGCGATCATGCGCAGCGGGCACGCGCAGGGCGGCAAGTTCGTCAACATCATCCGCGGCGAGACGCTGCTCTGGGACCACAACGGCAACCAGGAGCAGTATCCGCTGCGCGACGTGAGCCGCGTGTATCTGCGGCCGCAGAGCGCGCGCAGCGTCTATAACGGCGAGCGCGACCGCGGTGGCGTCGCTGTCGGCAGCGGCACCGGCACGTCCGGCACGCTCGCCAACGGCGTCACCGTCAACGTCCTCGCGAACACGGTCTGGACCGACACCGGCATCACCGTGAACGCCGGCGACCGCGTGATGTTCCAGGCGAGCGGCCAGATCAATTACGGACGCAGCCCCGGCCAGACCGCGACGGCGGACGGCGGCGCCGAGCGCCGCTCCAATTACCCCGATCCGTCGGTCCCCGTCGGCGCGCTCATCGGCAAGGTGGGGAACAACGGCACGCCGTTCGCGATCGGCAATCAGCGCCAGGCGCTCGGCATGCCGGCGTCGGGCCGTCTCTTCCTCGGCGTGAACGACAACGAGCGGGCCGACAACAGCGGCGCCTTCACCGTCATCGTTGCCAAGCAGTAGCGCGTGCGCGACCGCGACCGCGCCTCACGGGCGCGGTCGCTCATTCACACGCGTGGGTCCAGTAAGTCAGGTGGGTTGGTCGGGTTCGAGTAATCGGTGAAATATCCAGGAGGCCAGAGATTTCTGGCCTCCTTTTTTTGTTATCGCGAAGTCGTGGTCGGGCCCGCCTCGTCGCTGACCAGTTGCGCCTGCACGATGAAGCGCTTGGGCGCGTGGCCGATGAAGTCGAACGGATAGCAGGTGACCAGCGTCAGCGTTGGCTTCTCGGTGGGGTCGAGCACGTAGACGTCGTCGGGGCCGACGATGATCGTCTTGCTGATCTTGTACTTGAAGAGGCGATCGGCGGTCTTCAGCTCCAGCGGGTCTCCCACCTGGATGTGCCGCAGCGGGCGAAAGACCGTGTCGCGGTGCCCGGCGATGCCGACGTTGCCCGCCTCGCCGGGGAACGGCGTGTCTTCGATGTGGCCGGCGCCCCTGCTCAGCGTCCCGTCGTCGCTCCCTTCGAGGACCGTAGCCGACATCTTCACGGTCGGTGCGTCGAGGCGGCCAATGAGTGTGCCGGCAGATGGCGCAGGCCGCCCTTCGACTCGACCGCTCAGGGCAGGCCCTTCGACGCGCGGCGTGCCGCCGCCTTCGCCGGGAAGAATCACCGTCTGGGTCACTTTCAGCGGCGCGCCGGACGCGGGAATCGGCAGCTGGCTGTGAAACCTCGCTTCGACCAGCACGGCGGCGCACCAAGCCGCCAGGGCGAGGCCGACGCCCAATAACCCCCGTTCAAGCCAGCGCAGGAGTGAATCTCTGGTCATGGGCCTCTATATATATAGTGTCGTTCTACTGGGGCGAGACCGGCCGCCCGGCGGCGAAGTAGCCCGGGCGCGTCCGCACCGTGACCTTCTGGGAGGCAGGTGGCTGCACGTCGACCCGCACCCGGTGATAGTTGCCGTCTCTGTCGGGCGGCACATAGCCGATGGTGTAGCCGCTCCGGATCTCGCGCGCAATCAGCTCGCACACCCTCAACATCTCGCCCGCCGACTTCGGCAGGAAGCGCTCGCCGCCAGTCGCCCGTGCCAGCGACTTGAGCACGCCGGGGTTCTTGTCGAGATCGTCCGGCTCGTAGATGCCGAGCGTGTAGATGGTCGCGTTCGATTCGCGCGCGCGCCCCAGCACCTGGTCGAGCGTCGCCGCGCTGGCGTTGTCGCCGCCGTCGCTGACCACGACCAGCGTCTTGCGAGCGCGAGAGCCGCGGCCGAGATGGTCGATTCCCTCGACCAGCGCGTCGTACAGCGCTGTGCGCCCATCGGGGCGCATCGACCGCAGCGCGACGTTCAGCGCGGCCAGATCGTCGGCGAAGAGAAATGGCCGATCGCGAATCACGTGCTGGACGTCGTCGTTGAAGCGGACGACGAAGAGCTCGTCCTGCGGGTTGCTGGAGCGTGAGAACGCGAGCGCCGCGATGATCACGTCGCCGAGCTTCGACCGCATGCTGCCGCTGGCGTCGATGACGAGGCCGATGGTGACCGGCGTATCCTCGTTGGTGAACAGCTCGATTGGCACGCGGCGGCCGTTGTCGAAGACCGTGAAACGATCGCGCTCGATGTCGGACAGGTAGCGGCCCTGTTTGTCGGTGACGATGACGGGGAGGACGACGAGCTCGCTGGAGCCGGAGCGAAAGCTTGGCTCCTGCGGCGCGCTCGCCACGGTGGCGAGCTGGAAGCCCGAAAGGCTCGGAGGCTGCGCCGGCAGCAGGTTCGAAAACAGCGGAACCAGATAAAAAGGCAGAAGGGCAGCGGCAAAGCCTTTCAGCTTTCGAACCTTGTCCGCCACCTTCTGCCTTCGCCTTTCAGCCTTTCGATCCTCGATCAACCGCTACTGGCGCATCCGCCGCAACCCGTACGCGCCGGCCAGCGACAAGCCGCTGATCAGCTCGAACAGCGCGAGGCTGCTCGCCGTGCGCGGGAGGCTGCGCCGCTGCGCCTGCGCGCCCGAGGTACCGGTCGCGCGATCGCTGGTCGTCGCGCGCGCGGTCGTCGGCACCGGACGTGCCTGCTCAGCCGAGGCGCTGCGCTCGGCCGTCGTCGGCCGAGGCGCGGTGGACGGCCGGGCCGTCGTCGGCTGCGTCGACGCCGACGCCGTGTTGGTGGACGCGGTCGACGCGGTGGTCGACGCCGCGTTGTTGTTGTTGACCGCGACGCTCTTATTGTCGCTCACCCAGTTGCCGTTTTCGTCGAAACGCCCGAGCTCGGCGGTTCTCATCGAGTTCGGAATCTCGCCAGCGGTACCAGGCGACGTCGAGTCGTCATTCATCGCCAGCACCGACTGGCGCGTCTCCTTGGCGATGCGCATCGCCTGGCTCTTCGGATAGACGAACTCGTTGCCAATCCGATCGCCCGGATAGAACCAGACCTTCACCGCCTGCGGCGAGCCGCTGGAGCGTTCGGAGAAGAGCACCACCGGGTTGTCAGATGGCTCGAGCCGTTGGTTGGGAATCGCCAGCATCGTCGTGTAGATCTTCTTTTCATCCTTGTCGAACACCTGCACGACGTGGCGGTTGCCAGGAATGTCGGCAAGCTTGAACACGTAGCTGCCTGCAGGCAGCGTGGCGCCCGGGATCTGCACCGGGCCGCTGAAGGTCAGGATCGTCTTCTTGTTCCACTCGTCCGCCCGCGCGCCTGGCGCGAGCGCAACGGTTATCGCCGCCGCACAAGCCAACGCTTTGAGAACACGCATGAGTTGGGGCCTCCTTTTCCTCTCATGCACAACGTGCACGTTGTGTGCCCTTGTCAGCACAACCGTTCTCCGCGCACGACTCTTGCTACGGCAGCTGCGGCCAATCGAAGAAGTTCCACATTTTCGCGAAGGGGATCAAAGCGATGTCAAGTATGGATTCACTCGAAGACTTGCTCCACGACGAAATCAAAGACATCTACGACGCAGAGAAGCAGCTCACGAAGGCGCTGCCCAAGCTGGCGAAGAAAGCATCCAACGACGAACTGCGCGAAGCATTCGAGGCGCATCTCGGGGAAACCGAGACGCACATCGAGCGGATCGAGCGCGCGTTCAAGCAGCTCGGCATGCCGGCGCGCGGCAAGAAATGCGAGGGCATGCAGCACCTGATCGCGGAAGGCAACGACATGATTGCCGACTGCGAGGACGACGACACGCGCGATGCGGTGATGATCGCGGCGGCGCAAAAGGTCGAGCACTACGAGATCGCCAGCTACGGCACGATTCGGACGTGGGCCAACCTGCTCGGCCACCAGAAGCTCGCAGCGCTGTTCGAAGAGACGCTGGCAGAAGAGAAGGCTGCAGACCTGAAACTGACTGGCATCGCCGAGAGCTTCGTCAACGCAGCGGCGGCGCGGGACGACGGCGAAGAAGAAGAAGAGATGGAGACGGGTCGCGGCGGGCAGCGGCGCGGTGCGCGCGGCGGCTCAGCGCAGCAGGCCGGTCGGACGATGGCCGCGGATCGCGATCGACCACGTCGTCGCTGACCGCTGAACAGCTCGAGGTTGTGGCCAGGGCTGGCAAACCAGCCCCGGGCCTTCAATCGGCTAATCCTTCGTCCCGGCGCTCGTGCGCTTCAACTGGGCCATGAAGGCCTCGGTCGCCGCTGGCGGTTCGACGGTGCCGCCCATCACGATGTCGCGCGGGGCCTTCGCGCCGTAGAGGTCGCGATTGTCGTCCTCGTCCGGCTTGACGACCCCACCCGACAGGTTGACGCCGGCAAACAAGCCCTGCGTCCGCGAGTAGGACAGAATTTCGGCTTTCATCTGCGCGTCGGTGGCGGCTCGCGCGTCGCGGCCGACCGGACCGCCGGCGACGGACGCCTCGGCGCCGAGCGTCACCTTGTTGCGCAGCATCTTTTCCATCCCGCTCTTGTTCATCACCAGCAGGACCAGGTCGATCGACTGCGCGCCAATCTGAAGACCCCAGCTGCCTTTGCCGACCTGCATGAAGATCGGGGCGCCCCACTGGCCGCCGTGCTTGCAGCTCATCAGTCCCTTGCCGTACTCGCCGCCGACGACAAACGCCGCCTTCTTCAGCGACGGCACGACGATCACGCATTCGGCGCGTTCCCACAGCTCAGCTGGAATGTCCTTGTCAGGAACGCTGTGAATTTCCTGGAGTACTGTGGCGGCTTCCCGAATCCGGTCAGTTCCTTTCGTGGAAAGATCGGCTGCATGCGCTGTCGCCGCTGTCAGCGCCACGACCATCGCGGCTGTCAAAGTTCTCATCGCCGTAAACCTCCGTTCCACCAAGCCGTTTCGTGGCGGATCAAAGCAAACGCGCTACCACAGTTTTGTACCGTTGACCTAGCGGCCTTCATCTTGCACACTCGGGTGCGTAGTGATTCGAGGCGCATCCATCCTGGTCGCGGACGACGACGACATCAGCGCCCGCTTTCTGAAGCGTCTGCTCACGCGCGAAGGTCACCACGTATCAGTAGTTCAGACGGCCGACGGGGTGCTCGCAGTTTGCGCCGCCGACGCGCCGGACCTCGTGCTGCTCGATCTGGTCGCGCCGCGCGGCCAGGGTTTCGAGGTGTGCCGCCGCCTCAAAGAGCAGACGACCACGCGGTTCATCCCCGTCGTCATCGTCACCGCTCAGTCGGACCGCGTCGATCGGCTCCGCGGCATCGAAGCGGGCTGCGACGACTTCCTGATCAAGCCGTTCGATTCCGTGGAACTGCACGCGCGCATCCAGTCGCTGGTGCGCCTGAAACGCTATACCGACGAACTCGAATCGGCGGAGTCGGTGATCCTCGGGCTGGGCGCGACGATCGAAGCGCGCGACCCGTCGACCAACGGCCACTGCCAGCGCCTGGCGCATTATGCAACCAAGCTGGGGACATCGCTGGGCCTCGACGCCGCCGATCTCGGCGCGCTCGAACGCGGCGGCTTCCTCCACGACATCGGCAAGATCGCGGTGCCCGACTCGGTGCTCCTGAAAGACGGCAAGCTCGATCCGCAGGAATCGCGGGTGATGCGCAAGCACCCGATTGTCGGCGACTCGCTGTGCGCCGGCCTGCGATCGCTGAACAAGGTGCGGCCGATCGTGCGCCATCACCACGAGCGTCTCGACGGCACCGGCTATCCCGACGGCCTGCGCAACGGCGAAGTGCCGCTGCTCGCGCAGATCATCAGCATCGTCGACGTGTTCGATGCGCTCACCACCGAGCGTCCGTACCGGAGCGCGCGCCCGGTCGAAGAGGCGTTCCAGGTGCTGGCCGACGAAGCGTCGAAAGGCTGGCGCGACCGCGCGCTGGTCGACGCGTTCGTCGACATCGTCGCCGCGGTTTCCTGACACCAACGCATTTTCTACACTCGTGCCCGCGAGGCATTCGCTTTGCAGGCGAAGGTCCGATGTGCAGGCGTGACGCCTGCCCGGAGGTAACGCCATGGCGAAGTACGGAAAAAAAGCGCAGAGCAAGGTCGAGCGCGCGATGCACGAGCGAAAGCGCGGCACGCTGAAGTCGGGGCGATCCGGCAAGCGGGTCACGAGCCGCAAGCAGGCGATCGCGATTGGCTTGAGTGAAGCGCGGCGGGCCGGCGGCAAGGTGCCCCGTAAGAAGACCGGCGGACGCAAGAAGCGTTAACGTTAGCCTTTAGCCGACAGTCCTTTCGAAACCTTTTTCGGCGGTCGACGTCTACCTTCAAAACGCTTGACCTCACTGGACGAGGTTCGTACCATTGAAGGTCTCTCCCCACGTTTTCAGCAGAGGAGCTTCTCGCATGATCACCCGAAGGACTGTAGCCGCAGCCGCATTGTCGGTCATGGCTGGAGTTGCATCGGCGCAGCTGGGGGCCCAGGCCCCGAAGCCGGCGCAGAGCGCGACGGCATCGGCGGCGACACCGACGTTTTCGAAGGATGTCGCGCCAATCTTCTTCAAGAACTGCACGAACTGCCACCGCCCGGGCGAGATTGCGCCGATGTCGCTTCTCACGTTCAAGGACGCGCGCCCCTGGGCGAAATCGATTGCGACACAGGTAGGCAAGGGCACGATGCCGCCGTGGCACGCCGATCCGTCGCACGGTGAGTTCCTGAACGACCGCCGGCTGACCGAAGCTGAAAAAAACACGATCGTGAATTGGGCCAACGGCGGCGCGCCGGAGGGGAACCGCGCCGACATGCCGGCCGCGCCGGTCTACGCGACCGAGTGGCTGATCGGGAAGCCTGATGCCGTGTTCAGCATGCAGGAGGACTATCCGATTCCGGCCCAGGGGGAGATCAACTACCAGTATTTCGAAGTGCCGACGACGTTCACCGAGGACAAGTGGATCCAGGCGATGGAAGTCCGCGCCGGTGATCCAGCCGTGCTCCATCACGTGCTCGTCTACGCGCGCGCGCCGCAGCCGGCGGCGCCGCCCGCGCCGGCTCCTGCTCCCGCGGCCGCGGCCGGTCCGCGTCCCGCGCCCGTGTTCATCTTCGACCGCGCGATCTCGGCGATTCCGGCGGGTGAGTCCGGTGGTCCGGAGCCAGCGGAGCCGAAGCCGGTGAACCCGAACGATCGGCCGGCGCCGCGGCGCATGGGGCCGACCGTCGGCGGGTTCGCGCCGGGGCAGTGGGTGCGCGTCTACCAGGATGGGACGGCGATGAAGCTGCCCGCCGGGTCCACCTTGATCCTGCAGTCGCACTACACGGTCAGCGGCAAGGCGACGAAGGATCGGACGCGGATCGGCGTCAAGTTCGCCTCCGCCAAGCCGCAGACCGAGGTGCGCTTCGCGCCGCTGATCAACGGCACGTTCGTGATTCCGGCCGGCGCGCCCGAGCACCGCGTCGACGCCGAGATGGCGATCGGCCAGGACGTCACGCTGTGGAGCATGTTGCCGCATACGCACGTCCGCGGCATTCGCTGGACCTACGAGGCGACCTACCCGGACGGACGCAAGGAAACGATCCTCTCAGTGCCGAAGTACGACTTCAACTGGCAGACCGACTACGTGTTCAAGCAGCCGCTGAAGCTGCCGAAGGGCACGAAGATCCATGCGACCGCGTGGTACGACAACTCGAAGAACAATAAGTCGAACCCCGATCCGACCAAGGACGTCACCTGGGGCGATCAGACCTGGGAAGAGATGATGTACACGGGGATGACGTTCAGCATCGATACGGCGGCCACGTCCACGACGGCGCCGCGGCAGAATTAGGAATTAGGAGAATCAGGAATTAGGAATTCGTGAAGGGCTCAGTGGCCTCCGGGCGGCTGGGCCCTTTCTTTTTCAACCAGCCCCAGCCGCGGCAGCCAGCCCCCAGCCCCCAGTCCCCAGCCCCTATGGTTTCGCAGGCTTTGCGCGCAGGACGCCAACCTGGAGCAGCAGGCCGGTGAAGTCGTAGATGCGCTGCTCGAGCTCGATCAACCCATCGTCGTTCAGCTTCATCAGGCGCGCGACGCGGAAGTCGATGTGCCGGTTCGTCCCCGGCAGGCCGAAGAAGTCGTTCCGATGCGTGGCGTTGATGGTGGCGAACATGACGATGTAGGGCGGGTCGGTCAACAGGTGCTCGAGATCGAAGGTCGCATCCGGGAACGAGGTGAAGAACGCGCGGAAGCTGTCCTCGATCGGTTTGCGCCCGTGCAGCGTCGCAAACATCGGGCTTTCGACGACGCCGTTGGGAGCGTGAAGCTGGGCCAGCGCCGCGGCGTCGCGTCTCTGCCAGGCGGCGATGAAGCGATCTCCGATGATCTTCAGGTCGGCTCGTTCGACCACCGCCATCCTCGCCTCCTCGCGTCGAAGCGCTGGCACGCGCTCAGGCAGGAGTATACTCCCCGCCATGTCGAAGTGGTTGCTGGCGGCCGCGGTCGCGATCGTTGCGGCCGGCGGCGCGCTCGGCCGCGCACAAACACTCGCGACGCGCGCGCGCGCGCCATTGCCCGACACCGGCACCTTCTCGATCCTCGGCTACGACGCGGCGACCGGCGAGGTCGGCGGCGCAGTGCAGTCGCGGGTCTTCTCAGTGGGCAACGGTGTGTTGTGGGCCGACGCGGGCGCCGGCATCGCCGCCACGCAGGCGATTGTCGACGTGAGCTACGGGCCGCAGGCGCTCGATCTGCTGAAGAAGGGCGCGGCACCGGCCGCCATCGTCAAGCAAGTCTGGGAGAAGGATCCCGATCCGCTGCCAAAGGAATGGACCAAGCAGGGACGCCAGTTCGCGGTGATGAACCTGAAGGGCGAATACGCCGCGTTCACCGGACCGAAGGCGACCGAGTGGGCCGGCCACAAGGGCGGCAAGTACGCCACCGCGCAAGGCAATATCCTCGCCGGGCCCGAAGTGGTGAGCCGCATGATCGAGGCGTTCGAAACGACGTCAGGGCACCTGTCGCAGCGCCTCGTGGCGGCGCTCGAGGGAGGCCAGTCCGCGGGCGGCGACAAGCGCGGCCAGCAGTCGGCGGCAATCGTGATCGTGAAGAAGAACTGCGGGGTATGGCTGCACAACGACACCGTGCTGCGGCTGCAGGTCGACGACAACCCGGAGCCGATCAAAGAGCTGCGCCGGCTGATCGACATGTGGAACACGCGGAAGCCGAAATCCGTGTCCCCCGAGTGCAAATAGCCGCAGCCAGCCCCAGTCCCTAGCCGCGGCTGCGTTCCTCCCACACCTGGCAGAGGTGGACGATCACCTCGACCGCCTTCTCCATGTCGTGCACCGACACCCATTCGAGCCGTGAATGAAAGTTCTGCTCGCCGGCAAAGAGGTTCGGCGTCGGCAGCCCCATGAACGACAGCCGCGACCCGTCGGTGCCGCCGCGAATCGGCCGCGAGTGCGGCTCGAGGCCGGCGCGCCGGATGGCTTCGCGCGCGTGGTCGGCGATCTCGGGACGCTGGTCGAGCACCTCGCGCATGTTCCGGTAGGACTCCTCGATCGCGAACTCGACCCGCGCGCCCGGGTAGCGTGACGCGGTGTCGCTGGCCAGCTTCTGAACCAGCGCCTCTTTGTCCGTCAGGCCCGCGGTCACGAAATCGCGCACCAGCAGCCGCACCGACGTGCGCTCGACGCTTGCCCGCACCACGTAGGGATGGACGAAGCCTTCGTAGCCCTCGGTGGTCTCCGGCGACAGCCGATCGTGCGGCAGCGCGTCGATGAACGCCGCCGCGACCTTGATGGTGTTCAGCATCTGCCCCCGGGCGTAGCCGGGATGGGTGTTGAAGCCGTGGAAGGTGACCGTGATCGCGTCGGCGGAGAAGCTCTCGATCTCGATCTCGCCGCGCCGCCCGCCGTCGATCGTGTAGGCGCACGCGGCGCCGAACGCCGCGACGTCGAAATACTTGGTGCCTCGGCCGACCTCCTCGTCCGGCGTGAAGGCGATGCGGATGCGGCCGTGCGGAATCTCCGGATGGGCGACGAGGTGCTGGGCGGCGGTGACGATCTCGGCAACGCCGGCCTTGTTGTCGGCGCCGAGCAGCGTCGTGCCCGACGCGGTGACGATGTCGTGGCCGATCTGCTCCGCGAGGTAGGGAATCTCCGCCGCCCGCAGCACGGCTGAGGGATCGTCGGGCAGCACCAGATCGCGGCCGTCGTAGCCCCGGTGCACGATCGGCTTGACGTTGGCGCCCGGCATCTCCGGCGACGTGTCGACGTGGGCGATGAAGCCGATCGTCGGCACGCCGCGCCTGGTCGTGGTCGCCGGAATCGTCGCCGTCACGTAGCCGTGCTCGTCGATCGCGGCATCCGCGAGGCCGATCGCTTTCAGCTCGGCGACCAGGTCCCTCAACAGCACCCACTGCGTTTGGGTGCTCGGGTAGGTCGTCGATGGCTCATTTGATTGCGTGTCGTATGTGACGTAGCGGAGGAAGCGGTCGAGAACGGTTTCCATCGCTAGGGCACCAGCGCACGCTGCTCTTCGATGAACGTGTGGTGCAGCAGCCGCACGCCATCGGCCAGCCGGTCGCGGTCGATCATCCAGGTGATCCGGAACGACGAGGTGGCGAGACCGTCAATGGCCATGGCGTGGCCGGCCAGCGCGGCCGAGCCGCGGCGGAGGTTGTCGAACGACGCGTTGATGCCGGCGCCGACCACGCTCAGCGCGCCGAGGCCGTCCTGGATGCGCACGCCGTCGCCGAAGGCGCGCGCAATCGCGTCGCGCACCCGCGCTTCTTCGTGCAGGTTCTCGCGCGACAGCACCAGCGTCAGCCGATCGCCGGCGGCATGCAGCTGTTTGCCGGCGACGTGGTGCTGATCGAGCAGCGCCAGCACGTCCTGCGGCGGCGCCGGTTTCGCCGTGCCACCGCCGGCGTACAGCACCAGCACGTCGCGCTCGCTGGCGACGCCGACCACCGTGCCGGGCATGCGCGGCGGGTGGCGCCGGACGACGGTGCCGTCGGCCGACGGGTCGGCGCCGGGCAGCGGCGAGCGCGTCGCCCGGGCGTAGATCGCGATCCCCTTCTCCTTGGCGAACTCGACGGCCTGCGCGTTGAGCACCTTCGCGCCCGATTCGGCGAGCTCCTGGGTCTCCTCGTACGAGAGCACGCCGATGCGCGTCGCCTGGGGCACGACGCGCGGGTCGGCGGTGTAGACGCCGTCGACGTCGGAACAGATCTCGCAGTAGTCGGCGCCGAGCGCGGCCGCCATCGCCACCGCGGTCGTGTCGCTGCCGCCGCGGCCGAGCGTGGTCACCTCGCGCCGGTACGAGACGCCCTGGTAGCCGGCGATGACGACGATCTTGCCGCGCGCCAGCTCGTCCTGCACCCGGAACGGCCGCACCTCGATGATCCGCGCGTCGACGTGGCGGTCGTTGGTGATGATCCCGGACTGGCTGCCGGTGAAGCTGATCGCGTCGCCCCCGAGGTCGCGGATCGCCATCGACAGCAGCGCCATCGCGATGCGCTCGCCTGCGGTCAGCAGCATGTCGAGCTCGCGGCGATCCGGGTTGGGCGACACCTGCTTGGCGAGGCCGAGCAGATCGTCGGTCGTATCGCCCATCGCCGAGACGACCACCACCACATCGTGCCCCGCGCGCCGCGTCTCCATCACCCGCTCTGCGACCTGCTTCATCCGCGTGACGTCGGCCACGCTCGACCCGCCGTACTTCTGAACGACGATCGACATCACAACCTCTGAGTCTCTGAGCGGTCTGAGCCCCTGAGCTCAACATCGAACGTCGCGACGACGGGCGCATGATCACTGGTGCCGACATCCTTCTGAACCGGGCACGAGGTGGTCCTGGCCGCCAGCGCCTCGCTCACCATCACGTAGTCGAGCCGCCAGCCGATGTTGCGCTGTCGCATGTTGCGCCACGGCGCCCACCAGGTGAACAGGCCGTCGTTGTCGGGATCGACCGCGCGGCCGAGATCGACCAGCCCATGGCTGAGAATCCGTTCGATCACCTCGCGCTCCTCCGGCAGCTGGCCGATCGCGCGCGGCTTGCGCTCCTTCGGGTGGACGTCGCGATCGGTCCGGGCCACGTTCATGTCGCCCAGCATCGCCAGCCAGCGGCCGCCGCCCTCGAACGACGCCGCGTACTGATCCATCGCCTGCAGGAACTTCATCTTGGCGGGAAAGTCCTTGCCGCCGTTGGGCGCGTAGACGCACGCCGCGGTCAGCGGACCGATCTCGACGGTGACGATCCGGTTCTCGTAGTCGAACTCGGGATGCGCAAAGGCGGGGCGGTCGGGCGAGAACGTCTTCGAGACCTGCAGCGCGACGCCGGAGTAGCCCTTGCCGCCGTGCCAGTAGCACCAGTAACCCTCCATCTCGCAGAGGATCACCGGAATCTGCTCGGATGTCGCTTTGATTTCCTGCAGGCAGACGATGTCCGGGCGCTCCCGCGCGATCCACTCCTGGACCTGCGCCTGACGCGCCCGGATGCCGTTCACGTTCCAGGTCGCGAGCTTCATGCAGCTGTCATCTGACAGCTGACCGCTGGGACGTCAGAACCTCGCGTGGGCGGCCTGCCGCTCGGCCGCCGGCACCGCCATGATGTCGGCGTGCGCGGCGACGTGCGCCGCGACGATCGCTTCCGCCTGCGCCATCGTGTCGGCGTCGCCGTTGCGGTACACCGCGTTGGCTTCGACCAGGTCCTTCTGGTGCGACGGCGTCGCGTCGATGCTCTCGTAGATCGCCGCCACCGGGCAGGCCGGCACGCACGCGCCGCAGTCGATGCACTCTTCCGGGTGAATGTAGAGCATCGTCGTCTGGGCGAACTCGGGCTCGTCCTTCCGAGGATGGATGCAATCCACCGGACACACGTCCACGCAGGCAGTGTCCTTCGTTTCGATACACGGGTCAGTGATGATGAATGGCATGCTCGCGTGTCTCCGTGGTTTATCCAGCCCGCAGACTGGACCAGAATGGTCGGCCTTTCAAGTCCTGAGCCGACGGATTATACCGCGAGACGTCGCGGCGGCAAGCGGCGCGCCCACCGGGTTTTCGGCCCGGGCTATCGCGGCGGCAGCGATAAAAACATCATGGGGTTCGGCGACACCGCATAGCCCATCGACTCGTAGAGCGGCAGGCCGTCGCGGCTGGCGTTGAGCGCCACGGAGGTGATGCCCGCCTCGCGGCAGAACGCGTGGATGGCGTCCATGATCAGCCGCGCCAGGCCGCGGCGGCGGTGCGCCGCCTCGACGTAGACGTTGTAGACGAACGCCAGCCGGTCGCCCTTGTAGCTCGGTCCGGGCGGCCAGGGCAGGATCGTGATACCGCCGCCGGCGACGATGCGGCCGTCCTCGCCTTCCACCAGCCAGGCGCGATAGGTGCCGCCGGGCATCAGCGCCGCGAGCCACGACCGGAACGACGCTTCGAGCGCGGCGACGTCCATCGTCAGCCCCATGTCGGTGAACATGCCGACGCGGTGGTGCACGAGCGCCTCGGCGTCGGCGAGCGTGGCAGGGCGGATGCGGTAACCAGCGGACACGGCGCGCGAATTATACTCAGCGTATGGCGCAACCTACAGAAGCCCGGCGAGGGCCCGAGCCGCCGGATCTCAGCGAGCGCGGCGGGATGAAGAACGGTCAGCCGCAGCGCTCCACCGAGCGGCTGTTCATGCAGTTCCTGGCGTTCGGCGGCTGCGCGGATGCCGCGCCGCTGGCCGATGTGCTCGCGCGGGCGAAGATCGCCGGCGTGTTGTACGAAGATCTGAACGATCCGCGGGGCATCGGGCTGCTGACCTTCAGCGACGATCCCGATTTCTTTCTCGATCGCGTGCGGCCGGTGTTGAACGGGCCCGGCTTTTCAACCCTGGTGCAGAAGCCGCACTACACGATGCTCGGCCGAACCTATGCGATCGGCTACGAGCCGGACCTGGCCGAGGTGTTGATACATCGTCCCCAGCGTACGGTGCTGAACCCGGGGTGGAAGTGGGCGGTGTGGTATCCGCTGCGCCGCAGCGGCCGGTTCGCGCAGCTGCCGGCGGAGGAACAGCGCGTCATCCTCGCCGAGCACGGATCGATCGGGATGTCGTTCGGCGCCGGCGACTACGCGCACGACATCCGCCTCGCGTGCCACGGCCTCGACAAGGACGACAACGACTTCGTCGTCGGATTGATTGGAAAGGATCTCTATCCGCTCTCCGCGCTCGTCCAGACGATGCGCAAGACGCAGCAGACGTCGATGTACCTCGAGCGGCTCGGTCCCTTTTTCGTCGGACGAGCCGTGTGGCAGGCGGTGCCTGCGGGCGAGCCTCAGACGTAGCGTCCGGCTGAAGCCGCAATCAGACGTAGCGTCCGGCTCGAGCCGGACACTACGCGTGGGTGAGACGGCGGACGCCGTCCACGTTCAGTGGACGACGACCTTGACGATGATTTCGAAAAGCCCCGCGAGCGCGAGACCCAGATACAACTGCGAGCGTTTGAACATGAGCATTGACGTTGACCTCCAGCAATTGATGAGTCCGCAACGCCGGTGCCATTTCAAAGATGCCGCTCGAGGGCGTCCCTTTCGCAGATCTTCACAGGGCAACACTGCGAGGCCGTGTCCCACCTGACGCCTCGAGCACCCGGAAGTGTGATCAGCGCTCGAGATCCGCGGTCGGTCGCAACTGCGGCGGACGCCGCGCGCGCGTCGCCTGCTCGTAGGCATAGGCGAGCTTGATCAAGGCCGGCTCGCTCCAGGCGCGGCCGAAGAACGACACGCCGACCGGCAGGCCGCGGTAGAACCCGGCGGGAACGGTGATGTGCGGGTAGCCTGCGACCGACGTGACGGTCGAGGGTCCGGGGATGGCGGCGGTTCCGCCGTCGCCGTTGACGAGATCGATGAGCCATGCGGGGCCGCCGGTCGGCGCAACCAGCGCATCGAGCTTGAACCGGGTCATCACCGCGTCGATGCCGAGCGCGCGCGCCTGCTGATGGTTCTTCGCCAGCGCCGCCTTGTACGCCGCGCTGGTCAGCGGCCCCTTTTTCTCCGCCATCTCCAGGATCTCCTGGCCGAAGTAGGGCAGCTCCTGCTCCTTGTGCGCGATGTTGAAGGCGATGATGTCTTTCAGCGAGCGCACCGGCGAGGCGGCGCCGAGCCAGGTCAGGTACTTGTTGAGATCGGCCTTGAACTCGAACAGCAGCACCTCGAACTCGCTGTCGTCGAATTTCCCCAGCGTCGCGATGTTGGCCGGGTCGACGATCGTCGCGCCCTGCTGCTTCATCACCTCGATGGCGCGCTCGGCGATCGCGTCGGCGGCGGCGTTGTTGCCGAACAGCCGCGTGCGGACGACGCCCAGGCGCGCGCCCTTGAGGCCGGCGGCGTCGAGGAACGGCGCGTAGTCGCGCTGGCGCTTGCTGTCCGCGCCTCTGGTAGCGGCGTCTTCAGGGTCGGCGCCGGCGATCGCCGCGAGGATGACGGCCGCGTCGGCAACCGTCCGCGTCATCGGCCCTGCCGTGTCCTGGCTGTGTGCGATCGGCACGATGCCGCTGCGGCTGACGAGGCCGAGCGTCGGCTTGATGCCGACCAGGCCGTTGCTGCTCGCGGGCGAGACGATCGAGCCGTCGGTCTCGGTGCCGATCGCCGCGGCGGCCAGGTTGGCCGCGATCGCCGCGCCCGACCCGGAGCTCGAGCCCGATGGATTGCGATCGAGCGCGTAGGGATTCCTGGTCTGCCCGCCGCGGCCGCTCCAGCCGCTGGTGGATCGCGTCGAGCGGAAGTTGGCCCACTCGCTGAGATTGGTCTTGCCGAGGATGACCGCGCCGGCCTGGCGCAGCCGATCGACGAGGAACGCGTCCCTGGGCGGCGCGACACCGGCAAGCGCCAGCGAGCCGGCGGTCGTCATCATCCGGTCGGCGGTCGCAATGTTGTCCTTGAGCAGCACCGGCACGCCGTGCAGCGGGCCGCGCGGGCCGCGGGTGCTGCGCTCGGCGTCGAGGCGGTCGGCGACGTCGAGCGCGTCGGGGTTCAGCTCGAGGACGCTGCGCAGCGCGGGGCCGCCGCGATCGACCGCTTCGATCCGTGCGATGTACTGCGCGGCGAGCGACCGCGCGGTGGCGCGCCCCGACTGCATGCGCTCTTGCAGCTGCGCAATCGTCGCCTCCTCGAGGTCGAAGGGCGCGGGCGCCGGCGGCTGCGCGGCCGGAACGGCGGCGACGAGGAGCGTGACGACGAGGAGAAGCGATCGGCGCATGCCGAGATGATACGACGCGTCATCCCGGCACGGATCTAACGAGCGCCCTGATCGACGCTCTGAGCGGCCTGCTGCGCCCACGCTTCGATGTCCGCGGCCTGCCGCGCGCCGGAGGCGCGCGCGAGCTCGCGCCCGTTCGCGAAGATGGCGAGCGTGGGAATCGATCGGATGTTGAACCGCTCGCCCAGATCGGACAACTCGTCGGTGTTGACCTTCACCACCAGCAGCCGGCCGCTCTGTCGCGCCGCGACTTTCTCCAGCTCGGGAGCGACCATCCGGCAAGGTCCGCACCACGGCGCCCAGTAATCGACCAGCACGGGCAGCGACGCCTGAGCGACGACGCGATCGAAGTCGGCGGAGGAGCGCAGCTCGACGGGCGCCTTGACCGCCGGCAGCGGGTTCTTGCAGTCGCCGCAGCGCGCGGCGCCGCCGAGCTTGTCGAACCCGACCCGATTCCTCTTGCCGCAGCCGGTGCACGCGACGAGGATGCCGCGATCATCGATGTCCGCTTGTGCCATGGGGTGCCTCTTTGACCATGCTACGATCCAAGTTCCGTGCCCTCGTCCCGCGATGCTGTGGACGCCCGGTCCGCGGTGTTCGACGCCGCGCTCGACGCCATCGTCACCATCGATCATCAGGGCCGCGTCGTCGAATTCAATACCGCTGCGGAGCGGATATTCGGGCGCACTCGCGAGTCCGTTCAAGGCCAGGAAATCGCCAACACTATCATCCCCGCGCGGTTTCGCGACGCCCATCTCCGCGGGTTGCGCCGGTATCTCGAGACCGGCGAAGCGACCGTGCTCGGCAGGCGCATCGAGGTGGAGGCGCTGCGCGCGAGCGGCGAGGAGTTCCCGTCGAGTTGGCGATTGTGCGGGTGCCGAACAGCGAGCCGCCGCTGTTCACGGCGTTTCTTCGCGACCTGACCGAGCCGCGGCGGCTGGAACAGCGGCGCGCCGCCGTCTACAACGTCGCCGCCGAGCTGCGCACCCCGCTGAACGCGGTGCTCGGCTGGGCGACGGCGTTGAAGAGGGGCGCGTTGTCGGAAGAGAAGCAGCGGCGCGCGGTCGAGGCGATCGAACACGGCGCCCGGACCCAGGTGCATCGAATCTGGCGCGCGCAGCCCGAAAGCTTGATTACGGCTTGGGCACCCTGGTCGAATCGTTCTTCGCCGCACCCGGCGGCGTCGTCAGATACGTGCTGCCGCTGATGACGATCTGATCGATCGACACGCCGTCCTCGCGCGATTGGATGCGCAGCGTCTGCGGCCCAGGCGTCGCGAAGTAGATCGGCGCCGCGAGCGAGCCGTACCCGCTGTCGGTCCACCCCCAGCCGGAGATTCCGGCGCTGGTGCCGTCCTCGAGAATCACCGACGCCGCCCTGGTCGAGCCAATCGCGTAGACGCGCTGCCGGTTGACGTCCGTGGCGTTGCTGAACTGGACGTAGACCGAATCGCTGGCGATCGAGTTGCCCTGCGCCTTCATGTGGAACCAGACGTGATACGCGACGCCGGCGTCGGCCGTGAACGGCACGTCGACGTAGGTCGACGGGCTCGCCAGCGGTGTCAGCACCTTGGCGCGGCCGCGATCGACTTCCTTGAGGGCGGATCCGGTTGGCGCCGTGCTGTCGGCGACGCGCGACCAGTCGGCGCCGACGATGCTCGTGGCCGGCACGTCTTCGGCGTAGACGACGATCTCGCCCGGCGGCGTCGTCGTCGTGCCGCAGCGATCGAGGGTCAGCGTGTCGAACGGCGCGCCGTCGAGGCCAATCGGCTGCACGGTCAACTGGCAGGCGGTCGCCTCGGCGCGCAGATAGTGATACGCCGATCGCGCGGCCGCCGTGAAGCTGCCGCCGGCGACCGCATAAAGAGCCGCTCCGCCGGCGCCGCTGACGATGTAGGTGACCGGCCGCGCCGACGGATCGGTGCTCGTCTGCATCGGCAGGGTGCGTTCGTAATCGTGGTCGTGACCGTTGAGCACGAGCTGCACACCGTGCCGCTCGAAGATCGGCGAGAACACGCTGCGAATCGTCAGGTCGGAACCGTGCTCGAACCCGGAGCTGTAGGGAGGACGGTGGAAGAAGACGACCTTCCAGTCGCGCGCCGTCGCCGACAGGTCCGACTCGAGCCAGCTGACCTGCGCCTGGCGGCGCCCGGGGTCGAGAAACGCCGTCTCGCTGTCCAGCGAGACGAAGTGAACCGGGCCGTAGTCGAAGCTGTAGAAGCGCTCGGCGTGATCCGGAAAGGCAGTGGTGGCGGCGTCTTCGGGCAGCACGAACACATCGCGATAGGCACGGCCGTTGGCGAGCTGGTTGTCGTGGTTGCCGATTGTGGGGAAGAAGGGCCTGGCGCGCAGGATGTCGCGATAGACGTCGAAGAACCAGTTCTGATAACCGGTGTGTGTCGCCGGGCCGGTCGTGTCGCTCGTGCCGTAGACGATATCGCCGAGATGAAGCATCAAGTCGAAGCGGTCCGCGGCCATCAGCCCGGCCAGGGCGAATTGCTCCGGCGATCCGATGCCGCTGTCGCCGAAGGCGATGAAGCGAACCGCCCCGGTGCCGGCCGCCGGCGCCGTCACGAAGCGGTCGCTGCCGTCGGTGAGATCGACACCGTCCATCCGAAGCGCGTAGTTGTAGGTGGTCGAGAGGGCCAGGCCGTCGACGTCGGCGACGTACTGATAGAAGTCGGCGGAGGTGCCGGTTGCGGCCGCTGTGAACAGCGTGGATGTCGCCGGGAACATCTGCGCCGGCGCGGTGCCGGCGTTCACCCGCACGGCACCGCTCATCAACTCGCGCGCCGTCCATACGATCTTCACGCTCGTGCTCGTCGTCTGCTGCAGGTACGGCTGGCGCACCAGCGTCGCCGCCGGCGGCGGTGGCGGGGGCGGCGGCGGGCCGCCTCCTGCCGGCACGATCGTCGTGTCGTTCTTCAGCGCTCCCGGCGCGGCCGTCAGCCAGGTCGAGGCGCTGAGCACGATCTGATCGATCGTCAGCCCGTCCTCGCGCGGCTGCACGCGGATCGTGTGCGTGCCCGATCGATCGAAGACGAGGTGGGGCGCGAACGCGCCGTAGGCCTGGTCCTGCCACCCCCAGCCGGAGACGTTGCAGCCGGTGCAGTCTTCGATGGTGACGGCGGCGGCCGACGTCGTGCCGCGCCCGAAGGTCGCCGTCGGCGCGCCGGTGTCGTCGGCGAACTGCACGTAAACCGAGTCGTTGGCCCAGTGATTCTTGTCTGCCTTGCCGCGGATCCAGAGGTGATAGGGCTGGCCGGCGACGACGTCGAAGGTCAACTCGAAGTACGTCGATGGCGAGGCGAGCGGCGCGGTGAGCTTTGCAGCGCCGAGATCCGGATTTCTCAAGGCGGCGCCACCGGCTGCCGTGGAATCGGAAACCACGTTCCACGCGCCGATCCGGACCGGCGCCTGCGCCGCATACAGGACGACGTCGGGCGGCGCGGCGTTCAGCGAGAAGGCCGGCGCCAAAACCAGCGCGCTCAAGATCATGAGAGGCAGACGGCGCATCGATTGGGTTCCTCCGGCGCGCGCGGGGATTGGCATGCCGCTGCTCAGCAGCAACTGCGGCTCCGCAATATGCAACGGCTGATCCGGAGTATGCGGAGGACGCGGCAGGATTCAAGCTGATGCGCGGACGCCTCAGCCGTATTCGACGATCAGCGAGAAGCCGATCGAGAACGGTTCGAGGCCTTGCTGCGCTTCTTCGCCGGCGTCGCGGCCGACGCCGCCTTCACCGGCGTCGACGATGCAATCGAATCGCCGAGCAGCGCGACGCTGATCGCGTAGGAGTGCGCGCAGTTGTACTCGAGCAGCGCATCGTAGTTCGAGTAGACGAGGAAATGGCGCGTGTCGCCCGAGACGAGCGATGCGGCCAGATCTGCCTTCGGCAGGGCGCCGCCTGCCGGCAGCCTCACGCCGATCTCCTGCCATCGTGCGAGCGGCAGCGCCTCGGTCATGTTGCGGGTCGCGTAGCACGATCCGCTTCGCGATCCAACCTCGTCGGCGATGCGGCTCTTCGCCGCCGGCGTCACCTTCACCTCGCGGCCCCATGCTTCATCCGGGGACCAGCCGTGGCCATGCAGGTAATTCGCGATCGACGCGAAGACGTCGGCGGCGGTCGACCAGATGTCGCGCCGCCCGTCACCGTCGAAGTCCTCCGCGAACTTCAGGTAGCTGGAGGGCATGAACTGCACCTGGCCCATCGCGCCCGCCCATGAGCCGCGGAGCTTCGCGAGATCGATGTCGCCGCGGTTGACGATCTCGAGCGCGTTGAACAGCTCGCCGCGAAAGAACGTCGCGCGCCGCGGGTCCCAGGCGAGCGTCGCCAATGCCGGCACGGTCGGACGGACGCCGCTGAAGCGGCCGAAGTTGGATTCGATGCCCCAGATGGCGACGATGATCTTCGACGGGACGCGGTAGCGGTCCGCGACTTTCTCGAGCAGCTCGCGGTGCTCGGCATACGCCGCGCGGCCGTTGCGGATGAGTCTTGGCGTGAGGCGCCGCGTGACATAGTCCTCGAGCGATAACACCACTTCGGCCTGCGTCCGATCGCGCTCGAGGATGACCGGTTGAGGCTCGACGACGTCTGCCAGCGCGGCGTCGACGATCTCTTCGCGGATCCCGCGGCTCAGTGCCTCGGTGCGGACGCCGGCCAGCCACTCTGGAAACGGCGGCCGCGGCGCGTCGACATCCTGTGCCGCCGGCGCCGCGAGCGCCAGCGCGGACAGGGCAATCGCACTGAAGAGTCGTGCGCCCACGGGATCAGTTTACATGGCTTCGAGCGCGCGGACGGCGAGGCGCGGCAGGCGCTGCCGGGTCGAGCGGTAGGCCTTCCACGGATCCTGCCGCAGGCGCGCCAGGCGCGCCGGCACCGTTGCCATCGTGAACCGGTCCGGCGAGGCCAGCCGCGCCAGCTCGTTCCAGGTCACCGGCACCGACACCGGCGCGTTCGGGCGCGCGCGCGTCGAGTAGGCGGCGATCGACGTGTTGGTGCGGTTGTTGCGCAGGTAATCGAGCAGGATCTTGTCTGCGCGGCCGGCCTTGGCGAAGCGTTCGGTGAAGATCTCGGGCTGCCGCCGCACCAGCGCGAGCGCGAACGCACGCGCAAAGGCGAGGCACTCGCTCCAGTCGGCGCGCGGGAGGATCGGCACGACCACGTGCAGACCGCGGCCGCCGGTCGTCTTCACGAAACAGGCGAGGTCGAGCGCGGCGAAGAGCTTTCGCACGACGGTTGCCGCCGCGACCACGTCGCGCCAGGCGACCTCGGCGCCGGGGTCGAGATCGATCACGATCCGATCGGGTCGCTCGATGTCGGCAGCGCGCGAGTTCCACGTGTGCATCTCCAGCACGTTCATCTGGACCAGTCCCACGAGCGCGGCGAGCGAATCGACGACGACGTACTCGCCAACCTTGGTCTGCTCCTGGATGCGGACGCGGCGGATGCCTCCGAAGGCCGCCCAGACCTTCGCGTGCTTCATGTAGAAGCAGTCCGGCCCCCGCTTCCCGGCTCCGGCGGCCACGCCATTGGGGCAGCGGACCAGCGTCAGCGGCCGATCGACGAGATGCGGCAGCACCCACGACGCGACCGCGTCGTAGTACCGCGCCAGGTCGAGCTTGGTGGCGCGCGTCGCCGGAAAAACGACGCGATCGGGATGCGAGATGCCGACGCCGGCCACGATCGGACGAGTTTCGGCACGCGCCATGCTGGTAAGGTTGCAGGCCGAATGCCAGACGACATCGTTCGCCGCCGCATCTCGCTCGAAATCCCCTGGCGCACGCTCCTCAAGCTGGCCGCATTCGCCGCGCTGGTGTGGCTGTGGTTCCAGCTGATCGATCTGATCCTCGTCATGGCTGTCGCGGTGCTGCTGGCAGTCACCTTCAACCCCGTGGTCGTGTGGCTCGAGAACCGCCGCTTCTCGCGCGGACAGGCGTCGGGGCTGGTCGCCATGGCGTTCGCCGCCCTGGTTGCCGGCTTCCTGTGGCTGACGTGGTCGTCGCTCTCAGTGCAGGCACGCTACACGATTGCCCACATCAGCGAATTCGAGCAGGAGGCGGTGGCGCGGATGCCGGCGTGGCTGCGCAACGCCATCGGCATGCGCAGCGCGGGCGAGATTCAGTCCTACGTCGCCCCCTACGCGCTGCGCGTGGTGCAGTCGGCGATGTCGGCGCTGACGATTGCAGTACTCGGCCTGGTGCTGACGATCTACCTGCTGGTCGAGGGCCGGACCACGCGCGACTGGCTGGTGGCGTTCGTGCCGCTGCGGCAGCGGGGCCGGGTCGAACGGACGCTGGTCGAATGCGAGCGGGTGATCTTCGGCTACGTCGCCGGCAACACCATCACGTCGATCATCGCGTTCCTGTGCACGCTGGTGGCGTTGTGGGCGCTGAAGGTGCCGGCGGCGCTGCTGCTGGCGATCATGGCCGGCGTCTCCGACTTCGTGCCGGTGATCGGCTTCTTCGTGACCATGGTGCCGGCGATCCTGCTGGCGCTGACCGTGTCGGGGCCGACCGCGCTGCTGGTCACCGCCTTCTACATCGCCTACAACACGGTCGAGAACTACTTCATCTCGCCGTGGGCCTACGGCGGGCGGCTGCGGCTGTCGAACCTGGCGGTGATTCTCGCCTTCGTCGTCGGCGCCGAGATCGCCGGCGTGATCGGCGCGCTGATCGCGCTGCCGTTCGCCGCCATCTATCCGGCGATCGAGGAAATCTGGCTGCGCGAGAAACTAGGCGACGCCACGGTGCGGGAGCACGTGGAGATCGAACAGCGCGAGGAGAATTAGTCTAATTTCAGTGGGCGGCGCCAGGCGCCGCGCGCTGCGCTGGGCGCTTCATCAACAGTACCAGCGGTACGAGCGACACGAACATGATTGCCATCAGCTCGAAGATGCCGACGAACGACACCATCGTCGCCTGGCGGCGCACCAGGCCCGCGAGCGCCACGTAGGCGCGGCTCGCCGCAGTGGTGGCGTCGGCCCCCGACGCCATGAACGCCGCCTGCATCTGCGCCAGCATCGTCTGCGACGCGGGGTCGTAGGGCGTGACGTTCGCTCCCAGCGTCACGGTCGTCGCCTGGCTGTGGCGCGCGAGCATCGTGCCGGTGGTGGCGATGCCGATGCTGCCGCCGATGTTGCGCATCAGGTTGAAGAGGCTGGTCGCGTTGCCCATCTTCTCGCGCGGGATCGGATCCATCGACACCGTCGTCAGCGGCACGAACAGCAGCGACATCCCGACGCCCTGAATCAGCTGCGGCCAGAAGATGTCCCAGTAGCCCGCCTGCAGGCTGAGGCGCGACAGCCAGAAGAGGGTCAGGCCGCCGACGAGCAGGCCGACGGTCAGCAGCTTGCGCGGATCGAACCGGCCGGTCATCAGCCCGGTGATCGGCATCATGAAGAACGAGCCGATGCCGCGCGGCGCCATCGCGATGCCGGCCTGCATCGGCGGATAGGCCAGCAGCGTCTGCAGCATGATCGGCAGCAGCACCATGCTGCCGTAGAGGACGAAACCGACCACCGTCATCAGGAACACGCCCACCGCGTAGCTGCGCGCCTTGAACACCCGCAGATCGACCACCGGCTCGTCGGTCTGGAGCAGGTGGACGATGAGCGCGACGAGCGTCACCGCGCTGACGATCGCCAGCGTCGTGATCAGGCTCGACGAGAACCAGTCTTCCTCCTGTCCCTTGTCGAGCACGATCTGCAGCGCGCCGATGCCGACCGCGAGCATGCCGATGCCCCAGTAGTCGATCTTGCGGGTCTCGGCGCGCAGATACGGCGGATCGAAGATGTACATCTTCGTCATCACGATCGAGGCGACGCCGACCGGGATGTTGATGTAGAACACCCAGCGCCAGCTGTAGTTGTCGGTCAGCCAGCCGCCGAGCACCGGCCCCATGATCGGCGCGACGACGATGCCGAGCGCCCAGAAGCCCATCGCCTTGCCGCGGTCCTGCGGCGGGAACGCCTCGAGCAGCACCGCCTGCGACAGCGGCTGCAGCGCGCCGCCGGTCGCCCCCTGGATGATGCGGAAGAGAATCAGCAGGCCGAGCGTCGGCGCCAGGCCGCACAGTTATTTGGTGACGGTTAAGGCGACCACCGACAGCATCAGCAGCCGCTTGCGGCCGAACCGGCTGGCGAGCCAGCCGGTCATCGGCAGGATGATCGCGTTGGCGACGAGATACGAGGTCAGCGCCCAGGTCGCCTCGTCGATCGACACCGACAGGCTGCCGGCGATGTGCGGCAGCGACACGTTGACCACCGTGGTGTCGAGCACCTCCATGAAGGTGGCGAACATCACGGAGACGGCGATCAGCCACGGGTTGATGTGCCGCTCGGTCACGGACGCTCCTACTTGACGTGGACGGTCGGCGTCACCGACATGCCCGGCCTGAGGAGATGCTCCGGGTCCTGCCCGGCATCGAGGACGATTTTCACCGGCACGCGCTGCACCACCTTGACGAAGTTGCCGGTGGCGTTTTCCGGCGGCAGCAGGCTGAAGCGGGCGCCGGTGGCGCCGGCCAGGCTGTCGACCTTGCCCTTGTACTCGCGGCCGCCGTAGGCATCGACATCAATTGTCGCGCGCTGCCCGGGGCGCATGTTCTTCAGCTGCGTCTCCTTGAAGTTGGCGGTGATCCAGACGTCGTCGATCTGGACCAGCGCGAGGAGCGGCTGGCCGCCCTGCACCACCTGCCCGACGTTGACGCCCTTCTTCGAGACGATGCCGCGCGCCGGCGCCTTCACCGTCGTGTACTGCAGGTGCAGCTCGGCCTGCGCGAGGGTGGCGCGCGCCTGCATCACGCGCGCCTCCGCCGCGGCCGCGCGCGCGCGCGTTGCCGCGACCTGCGACGGCCCGGTCTGTGCCGTCTGGAGCTCGGCGTGCGCCTGGTCCGCGCCGGCGCGGGCCTGCATCAGGCGGCTCTCCGCGACACGGATGCCGGCTTCGGCCTCGGCCGCCTGCGAGCGCGCCGAATCGACCGCCGCCTTCTGTGCTTCGGCCGCGGCCGTGGTGGCGTCGAACTGCTGCTGCGAGATCTCGTCCTTTGCCAGCAGGCCGCGCAGGCGCTCGACGTCGCGCGCCGATTTCGTCGCGTTCGCCTCGGCCTCGCGCAGCCGCGCCTGCGCCGACACCAGCCTGGCGCGCGCCGCCTCGATCTCTTTCTCCGCGGCGGCGATGCCGCTCTGTGCCTGCAGCACCCCGCCGCGCGCCGTGGTGACGCCGCTGGCCGCGCTGGTCGACGCAATCGGGATCGAGCTCTGCGCCGCCAGCGCGTTGGCCTCCGCGTCGGCAAGTTCGGCGCGCGCCTTGTCGAGCGCCACCTGGTAGTCGCGCGGGTCGAGCTCGACGAGCACCGCGCCGGCCTCGACCAGCTGGTTGTCGCTGATCGCGACCCTGGCGACCGTGCCGGGGATCCGCGCGGCGATCTGCGTCACCCGCGCGTCGACCTGGGCATCGTCGGTCGATTCACGGCCCGAGGTGGCCCAGTACCACACCCCGGCGCCGGCGGCGAGCAGGATCACGATCAGGACGAGCACACGGACACGGGACTGCTGCAGCAGCGCCATCAGCGCGAGCCTCCGAGAATCTGGCGGAGCACTTCCTCGACCGATCCGATGCCGCGGCTCAAGGCGGCGCGGGCCAGCGTCTGGCCGTATTGTGCGGCAATGAACTGTTCGGTCGCGACCGCCACCGCGTCCTGCGCCTGCACGACCTCGATGTTGCTGGCGACGCCGGCGGCAAAGCGATCGCGCGCCTGCGTCAGCTGCTGGGCGGCCAGATCGCGCGCCTTCGCCGCCACGTCGAGTTGCTGCGTCGTCGCGTCGAGATCGAGCAGCGCCGCGCGCACCTCGTAGTAGATCGAGGCCTTGAGATCTTCCGCCTCGGCGCGGCGGTTGCGCACCTCGGCATCCGCCTCGAGCAGCCGGCCGCGAATGCGTCCCCCCTGGAAGATCGGAATGGTCACCGCGCCGCTGATCGAATAGGTCATGCGGGCGTCGGCGGGGGAGAGGCCGATGTCGCCGTAGTCGGCATTGACGCGCACCGACGGCAGCGCGTCGCCGATCACGCCCTGGCGCGACGACTCGGCGGCGCGCACGCGCTCGAGCGCCGCGAGGTAGTCCGGCCGCGCCCGATGCGCGCGCGCCACCGCCTCGTCGAGCGAGATGTCGGGCGACGGCAGGCCCGGCAGGTTCGGGTCGAGCGCGAACCGCTGCCCGAGCGGCAGGCCGATGATCCGCGCCAGCTGCAGCTTGGCTTTCTCGAACTCGTTGGCGGCAATCGTCGATCGCTGCGTCTGTGAGTTGAGCTGGACTTCGGCGCGCAGCACATCGATGCCGGCGATGACGCCGCTTCGCTTGAGATCCACCGCCTGGTCGTAGAGCGCCTGCGCCGTCTGCCGCTGCACCGTCGCCGCATCGGCGCGAGCCGACGTCGCCAGCGCCTGCACGTAGACCGTGCCCGTGATGTACAGGACGAAGTCGCGCGCGCCCTGGTTGAGATGGCGCGCCGCTTCGACGTTGTGCGCCTCCGACCGCGCATCGTTGAGCGCGCCGAAGTCGAGCACCGGCAGCGACATGAACAGGCGCGCGTCGAAGACGTTGAAGGGCCCGACAATCGGCGGGATGTCGCCGAACGGCGACCCCGTCGTCGAGCCGAAGCCGAAGGCCTGCAGGTTGATCTGCTGTCGCGTTTCGCTGATCCGGCCGTTGATCGTCGGCAGGAGATCGCTCAGCGCGCGCCACCGCGCGCCGCGGGCGCGTCCGAGATTGTTCTGCGCCGTCAGCACGCCCAGGTTGTGCTCGAGCGAACGGGTCAGCGCCTGCACCACGGTGATGGTCTGCACGTCCCCGGTCGCCGTGCCGGACGGCACGCCGCCGAGAAACGGGCCGGGCACCGGGCGCTGCAGAGTCGGCGGCGAGATCAGGGCAGGAATCGCTTCCTGCGCCGCCAGTGACCAGTTTGCGCAGCCGATGCCGGCACCCAGCATCGCCGCGACCACCGAGGCACGTCTCACGGAAAAACCCTTTCTCGTCCGTTCAGGCTCGACAGAGAAGGCGCTGTGGCAGGCCGGTCGAGGAGCGGAGGTACGGACGTCGCAATCGAGCAGACCGCAATCGCCAAGAGTACTACGCCTCGATAAGAAAATCGTTCGCCGGGCCCACGCTGACGCGAAATCAGACAAAACCGCTGTGTAATCTTGTCCGGGTCGGAGGAATTTCCGACAGCCGGTTTCGCGCGCCGCGGAGCGCCCGGCGCTCGAGATGGTCCCCCGCCTTCCGCAAAACCAACCGGCGTTACCACTCATACGGTCCAGCCGCGGACAACCTCGGCAAAACGCTTCCACTCGCGCGCGTGCGCGCGATGTGGCACCCGGCTCGCAGCCCGACCAGGCATGTTCTTCGGCACCGCTTCGCGCTCAGCCATCATCATCACCGCCCTCGTGCTCTCCTGCGCCTCGACGGCGCGGGGCGCCGACACGCTGTGCGACCCGTCCGAGTCGAACTGCCGCACGCAGCTGCTGACGCTCATCCAGAACGAGAACATCGGCATCGATCTCGGGTTCTGGTTCATGCAGGACTCGCGTTACATGAACGAGATCGTCCGCCGCTGGCAGGCGGGCGTGCCGGTCCGGATCCTCATGGATCCGCGGGCCAGCGCGACCTATGCCGGCAACGACACCATGCTGGCGGGCTTCAGATCGGCCGGCATCCCGATGCGCAAGCGCACCGCCAGCGGCATCAACCACTGGAAGGTGATGGTCTTCGCCGGGCAGAACACCGTGCAGTTCGGTTCGGCCAACTACAGCCCCGACGCGTTCGTGCCCTCCGCGCCGTATACCAACTACGTCTCCGAGACGGTCTTCTTCACGACCGATCCGGACGTCGTCAACAGCTTCAAGACCAAGTTCGACGATGCCTGGGTCAACACCTCGAGCTACGCCACCGACGCCAACATCACGACCGCGCTGACCCGCACCTATCCGACCTATCCGATCGATCCGGAGATGAACTTCGTGCCGGGCCAGGATTTCGCCAGCCGGTCGGTCGGCGTCTACAACAAGGAGTCGGTGAAGATCGACTCGATCATGTACCGCATCACCGACGCCCGGCACACCAACGCGATCATCGCCGCGCGGCAGCGCGGCGTGCCGGTGCGGATGATCATCGACCGCGACCAGTACCGCGATCCCAAGTACTACTGGGACGCGTGGAACGTCGACCGGCTCTACGCGGCGGGCGTCGCGCTGCGGTGGCAGGGCCACGCCGGCGACAACCACGAGAAGGTGACGCTGCTCTACGGCCAGAACCTGTCGATTTTCGGCTCGTCCAACTGGACCAGCGCGTCGGCGAGCTCGCAGGCCGAGCACAACTACTTCACGAACAAGAACGCGATCTTTCTCTGGTTCGTCGACCAGTTCGAGCGCATGTGGCGCAACAGCAACCCGCTTCGCGCGGCTGAGACGGTGGCCTTTGCCCCGCTGCCGCCGGATGCGCCCAAGTACAAGTCGCCGGCCACGGGGAGCCAGCTTGCCGCAACCACCGTCAAGCTGTCGTGGTACGGCGGCTTGTGGGCGCACAACTACGACGTCTATCTCGGCACCTCACCGACGCCGCCGCTCTTCGCGGCCAACCTCACCCTCGGCCCCAGCGCGTCCACCACCACGCTGCAGTCGTTCACCACGCCGCCGCTGCAGCCGAACACGACCTACTACTGGCGCGTCGTGTCGAAGACGATGGCCAACGCGACCGCGGCGGGACCGGTGTGGACCTTCACCACGCCGGCGTCCGGGGCGACGCCCAGCCTTCCGCCGGGCTGGACCGCCGTGGACATCGGCTCGGTCGGGATCAGCGGCGCGTCGGCGTACGGCGGCGGCACCTTCACCATCGCCGCGTCCGGCGCCGACATCTGGGGCACGGCCGACAGCTTCAGGTTCACCTACCAGACGCTGACCGGCGACGGCGAGATCACCGCGCGCGTCGCCTCCGTGCCGCAGGTCCATGCCTGGTCGAAGGCGGGCGTGATGATCCGCAACTCGCTCTCCTCCAGCTCCGCCAACGCGTTGATGGTGGTGTCGGCGGCCAAGGGGCTGCAGTTCCAGTATCGCGCGGCCAGCGGCGCCACGTCCGCGGCTGCCGCGGGCGCGCTGGTCGGCCCGCCGGAATGGGTGCGCGTCGTGCGCAGCGGCAGCACCGTCACCGGCTACTCGTCGTCGAACGGCAGCAGCTGGACCCGGGTCGGCAGCGCGACGATCTCGGTGGGCGCGACCGTCTACATCGGCCTCGCCGTCACCAGCCACGACAACACGCGCGTCGTCACGGCGGCGATCGACTCAGTCTCTCGTTAATGCGTTTTCGAAATCCATGTAGTGTCCGCCTTCAGGCGGACCTCGCGAAGTCCGGCTGAAGCCGGACACTACGAACTCGCCCTCCCGCGGCATCGCGCTACTCTATGGCGATGCCGCATCTCTTCGACCCGTTGACCATCCGATCGGCGACGCTCGCCAACCGCATCATCGTCTCGCCGATGTGTCAGTACTCGAGCGTCGACGGGTTCGTGAACGACTGGCATTTCGTGCACCTCGGCACGCGTGCGGTCGGCGGCGCGGCGCTGGTGATGACGGAAGCGACGGCGATCGCCGCCGAGGGGCGGATCAGCCCGCAGGACCTCGGGATCTACGACGGCGCCCACGTCGCCGGGCTCGCGCGCATCGTCCGCTTCATTCACTCGCAGAAGACGCTCGCCGGCATGCAGATCGCGCACGCCGGGCGCAAGGCCAGCACCCGGCGCCCCTGGGAGCCGCCGGGCGCGATTCCCCTTGAGGAGGGCGGGTGGCAGCCGGTCGGGCCGACCGCCGAGCCGTTCGCCGCGAACTATCCCGTGCCGCGACCGCTCGGTCGCGAAGAGCTCCCGGAGATCGTCCGCCAGTTCCAGGCGGCGGCCCGACGTGCGCTCGAGGCGGGCTTCGACGTGATCGAGATCCACGCCGCGCACGGCTACCTCCTGCACGAGTTCTACTCGCCGCTCGTGAATCGCCGGACGGACGATTACGGCAATTCGTTCGACGGCCGGGTGCGGCTGTGCCTCGAAGTCGCCGATGCGGTGCGTGCGGTGTGGCCGGAGCGGCTGCCGCTGTTCGTCCGCATCTCGGCAACCGACTGGAAAGACGGCGGCTGGGAGATCGAGCAGGCAGTGGAGCTGGCGAGGCGCCTGCGCGAGCGCGGCGTCGATCTCATCGACTGCTCGTCGGCGGGCGCCGTGCACGATCAGCAGATCGTCGTCGGCCCGGGATACCAGGTGCCGTTCGCCGAACGAATCCGGCGCGATGCGGGCGTCCCGACCGGCGCCGTCGGGTTGATCACCGAGCCGGAGCAGGCAGACGCGATCATCCGCAGCGGCAGGGCCGACGCCGTGCTGCTCGCGCGCGAGCTGCTGCGCGATCCGTACTGGCCGCTCCATGCCGCGGACAAGCTCGGGCAGGCGACGCCGTGGCCGGCGCAGTACCTCCGCGCCGCGCACCGGACGACGTTGGCGCGGTGACGCAGTAAGTTCGAACTTCATACTTTCGCGGCAGGCTGTCGGTCTTCGACCGCCTGCCATCTTCGCTATCATGACGCCGTGCGCGCGCTGCTGGTCGAAGACGATGCGACGATCGCCGAGTTCGTCCTGCGCGGCCTGCGCGAAGCGGGCTTCGCGGTCGATCACGCGCCGGACGGCGAGGCCGGCCTGGCGGCGGCGACGGCCCAGCCCTACGACGCCGCGATCGTCGACCTGATGCTGCCGAAGCGCGACGGCCTGTCGCTCATCGAGGAACTGCGGCGCCGCGGCGTCACGACGCCGGTGCTCATCCTCAGCGCGCGGCGATCGGTGGACGACCGTGTCCGCGGGCTGCAGACCGGCGGCGACGACTACCTCACCAAACCGTTCGCCTTTGCCGAGCTGCTCGCCCGCGTCCAGGCGCTGGTGCGCCGCGCCAGCCGCGCGCCGGAAACGACGACGCTGACGATCGAGGACTTGACGCTCGACCTGCTGTCGCGCCGCGTCACCCGCGGCGGCAAGCCGATCGACCTGCGGCCGCGCGAGTTCACGCTGCTGGAGTATCTGCTGCGCAATGCCGGCAAGGTGGTGTCGAAGACGATGATCCTGTCGCACGTGTGGGAGTACAACTTCGATCCGCAGACCAACATCGTCGACGTGCTGGTGAGCCGGCTGCGCGAGAAGATCGATCGGCCGTTCGAGAAGAAGCTGCTGCAGACGGTGCGCGGCGTCGGCTACGTGCTGAGGAGCGGCGGGTGAACGGGTCGCGTCCGCTGCTGTTCGGGCTGCGCCTGGCGCTGTGGTACGCGACGCTCTTCGTCTCGGGGTCGATCGCGATCATGTTCGTCACCTACTACCTGACCGCCACCTCGCTGGCGCAGCGCGACCAGCAGATCATCCGCGGCAAGCTCGGCGACTATGCCGCCGCCTATCAGCGCGGCGGCGTCCGCGCGCTGGCGGCGACGGTGCGGGCCGAACAGCAGGTCGCGCCTGAGCGCTTGTTTGTCCGGGTCGTCGACCGCGGCGTCGAAGCGGTCGTCCTCAGCAACCCCGAGGGCTGGGATCCGTCGAAGCTCGAAATCGTGTCGGCGCCGCTCGCCGACGGCACGCTGGTGCAGGTCGGCAAGAGCACCGAGGCGCGCGACGATCTGCTGTCGCGGTTCCGCGCCACGCTCGGAATCGTCACGCTGTTCATCATCGCCATCGCGCTGACCGGCGGCTGGCTGGCGACGCAATCCGCGCTCTTCCCGATCCGGCGGCTGTCGCAGGCGGTCCAGCGGATCATCAGCACCGGGCGCACCGACGCCCGCGTGCCGCTCGACGGCACGGGCGACGCGCTCGACGAGCTGACGTCCCTCTTCAACGCGATGCTCGACAAGATCGAGGGGCTGGTGACGGCGATGCGCGGGGCGCTCGACAACGTCTCGCACGACCTGCGCACGCCGCTGACCCGGCTGCGCGGGACGGCGGAAATGGCGCTGGCCTCGCCGCCCGATCTGGATCGCTACCGCGAGGCGCTGGCCGACTGCGTCGAGGAATCAGACCGCGTGCTGGTGATGCTCAACACGCTGATGGACATCTCGGAAGCCGAGAGCGGCACGATGCAGCTGCAGCGCGAGCCCGTTGCGCTCGCTGATGTCGTGTCCCGCGCCGTCGATCTGTACCGCGACGTTGCCGACGCCAAGGGCGTCGCGCTGGCCGCCGAAACGCCCCAGGCTGTCACGGTCGTCGCCGATCGCACGCGGCTCGAGCA